>Ga0210400_10000163_pt1 | contig 86751 bp, 92 predicted proteins | sample IncBWH26MmetaG_FD_155456 | JGI IMG/M metagenome (GOLD analysis project Ga0210400, IMG submission 155456) | Forest soil microbial communities from Barre Woods Harvard Forest LTER site, Petersham, Massachusetts, United States - Inc-BW-H-26-M | ecosystem: Environmental > Terrestrial > Soil >... | reverse complement strand
AAATATGCGCTACAATGATCGTTCAACTTCAGGCACGGCTCAGCAGATAAGTCAAACAGCGCCGGCTGCTCCAAGGATTAACAGAACAGCACCTGAGCCTCGACCCCAACCATCTCAGCCGTCACAGCCGCAAAATCAAGCTCCGAGGCACCAGCCACCAAGACCACAGCGGCATGATGATGAGCGGAGACAGCAAGAGCGGCGCTCAAGAGAGGCAGACAGCCACCCGAGCCGGCGCGTCTCAGACCGCAAGCCTGCTGAAAATCCGGTGTGGCAGACGGTGAACAAACTTACTACAGAGAAGTTGAATGAAAGCATCGACAAAACGGCCAGCGCATTGGATGATTTAAGTAAGTCACTCGAAGAATCAATTGCCAAAGAAATTCCTAAGCCGCAGGCTCTACCACCGGCCCCAAAACCGGAGATTAAACAGGCACCAAGACCGGTTGAATCAGCCCCACCCCCACCGCCACCAAAGCCAACTACTGAACCCATTCAGCAAGGAACGCTCAAGCCAGGCGACAAAATACAGTTTTAAACTGTGGATAAATTAAATAGTGTAGAAAATAAGCCGACAGAAAGTTGGCTTATTTTATTGTTTTTATGCGTATTGTAGTCGAAATTTTGACCAAAAAAGTCATCACTAGTAAAGTGCTAATGCAATTAACGAAAGGATTGTATGGACTTGAAGGCGATGCTGGAGGAGTTTGGACTTACAGATAAAGAAACCAAGGTCTATTTAGCTCTTTTGGAACTAGGGCCATCTCCTGCAAGAGCGGTGGCTCGCAGGAGTGGTGTGAATAGAGGGACTGCCTACGATCTTTTGAAAAAACTAGTAGAGCTGGGTTTGGCCAGTTTCTATCGCAAAGGCAAGCATCATTTTGCGGCAGAGGCGCCGGAGCGCCTGGTCGATGCCGTCGAAGACAAACAAACCAAACTGCAAAGATTGAAAATCGGGATCGCGGAAAAACTGCCGGAACTCAAAGCATTGTACGCGACGCAAGGAGGCAAACCCTCAATCCGCGTTTACGAAGGTCCGAAAGGTGTAAAGAAAATCCTGGAAGATGTTTTAAACACAGTCGAACCTCTTGATATAAAAGAATACTTTGTTTACTCATCAGCCACAACTAAGGATCGCGAGGCAGTCTACGAAGACTTCCCGGAGTTTAACAAAAAAAGAATTGAACGGAGGATTAGTGTTAAGACGATTTCACTAGGCGAAGGCGGCGAGCTTTCGGGACTCGATGCGCGCAAGTGGCTGGCGGATGGCAAAAACAAAAGCAGTACCACGCATGAACTCATCTACGCCGGCAAAATCGCGCACATTGGGTTGGATAATTCAGGCCAGGCATTCGGCGTCATCGTAGAAAACCAGGGAATCTACGACACTCAAAGATTGATTTTTGAACACAACTGGAAACAACTCAAATAGGAGGAAAAGATGGAGCAAAATCCATCATTGCATAGAGTAGACGGCCAAATCCGGCGCGAAATATTCAACCGCTGTGACTGCAGTGGACGTTCTGCTTCAGCCAATGATAGCCAAGTGTCCGCACATCAGGAACGATGTCATTGGTGCCAGAATCAGATCCGATCTTGGGAATTTTTCGGCCGCTCTCCTTCTACCCTTCGACTCTAGGCAGAGTCTGCTGCCTTCAAAGGTACGCCGCTCTGCCTTCTTTCCTTTGGCTGACAAAGCCCCATAATTTTGCTATACTTTCTGCCATGAAAGCCAAGAATAAAACCGTAGTAGTCGGCATGAGCGGGGGAGTGGATTCTTCCGTCACCGCGGCTTTGCTTGTGGAACAAGGCTTTGATGTGATCGGCGTGTTTATGAAAAATTGGTCAGAGGACTTCGGTGATTACGGATGCAGCTGGGCCGAGGATTCTGAGGATGCTCGCAAAGTTGCGCAAGTTTTAGACATTCCTTTTTACGTCTGGAATTTTGAAAAAGAATATCACGATAAAGTTGTTGAATATTTTTTCCGCGAATACGCGGCCGGCCGCACACCGAATCCGGACATCATGTGCAACAGTGAAATCAAATTCAAAGTTTTTCTAGAAAAAGCCCTGAAGCTCGGAGCTGATTATGTGGCAACGGGCCATTACGCGAGAGTTGGGGGAGCGGGGAGCGGGCATGGGGTGTCGTATAAATTGCTCAAGGGAATTGATCCTGCCAAAGATCAAAGTTATTTTTTGTATACATTGAAACAAGATCAGTTGGCCAAAATACTGTTTCCGATCGGGCATTTGAAAAAAACGGAAGTCAGGAAACTGGCGAAGAAATATAATCTGCCAAACGCGGGCAAAAAAGACTCGCAAGGAATTTGCTTCATCGGAAAAATCAATGTCACGGAATTCCTCAAAGCTCACGTGAAAGCCAGAGCAGGAGAGATCGTAGCCAGTAACGGCCAAGTTCTGGGCAAGCATGATGGATTGCCTTATTACACCATCGGCCAGCGTGAAGGTATGAATCTGGGGGGCAAAGGCCCTTATTATGTCGTGGGCAAGAACTTCAAAGCAAACCAACTCGTAGTCACAAATGACAAACAAGACGCACAGCTTTGGAAGAATAAATTCACTGTGTCTGACTTGTCGTGGGTAAATTCGACTCCGAAACTGCCTCTGCGCTCCGGGGCGACGATCCGTTATCACCATCCAGAATACTCGGCGTCGATTGAAAAGATTGAGAACAATGAACTACTGGTTAGTTTCGATCAGCCCCAGCGTGCAATCACCGAAGGCCAGGCCGCAGTGTTTTACGACGGCGATGAACTGCTTGGCGGCGGAGTTATTGATCAAGTAATGTAGCAACTTTCACTTTTGCTCGATCGAGCAAAAGTGAAAGTAAAAAAAGAGAGGCGGCGAGTCAGTGGACTTGCGGCCTCTGGGGTGGCAATGATTCCGTAAACAGGTCGTCGAGCCAATGAGTCGCGTATTCTTTCTCCAGTATGTTCGAGACGATCATTCCCTCGAAATAATCGAAGGTGGTGCAGGCTTCGAGTCTGAAGCCGCAGTGGTTGATAACGAGAAACACATCGTCGTCTCCCACAAGTAATTCGACTGACGTGAACTGGCGGATCGGCGACACTCCATAAGGCAGAAGCTGTTGAAATTTCACGGATTTCTGCATGCCCTTGGATTGGTTCATGACGATCAGCGAAACCTGGATGCCCGCGGTGGTGTAGACAGATTCGGCGATGGTAGATACTCCGGACTGGATACGGTACTCGTCGGGGTCCTCAACGATCTTCACGAAGACTAAATCTGAATCCATAGACCCTCCTGGGGCATGGGGGAAGAAACAGCAATTGAAGTAATTATAAACCAAAAGCCAGGCTTTTTCAAGCCTGGCTTTGCCGTAATTGATGTTAGAATTTCAGAAGAGAAATGATCAGCAAGGCGACGATGTTGATGATTTTGATCATGGGGTTGATTGCTGGGCCTGCTGTGTCTTTGTAAGGATCGCCGACCGTGTCGCCGGTGACTGCGGCTTGGTGGGCAAAAGATTTTTTGCCGCCGTAGTTGCCTTCTTCAATAAACTTTTTGGCATTGTCCCAAGCTGCACCGCCTGAGGTCATAGAGATGGCGACGAAAAGCCCGGTAACGATCGAACCCACTAGCACGCCGCCCAAAGCCTTGGCGCCCAAGAAAGGAGTAAGGCCAACCAAAATTGGCACCACTACGGGGAGAAGAGCTGGGACGACCATTTCTTTGATCGCGGCTTTGGTTACGATATCCACTGCGCGGCCGTAGTCCGGCTTAGCAGTGCCAGCCATGATACCCGGAATTTCCCGAAATTGTCTGCGAACTTCTTCTACGACCGCGTGGCCGGCTTTGCCCACGGCTTGCATGGCGATGGAAGCAAACAAATATGGAAGCAAACCGCCAATGATCAATCCAGTCAAAACTTTAACGTCAGAAAGATCAAAGGCCAAATGGTGGCCCAAGCCCGCCAGTTCTTCAGTGTACGAAGCGAAGAGTACGACGGCGGCCAATCCAGCTGAAGCGATGGCATAACCTTTGGTTACCGCTTTGGTAGTGTTGCCTACGGCATCCAAAGCGTCTGTGGAGACGCGGACTGATTCCGGCAGGCCGGCCATTTCTGCGATTCCACCGGCATTGTCCGTAATCGGGCCAAATGCGTCGATGGCGACTACAATCCCTGCCATGGACAGCATTGAGACGACGGCAACAGCAGTGCCGTAGATGCCAGCGTAGTGGTAAGAAATCAAAATTCCAGCAACGATAGAAAGCACAGGCAGTGCCGTGGATTGCATGGACACCGCAAGTCCGGTGATGATGTTGGTTCCATGTCCGGTGGTCGAAGCTTCAGCAATTGATTTGACTGGCCGGAATTTCTTGGACGTGTAGTATTCTGTGATGATGACCATGGCCGCAGTTACACCCAAACCGACCAGTGTGGAACGAAATAAACCATGGCTGAAAAACGGAATAAACAAACTTTTCGTGACCCAGTAAAATCCCAGAGCTGACAAAATTCCAGATACGATCAAGCCTTTGTAAAGCGCGGTCATGATCTGGCCGTTGACCAATCGCACGAAAAAGGTTCCGATGATGGAGGCGAAAATAGAAATCGCACCTAGCGCCAAAGGATAGAGGACGAAAGGAGTGGGATTTGTTTTGAATAATATGGAGCCTAGCAACATCGCGGCAATGATGGTCACTGCATAAGTTTCAAACAAATCCGCAGCCATGCCTGCGTCATCGCCGACATTGTCGCCGACATTGTCGGCAATCACGGCCGGATTTCTGGGATCATCTTCCGGAATTCCGGCTTCGATTTTGCCGACCAGGTCGGCTCCGACGTCAGCGCCTTTGGTAAATATCCCGCCGCCCAGTCTGGCAAAAACGGAAATCAAACTGCCGCCGAAACCAAGGCCGATCAGCGCTTTGAGATCGCCGGTGAAATGATAAAAAAGAGAAACTGAAAGCAAGCCGAAACCGACGACGAAAAGCCCAGTCACTGCTCCGCCTCTGAAGGCCAGCGAGAAAGCCGGCTCGAGTCCAAGTCTCGCGGCTTGTGCCGTGCGGACATTGGCTCTGACAGCCACGTACATGCCGACGAAGCCGGCGGCGGCGGAAGCTATGGCGCCGATGAGGAAGCCCAAAGCCGTGTGCCATCCCAGAAATCTGTCAATCACAACGGCCAAAATCACGGCTACTATCGCTACGGTTTTGTATTGGCGAGTCAGATAAGCAGTTGCACCTTCCTGGATGGCAGCGGCGATTGTTCGCATTTTTTCATCGCCAGCCGGTTTTTTGAGAACTAAATTGGTAAGAATCAAGCCGTATCCGATGGCGCAGACGCCGGCAATTATAGTGAGTGCGAAGACTGAGGATTCCGTGAGCATAGATCTTTTTTCTTATTAATAAAAAGCGGCTTATAAAGCCAAAGCAATTATAGCTTAATTTGCTTGAGTTTTCAAGGCTATATCAGGCCTTGAAATTTTTTCGCAAGCAGGTTTTTGAGCTGGGATTCCGCCCGGTTATATGCGTCTTTAAATGCGAAAGTTAATTGATCCGCATTCACCGCTGAAAGCTCGCGATTAATTTTGAGATCAATCAGTTCGTGCGCGCCGTTGAGCGTGATTGTGATTAGATTGTCAGGCGAACTAGCTGTAATTTTTTCAGCTTCGAGCTGTTTTTGGAGTTCTGCGGCTTGCTTGCGGAGATTATTGAGGTTTTTAAGTTGGTCAAACATTGGTTGACTCCTTTCGCTCAAATAGGATATATTATTAAATAAATTTCTGCAAAGTATAAACTGGAGGAGGATACATTGGACCAAGTGCCGTCGACACCATCAGTTTCGGATGTCAGTCCAGGAAATGTTCGCGCAAAAAAACTGCGCGCCAGAGTCATAGCCACGCTTGTCGTTTTGGGATTCATCGGGCTCGTTTTTTTGGTGTTGCGATGACAAAGCCGGATTAATTTTTAATCCGGTTTCTTTTTTTTGCCGAAAAAGCTAAACTTAAGCATATGGCCCATCAAAAAGTCAGCATCGTCATTCCCGTATATAACGAGCGCACTACTATCGAACAAGTTTTACAGCAGGTCCGAGCCGCGGACGTTTTGGGTTTGGAAAAAGAAATAATATTGGTGGACGACAAATCCACTGACGGCACCACTGAGTTTTTGCAAAAAAGCTCCGATCCTGATTTAAAAATCATTTTCCGGGATATCAATCAAGGCAAGGGTGCGGCACTGCACGCCGGGTTTGCGGCCGCGAGCGGGGACATAATCGTGATCCAGGACGCGGATTTGGAATACGACCCGGCAGAAATTAAAAAAGTACTGAAACCAATACTGGCTAACGGCGAAAAAATTGTTTATGGCTCAAGGTATCTAGTACCAAGCACGCATTTGAATTTCTGGCACAGTTTTTTTAATAAATTTTTCACCCGAATCGCCAATATACTGGTCAGTCAGAAAATTACGGACATCATGACCTGCTACAAAGCTTTTGACCGCAAATCCCTGCAAAAAGTTTTGACCAGCCTTCAATCCAAGCGCTTTGGGTTTGAGCCGGAAATCACGGCCAAGGCCAGCCGGGCCGGGTTTAGAATTGCCGAAGTCCCGATTTCTTATCAGCCTCGCACCAAAACCGAAGGCAAACACATGAATTTCAAGGGTCAGCTGGAATCGCTCTGGGCTCTTTTGAAATATTCGTTTTTATGATAAAATATGGTATAATTGGGGAGTCGCCAAGTGGTAAGGCAACGGACTCTGAATCCGTCATCCGAAGGTTCGAATCCTTCCTCCCCAGCCAGAAAGAAAAATGAACATAAAAAATCAAGACAATTCTGGGTTCACATTGATTGAGCTTTTGGTAGTTACTGCAATTATCGGTCTTTTGTCGTCGATAATTTTTTCAGTATCAAGCATCGCCCGTGCCAAAGGGCGTGATGGCAGGCGGTTAGGGGATATTGATGCGATAATCACGGCTTTGGGTTTGGAGTACGCCTCCAATGGCCACTTTCCCTGCCATTCGGGTTATGACTCAACCGTTCTTATGAGCGATCCTACTCAACCAAATCCCGATTTCCTCAAACAACTAAAAACTGACGGATTATTGAGAAATATCCCAATTTACGACCCCGTCAATAAAGATCCGCTGATTTATGGCTATCAGACATACAATACTTACACAGGCGGCAGCCAAACCAAGGCCGCTTGTGGAGCAAGCGCTCTAATATGGTTTAGTACAGAAACAAATCAAAAAGCCTGTCCAGCCAATGGCATTTTGTACGGCGGCACACACTGTCATATTTTTATTTATACCGGTCCCAGTAACTGTGTCTATAATGGCCATGCTTGGAATGATCCAAATATGGCGTTAGCAGATGTCAGTGTGTGGTCATGTTCGCAATCCGACCCGTATGCATTCAATGATTACTAGTTTGGAAGCTGTTAAGTAAGCTAGGCAAAATTGAATCCGAAAAATCAAACCAATCTAGGTTTTACGGTGATTGAACTTTTGGTAGTCATCGCTATTTTAGGTCTTTTCTCATCTATTATTTTTTCGTTTAGCAGTATTGTCCGAGCCAAAGGCCGGGATGCCAAAAGAATTTCCGATATAACCAATATTATTACGGCTTTGGGTTTGGAATACGCCACCAATGGCCGCTTTCCTTGTCATTCAATGTCCGACGTCAGCGCCTATTTTGATCCGAACCACCCATTCCTCTATCCGCTTACTCGAGACGGATATTTCTCCACCATTCCTCGCGATCCGAAGAATGTAGATCCATTTATTTACGGTTACGGTACGTACAACAGTGCTGATACCTTCAACAGCGGTTCCCCAAATCCCAGCCCCTCAACATGCGGTAAAAGCGCTTTTTTGTGGTTTACTACGGAGCGGCCTATAAGTGAATGTCCGGCCGGAGGTCTTTTAATTGGCACCAATCATTGTCATATTTTCATTTATGCTCCGCCCGACTGCAATCTCGGAGATTCGATCGGAGGAGTGAAAGGCGCAGACCTATGTATCTATGCGGATATCTATGATGAATATTAACCAAGTGATATGAGTGAAGAAAAGCTGGAAAAAGAATTTGAGGTTTACAAACAGATCGCGAAAGAAGACAAAAAAATCGACGTCGCGGCGCTGATGATCAATGCTCTACAGAAGCACGAAGCAAACCTCTTGCCGGAAAAACAAAAGCGATGGGCTTACCTAATCTCTCTGACTGTGCCGCCCGTCGGTCTTTTTTTTGCTCTCAAATTTTATCTGCAGGATAAAGACGATGCTAAAGAAGCGGCACTTATGTGCCTGGTACTTACCGCATTGTCGATTTTGTTGACCGTATTGTTTACTAAAGCTTTGCTATCCAGCAGTGGTACAAATCTTAACCAGATTCAGCAAATCAAACCAGCGGACATCCAGCAATTGTATCAATAGAAATAATCAGAATGAACTGCGGTCGTCGCGGTAGGAAATTCGGTTGGGATCATAAGGCTTGCGGTGATTGGAATCAAACCCTTGATCCGCGGGTCCATGCGGATTCATTCTTGGGAAACGGTCCTGGGATTTGAATCTGTTTTTTGATTTCCCGCCAAAAGAGCGGCCTCTCTGCGGCCTATTCTGCTGTTGGCTAAATCTGCCGCCGGATTTGGCCGGCCTGCTGTTCATGTCTCGGACATAGCCGTGGCGCGGAGTTGGTTCGGGCGTCCGAGCGGAAAGTTCTGGCGACTGGGTGATCGGCAAAGCCATTTTGATCAGGCGTTCGATGGAACGCACATCATATCGCTGATCCGGAGTGGCGAAAGACACGGCTTTGCCGGAAAGTCCGGCCCGGCCTGTGCGGCCGATGCGATGCACATAGTCTTCCGGATTTTCCGGCAGGTCATAGTTGATTACCAATTCGATACCCGTGACATCAATTCCTCTGGCCGCAATGTCTGTGGCGATCAAAACTTTGTATCGGCCGAGTTTAAATCCTTCCAGTGCTTCTTTGCGCTGGCCCAAGGATCGATTGGAATGGATTTCGGATGAAGTGTGGCCCATTTGGCGCACGGCGTGGGCGATTTTTTTGGCGGCAAATTTAGTACGGCTGAAAACCAGGATCGAGCCCTTGTATTCGGACAAAACTTTTTCCAGTAAAGACAATTTTTTATCTTTGCTGACGAAAAATACTTCTTGCGACACGTCGCGGGCTGTAGAGCCGGCTGGGGCGACTTCGATTCTCAGCGGCAGTGTCATATAAGCTGTGGCGATTTTTACAATCGCGTCCGGCATGGTGGCGGAGAAAAGCATAGTCTGGCGCTGTTTCGGAACTTTGGCCAGGATTCTGCGGATCTGCGGTTCAAATCCCATGTCCAGCATGCGATCGGCTTCGTCCAAAACCAAAATGCTGACAGCGGATAAATCCAAAGTCCGCTGTTCTAGGTGATCATTGAGTCGGCCGGGTGTGCCGATGATAATATGCGGATTTTGCTTCAAAGTCCGGAATTGCCTGTTGATTGCTTCGCCGCCAATCAATACTGCAGTTTTCAAACCCAATGATTTGCCAATCGTGTGCAAAGCCTGATCTACCTGCAAAGCTAGCTCGCGGGTAGGCAGAATGATCAATCCGCGGCCTTTGAGCTGAGCTAGTCTCTGAATCATGGGTATGCCAAAAGCCAGAGTCTTGCCAGTCCCTGTTTGCGCGATTCCCATGACATCCTTGCCTTCGATCGCAATCGGAATCGATTGGTGCTGGATCGGAGTTGGAGTCGTGAACTTTAATTGATTGATGATTTCGAGAAGTTTGGGCGCAATGCCTAAGCCTTCGAAGGAGGCTTCTTTTTGCAACGCTGATGCGTTCATAATTGGTCCTTGGACCCGATCGTCCAAGGCCTGAAGTTAAGCAGTTTTGGTATCGAGTCGTTATAATTACTAACGACTAAGTATACCCATTTTTGGCAGTATTGTCAACAGGGTGGTAAACTATGCGTATGCTGAAGAATCAAAAAACCATTGCCGTTGCGGTGCTGATGTTAGTTTTTACAACTCTGTTTTTGTACAATACCAAGTCGGATTTTCCCTTGATTTTCAAAAAAGATCTGCTGGCGCACGATGAGTCGTCCAATTCCGTGGTCGCGGCCAATATTACGCGCAAGTTTTTCCCGCCCATGGTGCGGGTCAATCCGCTGAACCAACAGCAAGGCAATTGGATGGAAGGGCCGTACTGGCAGCACATACCGCCACTGTTTGCGTATGTGCCGTATTTGTTTTTCAAGCTCGACGGACAAGTTTCGATTGAAGTCAAAAGATTGTCCTACGCATTTGTGATTTGGCTGACCGGACTACTGTTTATTTTCAGCGTTTACAAATTTCGTAAAAGTTTATTGGCCGCATCAGCCGCCACTATTGCTGTGATTTTCTGGATCAGCACGCCATTTACCCATGAACTCATCACCGGTTATGCTTTCGGCGTGTCGGATATAGTTTTGGCATTTACGATTGTCGCAGGTTTTAGCGCAATACTTTGGTATTTAAACAGTGAATCCCCGGAGCGTTTGAATTATCCAATCCGGAAGCTTTTGATAATCGGCGCAATAGTCGCCCTGCCAATCTGCGCCAAAAATTTATTGGGTGCAATCACGGCCGCGACTTTTTTTATCCTGCTTCTGAGAGATCATCACGCTATCAACAAAAAAGTCGCGGCCGCAGCCGGTTCCTTTGTTTTTTTGTTATTACTTTACCTTTTGCCGCTGTATTTCAGCTCGCCTCTGACTTTTAAAAACGAAATTTTCGTCTCGTTTTTGCATTTCAAACAGCTCGAAGGCTGGTCGCGGCCGTGGCATTGGTATGTTACTAACTATTTACCATTAAGATATCTGGGAAGATTTACTTGGTGGTATTATTTGGGAATAATTGCCGGATTGGCGTATTATGGATTACGGATTAGAACGCTCGACAGGCGCGATAAAATCCTGCTTGGTTTTTCAGGTGGATGGTTTTTGTGGAATTTAATTGCAATTTCCTTGGTGACGTCCAAAGTGCCGAATTTTATTTTTCAAAGTTATTTGTTGAGCTTATTTTTTATTGTGTACGGCACTGTTATGGTTTTGAAGCGGTTCATTAATTACGAAAATTACGAATTTAATACTGCAATACTTTCTCGTATTGCAGTATGGGCTTTAGTTGCTGCTTTGTTGATCACAAGTTATGAAATTGCCCGCTTTGCGCATCAATTTAAAGCCCAGCGCGCGCAGGCTTACAATTATCAATCCGAGCATGAGAAGTTTTACCAGCTTGCGGAAAAATTGCGCAATCAAAAGATCAATTCGCGCGATTTAGTAATAATCAACAACCCTCCCAATGATTGCTGGGAGAGATATTATATTGTGTTTCTAACCGGGGCCGAATCTAAAACCTTGCTTGAAATGCACTTTAACACGGTTTCCAATTCGGTTATCAATCAAAAATACCGCACGATTTATTTCGTGGACAAGGATTCGTCGATAATAAAAATTGACACGAATAAATTTAATTCGATTCTAAAAGTAAACAGTGCAGAAATTGACCAAGAAATTCAGCGCATTAAAAAAGACAAAACCAGCTGTCAATGGCTTGTCCCGGATTCGATTCTAAACGTGCCTTAGTTTAGTCCCTCGTAAACGTCGTCGATGTAGCAATATTTCCAGTCTTCACCGGGTTCAAATGATTTGATCACGGGATGATTGGTCTTTTTGAAATGCTTCGTCGCATGCTTATTTTTGGAATTATCACAGCAACCGACATGGCCGCAAGTCAGGCAAAGCCGCAGATGCACCCATTCGTCGCCCAAAGCCAAGCATTCTTCGCAGCCTTCGGGTGTTTTCGCCACAACGTCATCGTTGGCTACTTTGATGTGTTCGCAGATTTCCATATGATTTAACAATAGCGTGATTTTTTATCGGATGCAATAGTAAGTTAATTAAAAATTATTTTATGGCAAGGTACGGAAAAAAGGCACAACAAAAAGTTAAACGCGCGTTGCATGAAATGAAACGCGGCAAATTGGAATCTGGTGGCTCCGGCAAAAAAGTTAAAAGCCGCAAGCAAGCAATCGCGATCGGATTGTCAGAGGCCAGGCGTGCCGGCGGCAAAGTCCCACGCAAGCGATCTTGATTTTGCCGAAAGAAATTGCTAAACTTTCCTGGTGTGAATTTCACAGGAGGTGCTTGGTGGCGCGCAACGACTCCCGTTTGATGGACACTCGTCGATCGAATTCTTCAAGGCAAGCCCCGGAAGGCACGATTGAGGTCGCACTAGGTTTGTACACCACACCCGGGCCGACAACGAGCATTTTCAAGCGCGAACGCTCGGACAAGTCAGCACAGTCACTTGATTGGTCAGTCGAAGGCGATCACGTCGACCCGCAGACTCCCCAGGATCAATAAACAGTTCGCCTCGTTTTAAAGCATTCGACTTCGGGTGCTTTTTCTTTTTGCTTATTATTTGATATGCTTAGAGCATATTTAGTAATTCAAAGGATTGGTGCTATGGAAACAAACATGAACGGGCCGCAAAACAATTTACCGAAAGCCATCTGGCTGACTATAGGCGGATTGGTGATTGCATTTTTGGCACTCTCAGTTGTGGATAAAGCCAACAACCTTTTTAAAAGTCTAAGTTCTAAGCCCGAAAACACGATTTCAATGTCTGCGGAAGCCAAAACTACGGCTGTACCAGACCTGGCCACGATCAATGTCGGCGTGACCTCCAACGCCTCGTCTGCCAAACTGGCCGCGGATGATGTGAATACAAAGATTGCGCAGATCACAGACATGGTCAAACAGCAGGGGATTGATCCGAAAGACATTACGACTCCCAACTACAGCGTCTATCCCGTGCAGAATTATTATACCGGCAATCAAAAGATCACCGGCTACACAGCCAACGAAACTATTACAATCAAAGTCAGGGGAGTGGACAAATCGACGGATAAAGTCAGCAAAATTCTGGACGGTGCTACCGCGAATGGCGGCAATCAGATTCAGGGAGTATACTTCACGTTCAATGATCCTGATAGTTTGAAACAAAATGTCCGCATCCAGGCGATAGCAAAGGCAAAGCAAAAAGCGCAGGATTTGGCCAATGCTTCGGGTTTGAAACTGGGCAAGGTAGTCAGTGTTTCTGAGGGCAATGTAACTACGCCTTATCCTGTTCCATACGCACTCGACGCCAAAAACGCCATGGGCGGCGGCGTCAGTTCGGCGCCAAGCATTGAAACCGGCAGCCAGGATATTACGGCGCAAATGACCGTAGTGTTTGAATTAAAATAATATGGCTACACATTATGTTTGTCCGGAATGCGGTATCGTCGCCAGCATCCCGAAAAATTGCGATACAGAAGGCTGTCATCTGCAAGGCCGGCCGCTGGAAGGCTGTTCCTGCACCGACGGTTCGCATTCTATGACCCTAAACGACAACGCCTGATGGAAAATCGCGAAATCGAAGTAAAATTCCTCGAAATCGACAAGTCTGCTTTGATCGATAAGCTTCATGCTTTGGGTGCTACGGATTTGGGCGAAGAAATCATCTCGGAGCAAATTTTTTATGACAAAGAGCGCAAATGGATTGATGAGCATAAGTTTGTGCGGATCAGGAAAACGTCGAAAGGCGCTTTTTTGACATACAAACATACGGAAGACCGTACCGCCACCGGCACGCTTGAAATAGAATTTCGAATTACCGAACCGGAAAAAGTAAAAGATTTTTTGGAAGCAATTAATCTGCCGATGTTCCGCGAACAGGAAAAGAAAAGACATAAATTTAAACTTGGAGGAGTTGTTGTTGACATTGATTCGTGGCCGCAAATTCCCACCTACGTAGAGCTCGAAGGACCGACCGAAAATTCAATCAAAAATGCTGCGGTAAAACTGGAGTTTGATTGGAACAAGGGTGTTTTTGGTACGGCGGCTCAAGTCATAGAAGAAGTTTACAAAATCCCAGTTCGTCAATTGCGATATTTTACTTTTTCCAAAATTGAATAAAAAAAGCCAGTCCGCGACTGGCTGATTGAGCCCTACGACCGTTTCGCCGTGCCGTTGGTTCGGATGTCTTCGCGCAGAAGCCGTGTTGCTTCTCGACCAAGATCCAGAAGCTGTCCGTCATCGGCTTTCGTCCCTAGCAACTGCTCGATCTTTTTTGACATCGCAAGCAGTTTTTTGGCCTCTCGGCTGTAATTGGAGCGATAGATCAAATCTTTGGCCAAAAGCCCGAGCGAATCCCGTACTTGACTCATGAAAGCTCCTCCGTTTCAATTGAGCCAAATAACTATAGGCAGAGGCGAAAATTTAGTCTACTGTACAATCATGAAAGCTTACGTTGGGACATCTGGCTGGCAATTCAAACATTGGAACAAGCGGTTTTTTCCCGTGGACCTGCCGAAAGACCAGTGGCTGAATTATTTGAGCAGGCGTTTCCGAACCGTGGAAGTCAACACGACGTTTTATCATTTGGCGCGCGTGTCGACGTTTGAGAAATGGAAAAGCGAAACGCCGCCGGGGTTTTTGTTTACGCTCAAATTTTACCGCCTGTTCACGCATTTCAAAAAACTAATCCTCGATAAAGAAGATTTAAAAATTCTGGAAGCGTTTATTTTGAACGGGGCAAAACTTGGGCGGAAGCTGGGCCCGATTTTGGTCCAATTCCCGCCCAGCTTCCGCCTCCATTTGGATCGCCTGGAACTCCTGATCGACCAGATGCAAAAAATTGGCAAGAAAAATAAAATCAAACTGCGGATCGCATGCGAGTTCCGTCACGCGTCTTGGTTTACCGAAGAGGTTTATGATTTTATGCGCCGCAAAAGCGCTGCTTTTGTGATTACCAATTCACCGGCGTGGCCTTCGAAAGTGATCCGCACCGCTGACTTTGTGTATATGCGCTTTCATGGCCGCACTAAACTTTTCACATCCAATTATACGGAAAAAGAATTGAAAGATTGGGCCAAGGCTTTGAAGGCTTTAGGTAGCAAAGAGATTTTTGTCTACTTCAATAATGACGCCAACGCCCATGCCGCGGACAATGCTTTGTATTTGAAAAAATTGCTTGAGGATAAGTCGGATTGACTGCTTTTTGCTGCTGTCTTATCATTAGCTTAAGCAATTAACTTAGCAAATATGCAAGCAGTTCCTATCAATTATTTGGCCGTGCTGGTCAGCGGCATCGTGAGCATGGTTTTGGGTTATGTCTGGTTTGGCCCGTTGTTCGGCAAAATGTATATACATTTGATGGGCTGGGACAACAAAACCCCAGCCGAGCAGGAAGCGATGATGAAAGGCATGATGAAAAGCTACGTCATCACTTTCATCGGATCCTTAGTCATGGCTTGGGTTTTGGCGCATGCGATTATTTATGCGCAGGTCTATATGCACTGGACCGCACTTACCGCCGGCCTAGCCACCGGGTTTATGAGCTGGCTGGGTTTTGTAGTCCCGGTCAGCATCGGCAATGTTTTGTGGGGCAACAGTTCTTGGAAGCTTTGGTGGCTTACCAATTCGCACCAGCTGGTTCAGTTTTTGATCTTCGGCGCGATTTTGGGAACTTGGAAATAAAAAGTACGTAGATAAAAAAACGGCTTTGCGCATTGGCGGATTGTCGTTTTTTTGTTGTTAATGAAAGCAGTTTAGACTTGCCAAATTTTGGCCGTGGAATTATACTTATAGAAACGATAAAAAGGGCTGAAATAAAAATGAAAAAGCACTTTTACCTGTTAGCTTTCGTGACGCTGGGCCTTATGATTGCGGCTCTGGTCAATGCCTTGTCGCAATTGTATTACCTGCATCTTTTGGATGCGAATTACGCCAAATACAGCTTTGGCCTGAGCTGGGCTGATTTGGAGCAAGTCCATTCCTTCTTTTTCCTCATGCTTTTGGTCGTGTGCGGCTTCTGGGGATATTTTTCCGGCAAATACTGGTGGCAGCAAATCTATGTTTTGAAAAAATTTAAGCACAAAAGATGGCGGCGGTTGTGGCGATTCGCCTAAAATATTATGAAAACTTTTTTCGTATTTGTATTGATTGCCGCATGTTGTTTTTGGATTTACATGGTACCTTTGAATGGCCACTTGCCATTGTTGTCCAAATTAAAATCCAGCACGGTCATGCAAATCACTTCCAACGCATTTACGAACGGCGGTAACATTCCCGACCGCTACTCCTGCAAGGGTGAGAATGTAAACCCTGAATTGGAATTCAGCGGCATCTCAAACGAAACCAGGAGCCTGGCTTTGATAATGGATGATCCAGACGCTCCGTCCGGAACTTTCAGTCATTGGGTGGTTTTCAACATGCCTCCGGACACCAGATCTATCTCGGAAGCTTCTGTAGACGTCCCCGGAGTGCAGGGCAAAAACGGCACCGGCCAGCGTTTCTACACCGGGCCTTGTCCGCCTTCCGGCACGCACCGTTATTTTTTCAAGCTATACGCGCTGGACACGACACTAAACGCCGATGACGTCACAGATCGCGGCCAACTTATCTCCGCGATGTCCCAGCATATTTTGGATCACGTCGAGTTGATGGGCCTCTACGGCAAATAATCAGGGATATCTTTACCGCGAGCTTTGAGTTATAATTAGCTTCAGAGCTTTTTGTTTTTCCATGAGTATTTTATCAGTCAAAAATTTAACAAAAAAATTCGGCAAAACCACCGCCGTCGACAGCATCTCCTTTGATCTGAAAGAAGGGGAAATTTTGGGTATGCTCGGGCCGAATGGCGCCGGCAAAACAACGGCACTGCAGATGCTTTTGGGAGTACTGACTCCAACTTACGGTGAAATTAAATATTTCGGAAAAGATTTAGCAACCGACAGGGAACAAATTTTGGAAAAAATAAATTTTTCATCTACTTACGTCAATTTGCCATGGTCGCTGACCGTGAAGGAGAATTTGAAATTCATATCATATCTCTACTGCATTCCTGACCGGCGGAAAAGATTGACGGAGATTGCGAATGAGTTCAGGCTTGCGGATCTGCTGTCAAAACGAATCGAAAATTTATTCAGCAGGCCAAGTACGAGAGTTAATCTGGCGAAAGCGTTCATCAATCAGCCAAAAATTTTGCTTCTCGATGAACCCACAGCGTCTTTGGATCCGGAAGTGGCAGCCTATATCCGGGAGTTTTTACTCGAACAGCGCGATCGGCTTCAAACTTCGATAATTATAACTTCGCACAATATGAGCGAGGTCGAGGAAATATGCGATCGAGTCGTATTTATAAACAAGGGCAAAATTATCGCCAATGACACGCCAAATAAATTGGCTAAAACAATCGCGATATCTCATTTACGTTTCCTAGGAAATATGGATCAGCTGGAAAAATACTGCCGGAAAAATAAAATTCCCCATACAAAAGAGGGACATTACATTGTACTGAATGTAAATGAAAAGAAAATCCCGGAAATATTGCAAAACATGGCTGCTGAGAAAATTGAATATGACGAAATAAGCATTGAAAAGCCTACCCTTGAAGATTATTTCCTTCAGACAGTAAGGCAAAACAAATGAAGCTCCATAGAATTTACGCTATCATACTGAGGGTATATTATATCACTCTGCGCAACCCGGATCGGGCGGTGGAGGTTTTGTATTTTCCGATTCTAGATTTGGTCTTATGGGGAATCACAAGCCAATATTTCACCTCGCTTGTCCCAGGGGGTGCCACTTATTTGGTTATGATTTTATCCGGCATCGTGTTTTGGGTGATCATAAACCGCGTCCAGGCAGAGATACCGCTCAATATCCTGGAAGATCTGTGGAATAAAAATTTAATTAATATGTTTATTTCTCCGCTAAGCTTCCCCGAATGGATCACAGGATTTATTATTTGGGGAATCTTGAAAAGCATTATAAGCGTAAGTCTGGCAGCTGTTTTAGCTTTGATTTTGTATAATGTGAATGTTTTTTCCAGAGGATTGTTGTTCGTCCCGCTGATTTTTTTGCTGGGTCTCACCGGCTTGTGGGTAGGTATTTTAATCTCAGCTCTAATAATTCGGTTTGGCACAAGGGTGCAATCCGCGGCATGGACCCTGGGCTTTCTTATAGCACCTTTTTCGGCGGTATATTACCCGGTATCCATTCTTCCCATTTGGGCCAGAATGATTGCCCGCATCGTCCCAAGCAGTTATGTGTTTGAACAAATGCGGCACATCATAGCGAAAAATTCCCTGGACTATCAAGTCTTGCTCGTAAGTTTTATTTTAAATATTCTATATATAATTCTTGCCGTAGTTTTACTAAGATCCGCATTTAAGCGCCGGCTAAATACCGGATTATTAACCCTACAATCATGAAGCTTTCAGAAAAAAGATGTATTCCGTGCGAAGGCGGCATGCCGGCCTTCGGCAAATCTCAAATCTCCAAATACAAATCCCAGCTTTCGAAAGGCTGGGAAGTCGTTGAAGCTAAAAAGCTTCGCAAAATTTTCAAATTCAAAAATTTCATCGAAACCATGGGATTTGTCAATCAAGTCGCGTTGATCGCGCAGGCCGAAGACCATCATCCGGACATGCAGGTTTCGTATTCGAAAGCCGTTATCGAGCTTTGGACACACGCTGTGGACGGACTTTCGGAAAACGATTTCATATTAGCTGCAAAGATTGACCAATTGCGCTGAAAATAATCATAAAATAGAATTGTATTGATGGACCCAATCGAACAGCTTAAAGCCAAACTTGTCGAGCTGGCGCATATCAAAACCGCGCTGGCACTTTTGTCTTGGGACCAAGAGGTCAACATGCCGCCCAAAGGCGCTGGCAAGCGCGCTGAGACTATGGCTTCGATCGCCGGCTTGCTGCACGACAAATTATTGTCAAAGGAATTTGAATACAATCTCAATCAAGCAATTGAATTGAAAAATAAGAATCTGCTGGATGAAAATAACCAGGCGTTGGTACGGGAGGTCGAACGCGAGTTTAATTTGGAGAAAAAATTACCCGCAGAGTTCGTCAGAGAATTCGCCAAACTTGTATCCGAATCCCAAATTGCGTGGGTCGCGGCCCGCCAAAAATCTGATTTCAAAATTTTTGCGCCATTTTTGACCAAAATCGTGACAGCCGGCCGCCAGATGGCCGGTTATTTGGGTTATAAAGAATCGCCTTATGACGCTTTGCTCGATTTGCATGAGCCGGGACTTACGGCTTCCGAGACCAATCTATTTCTGGGCAATTTGAAAGATTTTCTGGTGCCATTTATTCGAAAAATCCAAAATTCAAAAATCAAGCCTGACCCGGGGATATTGACCGGCAAATTCCCGAAAGAAAAACAAATAGAATTCAATAAGGAAGTGGTGCAGAAACTGGGATTTGATTTTGAGGCGGGTCGAGTGGACCAAAGCACCCATCCTTTTGCCATGGGATTGCATCCGCAGGATATCCGCTTGACCACCAGATACGACGAAACCAACGTCATGGAATCCTTAAGCGGCATAATTCACGAAGCCGGCCACGGTTTGTATGACCAAGGTTTGCCCATGGAAAATTTCGGGACACCTTTGGGCGAAGCCGTATCTTTGGGCATCCATGAATCGCAGTCGCGAATGTGGGAAAATTTAGTGGGCAAAAGCCGTGAGTTTTGGATTTACTTTTATCCCAAATTGCAAGAAAAGTTTCCTGAGCCGTTTGCAAAAATCCCGCTTGAGGATTTCTATAAAGCCATCAATACAGTTCAACCGTCTTTGATTCGCGTCGGCGCGGATGAAGTTACATACAACTTGCATATTATTTTGCGGTTTGAAATCGAAAAAGAGTTGATCGAGGGTACGATCGAAGTTGCTGACTTGCCCGGAGTTTGGAACCAGAAAATAAAGCAATACTTTGGCCTGGATGTGCCCAACGACGCCCAGGGCTGTTTGCAGGACCTGCATTGGTCTATGGGTTCGTTTGGCTATTTTCCGACTTATTGTTTGGGCAATCTGTATTCTGCTCAGTTTTTTGCCGCGGCTCAGCGGGACATTTTGGATTTGGACGATCAAATCCGCCGCGGCCAATTTGCGATTCTCCGTAAATGGCTTCTGGACCACATTCACATTCATGGAAAACTCTACTCCGCATCTGACCTCAGCCTCAAAGCCACGGGCGAGGATTTGGACTCCAATTTTTTTATTAATTATTTAAAAAATAAATACGGAGAAATTTATGGAATTAAAGAATAAGGTCATAGTTTTGACTGGTGCTGCCAGAATTGGCGTGGACGTGGCCAAGGCATTGTCGGAACGCGGCGCCAAACTCGCGATTACTTATTTGAGCAATCAACCTGATCTGCGCGATCTGCCAGGCGATGTTTTTTATATCAAAGGCGATCTGTCAGCGGCGTCGGAAGTCGATCGTATGATTGCCGAGATCAAAAAACATTACGGCCGCATCGACGGCCTGGTGCACATGGCCGCAATTTATCCGCGTACGCCTTGGGCACAGCTTTCTGAAAAAGATTGGGATACAAACATGAATGTGATTGCCAAAAGCGCGTTTCTGATGGGCAAAGCAGTCGGTGATGAACTGTTGGCCAACAGCGGCGATATCAAAGGCAAGATGATTTTTATTTCCGACTGGTCTGTCTTGACTCAGCCATATAAGGATTATCTGCCGTACAACGCCGCGAAAAGCGCTGTAGTCGGTTTGACTAAATCATTTGCCAAAGAGCTGGCACCAGCGATCACAGTCAATGCTGTGGCTCCAGGCCCAATCCTCAAACCGGCGGATCTTTCGGAGGAGGACAATGCCGAGGCGCTCAAAAATACCCCGCTGGGACGCTGGGGCGGCGCGCATGAGATTACAAAAGCGATTTTGTATTTATGGGATGCTGATTTTGTCACCGGCCAAATCCTGTACGTAGACGGCGGGCGATCAATCGCATAGTGTGGGGGCTTCAGAACCTTGGTACTCACTTTTGGGACGATCGGCTCAGTTTTGGGTACAATCAAATAAAAAGTTTGCTGCCGGATTTGAGGCCATTCAGAAAATCTTTGCCGGACATGGCGGATTTGCCTTCTGGCTGAATTTGGTCGACGAACAGACTGCCGTCTAAGGTTTTGACAGTAAGTTGTCCTTGATTTGAATAAATTTTTCCTGGCAATTCTATTTTATGTTCGTTTACGGCAGAGGCCTTCAGGATTTTGACAATTTTGCCGTCGAGCATGGTCCAAGTGCCAGGTTCGGGGTTGAGCGCACGGATAGCGGCGTCGATTTGCTTGGCTGATTGCGACCAGTCGATTCTGGCGTCCTGGCGTTTGATCAGTTTCGTGTAAGTCGCTAGGCCGTGATTCTGCTCGGTGGGGATAATTTTACCTTCAAACCATCCTGACAAAGTTTTTGTGGTCAAATCAGCGGCTACGTACGCTAATTTTTTGTATAAGTAGGAATAAGTCTCGGTCCCATTGAGGCGCAAGATTTCTTTGGCAATGATCGGCCCATGATCCATTTTTTCATCCATCTGGATTAGCGTGATTCCGGTTTCTTTGTCTTGTTTGAGTAGGGTGGATTGGATTGGCGATGCGCCCCGGTATTTGGGCAAGAGCGAACCGTGAATATTGATAGATTTAAATTTTGGTATATCCAGAATTTCTTTGGGGATGATTTGGCCGTAAGCTGCGACTAGAAATAAATCCGGCTGAAGGTTTGAGATTACGGATTTAAGACTTAAGATTGTTTCCGGCTGCTCGACGTGAATATTGTTTTTTTGCGCCCAAAACTTGGCTGGCGGGGGAGTGAGCTCTTTTTTTCTACCCGCAGGTTTATCCGGTTGAGTTATGACTAAAACAAGCTCGTGTCGAGCTTTCAATTTTTCCAAAGTCGGAATTCCAAATTCAGTTGTACCGGCGAATATTATTTTCACATCTTCTCCTTTGGTTTGCCTGTGGTTTGTTTGGACATCTTTGAAGTAAACAGAATTCCGTCCAAATGATCGATTTCGTGCTGGATCACGCGGGCCAGCAGTCCGTCTGCGGAAAAAGAATTTTTCTCGCCGTTGAGGTTTTGAGCTTCAACCTTGATTTTGGCTGGGCGCTTCACCATGCCGAACACTCCGGGGATCGACAGACAGCCCTCTTCCATTTCCACTTTCTTCCAGGATTTTTTCACGATCTTCGGATTGACTAGCGCAAACGGCGGCAGTCCCATGTGTTCAAGACTGATGATGCAAAGCCGGATAGATTTGCCGATCTGTGGCGCTGCCAAGCCGATACCGTTTGCCTGACGGCATGTCTCGATCATTTGACCTGCCAAATCCCGCAAGGCGCGGTCGAAAATTTTGACTGGCTGGGTTTTTTTGTTCAAAATCGGATCAGGAATTGTTATTAGTTTAAGCATAAATTTAGGGGGAAGGGGGAAGGGAAGACAGGGGAGTAGCCCCCTTCGCTCTTCGCTCTTTATTTTCCCTCTTAATTAAATACGCAAACAGCGCGCCGGGTTTCTTGGTTGATTTATTTTCGAGGACTTCGCCAGCCAACCGGCGCAGAAAATTATGATCGTAAGTGGTGGCCATTTTCAAATAAAATCCAAAATGTTTTTTGTCATTCAATTTAACAGAAAGTTCGTCCGCCAGCGCGTGAGCAGGGGAGTGGATATGCTTTTCCTCTCGTTTCTTAAGATAATTTTTCTCCACTTTCATAGCCAAATTATAGCAAAAGCATGGTATAATTAAAAGGCTTTATGAGATTATTTACAGCTGTTCCCTGCCCAAAGCGTCAAAAGTAAACTGCTTCTGCTGATATGAAAATAAACGTCGCTGGCGTGCTGATCGACAGTATATCCAAAAATCAGGCAATCGAATCGATTGGCGGACTTTTGAGCGATGGAGGCAGACATTATTTGGTCACACCTTATTCCGAACAAATCGTATTCGCTCTTCGTGATGAGGAATATAAACAGGTTTTAAACCGCGCGGATTTGGTTTTGCCAGACGGAATTGGAATTCTTTGGGCTTCCAAATTTCTAAGCGGACGCCGGCGAAACTCAGTCTCCGAGTTTTTTTATTGGCTGCTGACTTTGTTCGCGATAATTTTTAATCCCAAATCCGTGCGCACGGTCATCAAAGAGCAGGTGACGGGCAGGATTCTCGTTTACGACATAGCTTCATTGGCTCAGAGCCGTGGCTACTCGCTGGCTCTGGCTGGCGGGCTGGGAAACGTAGCGGCGCAGGCTTCTTATGAGCTCAAAAAACTTTATCCGAATTTAAAAATTAACTTAGCGCTCTCGGGCAGACCATTTGACGAGAAAATTGTAAAAGAGATTTCTGAAAGTAATTCTGATATACTACTTTTGGCGTATTCGCCGCCCAAACAAGAGAAATGGATTGCCCAAAACTTGGCTGATCTTAACGTAAAGCTGGCGGTGGGCCTAGGCGGCACATTTGACTATCTGGCCAAAGCCAAGCGTCCAGCACCTTATTTTTTGCACATCATGGGTCTGGAGTGGCTGTGGCGGCTGGTCGCTGAGCCTAGCCGTGCCAGGCGGATGTGGAACGCCGTACCAGTGTTTGCTTTTAAAATTTTAAAGTACAAACTGCATGAACAAAGAAGTTAGAGTCAGATTTGCACCCAGTCCGACCGGATTTTTCCATGTCGGCGGCTTGCGCACGGCCTTGTACAATTTTTTGTTCGCCAGAAAACATAACGGCAAATTTATTCTGCGAGTTGAAGATACTGATCAAGCAAGGTTTGTTCCAGGTGCGCTGGAAAACATTGTCCAGTCTTTGGCAGAATTTAAATTAAATCCGGACGAAGGTGTGTATTGGGACAATGGTGTAAAGGAGCGCGGGGACAAAGGACCTTATTTCCAATCCAAACGGCTTGATCTGTATAAAAAATACGCGCAGGAATTGGTTGACAAAAATGTGGCGTATTATTGTTTTTGCACTCCGGAAAGATTGGAAAAACTACGCAAAGAACAAGAAGCCGCACACCAGCCGCCGCGATACGATAAGCATTGCCTGCATCTGACTGCGGAAGAAATTGAAACAAAATTAAGAGCGGGCGAGCCTCACGTGATTCGGCTCAATGTCCCGGCGGATCAGCAGATTCGCTTTACCGATTTGGTTCATGGGGAAATCGCTTTTTCATCCAACGAAATCGACGACCAGGTCCTGCTCAAATCCGACGGCTACCCGACCTATCATTTGGCAAATGTCGTGGATGATCATCTTATGGAGATCACACACGTCATTCGCGGCGAAGAGTGGATTCCGTCCACGCCAAAGCATATTTTACTGTATTCTTTGTTTGGCTGGGAATCGCCGCAGTTTGCTCATCTGCCGCTGCTGCTTTCGAAAACCCGCAAAAAACTTTCCAAAAGAGAAGGTGATGTCTCAGTCAAAGATTTTCTGGAACAAGGATACCTGCCGGAAGCTTTGCTCAATTTCGTAGCCTTGCTGGGCTGGAATCCCAAAACTGAACAGGAAATTTTTTCACTGATCGAGCTGATTCAGCAGTTTTCTCTGGACAAGGTCAACAAGGCTGGTGCGGTGTTTGATTTGGAAAAATTGGACTGGCTCAACGGCGTATATATCCGCAACATGAAAATGGAAGAATTGTACGCCCGCATCCTGCCGTATCTGATCAAGGCCGGTATTCATGCCGAAGGACACCCCAGACAATTTATTGAAAAAATTCTCACGCTCGAACGCGACCGTCTGAAGAAACTGTCTGAGATAGGGGATAGGGTGCGGTATTTTTTTGAGGAGCCCAAATACGAGACAGATCTTTTGATTTGGAAAAATTCCGACCAGCAGGTGATCAGGCAAAATTTAAAAAAACTTTTTGAGTTTCTGCAAAACCATGAGCCCAGCGAAGCCGAGATCAAAAAATTTATAGAAGAAAATAAATTAAAAACCGGTGAAGTCCTCTGGCCTCTGCGCGTGGCCATCACCGGCATGCAAGCCTCGCCCGGCCCGTTTGAGATTATAGATGCATTTCAGGTTCTGCCGAACGGCAAACAGATAGTTTTGGACCGGATTGATAAAGCTGTCAAACTGCTGTAACGGGTTTTACAAAGAACCGTTGAAATGGTAGAATAATCACGCAATGTTCTACCGAATATCGAAACCAATACAGAATAAAATCAAGAAAGTTATTTCCGGCTTGCTGATTGCCGGCGTTGTTTTTGCGTTTGGCGTAAAGCCCAGCACTCTGGCTCAGACCACGAGCGATTTGCAGCAACAAAAAGCTGATAAGCAGAAGCAACTCCAGGAAATCGAAAATAGAATCAACGGATACCAAAGCCAAATTAAAGAATCACAGAAATTTGCCAACACTTTGGCCAACCAGATCAAAACGATCAATCTCGAAATCGCTTCGACAGAAGCAGAAATCGAGGCCACGAACAACAAGATCGATGCGACCAATCTTTCGATCGCGGACGTCTCCAATCAAATTGTCACGACATTGGCGGACATAGCCAAGCAAAAAGGAATTTTGAAAACTTTGATCGCGGAAATCACGGATCTTGATCAGCGTTCGCCTCTGGAGATAGCATTGGCCAATGATAATTTCCAGGAATTTCTCGACCAAGTCCAATACACTTCCAGTATCCAGGCACGAAGCCAGGAAACCTTGACCAAAATCAAACAATTGGAAGCCGATCTGGAAGCGCGCCAAGCAGACCTGAAAGCTGAGAAAGCAAATTTGGATGACCTCAAGCATCAGCTGGATATTACCAATGCTGGTTTGGCTGCCCAGCAGAACACTAAACAGCAGATCCTAGCCCAAACCCGCGGACAGGAGCGCGCTTACCAGAAACTGCTGACCGTGTCTCAGCAGGAAGAAGATAATTTACAAAAAGAAATTAATGATCTCGACAGCCAGATCTCGGCAAGACTTGGCGACACCAAACTCAAACCAGTGCATGGCTTGATCGCCTGGCCCATGCAAGGCACGATCACGCAGGGTTATGGCAACACCGGATTTACTTCCATGGGTTACAGTTTTCACAACGGCATCGATATCGCAGCTCCTCCAGGCACACCGATTTATTCTGCTGGCAACGGCACGGTGGTGGGCACAGGCACAGGCAATGGCGCTTACGGCAACTGGGTCGCGATCAAGCATGACACAGGACGCTTCGCAGGACGCGCGATTATAAGCTTATACGGGCATATGAGCAGTTTCCGGCTCCATACTGGTCAAACAGTCAAAGAGGGTGATCTGGTGGGATTTGAGGGCAACACAGGCAATACCACCAGGCTGATTTACGGCCCACATCGCGGCTATCATCTGCATTTCACTGTTTTCGATGCCCGGGGCTTCGGCGTCCAGCCGGGCGCTTATCCAAAAATTTACGGCCCATACGATGTGCCATACGGCGCCACATATAGTCCCCTAGACTTCCTATAAGAGGGGATAGATATAAAAAAACTGACAGTTCAGCTGTCAGTTTTTTTAATTTCAAATTTCTAATTACTAATTTCTAAATCGAACCGCGTTAGTTCTACGACAGTAGGCTAGGTGAGTATTAATAGTTTAAGCCGCGCGACTCGATTCTTATTAAAGAAATAAAAAATTTAATTTTTTATTTATATGTCGCATAAGGTACATTGTGCGACGGACTAGACATTAAAAAATTACTCCTACTTTGACACGATAATCATCGCCTTGGGCCTGCCCTCTTGCGGGCCGTGGTTGCCGGATGGATAATCCACCATCGCGCCATAAACTGTTTGATAATTATAAATATAACTTTCACCGGATCTAGTGCCTGGATCGTTTGTGATAAATTGTTGTTTGGATTCATCGAAGCCTTTGACGACCAACATGTGAGTTGTCGGGCCTGGCTGCTGATAGTGCGGATTATGCAATTTTTGGCCGTTGGTAGGGATTAGCAGAATTTTATCCTGCCTCAGCTGGCTTTTCATATCATCGATGGATGGATTGATCCGTACTGAGGTATTGGTGTAGCCGTAATAGTCCTTCATGAGCTTCTGAGTATCTTCGGCATTGAAATCATGAAAATTGCCGTAGCGAGCTTGTTCGAAGTCAGAAGTATCGGTAATCGCTTTTTCTGCTTCCTGTGGCGTCATGGTTTTATTCTTGATCCACAGCCAAGCCATCAGGATCGAAGCTTCTTCGCAGCCGTCCTGTTGGCGCGGATCTTCCCAGTGTCCCAGCGGCGCTTGCGACGTGAAGGGCACATTGATCAGGGTATATTGCTTGTCGATGCTGTCGCGGGCCTGGGGGACATATTTCGGGCCGTTTTGAGTATCCCCTGTTTTGCTATGAAAATTTTTGTAAGTAAAAAACCCGGCGGCACCAAGCGCTAAAATGATAACCAACAATAAACTTTTTTTATTTTTCATTTTCATTTCGAAGTTTAGTTAATATTTCTTTCACAGTCATAATAACATATTTTATATCCTTGACTGTAGTATTCTTGCCCAGCGTAAATCGCGCTGTAGCAGAAGCTCGATCAGATATTTTGCCCAAGGATTCGATGACATATGATGGTTCGGTGGAACCGGAGACGCAAGCAGAGCCAGTAGACGCGGCAATTCCTGCCAGATCCAAGGCCGTCATTAAAGCGTCCTGGTCAACGTTATAAAAAGTAAAGTTCGCGTTATCCGCGGTGCGGCTGTCCCCTGCCGGTCCGTTTAATTCCGCGTTGCGAATGGTTTGCAAACCCATGATCAATTGGTCCCGAAGCTTTGCCAGTTTTTTTCTAAACTTTTCCCGCTCTTCCAGAGATCCGAGTAATTCCACGGCTTTGGCAAATCCAATGATGCCAGCTGTGTTTTGTGTGCCTGGTCTTTTGCCATATTCCTGTGATCCGCCAAATATAAGATTGCTGAGTTTAGTTCCAGATTTGATGTACAGCGCTCCAATCCCTTTGGGTCCATAAAGTTTGTGCGCGGACAAAGTCAGCAGGTTGCAGTTTAATTTTTCAACGTTCAGATTGTAAAACTTTGCAGCCTGGACTGCGTCGACGTGGAAGACGGGTTTCGGGGATCGGGTGCCGGGTTTGGATTCGGCTAATGCCTTGCCGATCTCGCGGATTGGCAAAATTGTTCCGATTTCGTTGGAGACGAAGATAATGCTGACCAAGACAGTGTTTGGCTGCAAAGCTTTAAGCACATCCGAGGCTTTGATCTGGCCATCTTTTGAAGGCTTGATATATGTTGCTTCGATCAGTCCCCTTTTTTCCAATTCTTTAACGACATTATATACAGACTGGTGCTCAAGCAGGGTTGTTACGACATGCGGCTTGGAATTGCCACTCAAAATCGCGCGATTCACAGTTCCTTGAATTGCCAAGTTGTTGGCTTCAGTGGCGCCGGAAGTAAAAATAATTTCCTGCGGTTTGGCGTTTATGAATTTGGCAATTACTTCTCTGGCGAAATCGATCTTAGCTCGGGCGGATTGTCCCTCACGATGAATCGAACTGGGATTGCCGTAGTATTTCAACTCAAAATCGCGCATCTCCTTCGAGACGCGTGAATCAATCGGAGTTGTCGCGGCGAAATCTAAATAAACCCGTTTCATGAAAGTTTTAATATATGATTAATATTAGCATTATTCTTTCTATACTACAAATTGACCGATCGACAATTTTGAGGTATATTAGTTTTATGAATATGAAAATGAGACCAGGTAAAAAAATAATGTATGAGCTTCTCTCTAAAATCGAAGAATTGGCCGATTTATTGCCAAGCCCTCTAGAAGGCAAAAGTAATTACCAAAAACGACTTTGGAAAATGATGGCAGGCTACCCCCCAACACAAGTAAGCAAAAGCCTTTATTACCTCCAGCAAAAAAAGCATATAAAAAAGAAGGTGGTCGAAAACCAGCAAATTTACGAACTAACAATCAGCGGCAGGCAAAAGCTGCTCCTATCCACTATTGCAAAGACCAAATGGAAGTCGAGCGACGGTAATTCATGTATAATTGTGTTTGACATTCCTGAAAGCAAGCGCAGGTACCGTCGCTTTATCAGAAAACTTCTGCTGGATAATGGTTTTATTAATCTTCAAAAAAGCGTTTTGATCGGACCGGAGTTTTTGTCAAAGGATTTCTTTGATATTTTAGAGGAATGGAAACTTCGACGACACGTGACGTTGATTAAAGGCAAAGTGATGTATCTTTGAATTTATACTACAAATTGACCGATCGACCGATTTGGAGTATTGAAGGTTTATCGGCTTGATTTTCTAAATCCGGCGGCCTTGGCTTCCGCCTCAGTGGCGAAACAGCGGATTGGCCTGGTCGTTTTATCATAAAAGGCTCCACCAGGGATATGGTAAATGAGGCTTGCTGTGCCTTTGATCTTGCCAGCACAGGTTTGACCAGCCAAGTTTGACGTTTGAGCGCCGGAAATATTTGGCGTATAATTGGGTAGAGCTGAGGCTTGCCTTACAGCTACCGGAATTTTCGGCACAGTAAACCGGCCGAGCCCAAAACTCAAACTGGCTACGAGTACGTAGCCGATTGTCAGTGCGATAGCCTGCGAATGAATTTTAAGAAAGTTTTTTACGTTTTCCATATCTATGCAATATGCATTTGTCTTAGGGAGGGTCTATACTTTATCATTGGCGGAATTACTGCAAGTCCTGGCAGGCCTAGGCATCACGTATCGAGTGATGGCCTGCTCGCCGGAAGTCGTAGTAATAGAGACTGATCAGCCGCTCAATGCCGTGCAATTACAAGCCCGTTTAGGCGGCGTTATTAAGATTATACGCTTATTTGACACTTTTCAAAAGAAGGGCAAAGAGTTCCCATCCCAGGTCCTGGCGAACTACTTTACGTTCAAAAGAATCAAAGAATATTTCCACGAATACTCCGGCAAAAAACAATTCGGCGTTTCGATTTATTCACTCGACCCGTCTGTAAGATTCCGCGAAGAGGCAGCACGAGTGGCATTTCTGATCAAAAAAGTTTTGCAGGATCAGGCGCAAAGCGTGCGCGCAGTACTGCCCCAATTCCCCTCTCAAGCTTTGTCGAGCGTGCAAGTCAATGAGAATCAGATTCTGCAGAAGGGTGCGGAGGTCGTCATCATCAGCGGCAACCAAAGATTGTTCGTCGGCAAAACTTTGGTCGTACAAAACTATGAAGATTATGGCCGCCGTGACTATCAGAGGCCATCCCGCGATGAAAAAGTCGGCATGGTGCCGCCGAAAGTTGCCCAAGTCATGATCAATCTTGCCGGCCCGCTCAAGCCTTTGGAATACATTCTCGATCCGTTCTGCGGCTCCGGCACGATTTTGCAGGAAGCAATCCTGATGGGCTATCGGGCCATTGGCTCGGACCTGGAGCAGAAAATGGTGGAGAATAGTGAGAAAAATCTGGAATGGTTTCGCAACCGCTATCATGTCTCGCCTGGGCGCTACAAGCTTTTCAAATCCCATGCCGCTGAAATTTCCATGCATCTGCCGGCCGAAAGCCCGCTGGGCAGTGCAAATTATAAAATTGCGGCTGTGGTTACTGAAGGTACACTCGGCCCGATCTACGGTAAATTGCCGAAAAAAACCGAAATGCAAAATAATTTTAAAACGTTAACCAAACTCTACGAGCAAGTTTTCAAAGAATTCAAAAAGATATTAGCGCCAGGAAGCCGCGTGGTGATTTCCTTGCCGGCATATAAAATCAGCATAAGCGACTATGAATTCATGCCCAATCTTGACTTTGCCACGGAAAATGGCTATACTGTCCTGGATCCATTACCTCCGGAATTGACCGCAAAATATCGGTTTTTGCGCCTGACACCCAGGAAATCCATAGTCTACGACCGCAAAGAACAGGTAGTGGCACGTGAAATTATAATTTTTAAATACGGGAAACCGGAATTAAGCGAAGTCAGCAACAAGCCACAAATGGCGGACGGCGAAGCTTCGGTATAAGGCAATACAATGGCACATAAGAAAGCCGGCGGCTCTACAGCTCTGGGACGAGATTCTCAATCCAAACGACTGGGTATAAAACTTTTCGGCGGCCAAGTCGCCAAAGTCGGCAACATCCTGATCCGCCAGCGCGGCACCAAATGGCACCCGGGCAAAAACGTCCGCATCGGATCCGATGACACTCTCTATGCAGTCGCTTCCGGAGTGGTCAAATTTACAGCCAAAAAAGTCCGAGGATTTGACGGCAACCTGCACCTGCGCAAATTTGTACATATAGACGCAGCTAAATAGCTTTGTATCCCAACGCCCCTTTAATGGGGCGTTTTAATTTGGCAAAAAGAAAAGCCGTGAGTCCTCCGCCAACTGGCGGATGGAACCCACGGCTGATAGGCCGCTACTTGACGCTGTGGTCCTTCACGACGGCGCCCTCTTCAATGTCGCCACGGACGTGCATCGGAATCCAGACTGTTGCCTTGTGCTTTCCGAAGAGCAGTCCTTTTCCGTCGCGGCCGTAGTGCTTGAAATGACCACGACAGATATGGAGTGCTTTCTTCAAGCCTTCTGAACTGCCTTCCCTTCGCTCTCGAGCACCTGCTTCACATGATCGATCATGAGAACACGATACTTAAGTAGAGGCCGGCCAGACTTCTTCTGGAACTTCTTCGAGAGCTTTGGCGGTGGTTGCTCGGTTCGCACCTTCACATTCCGACAGTGCATGAAAGACAATGCCAGGAAACAAGGGTACAAATACAAGTACAGAAACATCAGAGCTCCAACGTGCTCGTCGACTTTGGACTCTTCAGTCCTTGCGTAGACCTTCCCGATTACTGGGAATTTGTCATCCAGAGGAACGATTTGTCCTTCGGCGTCGACCGGAAGCATGAAGCGGGCGACTTCTGTTGCCTTCTGGAAGTCGCGTCTGTATAGGAAGACCGAACAGATCAGGACATATACGGCTTCGCCGTTCCTGAAGATCTGTAGAGCACGGTCAAGTGACTCGTTCAGCTCGCCAAGATTGAGCGCATCGGCTTTCGTCATCTCCATCAGCACGCCACACTCTTCGACTTGTAGAAATCTAGGCGTGCGCATTTCAAGAAATGCCTGCTCGAATGGCAGCATCACGTTGGGAAAATCAGAAACCTTTATCAGGTCGCCGATTTCGTTGACCTTGCGCTCGTAATTTAAGATTCCCCAAGTGTAGTCGGCCACGTTGTCGATCACGACCAGTTGAGACGCCTCGAGCTTACGTTGTACTTGCTCGACATCTTCATCCGGCTTTACCGAATTGAAGCCTTCCGACAAAATTCGGTCAAGAAGTCGCATTGTTTCCTCCATGAACTTTTCAAGTCCTTCGTGATGAAAGACTTTCCTTGTAGTGGACTATGATGGATCCCGGATCAAGTCTGGGACGATTGCAATTTGGATATTGCAATAATGATAATCGACTAAAAGCAAAATCTTTAAGAAAGTTGGCCGACCTAACCCGAAAGTTAGATCGGCCTGCTGTCTAGCTAGAGCAGCATAGGTGCCATGCGCGGCCAACCTGCTCTTCCGAAGTAGAACTTCATCGAAGTCTTGGCCCAGCCTTCACCTAGTATTTGAACATCCATAAGGCAACCTTCGGTGCAGGCATAGACCGTTCTACGTTCGTCTTGGAGCGTTTCCTCATGCGAGGGCACCGCGATCCCACCGCACCGCGGACACGCGATTTCGTTTTCGGCGTGCTCGCGATTGAAGTACTTGTGGGAAGTGTTGAAAGTCTCCACCATGACGTCGAGTAAGTCCAATCCTTCCTGACGAGTTAAGTGAGGATCGCTATGATCTGCCCATTCACCCAAACGGTCGAGTCGATCCATGAATCGGCAGTGACCCATAAACCATCGTTCCTCAGGCGAAAGATCCGTAATGGTAAAGGGTTCGCTGTGCTTCTTTACCTTGTCGACCAGGGACAGATCGTCAGTCATCAACTTACACGAATCGTCGACATCGAAGTTGATTGACCACCATGCGAAGTACTTCTCCTCGGACAGGTGGAGACTAATGCTAACCTCAGCCTCAAGACCGCCGCCTGAATCATTGATGGTCAGGCTCCAATAGAGCGAGACAGGACCGCTGCGAAGCTTACGCGACTCGTTGTACTCGAAGTAGTTGATGTTAAAGTGAAACGTCTCCGGCGCGAGATGATAGTTCTTCTCCAGCGGCGCTTCATTGACACTGACACCAAGGGTAACGAGTCGATTCTCAACCTCGGACAAGAGCATCTTAGCTCTCTGCTGCAGGTTATGCTCGACTTGCCTCGGTTGCTCCGACAACCACACGATTGCCTCACGGAAATCTGACTCGTCGATGGCCTTCTGATAGAACTCATCGGAAAGTCCGGCCTTGTGCATTACGCGGGCGAACTTGGCAACGGTTCCGAGAGCCTGACTGAGGGTTGCGATGTCGCTAGACATCGGATGCCTCCTTTTGAAATATCCGGAACCCGCCGGACTCGGTTGAAGCTCAATGCTTCACTCCGCAAAGTTCAAATTCTGCCAACTGGCGGATTAAACTCTATGGAGCGAAGGGGAACGAAGTCATATAGACCTTCGTTCCCAGTTGTTGACGCGTTCACACTTGCGTCGCGCGGCTGTACACCTCGCGCCCACACCCGTACAGTGTCCTTCGGGATTACCGCACGAGTTTTGACAGTTTTGCCAGTTGAATCGGTGGCGTTCTGGGCCATAGTGCCAGCACTGAACGGACTCGCTCTTGTTCCTTGTCCAGTTCAACAAGGATCCGATTTCGAACTTCAAGCAAACCGTCGATCAAAGCTTGGCGTTCTGACCTCAACGCTTCCGGTGGGTTATAGGTGTTTTCAAGCTTGAACCACTCTTGTTCGATTGAACCTGGATTCTTCAGAACCCGAACCTCTGGTGTCGTCTGATCACATGATGCAAACAATTTCGCGCCCATGGAGAGATCAACCGTCGTAGAGAAACCACACGGATCTCCTATGGCCGATATGGTTTGCAGGTAACAAACCAACTGCATGAAGTCTTTGACGATCTTCAGTGTGTTGATGTACATTTTTCCTCCATGCCCGCGAAACGCGAGCGAATTTGATTTTTGACACCTCGGGATTATCCCCTTCCAAAATCATCTATCCGCCAGCTGGCGGATTAGAAAACTTAGGAAGAGATGCCGGCCTGATCCCATAAATGGATCAAGCCGGCGCGTTTTTACTTTATTTCCGTTTGAGCGACAGGTGGACGCACGAGGAGAGCGAGATCATGCTGACAAGGAATGCCCTGTTCTGCGTGGTACACACAGCCACAGTTTGCTTTGCCTATTACCTTCTCCTTCAGGTACTCGAGGTAGTACACCACGAACTTGTGGCGGTAGGAGTCGTTCGGCAGAATGCGGAGGAAGGAGTTGAAATCGCCAAGGTCCACGATGCCTGCAACCGGAATGCTCTGTTGGAGGCAAACCTCGTCCGCGAGCCCGGGGTTCCAGTTGTTCCTGCACACGTCGAGAATCGACTGCTCCGTTTCAGGATCGAAGTTGTTCCACTCGTCGTAATCATTCGAGTGAAGCAGAGCAAAGGCTGTGAGGGGGTTGAGGAACGACGATTCTTCTGCGAGCACGAGTTGCCCGCGTCTGAAGTGGGTATTCCAGCGTCCGACAACGAACTCCATCTCACTGACCCGCAGACGGTCAGCCTGGGAGATCACAACGCGGCGCCCCCAGAAGAACCAAGCGCGGCCATCATCGTTGTCTTCGGCGCGAAACACTCCATATATCTCGACTGGCATGGATGTTCCGGATTTCCCTTCGCCTCTGACACGCTCGGCCCAGAAGTCGACAACTCGAAGCTCTTTGTGTGAGGGACCGAGACGGAGGCAATCGAACAGCTGTTCGCGGGACGGGCCTTGCGTCAACTTGAAGATTGAGGTCATACGACCACTCCTTACGATTTCTGTGAGATGTACAGATACACCCTGTCCACGATTGGACGACTTAGCCATACGGCTAAGTACTTGCCTAAACGGAAATTCCTCCTTTTTCGAAAAATAGAAGCTCGATTGCTTCACTCCGCAAAGTTCAAATTCCGCCAACTAGCGGATTAAACTCTATGGAGCGAAGGGGAACGAACGGGTCGTTCCCCTCATCGACGCTTTAGAACTTGCGCCGATTAGATTCGGGTCTGCCGCACGTCAAGATGCTGACCCGATGTTTGACATTGACTGGGGCTTCTGGCCAGCTGCTGTCGCGACGACGACGATCTTTTTTTGTTGCCTCCTTGATTTTTTTCTGAGGTCTATTGTGACCCATCTCGACGCCGTATTCCCAAAGGAGAAGCCGAAGGGCGCCGATCTGTTTACGGTCTCGATTCCGAGGCGTCACGCCATGTTCGAGTTGGGCGATCTTCTTCTTAATCTCCCTAACTCCGCCCATGGAAGCGACGATATCAGACGGTCTTGGTTTGACCATCACTTCGCCTCGGTTTCCTGAAGTCGACGGAGATCTTCCATGATCGCTGCTCGTTCTTCATCCTGACGCCGATGTTCGTTCGTTTCCGCGATCTGGCAGTGTCGGCACTTGGCAATATGCTGGAACGTGCGCTTCATTCGCCATTGTGGCACCTTGGCGGTTCCCCGACGCGTCGCCACGTACAAAATCATGGTTTGCTCTGAGATGTGTGGCATTACAAACTCCTCCTAAACATTTTGAGCTTGATTGCTCCCTTCCAAAATCTTCTATCCGCCAGCTGGCGGATTATAAAACTTAGGAAGGGAACCGGTTCAACACAGGGTTGAACCGGTCTCTGGTTACGATTTCAAGTTAGCCAGGAAACTTTTCAATGTTCGAACTACGCTGTCGCGGCGAGGATCTTGTCGAGCGTCGTCGTCTTGCGACCACTGCCACGATTGTTTCGCTCAGCGGCCTGGATCTGCTCGATCGTGATCTGCACCATGAAGTCCTCCGTGAGGAGGCGCTTGGCGAGATCGGGTCCCACGGCGGTCTCGATGTTCTCTCTGACATCGTCAGGGAGAATCGGGAACGGCCCGGGGTTGTCCTTGTCGAAGCTGCACGCGAACCGATCCAAAATGCAGATTGGCTTGACATCCTCGCTCCACTCATCGTTGATCGGGGTCAGACAGACCACGATCTCGCGAGCAAGACGATTGTCTTCCTTGTACAACGCCAGGAGGCGGTACCAGGTGTGCCAGTACGACGAGAATCCGAACACCGGTTTGTGTTCGGCCAGCATGGCGCTGGCCTCAGACCAGCTGAGTTCGCGACCATCCTCGAGATAGTCGCGCTCCATGATCCCCGTGTATTCGTACTCCTTGGGGATCTCGACGACGGTGATCGCCCGGAAGCTGCTCAGCCCCCGGCCGTCCGGTTCGGAATAATAACGGAAAGCCCGTCCGAGCCGCTTCTCCATCCCCGGAGTCGGAATGACCTCGATGATGTTGTTGGGTCGCGGATAGCCGCGATCCTCAACCATGTAGCGGTAACGGTCGAACATTTCCTTTTCCGCCTCGTACTCGGCGCGATCTTCGTCGGACATCCGCGCCTGCAGTTCCTCGTCATTCTCCCACGGAGCGACCTTGTACTTCCGCTCCAATTCCCGAACACGGGAACGGAGCGACCGCAAGGTTCCGTAGTGACCGAAGCTCGTCTCTGGCAGGTTGCCCTGACAGTTGGTTACGTAGAGGAACCGGGTCCCGTAGTTGGGCCCGGACTCCAGCTGCTCCACGAGCTTCTCGTGGTAACGCTGGTATCCCCACGGCTGCGCGATGGGTCCCTTGGAGCCACGACCGCGGGTAAACACCACGCGATCGAACTGTTTCGGGAACCGCGGCTGACGAGCATCGGGTGTCAGCTCGGTGAACTCCACGTTGCCGTCCCTGGCCTCGAACCACCGGAAACCGTTGTAGTGGAAAAAGATCTCCGGCCCCGGCTCGTCCGGCGTGATGAATCCGAACCGCTTGTTATCGCGGTTGTCGAACCACTTCACGGTGCCTGCCTCGAACATTGTGCTACCCTCCTTCGGGTGCGTATCACTCACTCAACGTCCACTCGCACTACGCGAATGGCAGCTGCCTGTCTTGTCCGACGAAGCTTTAGCGAAGTCGGATTCAGCAACTGAAAATTAGCAACATTATTACCAATTTCCAGTAGCCGATCTGGTTGATGTTAGCTATATGCAAAGTCAGATTATAACAACGCATATTAACAAATTTGAGCTGTTTTGTCAATATTTCTCAATTTCAATTTCTTGCCAACCCCAGCTTTTAGTGCTTAAATAAGGGCATCATTAAAACCTTGAGTTACTTATGAAAACACTTAAAGTTTCCGGTTTGATCGCGGTTTTGACTCTGACTCTGGCAAGCCCAGCTTATGCGGCTGAGTTTATATTGGCTCACGAGAAAAATGACCAAAACGTCAGTGTCCCCGCTTCAGAGACGCATAAAAATCTTTATGCCGCGGGTGCAAATGTCGACATCAACGGCAAGATTCTCGGCGATCTGTTTGCCGCAGGCGGAGTGGTTACCATCAACAGCAGTGTCGAAAAAGACCTCAACGCGGCTGGCGGTAATCTTAATATCAATGCAACCGTGGGCAATGTCGCGAGGATCGCTGGCGGAAATATTTCCATCAACTCCCCTATCGCATCTGATTTGCTGGTCGCGGGCGGCAATGTGACTATTTCGCAAAAAGCTTCTGTCGGCGGCGATTTGATCGCAGCTGGCGGAAATTTAAATTTGGATTCTGAAGTCAAAGGCAGGACTGACATCCACGGCGGAGTTGTAACCATCAACGGCAAAATCGACGGTGATCTGACTGTCACGGCCGGCAAATCGCTGATTTTTGGTTCTAATAGCGTAGTGACTGGAAAAATTACTTACACCGGCCCGAATGCGGCAGTGGTACGGGATGGCGCGAAAGTCGGAACAATTCAATTTACCAAATCCGAAGGCCGCAACGCCGGACACGCTTTCAAGGCATTCTTCGTTCTTGCAACGTTGTTCAAACTTCTGGCATTGCTGGTCGCGGGATTTGTATTCTATTACCTGCTGCCTGGCAAAATTAGTTCGGTCGTAGAACGCGCGCGGACCAGCCCCTGGGGCAGTCTGGGAGTTGGGTTTTTGACCGCAGTAGTTACTCCGATTCTGTTCGTGATTCTGATGATCACTCTCATAGGCTTCTATCTCGGATTGATCTTGCTTTTCATGTATTTGCTGATGCTTATTCTGGCATCTGTGCTCAGCCTGTTCTACACTGGCAATCTGGTTTACAGCTGGTACCGCAAATCCGGTCCAACCGATTTGCGCAGGGATCTGGTTTTGGGAGCGATCATCATGATGCTGATTACTCTCGTGCCGTTCCTTGGCTGGCTCGCACTTGCCATAGTGTACCTGATCGCACTGGGCGCTCTGGTCACATATTTCCGCCGCGAACAGTTTGTGAGATAAGCAGTAATTAAAAAACCGTCCCGAGATCGGGACGGTTTTTTCTATGCCAGGACTCTGACTTTTTCTTTCTCTTTCGATTTGACTTTTGGAGTTTTTAAAATAATCTTGGATTTAAGCGAGGCTTTGATGAAGTCGCGGAACAGTGGTCCTGGGACCAGCGGGCGGGATTTGAATTCCGGGTGGAACTGCACGCCGACAAAAAATGGATGGTCAGCTAATTCGATAATTTCCACTAAGTGTCCGTCAGGCGAGGTGCCAGAGAAAATCATGCCTTTGGCTTCGAAAAGTTTGCGATATTTGTTGTTGAATTCATATCGGTGCCTGTGCCGTTCTTCGATTCTGCGAGTGCCGTAAGCTTTTTCCGCTATACTGCCAGGCTTGAGCACGCACGGCCAAGCACCGAGGCGCATGGAACCGCCGTATTCTTTTTTCAAAAGCTTTTTTTCCTGATCCGGCATGACATTGATCACAGGATATTTAGCGTCATTGTCCACTTCCGTGGTCGTAGCTTCCTTCATGCGCAGGACGTTGCGCGCAAATTCGATAGTCGCCATTTGCATGCCGTAGCAAAGCCCGAGATAAGGGACTTTTTTGGTGCGGGCATAGTGGATGGCGGTAATCATGCCTTCGATGCCGCGCTTGCCGAATCCCGGCGTGATCACAATTCCGTCCATGTTGTGCAGAAGAGCCGTACCTTCTTTTTCAATTTTCTCCGAGTCAATCCAGTGCAAGACGGGTTTGGCTTTGTTGTACCAGCTGGCCGAGCGCAGAGCTTCGATGATCGAGACGTAAACGTCGGAGAGATGATAATTGCCGGTGCCGAAATATTTGCCGACCACGCCGATATGGACTTCTTTTTTTACGGTTTTCATGGTCCGAACCAGCTTCTTCCATTGCTTGAGATCTTTTTTGCCTGCTGAGAGGCCAAATTTGACCAGGATTTTCTCGCCGAATTTTTGCTGTTGCAGGACCAGCGGCACTTCGTAAATCGAGGTGACATCCGGATTGGCGATGACGTCCTCTTTTTTGACATTGCAAAAAAGCGCGATGCGTTCTTTGCGGCGGTCATCCACATAGTGTTCTGCACGCGCCACGACAAAGTCCGGCTCAATGCCCATGGAGTTGAGCAGGCGGACGGACTGCTGGACGGGTTTGGATTTCATCTCCCCGAGGTTGCCCGGGATGGGCAAATACGCCACATGGATTTGCAGAACGTCCTGAGGGTTGCGAAGCTTCATCAAGCGAGACGCTTCAAAAAATATGCCATTTTGATACTCGCCCACTGTGCCGCCGAGTTCGATAATCACAATATCTGCGTCACGGCCGGCTATTTTAAACCTGCGAATGATTTCGTCTGTAATATGCGGGATAGCTTCGACATCTTCGCCATCGTACTCAAAAGCCCGTTCTTTGCGCAAAACTTCGGCGTAAACTTGGCCTGTAGTGATGTAATTGGCTTTGCTGAGGTTGACGTCTAAAAACCGCTCGTAGTGACCGAGGTCCTGGTCGGTTTCGATCCCGTCATCCGCTACGAACACTTCGCCGTGTTCTTGCGGGCGGATCGTGCCGGCGTCCATGTTTAGATACATGTCCACTTTTACTGGTGAGACACGGAATCCTTTACCCTTTAAAATAGCGGCAATCGATGCCGCTGTGATACCTTTTCCGAGGCCGGAAATTACGCCCCCGGAAACGAAAATGTATTTAGTCGATTTCTTGTGTTTCTTGGCCATAATGAATAAAACTTAAGCTTGCTCTGCTATCACATCCAATTTTACCAAAGCTTCCTGGTCTTTGGCAAATCGAATCTTTACCTCATGAACGCCCACGCTTTTGATCGGTCCCGGGAGGATTATAAAGTCGGGGCTGACTTCAATTCCCAAATTTTCTCCGATCGCGTGTGCAATTTCTTTTTCATGCAAACCGGCAAACAAAATTGACTTGCTGGCTTTTGCTTTAATCGTAATAGTCTTGTTTTCGAGCTTGCCTTTTATTTTCATAAACCGCTCGATGTCTCGGACGATTTTCAGCTGTCTTTCTTGTTCTTCCTTCTGGACTTGAGCTAAGACTGAGCTGGTGGCGGGCAAGGCTAGGTGTTTGGGAATTAAAAAATTCCGCGCATGGCCGTCGGAAACTTCTTTGACATCGCCTGATTTACCCAAACCTTTCACATCTTTGGTTAAAAGTACCTTCATGCATCCATTATATCCGCAAATATCTCCTGATAGCAATAGTCGATGCGACTACGCTAAGGCCAATGCTGGCTACGACGTTTACGAGTAAAATTTGCCAAAACAGAGCGTTGATCAGACTGGTGCCGAGCGAATTGAGGGACAAAAACTGCTCAATTCGGCTCGACAATAGATACAGTAGGCCAAAAATCAGAAGAGACGTGACGAGCGTGGCAAATACCGCGTACATAATGCCTTCGATAATAAATGGCCAGCGGATATACCAATTGGTCGCACCAACCAAGCGCATGATTTCAACTTCGTCTTTGCGGTTGTAGATAGTCAGGCGAATGGTGTTGAACGTCACCATGATTGTCACGACCATGAAAATCGCGGCGAGCACGGCGCCAAACTTAGTGATGAAGTCAATGATTCGCCGAAGTTTATCAATCACGATCTGTGTATCGCTGACTTTTTGGAAATACGGCGAGAAGCGGCTGCTTTTGAGCGTGGTATAAATACTGCTGTAATTATTTAGGTCATTGGCTTTGATCGACAGCGAAGCAGGTACCGGCTTGTCGAATTCGGCGAGGCTTTGGATCCACGTCGGGTCGTTTTTGTGAATTTCGAGGAATCGCCTTTCCGCTTCCGTATTGGATACAAAATCCACTTGTTTTACATCTGGCAGGGCTTCCACTTCGGCTTTGATGTTGGCCATTTCTTTGTCCGTGGTTGTATCCGTGAAGTACGCGGTGACTACGCCGACTTTGTCTTTGCTGTTATTGATCGACAAAACCGCCAGCGCGTAGAGAATTATGATAGTAGAAATAATAAAAAGCGTGATGACCACCATGGACGTGGCGGCAATCGAGACCCAGATGTTCCGGAAAAAATTTGTGAAGCCGGATTTGATGACTCTTTTGGCTGTAAGCGTCTTCATAAAACGTACTTACCTTTCTCCTGGTCATAGACAATCTCGCCCTTTTCAATAGTGACCACGCGTTTTTTGACGCTGTTGACCAAATCTTTGGCATGGGTCGCCAGCACGACCGTGGTTCCTGATTTATTTATTTTTAGCAGTAGCTGTATGATATCAAACGCGTTAATTGAGTCGAGGTTACCGGTTGGCTCGTCTGCCAAAAGTAAAACAGGTTTGTGAGCCAAAGCCCTAGCGATAGCGACTCTTTGGCGTTCGCCTCCGGACATCTCATGCGGGAAAGCTTTTGCCTTGTCTTCCAATCCCACCAGTTCCAAAATTTTCGGCACTTCTTTGCGGATGTGGTCTGGCGACTCGCCGCAAACTTCCAAAGCAAAAGCAATATTTTCAGCAGCAGTGCGGGTGCGCAGAAGTTTGATGTCCTGAAACACTACGCCAATTTTTCGGCGCAAATACGGAATGTCCGATAGGCGAATTTGGGCTACATCTATATCGTCGATAAGTATTTGGCCCCGATCTGGTTTTTCTTCGCCGATGATCAGCGACATGAGCGTGGATTTGCCGGCACCCGACTGACCGACCAAAGACAAAAACTCGCCTTTGTGGATTTCCAAAGTGATGTCTTTCAAAGCCTGGTTATTACCAAACGTTTTTGTTACTGAGTCGAATTTGATCATAATCTCATAGCGTGAAACGCATAGCCCACAACAGTTATGCGCTACGGGTTACGCGTTACGCGCTGTGCGCTAATTATAGCAAAATAAAAACCTTAAGACTTAACATTTCGATTCTGCTCCAAATACCGCCGGACAAACTCGTCCAAATCCCCTTCCAAAACCGATTCAGCATCCGAAGTTTCGTAGTCGGTTCGATGATCTTTTACTAACTTGTAAGGATGCAGGACGTAGGAGCGAATTTGATTGCCCCATTCAGCGCTGTGAAATTCGCCGCGGATTTTTAATTTTTCTTCCAGGCGCTTTTGCTCTTCAAGTGCTGCCAGTTTGCTAGTCAAAATCTTGAGCGCCTGTTCTTTGTTTTGGGTTTGCGACCGCTCGTTTTGGATCGTGACGGTAAGTCCGGTAGGCTGATGCGTCGCGCGGATGGCGGAATAAGTCGTGTTCACGGATTGGCCGCCGTGCCCTCGCGAGGTTTTGGCTTCGATCTCTACTTCATCTAAATTTAATTTAAATTCACCCTGCTCGATCGCCGGTAAAATTTCCACGAGAGCAAATGAAGTTTCTCTGGTGTGTGTTTGATTGTACGGTGACTGGCGCACCAGGCGATGTACTCCGGCTTCGCTCTTCAGATAGCCGTAAGCATAGGGCCCGATGATTTCTACGACCACGCTTTTGATGCCGGCCTCGGATCCGCGCGCTTCGTCAATCACGATTGCTTTGAATTTTTTCTGCTCCGCAAACCGCAGATACATCCGCAGCAGCATCTCGGCCCAATCCTGCGCGTCTACTCCGCCAGCTCCGGCATGAATGGACAAAATTGCGTCATGATTGTCGTATTTGTCTGATAGAAAGGTCTTCAGGCTAAACTCGGCAAACAACGCCTTTAACGTTACGAATTTTTGCTTTAAATCGCTTTCCAAGGCCTTGTCGTGCTCTTTGGCCGCCATAGCCGCCAATTCGTGCAGGTCGGCCAAATCTGACTCAAATTTAAACCAAGTGGCCACCTCGTAGCGCAGGTCGCTTAGTTGCTTGGATTTGGACTTGGCGTCGGCTTGATTGGACCAAAAATCCGGCGCAGCCATGGCATCTTCCAGTTCTAGAATTTTTTGTTTTTTTTGGGCCAGGTCAAAGATGCTCCTTCAGATCAGAAGCCTGGTCTTTGAGTGTTTTAATTTCCCTGATTAGTTCTTCCATAAGTGTAATACTAAAATTACGAATTCACATTCGAATGATACGAAGTTTGCGAATGCACAGCTTCGTACTTAAGATTGATGACCCGTTTTGGCCTAAGGTAGAAACTTCGGAAATTTATAATTAAGCCTAGCTTAATATCTGCTGCTTGTAAATACCTTTGCATCTGAAAGTAATCATCTTTTGTTACAAAAGGTTTGGCTTTCAAGTCGATTATTATTTTGTTTTCCACAACAAAATCAACTATGTTTCCGGTATCTGGGATCGGATACTCACGCAGGTATTTTAAATTTTTTATCTTCAATAATTCCTCAAGTTTGTCCGCATATTGTTTTTCGCGTGAAAAGCGCCCAAGGTCTTTTTGGATCTTAAAGCAAAGACCTGTTATTTCGTAAGAGAGCTCTGGCTCAATTATTTCAGGCATATTCGCATCATTAGTTGCATTCGTATGGAATTCGTTGTTTAGTATCGCTTATCTCCCTGCATTCGGATCGGTTAACCATTTATTCATGTTGCGGTGCCAATTGCTGGGATCAGAATTTTGGATCTGGTCCCAAAGTTTTTTCGCGGATTCGGTGTACAGTTTTTGATCGCGGACTAGCTTGCGATTGTTCTGAGTCCACTTTTGCGGCAATTTTGAACCAAGCTCTTCGATCTCTTTCAATTCCAAATCTATGTCCAGATTGTCAGCATCTTTGACGATTTTGGCTTCGATCGAATCGCGTTTCTCGTATTCTTCAATAATCTTTCGATAGTCACCCACAATTGTGCCAGCAAACATATCATCTGCGGCTTTGTGTTCATCGGCTTTGACGTAAACTTTTTGCACATAGCTTAAATCAGAGGTTCTAGTTTCCGCCACATCGTGTACCAGTGCCATCTTGATTATAGTATTCTCATCTCCAGCTTTTTCCATGCGCGAAATAATCAACGCAAGCCAGATCAATCTGTATGTGTGTTCCAAATCCGAAGCAACATCAAATCCCAAATGCTGCCGCCAGCCACGCGGCACATTGCGCAGAGAGCCTATTTCATACAAAAAATCTATATCGCGATTATCTGGCATTATTTAATCCTTTCGTATTCCACAAATGAAAACTCATCGTGTTCTTTACGCGAAATCTCCTTCCAATCTTTTTTTGCAAAGTATGGAAACAGCACATTGCCGTCAACTTCTCTGTGAATTTCGGTCAAAATAAGTTTATCGGCTTTATCAATCAATTGAGTGTAAATCTGGCCGCCGCCTGCGACCATAACTTCATCATTGTCTCTCAAACCTTCCAAAGCGTCTTCAATACTATGATACACCAAAACCCCTTCTGGGGCCTTCCAATCAATCTTCCTGGTGATTACGACGTTTGTCCGATCGGGCAGAGGTTTTTTGATCCGATTCATAATCGAATCAAAAGTGTTTTTACCCATCAGTACTGTCTTGCCGACCGTCACTTGCTTAAAGTGCTGCAGATCTTCCGGGATGTACCAAGGCAGAGCATTGTGACTGCCGATTACTCTGTTTTGGGCAACAGCTGCGACGATAGTTAATTTCATACCGCAATCGGCGCTTTGATTGCCGGGTGAGGATCGTATTCGAGTAATTCAAAGTCCTCAAATTTAAAATCAAAAATATTTTTTACCGCCGGATTGATTTTTACGGTCGGCAGCTTTTTCGGCTCTCGGGATAACTGTTCTTTGACCTGCTCAAAATGATTTTTGTAAATATGCAAATCTCCGAAAGTGTGAATGAACTCCCCCACTCCCAAACCTGACACCTGAGCCACCATCATTGTTAATAGAGAATACGACGCTAGGTTAAAAGGCACACCCAGAAAAGAATCAGCACTTCTTTGGTAAAGCTGACAAGATAATTTACCATTGATCACCATGAAATGAAAAAGTGTGTGGCACGGAGGCGGCGCATGATGATGATTGCGGATCAGTTCCTGAATTTCTCCGACATTCCAACCGCTGATAATTATTCGGCGGGAAGTAGGATCGGTTTTTATCAAGTCGACAACGTTTTGAACTTGGTTTATTTCTTCACCATTTGGCCCAACCCATCTGACCCATTGCTTGCCGTAGATCGGCCCCAAATCACCGTATTCTTGCGCAAAACTCTCGCTCTCTTTCATTTTCGCCACAAAATTTTCTAGTTCTTTTTTCCATTCTTCGGAATATCGGGGCAATTTAGTAGTCAAGTTATTTTTTTCTAAATAGCCTTGATAAGCCCATTCGTTCCAAATTTTCACATCATGATCCACCAGAAATTTAATATTCGTATCTCCGCGCAAAAACCAAAGCAGTTCATAAACAACAGCTTTGAAATTAACTTTTTTTGTAGTCAAAAGCGGGAAACCCTGCGCCAAATCAACACGCATTTGATAACCAAAAACGCTTCTGGTACCGACTCCTGTCCGATCGGCCTTATCTACGCCCTCTGAATATATTTTTTGCAATAAATCTAAATATTGCTTCATAGCCTGGATTTAATTTTATTCCAAATCAACTCGGAAATTTCTTCCGGCAATAACAACATATCGTCTTTGTAGCACTCAATCGCCGGGTAGCCGAACTCTTGGCTGATTTCGAGAAAAGTTTTTTCAGCCGCCATCAAGTGATTCATATCCTTCTCATGGATATCCTTGCGCTTGTTGCCGATATAAAACCTTGGACCTTTTTTCAAAATCAATTTGGCTGAAATTTTGGCTGGTACGTGCAGGACCAGATTGATGTCCGGTTTCGGGATTTTAAAAAAATTATATTCCAAATCAAACAGCCATTTGAAATATTTCCGGCGTTGGGCACTATTTTTAATCTTGCCACCCTGATGCGCCATGCTGGCACTGACATAACGGTTGGAGATTACGATGTAACCTTTGTCCAGATATCCGCGGATTCTATCAGATGCAGCAAACCGGTCTACAGCATAAAACATGGATGGAATATACGCACCCAGTTCATCAGCGGTGCCATAAAGCCCATTGAGATATTCCTCAACTGGTCCGGCGGATTTCTTTCCGTATTGCGGAAAATCTTCCATATGGACTTTTTTACCCATATTTTGGAGACGCTTGACCAAAATTTTGGTCTGAGTCGCTTTGCCAGAACCGTCTGTCCCGTCGATAACTATAAACTTGCCTTTTGACATCTATTTTACTCCAGTAGAGCCAAACCCGCCGCGTGACTCTGCTTTAATTGCATCCACTTCTTCCCATTCCACTTTTTGGATTGGTATAATCAAACCCTGCGCTATGCGATCTCCACGCTTCAGCTCCACTTGCTGATCGGTAGAATTATGCACGAAGGCGCCAATCTCGTCTTGAGGTCCGTGGAAATCCTGGTCTATGACGCCGATACCATTTGGCTGAAGCAATCCCTTTTTTGCGGTACTACTTCTCGATGCCAGAAGCAGGAAATATCCTTCTGGAACTTCGATAATCAGATTGGTCGGCACGATTGCGGTTGATTTTGGATCGATAGTCATATCCACTCTAGTGTAAACATCAAACGCAACTGAGCCCGGGGTTTTGTAAACCGGCAGCGGTAAATCTTTTTCTATCCGGGTTATTTTGAGTTTCATTATTTGAAATCAATCCACTCGTTATTTTTTGTGAAATTTTTGTAATATTGGCTGGCGACGGGTTTGGTGGAACCGAAATATTTGCTACCAAGACCATCCTTGCCATAAGGTTTCTCTGCTTCGCTGGAAAGGGTCACGAACGCGACCTGAGCTATCGGCATTTTGTAGTAAAGTTTGACTGGTAAGTTTGCCAAATTGTGAAATTCAAGAGTAATCTTCAAAGTGTTGCCTGGATCTACATAACCAGCCGTAGCGTGAACAACTATTCCAATGCGCCCAAGCGATGATTTGCCGTTTAACTGCAGAACCATATCGTTTGGCACCGAGATAGTTTCGTAAGTCATGCCGAGAGCGAATTCTCCTGGATGGAGTACGAATTGTCGGTTTTCATCAATGGTTAATTCTTCCATCATGTCATCAATCGGTAATTTAGGGTCAATGCAAACGTGGCCGCTATTTTTGAAGACCAAAAAATGCGGGCCTAGATGTACGTCCACAGACGCTGGCTGGATGCTGTTTGGAAACAGCGGTTCAATTTTAATCTTGCCGGATTTGAGATTTGCTTTTATGTCTTTATCAGAGAGTATCATTAGTTTTGCTTAATTCCCTATTATAATAGCAGATTTTTTGGCAAACAAAAAACGCGGGCGAACCCGCGTCTTCGATTTAACTTTTTACTTTGATCCCCGGGCCCATCGTGGCATTGACGGCTACAGATTGGACAAACTCTTTTTTCAATCCAGCGGGTTTGGAGCTGTGGAGGGCTTCCATGAAGGTTTTGAAATTGGCCAGGAGCTGATCGTCGGCAAAATTGCTTTTGCCCAGGATCATGTGGACATTGCCTGATTCATCATTTTTGAATTCCGCTTTGCCGCTCACAAATTCTTTCACAGTTTTACCGATGTCAGCAGAGACAGTGCCGGATTTCGGATTCGGCATCAGGCCCCTGGGACCCAAAAGTTTGGCAATCTGCGCCAATTTCGGCATCATCGAAGGTTCGGCAATAGCCATATCGAAATTCAGTTGTTCGGTTTCTTTGATCTTCTTGATCAAATCCTCGCCGCCGACTACTACTGCACCAGCATCAGTCGCTTCTTTTTCTTTGGCCTGCGAGACAAAAGCCGCTATTCGTTTGGTTTTGCCTGTACCATGCGGCAAGGAAACCGTAGTTCTCACTGTCTGGTCAGATTTTTTCGGATCAATTCCCAATCTCACGTGAACTTCAATGTTGCCCGTGAACTTGGTCGTGGCGGTTTTTTTGGCCAAAGCCAAAGCTTCTGCCGGCGTATATAGCTTATTTACGTCGACTTCTTTTTTTGCGTTATTTAAACGTTTACCCATATTGTCCTTTCGTGGTAGTAGCGACTTAATAGTCTCCCACTAATTACTAATTACTTTTTACTAATTACTAAACCTGATTTTCTTTACGGATTATCATCCAATTGTAAAGATACAATGGCGCACCAACTATAAGCATGGCAATCGCTTGAGCGGCTTGGCTTTGTCTCTGCGCCGTTTGCTGTTCCTGGCATTGTTTTGCCTGCTCGTCTTTTTGCTGTTGAGTCAATCCTACCGAATTGCCATTTTTATCTACTGAAGCCGGGGTTGCAAAATTATAACAATAATTGTCTGCTTTCTTGAAAACATACGTTTTCAATCCCAAGTTAATCAGACTGACGGCTCCAACGATGGAAATAATCAACCCGACGGTGGCGAAAATATACAAAAACGATTTTCGCAAAGTTAGATTTAATGCCATTAAATTTGATTGCGAATTTCGGATTGTGGATTACGGATTAATCCGTAATCCACCAATTCGTAATCCGTTAATTATTTTATCTCGACACCCATAGATCGGGCCGTGCCTGCCACGATCTTTTCTGCCTGTTCGATACTATTCGCATTCAGATCAGGCATTTTTTGTTCGGCGATCGCCCGCAGTTGGGCTTTTGTGATCGTCCCAACTTTAATTTTGAGCGGATTACCCGAACCTTTTTCAATCCCCGCGGCTTTGCGGATCAAGATGGCGGCCGGAGGCGTTTTAAGCACAAAGTTAAAAGTACGATCTTCGAAAATCGTGATTTCAGCCGGGACCACCACGTCGCCCATCGGGGCGGATCGTTCATTGAAATCTTTGATAAACTGGGCAATGTTGATGCCGTGAGGACCGAGAGCCGTGCCGGTTTGCTGGCTTGGAGCCGCTTTGCCTGCAGGCAGCTGGATCTTTACAATTGTTTTAATCTTTTTAGCCATAAATTTTCGTATTGCGTGTTGCGTGAATGGTGATGCATCACGCATCAAGTCTCACGCTTCACGGTTTAAATTTTCTTAATTTGCAGGAAATCTAATTCAATCGGGGTTTCGCGGCCGAAGATGGAAACCAGGACTTTGACTTTACCTTTTTCCTCATCGACTTCCGAAACTTTACCTTCGTAATCTTTAAACGGGCCGTCCATGATTCTGACCAGATCGTTGATGATCACATCGATCTTGTATTTCGGTTCTTCGACGCCCATACGCTTCTGGAGTGATCCGATTTCAGTGTCCGAGATCGGCGTTGGAATTGTGCCTGAGCCTACAAATCCGGTGACATTGGGGGTGTTGCGTACCACGTACCACGAATCATCGGTCACAATCATCTCCACAATGACGTAGCCTGGGAAAATCTTTTCCTCGACTGTCACGCGTTTGCCATCCTTGATCTTAATCTTCTTTTCCTTAGGCACCATGACGTTGAAAATCTTGTCTTCCATGCCCATGGATTCGATACGCTGTTTGAGGTTGAACGCCACACTGTCTTCGTAGCCCGAATAAGTGTGGAGGACGTACCAGTGTTTCTCGCCTGTTACTTGCTGACGTGCCATATTTAAGTCTTGTTAACTACTAATTCAAACAATTTGGTCAGGCCGAAGTCCACAGCTCCCAGAAAAATCGCCACTGTCAGTGATAATACTATCACCGCGATGGTGATGCGGATGGTTTCGCGCCTGCTCGGCCAGACCACTTTGGTCAGTTCCGACCTTGCTTCCTTGATAAATTGGATTGGGTTTGCCATTGTTTTTAGGCCTTTTTAAAAGGCCTTTCCGGCCCTTATGTGGATATTATAGATTATTGATAAAATAATTGCAAATCCCCCGAAACTTGCTAGAATGCTTGCAACGGAGGACTATATGGAACGGCGAACTCTGCTGGCTTTGGCACTCTCACCGCTGGCATCGGTATCTGATGTTACTGACAAAAAAGAAGAAAAAGTCGAAGACAAGTGTTTGACGCAAGCCACCATCGATTGGTTCGAGAACACCCTCGTCATCCCAGGCAACAGGCCGGACGATTCAGACTTGTCCGAAATCATCGCGAGACTCGGCTGGGTTCTGCTGGGCAAACCGCTGTCAGCGCTGGCTAAATCTCGGACCATTGCGCGGGCCAACAGTCTGCGCCCGGACCGGATCCCGTTTGTGCGCATGGACATGGCGTCACCGAAAAGAGCATTGTGCGTGATCATTTCCCTGCTCGACGACCACCTGAAAAAACCAATTGACGCAAATCAAAAGCAATGACCATCGATCATTGCTTCTTTTTTTACTTTTAAATTATGCGATTAATCCACCCAATAGATGATTTCAGATGCGTTGAATTTATCCTTGAGCACTTGCCCTGAGAATCCGGTTACCGTGACTTTGCCTTTCAAAGGGATATCGCTGATTTTGATAGGCGTAGTTTGCTTGGTTACTGAAGAATATTTTGTGATTTTTGCCGAGGTATAGCCCACTGTCTTGGTCATTTTTAAAACTTCGGTTTGTCCCGTGCTCTGAATCTTCGTTGGCTGGTAAACTTCGATCTTAAACCCGGCCTTGCCCGGCGAGTTTACTATGACTGTGCCGTCGGTGGAAGTTGGATTATTGGGTAAATCGTTAAAATTGGCAAGCCGTGTCTGTTGTTGGGTGGAAGTCGGTTTAGAAAACTTAGCAACTTTCACCGCGCCCAAAGCCGCCGCGGTTACCAGAATTATTATTCCTATAATTACAATTATTTTCTGATTGGACATAATTATCGTTTAAGGAGCGACTTCTTTGATAGTCGGAAATTGAATGTTGCCCGCGCGGCAGAACATCGGACCGTATTTAATAATTTTGTTTTGCGTGCCGGAGGCGTCAGTCAGGTTTACGGACGCGGTATTGGTACAGATATCATAAGCGCTGGCCGAGGTGTTGGTATAAGTGGCGTCATATGTGATTACCCAGTTGGTACTGCCTGGCAGGGTTCCTGAGACATTGAGTTTGGGATTGCCGTTGCATGTGGCACTGTTTTGAGTAATCGTAGTTCCGTGTCCGCCGCCAAGGTTGGTAATATTGGTGAAATTGGCAGAGGGATAATCGCAGATATAATTGATCGTGGCGTTTGCAGTGCCGGAATTGGATATCGTGACCTGAAATGTCAGCTTGTCTCCCGAATTGAGAAACGAAGACGTAGGTGTGGCGCCATTGACTTTGAACAACGTTTTGGCAGAGTTGGTGAGATTGGATACGCATTGCGGGGCAAGTATGTTGACTTCATTCGACGGCAAAGATTGGCTGGTGGTCGTGCCAGTATACGCCGTCACATAATAATAGTAGCGTGTATTCAGCGTTGTTGTCGTGTCATTGTATGTTCTGGTAGAGGGAGTGTTGATTTGAGCGATCTGGACTTCGGCTCCGGACGTGGTCGATCGATAAATTATAAAACCGGAATTGTCCGTAGCCGTATAAGCCCAGTTCAAAATTATATGCGGACAGTCAGAAACATTGTCGGCAGACAGATTGCTTGGCGTTGTGACGGTCGTAACATTTACAAGTGCGGTGTCCTGGTTTGATGTTCCGTTGAGTGAGTAACAGTTCAAAGTTAAAGTCGTCGTAACATTAAGCGTAACCGTGTCGGGAGAAGCGGAATTCACGGGCCGGTTGCCGGCTTGCCAGGAAGTCGTACAATAATTATTGGCGGAAGAAGTCCATTGAGCTAAGATCGGCTGGCCTGCAGTAATCGTGAGAGGGCCTTTGGACCAGGTAGTCCCGTTGTCCTTGGAAACAGTCAAATTTACCGTGGGAGGAGGGGTTGCAACAGTTACAACGCTCGAAGCGTTTACTTGATAATTCGGGTCGTTCATAGACAAATTATTGTCTTGGCAATGTGCACTAAAGACGTTTGTATTTGGTACGGCGACATTGAAAGTCCCGCTATACGGAGGTGCAAATGGATTATTGTTGTCCCAACGGTTGCCGAAATTGTCAGTCACCCATCCAAACCAAGTGTATGTCCCGGAACATGTCCAGTCAATACGGACTGTCGCTCCCGGCGTCGTCGTACAGTTAGTAGTATAACTCGCTCCGCCATTGGTACTACAACCGATGTTGGCTCCTCCTGAAGGCGTATATGTCGGACCTGGCGGCGTACTAGCCGCAGATACGGTGATGTTGCAATTTCCAGAATAGCCATGAGTAATTGTCACCACATAACTGCCGGCTGTGTTAAATTGAGCTGAAACATTGGGAGAGGTAGTACTGCCGCCAGTAATTGTGTAGTCCGTACCTACAGTTCCAGGTGAAGCAGTCCATTGGTAGCTGCCCCCATATCCACCACTAGTTGTGAAATTAACCGTCCCGCCCGGAGCAATTTGTTGGCTTGCGGGGTAACAGTAAGTTGTACCAGAGGGAGGTTGAGGAGTTGGAGTTGAGCAGCCGTTGGTATAGTTTAGAGTCACGGTCAAAGTCCCGCCCGGCGCTAAAGACATATCCGAAGGCACGGAAGTTATTGTAGGAGGACTATAACAATTTACGTAATCAGGACTCATAGAATATGTGCCTGCAGGCGCGCCAGTAGTAACCCAGTCGTTATTCGGATAAGCGTGCCCGCGCATGGTGGTCGAGGATCCATTAGACATATTAAACCAAGAGTCGTAATTTGAAGTTACTCTAATAGTTCCACTACCTCCTATGGGGATGCTTAGCGATCTTGTAGTCGGTGACGGACTTCCAGGCCCGTTGGCTGTAACGGTAAAATCAGCTGTGCCGCCACTGGTAGGCGGTGTGCAAGTAGTGCCGGCATTATTAGGAACGGTAACGGTCCCTGATCGAGGGGTGCAATATGCAGGCGCTGTAAGAGTTGGGGAGGAATTTGTATCAGTTACATTCCATACAAAATCAAAAGAACTGTTGGCTTGAGCGCTTGGCGGCGCTTGAAATGGATCGATGTAAACTTTTCTACCAAATACTTTTATAGTAGTACTAACCTCAACCTCCCCGCCCCTAATATGAAACAAAGCCATTGTATAAGGAGACGTGCTGGGAAGAAATAACTCTTGACCAAAGGACCCCAAAAAACCAGTTAGGACTACGTTTTGGTTAAATAACGTCCAACAATTATCAGAAGAAGTTCCCCAGCTACCATCAGAACTTAAACACATTTCAATAATCAAATTGTTGGCTGAGCTATAAATTCTAGTAACATTTACATCGATCGAGGCTTTATACGCTTGAAAAGAAGTGTCGCTTAAGTATAGCACGGCCGGATAAAGAAACCCGCCGCTGTCATTATTGCCAGCAAGGAACGGGGCCGAAGCATTTCCTCCACCCATGGCGAATACCTTGTTTCTTACTCCAAATAGAGCGAATAAGATTATTATTACCAAAAAATAGTTTCTGGACTTCATGTTATTATTTTAAAATCACCTCTTCGGTATAATTCACGCTGGTGGCGACAGCCATGTTCTCATTATTTGTTTGGATGATGTTTGCGACTATGATCAATCCATTTACTTTATTGGAATAGAGCCTTAAGTCATCCAATGAACCGGCCGTTGTCTTCGAATTTATAGTGTTGGGATCCCATGCTATGGGTTGTTTGGTAGGCTTTATTTCCGGCCTGGTAATCGTAGTTTTATTATATTGGGTATTTTGATTGACTTTGATTTGCAATTTTATTAGACCTGGATTTGAAATAAATTGTCCGGTAGCTGTAATTATATTGCCTTGAATGCTCTTTATCTGCCCTAAAAATTGTTTTTTCTCTTGTTGTTGATTTTGCACTGCAGGAGCTTGCTGTGCGGGCTTTTTTGAAAATAACCAAAAACCGCCTCCTAAAACTATTATCACCGCTATGCAAATAAGGGCTATGCCGGTATTCTTCGACATAAGTAATTTTGTTTCAATTCACTTCTTTCTTTTGCTTGAATGCGTTAGCAGTATAATACAAAGGTAAAAAAATGGCAAATAAAAAAGGGGAGACTTTGTCTAGTCTCCCCTACCGCAACAACAGCCCTATGGCACGATCTGAGCGTCGAGTACGATCGCGGCCTGCCAAATGTTGCAATCTGACCACGGGCATGCGTTCTGCCCGAACCCTTTCCAGCCGAAACCTTGATTTCGCTGGAACGTCACTAGCAGGTAGGTCACGTTGGGCATCTGGCCTGCATTGATCCCAGGCGACAGTATGCCCTGAGCGGCCAGATCAGCGACGACAAGCTGATCGCTAGGTAACCCCTCCCTCTTGGTGCTTAGAGCAACCCAAGGCCAGTAGATATCACCGTTCTCCCGAACTGAGAGAGGTGATATTTGCTCTGGTGTCGTACCGAGTGGACTTTGAGTGAGTCCGATACCGAAGTATCCGATGCCGCCCAAGGAGTGTTTCATCTCAACCTTGAACGGAGGGATAGAGTTGACCTTCAGTACCGATCCGCATGCCGGCTTGAGCAGGATCTTGAAGTGGATACCGCTTTCGTTCCACTCCGGCTGGCTCGGGCAATCGACCTGAGCCAGTGCAACAGTCAGTCCGAACATCTTGCTGTCAGACTTGCCGCTGGTATCCGTGGCTCGGACAGTGAACTGCCTTGGCGACACATCGGTGGTCCGTCCTGAGAAGTGGCCGTCGCGCTGCAACACGATACCCATCGGCAGATTACCATTCACAACCTCCCAAGAGTAGGGAGCGTTGCCGTTCTCAGCAGACAGGCTTGAATTGTAATCCTGTCCAACCACTGCCGCCGGAAGCGCCGAAGTGCTGATGTGAAATGTCTGCGTGGGTACCGGGGTCGGAGCGTTTGGTGAATTACCGCCGCTGCAGGCGGTGATGCTGAGAGAGACTCCCAGCGTCATCAACACGAGCAAAATCGTACGTGCGTTACGCATGGTGTCCTCCCTACGAGTTGTTGATTTAGCCCTCAGTCGGGCTAGGTTTGCTTATCTGCAAATGCTATCGCTTATACTGTAATATACTATCTTACTCTCCAGAAGGGCAATTGTCAAGCTTTACAACGAAAAAATGGCTGATGTCAGCCATTTTTAATGTACAATTAGATTAAGCACATGACCATTTCGACCTCATTAAGCATTTCGCTGTGCGGGAGAAATCGCTTTACAGAGTTATATTGCTATACAGATCTCTCCAACCCGGGTTCATAGATTTAATCAATTTTTCTTTCTTTTCTCTACGCCATTTCTTAATCTGTTTTTCTCTTTCTAAATCGCCTTCTTCATAATAGACTAATTTGTGGCACTGATATCTCTTGGTAAAACCGTCACTCGAGTCATTCTTGTGCTCCCAAACTCTCTTGACTAAATCTACAGTAAAACCAACATATAGTGTGCCACTTTTACTTGCCATAATATAGACGTACATAATTGGTCTTGATAGAGGGATCTCTCCCGCTTATCTAATCCATAAGAGGTCGAGATGGAGCCGCGAGAATTTGGAACGGGAAATTTAGATATCCAAATTCTTCACGGTTTTGGCGTGGGTTTGGATGAAATTTTTGCGCGGGGCCACTTCGTCGCCCATCAGCATTTCGAAAATCTTGCTGGCCTTTTCGGCATCTGTGATGCCGACTTGGAGCATAATGCGGTTGGCTGGATCCATAGTAGTTTCCCAAAGCTGGCCTGGATTCATTTCGCCCAAACCTTTGTAGCGCTGGATGGATACGCCTTTGATCACGACTTCGCCGCTTTGTTCCGGCGCTTGCTCGTTTATTTCTTTGAGAATTTTTCTGGCATCTTCCTCTTCTTTGATTTCTTTTTTGCCTTTCGCGTCTTTGCGGTCCTTGCTTTCTTTCAACATTTTAGCAATCACGTCATCGCGCTGTTTTTCGGAAAAAGCATATTCAGAAGATTTGCCGTGCGAAACTTTGAAAAGCGGCGGCTGAGCGATGTAAAGATAGCCTCGGTTTATAATCTCGGGAAAATAGCGATAAAACAAAGTTAAAAGCAAGGTCCGAATGTGCGCACCGTCCACGTCGGCATCGGCCATGATGATAATCCGGTGATAGCGGATATTGTCGGCGTTGAATTGATCGCCGACGCCGGCGCCCAGAGCGATGACTACGTTTTTGATTTGCTCTGAAGAGAGCATTTTGTCCAAACGCGCTCGTTCAACGTTGAGAATTTTGCCGCGAAGCGGCAGGACAGCCTGGAATCTGCGGTCGCGGCCTTGCTTGGCCGAGCCTCCGGCCGAGTCGCCTTCTACAATATAAAGTTCGGATTGCGCAGGGTCAGATTCTGAGCAATCAGCAAGTTTGCCTGGCAGAGCCAATCCTTCCAGCACACCTTTGCGGATCACGGCATCGCGAGCAGCTCTGGCCGCAAGCCTCGCTTTGGCTGCCAATAAAACTTTTTCCAAAATTTTGCCGGCATCGGCCGGATGCTCTTCTAGCCAAAATTCCAAACCTGAACCGACTACATCTTCGACGATACCGCGGACTTCCGCGTTGCCGAGTTTGGCCTTGGTTTGGCCTTCGAATTGAGGATCAGGCAGTTTGACTGAGATTATGGCAGTCAGGCCCTCGCGCATGTCTTCGCCCGTGACTTTGTCGGTTTCTTTGAAATAACCGTTTTTGATTCCGTAATTGTTCAGCGAGCGGGTCAGCGCGGAGCGGAAGCCGGTCATGTGCATGCCGCCTTCGGGCGTGTGGATGTTGTTGGCAAATGTCATCACAGTCTCGGTAAATTCATCTGTGTATTGGATGGCGGCTTCGACCATGACATTGTCTACAGTTTTCGACACGTACATGGGGATAGTTTTGACGATTTTGTTGCGGTTGATGTGCTGGATGTATGAAACGAGTCCGCCTTCGAAATAGTATTGGTACGAAAACCCGGTGCGTTCGTCGGAAATCATGATGTGCACGCCGCGAGTCAGATAGGCCTGCTGGCGATAATGATCAAGCACGTATTTAATATCAAATTCAGTCACCGTAAAGATTTCCGGATCAGCTTTGTATGAAATCCTGGTGCCTTTTTGCCATTCGTCTTTGCTGGGCACCTTGCCCACGAGTTTCACTTTACCCAGAGGCTTGCCGCGTTTGTATTCCTGAGTATAAATTTTGCCGTCAATCCGAACTTCAGCTTTGAGCCATTCAGATAGCGCGTTGACTACCGAAGCGCCCACGCCATGAAGGCCGCCTGATACTTTGTAGCCGGATGCTTCGCCGCCAAATTTGCCGCCGGCGTGAAGCACGGTCAGTACAGTTTCCAGCGCGGATTTTTTGGTTTGCTTGTGAATATCTACTGGAATGCCCCGGCCGTCGTCTGTGACTGTGACTGAATTGTCAGCGTGAATCGTGATGTCTACTTTTTTGGCATGCCCGGCCATGGCTTCGTCAATAGCATTGTCCACGATTTCCTTGAGCATGTGATGAAATCCGTCCTTGGCCGTGTTGCCGATGTACATGCCCGGGCGTTTGCGGACAGGCTCCAAGCCCTCCAGAACAGTGATCTGCTCGGCTGTATAAGCTTTCCCCGCCTCGCCTTGACGGCGGGTCGAGGCCGTGCCTTTTTTAGTGTCTTTCTCGTCGTTTTTGGCCATTTGATTCCTCAAAATTAGTACTTATATTATAGCACAAAACTAGCTATTTTTAAAGCCGTTCTGGGGATAAAATAATGGCTTATATAAGGCATTATCAGCTAAATAAAAGCGCTGAAGATAATTCACTGCTAAGCACAATCTATTTGCTGGGTTTGATTTCTCGAAATCCAGTCTCCATAATACCCAACTTCGGAGCTGACGAGGTTTTTGTTTGTACTCACTTTTGAGCCGATCGGCCCACAAATGAGTACAATCAATCCCTCACATGTGCGCTGAACTTTTGTTTCAATAGATCCAAAATCTGCCTATGGACTTTGTTTACCTCATCGTCGGTCAGGGTTCGATCCGGAGCTTGGTAGACAATTCGAAAAGCCAAACTTTTCTTGCCGGGAGTAATATTTTTGCCTTGATAGACATCAAACAATCTCACTTCAGAAACCAATTTTTGGTTCGCGGCTAAAATCGTTTTTTTAATCTCACCCCAAGGCAAATCTTCACGTACCAAAACTGCCACGTCTAATTCTTTGGCTGGATAGCGAGAAATTGACCGGTATTGCAGAGGCTTGATGTGTTTGATTAATTTATCAAAATTTAATTCTGCAGCCGCCCATTTAGTTTCATCATTCACTGCGCGAATCGGGCCATTTTTTTCGCCATTAAAATAGACTTCGCCGGTTTCTTCGTCAGCTTGTTTGATTTCCATCTCAATCCCCAATCTTCGGGACAATTCGCGCATGCTGCCAATCAATTTGGGCGCCGGCTGTGTCTTCTTCGAAAAACAAATCATAAACAAATTTGTATGCTCGTCAATGTGGCCGTTGTTTTGGCGGTAAACATTGCCGATTTCAAACAAACACTCTTCGTCCGCATGCCTGGAATTTTGCTCGATCAATTTTTCATAATTCATGCCCAGGCCCAAGCGCAGGTATTTCAAATCCGCGCTTATGGGATTGGCAATCTCCACGGCGTTTTTGGGATCAATGCCGTATTTTTGGAAAAAATTCTCTGAGACGGATGAATAAGTATACGCTTCGTCAAATCCCATGCCAGCCAAAAGATTGGAAATATTATCGCGAGCATAAATTGCAGGATCAGTCATGCCGCCCGACAGTGGGAAAGAGGTTTTCTGCGGCTTGATAAAATCCAAGCCTTTGAACCTGCTGACTTCTTCGGCCAAATCCTGCCAAATCGAAACATCCGACCGCCAAAAAGGAACTGTTACTTTCCAGGCAGACCCGCTGCCCAAAACCTCAAACCCGAATTTCTCCAGAATCTTTTTTTGTTCTGCCGCAAGAATGTTCGTACCAAGCAGTTGATTGATTTTGGCCGGATCAACGCTGACTACGCGCGGTTTTTCAGATTTGCTGCCCGCGGATGCGGATTCCATAGGCTTGGCACCAGCATATTTTTCCAAAAGTTCGCCAGCGTACTCCAATCCCAAGCGGGCGAATGCTATGGGCAGAGATTTTTCAAATCTGCTCGAGGCGTCGGTGCGCAGGCCCAAGGCTTGCGATGTGCGGCGCACTGATACGGCATTGAAATTGGCAGCTTCCAAAATTATTTCAGTCGTATTCTCGCTTACAGCGCTGTCAGCGCCACCCATCACTCCGGCGATAGCCAGAACTTTTTTCGCATCAGCGATGACTAGCGTGTCAGAGGCCAGTTTGCGCTTGACTCCGTCGAGAGTGGTTATACTTTCCTGCATATATGCTTGTCTGACGTTGACAGCACCCGTGACTTTCGCGGCGTCAAAAGCATGGAGTGGCTGGCCGACTTCCAGCATGACGTAATTGGTGATATCGACGACGTTGTTGATGGGACGCAAGCCTGATGCTAAAAGCCTGTCTTGGATAAATTTTGGCGACGGGCTGATTTTGACATTGGTAAATCTGGCGGCCAAATATTTTTGACAAAGTTTCAGATCTGAAATCCGGACTTTGAGCAGTTGCGATTTTAGATGGGAAATTTGGGACTTAATCGGTTTGGCCAAATATTTCTTGCCGGTGAGCGCTGCGATTTCCCAGGCTACGCCGCGATAAGATATCAAATCCGGACGATTCGCTGGCACAGAAATATCAAACAAAATTTCTTCAGACTGTTTTCTGGCAGCAAAAGGCTGGCCAGGTTTATAGCTTGAATCCAAAACCATAATCCCCCTGCCCTCAGTCCCCAGCCCCAACTCTTTGGCCGAGCAAATCATGCCTTGCGACTCAATCCCGCGAATCGTGGCTTTGGTAAGAGTGAAAGGCTTGCCTTCCGGGTCGTGCTGATCGTGCGGGATCACGGCCCCTGGCAAAGCCAAAGCGACTGTCACCCCTTCTTCGAAATTCCAAGCGCCGCAGACCACCGGGCCGATTTTATTTTTGCCGTCAGTCAATTCGATGATGCGCAATCGGTCGGCGTTGGGATGTTTTTCCACTTTGGTAACTTTGGCTACGATGATATTTGGAAATTCCTGGCCGGAATTGGCAACTTCAGTCTCAAACGCGTGCAATGACAAAAACTCTGCGAGCTTTCTCGCCTCGATGGGGATATCAACCAGTTGCTTGAGCCAAGAATAAGAAAACTTCATTATTTCACCGAAATCGTACCTTTGATGGAGGTGTGCAGGCTGTCCTGATAATGCCAGGAACCGCTTTTCGTAAACGTAAAACTATAGCTTTCGTTGGCGGCCAGGTCTTTCGATTGCAGGTTTGGTAAGTCAGGTGATTTAATGTGGTGCAGTGTGGCGTCCTTGTTGGTCCAAACTACCGTGTCCCCCACTTTGATTGACAAAGACGAAGGGACAAACTGATTGTTTTGGATGGTAGCGTTGAGGCTTTGTGTGGTTGAATTCGCAGGCGGAGTTTGGGCTGTTGTCAGAGTCGTGATACTCGGTTCATGCAGATGGAAATTAGCCGTGTCAGTTTGAATCTGCTGTTTGCGAGCATCAGTAAATTTGGCACCGGTCAAAGGATCGTAGCCGTTTTTGATCTGAACCGCATCAGTCCAGTCGTTCTGTGCCACGATCGCCCGGCGGTCCGTATATTTCAGCATCGGATCAGTTTTATAAACATGGACTTCATCGCCGTCAGCCAGGCCGTCGGAATCACTATCCGGATTTAGAGGATTTGTACCAGCTTTGAATTCTTCATAATTATTGAGACCGTCGTTATCAGGATCAGCCGTGTCGCCGCAAATAGTTTGATCAGAGCAAGTTCCGTCACTGTTGAGATATTGGCTGAAATACTGCTGTAACCAAGCTTTCGGCAGTTTTGAAGCAGTCTGATTGTCCGGCGAAGTGGTAGATTTTTTACCGCCAAGCATATAATATGCTCCGACTCCCAAACCCAAAAGCACCACTATTCCTACACCGAGATAAATCCATTTTCGGCCGGAAGAATTCGAGCCACTTCCAGGTTTCGGAAGCGGACTGGGATTTTTGGGGGCCGGAGGAGGCGGTGAACTGGCCCGCGGCGCTTCTTTCGAAGGATAAGCTGAACTCATCGGCGGAGTTGCCTGCGGCATGACATTGAATATCAAATCATTTTGATTTGACTGAGGAGATGAGGCCGGCTTGGGTGCCGGCGGTGCTGAAGGCGGATTTGGTGTTTGTGGATCCATATTTTTATTAATAATTATTTAATTAAAATTGCGATAAGAATCGGGCGTCGTTTTGGTGGAACAATCGGATGTCAGGGATATTGTATTTGAGCATGGCGAATCTCATAATCCCCATCCCAAATGCAAATCCCGAATATTTGTCCTTCGGATAACCGGCGAATTCAAAAACTTTCGGGTGAACCATGCCAGCACCTCCCATTTCAAGCCAGCCGGACTGCCCACAAATACTGCATCCTTTTTGTCCGCAAAATATACAGCTCATCAGCAACTCCACGCTCGGTTCGGTGAAAGGAAAATAAGACGGGCGAAGCTGGGTTTTGGCTTCATGGCCGAAAAGATGCCGGATCAAATCGTTCATAACCTGTTTTAAATTGGCCAAAGTGATATTGGTATCCACGACTAAGCCTTCTACTTGATAAAAAGTATGTTCGTGCCTGGCGTCTGTGGCTTCGTGGCGGTAAGTTTTGCCCGGAATGATGACAGCAAACGGCGGCTTTTTCTGCTCCATAATTCTCGCCTGCATCGGACTAGTGTGCGTTCGCAGAACCAGATTGTCCCTGCCTTTCACATAAAAAGTATCAAACATGTCGCGAGCCGGATGGTCCTTGGGAATATTCAATGCTTCAAAATTATAATAATCGGATTCGATTTCCGGCCCTTCCATGACAGCAAATCCTTGCTCGCGGAAAAATTGCTCGAACTCGCGGCGGATTTGAGTCACTGGATGCAGGTGCCCCATACTCGGCTTTTCACCGTCGACTGTAAGATCGATAAAATCTTTTTTACCGGATTTTTTGATAGCGAGGCGGCGGTTATCGATCAGTTTCCAAATTTCGATTTTGACAGCGTTGGCGTCCTCACCCAAAATTTTGCGCTGGCGCTCGTCGAGATTTTTCAAAGAACGCAGGATATTGGTCAGCTTGCCCTGCTTGCGGCCGAAATATTTGAGGACAAATTCATCGAGTACGGCCAAGTCGGTCACGGCCGAAAGCTCCGTTACGGCTTGCTGTTTGAGTTGTTTTAAGCTTTCAATCATTCTGTATTTTTTTCTTTGGAACTTCGCGTCAATAAATAAGATTCAAAAAAAATAAAAGTCAGAGTCAGTAGTCCGCCGTTGATCCAGGTAAACAGATTGTGCCGGAGAAGGATGAGAGAAATAATCAAAATCAGCGACAGCCATAAGCCTTGCCTGGAAGCACCCGCGGCGTATGATCCCGAAAATTCCGGCTGGCCAAACAAACGCCGGAGATAAAACCCCGCAATTGAAGTCATTGAAAAAATCAATAACCCAGCCAGTGCATAGAACAGGACAATATTGCCTGTGCGGTCCGGAGCAAATGAATGAATAACAAACACCAAAGCAGACAGGCTTATGATCAAAAGAACAAACAGTAATATGAGGTATATTTTTATCTTTTGCACAGTTTATTATACCACAATTGCCAACTACGAACAAATCTGTAGCAGCACCTTTTCGAGTTCCGCAATAGTTTATCCATAATGCGGGACGAGAAATCCCTTACGGATGGGAGTTATTCTAAATGCCTGAACTTACAATCATGCGAAATGCGCAGATCGGCTTCGTAGAAACTGTTGGTTGCAATCACTTTCACTATTTGTTCGATTGTTTCCAAAAGTTTTGATTTCAATTTCTCGATCTCTTCATTTGATCCTTTGAACGGCAAAATATTTTTCAGATCTTCCAAATACCAATACGTCAGCTGGTTGACTTTTTCTTTCAGCGCTTCCTGCGCGGCCCACTGGTAAATCAAAAGCTGGTCGCGGTCGACCTGTTCCAATTTGATACGCGGCTGGCCAGTTTTGTAGTCCACGATGTCAATCGAGCCATCCAGATTAATATCGGCACGGTCAATCCGGCCTTGGAATTTGTACTTGCCCAGATTCAATCGAAAATATTGTTCCAAATATTTGGGAAATTTCGGGCTTTCAGAAAGTTTGTCGAAAAAATTTTGCAAATACCGCTTGCCCGTGGAACGGTACTCTTCTTTGTTTTGCTTGCTTGGGTACCAATCATCCACCCAGGATTCCAGGTAATATTTGTCGAGCAGTTCTTTTGGCGGCAGGTGGATTTGGTCGTTTGGCTTGGCGCCAAACAAATCCTGCTGTTTCAGATTATTCAGCTGCTGCATGAACTGGGAATATTTTTTAAATACATTGTGAATAGTAATCCCAAACGACAGTGCGGCGGCACCGGGCATGGGCAGTTTGTAAATGTATTTGTATTTGTATTCGAGCGGGCATTTTTTGAAAGTCGATATTTGAGAAAAATCAAAAGCCTGGGGTAAAGCGAATTTATACTCTGACGGCGGCAAGTCGAGCGTAGCTTGTGGCTGAAAGAAAACCTCTCCTGATGGTTTTTCCTTGGGCCGCAGCTGTTCAAATCCAGTTTCGAGTAAAAACATCGACGGTTTTTTTAGTGCCGTTCCACCGTAGTCATCGGCCCAGGTAAAGTACAAAAATTGTTTGGCGCGGGTGGCCGCGACATAAAAAAGCCGGCGCTCTTCCATCAGATGCGCATCCCCTTCCGGCAAAATTTCTTTAACCAGGTCCGCAGGCAGTTCAATCTGTTCTCTGCGATCGCGGGAGGGAAATCGCGCATCGACCATGTTGACGATGAAGACACAGGCAAATTCCAATCCTTTGGCCGCGTGGATGGTCATAACTTTGATCGCTTCGGGTCCGGTATCAGGACTAGAGACCAGAGTACCTGTGTCGCCAGCTTCCTGCTCCATAGCGATTTCTCGCAGGAAATTTTTCAGAGTTTTATCTTTGCTGCTCTCGGCGAAATCTTGGACTTTGCGGTAAAATTGCTCCAAAACCGAGCGGTTCTCGACATTTTCCAAAGAATCCGTGGCCAAGGATTCGACAAATCCCAAATCGCGCACAATACGTACCAAAAGTTCGGTCATGGATAATTCCGAAGCCAGGCGGCAGTGGCGATCTAGTAACGACAAAAGATCCTGAACGTTTTTTTCGGTCTCAGGACTAACTTTCACTGCCGTTTTAATATCTTTCAAAATCTCGTAAATGCTCAATGCGCGTTTGGATGCCGTGTGCGAAATCAAAATTAGATCGTGGTGGTCGATTTTAAATTTTTTCAAATTTAAAATGCGGAACAAAAAATCATTCTGATGAAAATTATCCAGCAGGCGGAGGTAAGACAAAATGTCCACTACCAACGGCTTGCGGTACAATCCGCGGCTGGCCACATAAATATAAGGCAAATTTTTCCTCGATAATTCGTTGAGGAATGGCTCGGCGTGGTCATTGGCCCGAACCAAAATCGCGAAATCATTGAAATTTAAGCCTTGGGTTTCTACTAGATCCAAAATTTTCACCGCCGTTGCTTTGGCTTCGTTGTAAACATTGTTCTCGTGGATAACAGCGACTTCAGAAGCATTTTGGTTGTGACTCGTCAATTTTTTAGAGATGTTTAAGCGGCTTTCCAGCCGGTAAGGATTATTGCGCTGGATAAAATTATACGCCAAATCCAGCACCGGCTGGACTGAGCGGTAATTGTCAGTCAAAGTAATTTCGGAAGCGTCCGGATAATCTTCTTTGAATTTTAAAATATTGGAAATCGATGCGCCGCGAAATTTGTAAATCGACTGATCGTCGTCGCCAACCACCGTAATATTATTTTCCGGCTGGCTCAACATTTTTACCAATTCATACTGGGCCAGATCCGTGTCCTGAAACTCGTCGACCAAAATATATTTGTATTTTTGGCGGTAAAAATTCAAAATCTTCGGCCGCTCGGCAAAAAGCTTCAGCGTGTAATTGATCAAATCCCGGAAATCCAAATATGAATTGTCGAGCAATAATTTCTGATATTTATGATAGGTATTGGCTACTTCATTGATTCTGGAAACTTCCGCCGGATCTAATTCTACTCGCTCCCCGCTCCCCGCTCCCCGCTTTTTTTTCCTAGCTTTCTTCTTAAGCACACTGTCCAAATTCAACTGTAAATCTTGCGCGTATTCGAGATATTTTTCCGGAGTAACTCCTTCTCTTTTTGCCGTTTCGAAATGCCGCAGTAACGCGTGGATAAACTTTGCCGGATTGCCTTTGGGCTTGTAATAATCCAATTCAAAATCATACAAATAGTTGCGCATCATGATCCAAGCTTTGGTATCGTCCAAAATTTCAAAATCACCGGGGATGCCGATATCGAGCGCGTGCTGGCGCAAAATTTTCTCGGCGAAAGCATCAAAAGTAGAAATCGTAATTTCTGAATATCCCAAAGGCATGATTTGATCCACGCGTTCTTCCATTTCACCCGTGGCTTTGACTGTGAAAGTTAAGGCTAGGATTTCATCTGGTTTCGCCAGTCCTTGCTCTATCAGCCACGCAATTCGCCTGGTCAAAACAGTAGTTTTCCCAGTACCGGCACCCGCAATAATCAAAAGCGGTCCCTCACCAAACGTGACGGCCTTTTCTTGTTGTTTATTCAAACTTTCGAGTATTCTGGATTTTTCTTTTTCAGCCGTTTTCATATCTGGCATTATATCATAGGTCTTGTACTCATTTTTGAGCCGATCGTCCCAGAAACGAGTACATTATAAATAATACTCAACCTTGCCTCCGATAACTGAAACATTAGCACTTAAACCCAGCTCCTTGGCAACAGCAATAATTGTTTTAGGAATTTTGTTTCGACTAATATACGCACTTTTTTGCATGGGGATAAAACCGTTGATCATAAGATACTTCCTGAATAGATTTCTAGCTTTCCGCTTTGATTCAGGGATGTCGAAAAGAACTAGTGTGGAAAAACCATCAGTTCGTTTTTTTGCGGCGAACTTTTGCCCAACCAAAAGTTTGCCTTTGTCAGTTATCGTATAACTTATAACACCAGCTTTTGTCTTTTTTGCAATTAAACCTCGTCTCTCCAATCTATAAACAGCTCCATAATAAGTCGATCTTCGTAATCTTCTAGCGTAATCGTAAGGACTTTCTATGCCGGGAAGCAATTCACCCGTTTCATATATAAATTTTAATAAATCTTTTGTAAAACTCATATGTACTCACTTTTGAGCCGATCGGCTCTAATTAAGGTACATAAATTGTATCACAATAAAAAGAGCAGGAGGAGAAGCTCTATGAGAAGTTAGTCCGGGGACTAAAAACTGATAGAATTTCTACCGCCTGCATGTGGGTCGAGAGTCTCAAGAACCAAGAATAATTCCCGAACAGTTTGACACACCACGCGCCAAACATCCTTGAACCCTCAGGACCCTCACATAAAACCTGTATCCTCCAAACGAATTGCAATGCTGGAGAGTGTGACCCGGCCACCGAAGTGGTTGGACTGCCTTTTGACGCCAGCTGGACGCTAAGTGCAATCCCTGACTGACGGACGACGACTTTGGGTTCCGAAACGTGCGTACTTCAACGTGATCGACTTCCGAATACTCGACGCTTCTACCGCAAGAGCTAGATGGGCATTGTGTACAAGGCTTGCGCCCCCACCAACTCTTGGAACGAGGCTTTGGGCCTCTCTCATGCCACCCAAGCAGTCGAACCGCACTCTCCGCTTACATTGTAATCCTGCCGCTTAAGCGCTGTCAAATAATGCTGGTCGCGAGCCTAGCTTGTGAACTGAGGGCTGCCAAAAACAGAAAGTAGCGACGGGTGTCTATCCGTCCAACTGTTTCCGGGAATTGAAAACCGTCGGCTTTCGCCCAAATGATTTTCAAAACCTCTTTTTCCGTCCAGGCCTTGGTAGGCTGTTACCCTGCCAACTAGCTGATGGAATCACCAAGACAAGCTCGGCGACCACAGTTATACTATCAATATTGGGCAAAAAGAAAAAGAACTAGCTTTCTAGTTCTAATCAACTGGTGTTCCCGGCTGGAGTTGAACCAGCAGTCTCACCCTTCGGAGGGGCGCGCTTTATCCATTAAGCTACGGGAACATTGTTATTTTTTCTAAAACTATCAATAAATTTTTTTCTTTGCCAACTACTTCGCTTCAGCGAATATTCTCGCCATCGAGCCTCGCTTCTTGTGGCGTATTCTTCTCGGCCCAACAAATCCCAAGGTTTTTTCAACTTAGTAGATTTAATCTTGCCTAAATTATGTAGCACCAACCTGGCAGTAGCATCTTCTGCTTGACCAATATAATAAGACTTATCAATTTGACTTTGTAATAGATAAACATAGAACATAGGGGAACGCTCCCTCTGGGCCTACGGCCCATCGGGCCGGAGGCTATCCACTGAGCTACAAGCGCCGGTTAAATTATCTCTTGCCGCGATTATTTCGAATCGGCATCAAATATTTCCGCGGATCAGTATCCAGGTCCAGATAACTGTCGACGAGTTCGCGCATTTTGGACGAAGTAGATTTGCCGAATGAAACTAATTCTACACGTACACCCATAATTTGTAAATACTCCAAAAGCGGGATGTAATCACCGTCGCCGGAGGCCAAAACCACACAATCCAGTTTCGGCAAAAGTTTGATAATGTCCATCACGATTCCAACGTCCCAGTCGCCTTTTTTTGCGCCGCCGTAAAAACTTTGCAAATCTTTCAGTTTAACTTCAAACCCGGCCTTTTTCAGAGCGTCAAAAAATGTCTGTTCTTCCGGCATGTCAGCGCGTATGCCGTAAGCTATGGCGCGGACCATGGGCCGCTCGCCGGCCGCGTCTTTGAGAATTGTCGTAAAGTTTACCCGCGCATTGTACACATTCCTGGCTGTATAATAAAGATTCTGCACGTCCACAAACACTCCAACCCTTTGTTCTGCTCGCATTTATTTTAAAAATTAATTATTTTTCTTGAACTGGCAATTTCGGTGATTCGATTTCTTCCGCCTTCATTTCCAAACTAGCGGCGTTGTCGATCTGAGTCTGCAATTTGACGTATTGCTGGCCGGCTTTGTCAAAAGCTTGGCTGGTATCTTTTATATGCCTGCCGGCGACGCGGAAAATTTCGCCGAACTTTTCATTTTCAAGTTTGACCGAATTGACCATGGTCAGGATTTGCTGGGCGGCTTTATTGATCTGCTGGCCGCGGAGTGAAATCAAAAAAGTCTGCAAGGTCAGATACAAGGTGCTGGGTCCCACAAACAAAACTTTTTTGGATCTGGCGTAATCCATAGTCTCTTGGTCATTGGCCACTTCCATGTACACGCCTTCGCTGGGGATAAACATCAACGCAAAATCAAACGTATTTTCGTGAGGCAAAATATATTTGCGCGCGATTTCGTTGACGCGATTGCGGATATCCTTAAGAAAAGCTTTTTTCAAATTCACGGCACTTGCTTCTTCTTTGGCCTGCGTGAAAAGGCGGTAATTCTCCATGCTAAATTTGCTGTCGATCGGCAGAATTTTGTCACTGACTTTGATCACCGCATCCACAGTCTCTCTGGTTTTGAAAGTGTACTGGATTTGATAAGCGCTGGGCGGCAAAACCTGGCCCAACAAATTTTCCAGCATTTCTTCGCCGAAATTCCCGCGAAGTTTTGGAGAAGACAATGTTTCCGCCAATCTGCGGATGTCCGGCCCGATCTGCGCCACTCCGCCCAGTTCCTTGGTCAGAGATGCAATCACCCGGCCGGCGTTATCCAGGCGTTCACTAACAGCGCGGTTAAGTTCCTGGATATTTTTTTCCGTGATTTGCTTGCTGGATTCCGTTCCTTGCTTGATTTCTTTCATCCATTCCATCATGACTTTCAAAGTTTCATTGTCTTCTTTTTTTGGCTCTTCTTTTTTGCGCATTTGCAAATATGCCAAAACGGCAAATCCCGCCACAAGTAAAATTAAGATCAAATTGGTCTGATTCATGCACCAATTATAACAGAATTTTCCGACTTAGACTAACTGTACAATTGCTTGCGATAACCGGATGATTTATGGTTTAACCAGGCCCAAACCGGGCCGTACAATTCTGAGGGGGCCGACATGAGCAACATGGATGATGCCAATATCATCGGCAATGGCGAAAGGACAGCGCGGCTCAAAAAAATCCGTACACTTTTGGTGGATCGAGGTGTCGGCGGCATCAATGGTATCACGGATATTGAACTACGAGAACTAGATTATGATGTCGCGGTTAAGAAGGTCACTGAAGCCAGCGTGCGCAAACTCCTGAGTGCGAAAAACTACTCTCTGGAATCTTGCAACCGCCTGATTGTCGATCTCGTGGTTGAAGGGCATGTCGAACCGACAGAAAAAAACGAACCGGAATTTCTGATCGTGCCGCTCAACCCCGGCCATCGCGGTCGAATCCTCAAAGTACTTGCCGAACGCTTGGGCAAGTTTTTGAGGAGGACTTTTTCGCTTCAGGACATGGAAGTGATGTTTCCATACAACCGCAGAATCGATGGCGGCATCGACCTGGGACGTCTCCACGAACCGCCATACAACGTACCGGAGTCCCAGATCCGGGAATTGCACCGGAAATTGCTGGAAATTCCCGCGACTCCAACTCACAAAGCGATCGCAGCAGGCAGTGGCACAGGACCGCTGTTTGGCACCGTGGAGGAGACGCCGAACAAAACCTTGCGCTGGAAGGTAGTTGCGGCGATCATGGTTGCAGTGGCTGTGGGATTTGGTCTAGTCAAAGCTTACAGGCACTACGCGGCAGGATTACGTTCGATCAAGGCTTGGCCGCCTCCTCCTGAGATGACTCTGGCCGCGCTCGAGGCAATACTCTTGGTTATTGTAGTCGTCACAGCGCTGTATTACGACTTCTGGATAAAAAAGAGATACAGCAGTTTTGAGATAGAAAAGAGACGGCCTTGGATTCGTTTTCTTCGTATCGGATGGGCCTCGATCGTGGTAGTCGGGATACTACTGGCTTGGCAATACAACAAATACCAAGATCTTGATTACATCTGGAACTCGACTGCGGCGTACATCGACACGGTGCGGCAGACGTTGCACAGAAGCGGCCCGCAGAATGCTTCCATCAATCCGGAATCTTCGGCGAAAGAAGCGCGGGTCCCAGTCGAAGTCGCACCGCCTAGTGTCAACACTGACAAAACCGTGCAGATCTTGGCTGATCAACGTAATACTGCTCGTCAACAGCGTCAACAGATCGAACAGAAGATGGCAGAACTGCGGACCAAGATCGCGCTGGCGGCAGAAGCTCATTCAGCGGCGGTTCAGAAAGCTCAGGCCGACCTTAAGGCGGAAAACGACGCGTTGGAAAAAGACAAAGCAGAGCTAAGCCAGCTGGAAGCCCAGCTGAATCGAATCCAATCCAGCATCGACGCCCTGACTCCGCCGCTGTCTCTGTCAGTCGCACCGCCCACTCAAGAAACAACACCCGTCCCCGAAGCAAAAACAAAAAAAACAGTGAGGAGGAAACCGGCTTCGGTAGTCGTTGTCTCGGCAACGTCACACCGAATAGTCGTAGAGAAAGTAGTCACCAATCCTGAACTTTTGGCTCTGTATAAGAAGCTGAAAAAATAAGGATTTGTTACATGCACTAACCCACCTGGGGTTGGTGCCTTTTTTATACATTGCTTAGGCTTGCAAATTGTATAGCTATATGTTTAAATAGTATATTCCCATTCCGGGAAAAACCAACTGTTTCGATCAAAAAAAGGGAGGACAGCATGTTTGGAAACTCTGGATCGGCCAACGTCTCAGAACTTCGAGAACCCGACGATTTCGCTATTGACCTGGGCACAGCTACCGGATTGATCTTTTCCCGTGGACCAGAAAACACCATTGGCTCACTCGGCTCCATCCGTGTGCAGCAAACGGCGGGTGGGGAACCGACAGAGGTCAACCATATCCCAACTCTCGTTTCGAGAAAAATCGAGCAAATCGTGGAAGAAGACGAAACCAATATGGGTTGGTGCGCTCGAAAAGGGAAACGTATCCACCTAGAAATGGCTCGAAACGAAAAATTCAAGCGCGAACAGAGCGAGGCGGAGTTGGACGACGTGATTGATAACGATGACCAAAATGCAGGCATCGTGGCCATGGGTCAAGACGCCTTCAATCGCTGGGGCCGAATGACGAAGGAAGTTACTGTCCCAGCCGTTCGCCGAGGCAACATAGCAGATATCCCTGCGTACAGAGCGCTCATGCGGCACCTCATCCGGATCAAGAACCCCAAGTTCGAGTGGTCGTTCGAAGGAACTTCTCGACCGCCGCGTGTCCTGATTGGGGTGCCGCATAACGCAACCACTCGTCACCGTGATATCATCAAGCACGTCATCGAAAAAAACCTCAAAGCAGAAGCGATCCTGATATGGGAGCAGATTGCTGCTGCTGTCGGTGCCCGGCTTCCTAACGGCGGGATTCCGTTCAATGAGCCCAGGTCAGTTGCGATTGGTGATGCAGGAGGTGGTACGTTCGATTTCGCCGTGCTCAACAACGGTGCCGTCGCAAATCAGGAGAGCTTTGACACTGCCGGCGACGATCTCAATGAAGCCATTAAGATGTACCTAGCCAGAGAACATGATCTGGACATCGGCGACCGCACGGCAATCCAGATCAAAGAAGCTATCGGCAGCGCGATGCCGTTTGATTCCGAAATTGAGGCGAAAGAGTACATAGTCAAGGGTTCGTCCTTCGCAACCGAACTCCCCAATTGCGTGACGATCACGCCGGAGAAAATCAGACAGTGTCTCCTGCCAGTCATCAACGAGATGGTCAACAACGTCGAGCGTTACCTTCGGCACCTTCACCGCGTCGGAGATATGCACGGCGACATCCTGGAAAACGGGTTCTATCTCACAGGCGGAACATCTCTACTCCATGGTTTGGTCGAGTACTTGATTGAGCGTACTGGCCTCAAATTCGTGCGAGTGGAAAACCCTATGACATCGGTAATCGATGGCCTAACCATCATGCTCGAGGACGATGAACTTCTCGAACTCGGAAGGGCCACAGCCGCATAACTCGACGGAGGCGTATCATGGATGTATTCGGGGACGACAATGATCTTCCGATCGTAATCGAGTCTCCGGAGATTCTCAAGCCTCCGGATCCCCCACCTCGAGCCAGACCATCCAATAAATGGCTCGGGACCTTACGACTCTCTGCTCGCTCGGTCTCAGTAGCCATTCTTCTGCTCGTGGTGGTGGCGTTCTCTATAGGAGCGCGTGGCAGAAACCACGCTCCCCTCCGCCCCGAATCCGCGGTAGAGTCGCAGTTTTTTCGACCATTTCCTTCGGACATTGAGGCGCTGCTGAGGGAATTGGAAGGACTGAGACAGGAAAAGTTACAGTGGCTGGCTCAACCAGAACCAGCGACTGCGGCGAAACCAGTCTCACCGGCGCCCACACAAGCAACCGCCCCGGTCCCGAAGGCAAAAACACAAAAACCAACAGTGAGGAGGAAGCCCGCTTCGGTAGTCGTTGTCCCGACGCCACATCGAATAGTCGTAGAGAAAGTAGTCACCAATCCTGAACTTTTGGCTCTGTATAAGAAGCTGAAAAAATAAGGATTTGTTACATGCACTAACCCACCTGGGGTTGGTGCTTTTTTTATTGCAAACAAAAAACACCTTGTGATCAGCAAGATGTTTTTTGTTCTGGCGGGCGCGACCGGATTTGAACCGGCGGTCTTCCCCGTGACAGGGGGACGTGTTAACCGGGCTACACCACGCGCCCATTGGTGGCTGGGGTGGGTTTCGAACCCACTACCTCGGGCTTATGAGTCCCACGCTCTACCAATTGAGCTACCCAGCCGCGTCGCAACTGTTCGACACTTCGCGAATCGCTGCATGGATCAAAGCTCTTTTGCGATACGCTACGGTTGATCGTTGCCCTTTACAAATTCAAATTTTATTGGTTGCGGGGGGCGGACTCGAACCGCCAATCTCAAGGTTATGAGCCTTGCGAGATGCCATTTCTCTACCCCGCGCCACATAAATTAAAAACAGGCATTCGGACTTCCTATGTCACCTCGAAAATCGAAATCCTGCAAGCTTTGTGATTATACAACTAAACTCCCAAAAAATCAAGCGTTTAAATAACTTTGCAGATTTCTTTCGTTTTTGACTTTGCCCAAGACAACCTGAACTTTTACGTCCTCGATTTTGCGTCCGAGTTCCTTGCCCGGCTTGATGCTACTGTATTTCATAATCAAATCACCTTTGGCCAGTTTGCTAATCAAAGACTCATGTTTATTTATCTTAGCTAACAATTCCTTGGCGGCTATATATGCATCCGATTCCCGCCTGCCTGGCTTGCCATCTATCAATCTTAAATTAGCCAACGAATCTACTCGCCAGACTTCTAAAAGCAATTCTATATTCGGAATCATCAAATATTTAAGTCGTTGCGTTTCATCCCCTTTTAGAAATATTGTACGATCGTCATGATGGCTCACTAGCCAGGCAATTAGCTCTCTTGGGTTTCTCGGAAATTTAAATTTTATTGCAAACCGACGAAAAATTACTTCTGATTCTTTAATATGGCCAATATACGAATATCTCACTTCGTTATCTTCGCTAAAAATTTTTGTCGGTTTGATGACTTTTCCGACGTCATGAAAGAGTGTTGCATAAATCAGATTTAAATCAGCTTTATCCGCCAATAGCTCAACTGCCTGAAAAATATGCGTGAACATGTCCCCTTCCAAATGTTGATGCTTGGATTTATGGCGGACATTTTTCAATTTTTGAAACTCCGGGATGATGAATTTTAACAGGCTGGTTTTATCCAATAATTTTAGTCCGTCAATCCTATTTTCCGATAGTAAAATCTTATCCAGCTCGGCTTTGATGCGTTCACCGGAAATGCCTTGGATATATTTGGCTCTCGTTTTGATCGCGGCGAAGGAGTTTTTTTCTAGCTTGAAGCCGAGTTGTGTGGCCAATCTCACGCCACGCAACATCCGCAAGGCGTCCTCATCAATCCTTTTTTTCGGATCGCCGACGAAACGCAAAAGCTTGGCCTTGAGATCTTTCTGACCGTTTGTGGGATCAAAAATCTGTTGTTTGACCGGATCATAGTAGAGAGCATTGATAGTGAAGTCGCGGCGCTTGGCATCTTGCAAATAATCTTTTATAAATTCAACCTGGTCTGGGTGGCGGTTGTCCGAATATCGCCCCTCGGATCGGAAAGTTGTAATCTCAATTTTGAAAGTATCCACAATCGCAAGCATGGAGCCAAATTGCCTGCCGACCGGCTTAACCCTAATTTTTGCTTTCGCCAAAATTTTCTCGATTTGTTCAGGAGTAGCATCCGTGGCTATGTCTATATTGTCGGATTCGCGTTTCAGCAGCATATTCCGCACTATTCCCCCAACCCAAAAGGCCTGAAAGTTACCATTTTGTAATAGTTTGGCAACTTTCAGGCCTGCGTTGTGTAGATTCGATTTGAAGATCTGTCGCATACTAATCTTGCTCGATGTCGAGCTTTGTCCCTCTGTGACTGTGATGCTTTTTTGCAACACGGATACGGGCCTGCGAGCGCTCCAGCCAGCTAGCCGCATCAGCCAAAGATTTATCGTTCTTATGAGTCTGCGACATCAATTTTTGCGCTTCTGCTCTGGCTTGCTCGGCTTTCGCCAGATCAATTTCGTGCCCAAACTCGGCGCTATCTGCCAGCACGACTATTTCTCCATCCTTCTTAACTTCAATCACACCGCCGGATACCGCGAAAAAGTTTTCTTTGCCTTGAGCTTTGTAACGAATTTCTCCTGCAGACAAATTCGCCACCAGCGGAATGTGATGCGGCAAAACCGTGATCTCACCCAATGTAGTAGGTAAAGTCACCGAGTCAACTTCGGTTTCAAGCATTATTCGTTCTGGAGTGGCTATTTTGAAATGCATAAATGGGGTATGGGGTATGGGGTATGGGGTCGAAACCCCATACACGATCCCCGCTTAAACTTCGTCGATCGAACCTTTCATGTAGAACGCGCTCTCATCCTTCTCGTCATGCTTACCGTCCAAGATTTCGCGGAAGCTGCGAATGGTTTCTTTCAACGGCACGTATTTGCCGCCTCTACCAGTGAAAGTCTCAGCCACGAAAAATGGCTGGGAGAGGAATTGCTGGATTTTCCTGGCGCGAGTTACAGTCTGACGATCTTCCGGCGAAAGTTCTTCGATACCTAAAATGGCGATGATGTCTTGCAAATCTTTGTATTTCTGCAGAACTCTTTGCACACCACGAGCCACGTCATAATGTTCTTGCCCGACGACGTTTGGATCCAAAACTGTTGAAGTTGAATCCAGCGGATCCACAGCAGGGTAAATTCCCAATTCTGACAGAGCACGGGACAACACTACTGTTGAATCCAAGTGCGCAAATGTCGTGGCCGGAGCTGGGTCAGTCACATCGTCCGCTGGCACGTACACTGCCTGGATCGAAGTGATCGAGCCTTCGGTCGTGGAAGTGATACGTTCTTGCAGAGCGCCCATGTCTGTGGCGAGCGTTGGCTGATAGCCTACGGCAGAAGGAATGCGGCCCAGCAATGTGGATACTTCGGATCCGGCTTGAGTGAAGCGAAAAATGTTGTCGATAAAAAGCAATACGTCTTGCTTCTCTTCGTCGCGGAAATATTCGGCCAAAGTAACTCCGGTCAAACCGACTCTGGCGCGAATGCCGGGCGGTTCATTCATTTGTCCAAATACCAGCGAAGTTTTGTTCAAAACTCCAGACTCGCTCATTTCTCTGTACAAATCATTGCCTTCGCGAGACCGCTCGCCGACTCCGGCGAATACCGACACGCCGCCGTGCTGTTTGGCGATGTTGTTGATCAATTCTGTGATGATTACGGTTTTGCCCACACCGGCGCCGCCGAACAGTCCGACTTTGCCGCCTTTGACGATTGGTGCTATCAGATCGATAACTTTGATGCCGGTTTCGAGCAATTCAACTTTGCTGGATTGCTTGGCGAATTCCGGCGCTGGCCTGTGGATGGAATAAGTTTTCTTGGTAACCACTGCTGGTTTGCCGTCGATCGGCTGGCCCAGGGCGTTGAACATCCGGCCCAAAGTCTCTTTGCCTACTCCCACCGAGATCGGCGCGCCTGTATCAACGGCGTCCGAGTTGCGCTCGAGTCCATCTGTGGCGCCCATGGCGATCGTGCGGACTTGGTTGCCGCCGATGTGTTGGGCAACTTCGAGCACCAATTCTTTTTCACCATTCTCGACTTTCAAAGCGTTGCGAATAGCCGGCAAATCTTTGTCGAATTGCACGTCCACGACCGCTCCGATAATTTGTGTAATTTTCCCTTTATTCATATCTTGTCTTCTAATTAATTATGACGTTCTTATATCTACACCTTCATAACCCATTTCGCGCAATCTTACATATAAAGGGATTAACATTTCGTGGAGTTGCTTCATTGCTTCAATCGATTTCTTAAACTCTGGACCCCCACTGTATTTAGATTTAATTTCTAGTAATTCTTGAATCTTTACTTTGTCTATTCCCAACTCCTCGATTGCTTGTCCTATTGTGGAATCAAACTCTTCGACAGTTTGATTTTTTCTTAGTTCAGAATGATTTGGATACTTAGTCGAAGGGTCATCTTTAAATTTTTTATCGGATCGTTTACTTTCCCTAGCTAAATCTGCTGCTGATGTACCGAATCTTGTTCGTGAATCTGGAAGATGCCTAATAACATTACCGAAAACTGGTAAGAACCAAAAATCTTCATCAGATGCTTTTTTCCTCAATTCGTTAGCCTCATGTAAATATGCCTCGCGCTGACTTTGTTTTTCTAAATCCTCGCTAGACATATCACCCCTCCATCGCCAACTTTGCAGCTGAGATTTCGGAAAGTTCTCTGGTGATCCCCGCTTGTCTGGCTTGGTTAAATGTTAATGACAAATCTTCAATCAAATCGCCAGCGGCTTCGTTGGCATTGCGCATGGCCACCATCCGGGCCGAATGCTCGGATGCGGCGGCTTCAACTAACGATTGAAGCACGGCGAATTCTATAGTGCGGGAAATTAAAGTTTCCAAAACATCATCTGGCGAGGGTTCAAAAAGAAATTCCTCTGAACCCGATCCCCGATCCCCGATCCCCGTTTCTACAAAAGGTAACAACTGTAAAATATTCGGTCTCTGAACTAGTGTCGAAACGAAATCAGTATAAACCACAAAAACTTTTGCGTACTTAAAAGCCAGATAATCTTGGATGGCTATTTGCGCGATTGGCTGAGCGTCCAACAAAGAAATGCCTTTGTCTTTGGCCGGAAAAGCGGCGACCATGTTGTAGCCAAACCGTCCAATTGCATCCGCGCCTTTGCGGCCGACTGTGATAAAGTCAACTTTGGATGCACCTTCGTCTTTGGCAATTGCTATCGCTTTGCTGATGACATTGGAATTAAATGCGCCGGCTAACCCGCGATCAGATGAGATTAAGACGATCAGGACTTTTTGATTTTTACCATCTCGACCAACGGGAGAGATCCCTTTCATAAGCGACTTCTCGCTGCGCTCGAAGTGGTTATTATCCCATTCATTCTCAATCACGCGATTCATCAGAGGCTGATTGCTTAAATCCGCTTTGCTGGCCAAATTTTTCAGCAGTTCAGCGGACAGCGTTGCATAAGGCCGAGAAGAAATCGCTGCGGCTTGAGCTTTCCGCATTTTGGCAGCCGAAACCAATTCCATCGCCTTAGTAATTTTGCCGATGTTTTCAGTAGCCTTGATGCGCCGTCTAATTTCTCTTGTGTTATTAGCCATAAATTAAATCGAATCAACGAATAATTACGAATCTGCGAATTCGTATATTCCTAAATTCGATTACTTCCCATAGGATTTCTTAAAATCCTCAATCAACCGTTTTAATTCAGATTCAATCTCGTCTGTTAATTCCTTCTTTTCGGCAATTTTATTCATCAAATCTTTTTTCTGGATATCCAAATACTTGTGGAATTTATTTTCCCAATCTTTGACGTCAGCAACTTCCACGTCATTAAGATAGCCGTTGATCGCGGCGTATAAAATCGCGACTTGGTGCTCGACTGACATTGGCTCATACTGGTTTTGCTTGAGGATTTCAGTCAGACGCTGGCCGAGATCAATTCGCTTTTTCGTTTCCGGATCCAGATCCGATGCAAATTGAGCAAACGCTGCAAGCGCTCGAAATTGCGCCAAATCCAACCGCAATTTGCCCGCAACTTTCTTCATGGCTTTGATTTGGGCTGTGGAGCCGACGCGCGAGACAGAAAATCCGACGTTCACAGCGGGGCGTATGCCTTGATAGAACAAATCAGTTTCCAAAAAAATCTGGCCGTCAGTAATCGAAATGACGTTGGTCGGGATGTATTGAGAAATATCGCCGGCCTGGGTTTCGATAATCGGCAAAGCAGTCAGTGAGCCGCCGCCGTTTTGTTTGCTAAGTTTGGCCGCGCGCTCGAGCAGACGGGAATGCAGATAAAACACGTCGCCAGGATAAGCTTCGCGTCCCGGCGGCCGGCGCAGCAACAGCGAAATTTCTCGGTACGCCACGGCGTGTTTGGACAAATCATCGTAAATAATCAATGCATGCTTGCCTTGATCCATGAAATATTCGCCCATAGCACAGCCGGCAAAAGGCGCGATGTAAGATAGAGCAGCAGGGTCAGATGCACCGGCCACGACCACAATCGTATGGTTCATGGCATCGCGTTTGGTCAGTTCTGCCACGATTCGGGCGACTTTCGATTCTTTCTGGCCGATAGCGACGTAGATGCAAATCACGTCTTTGCCTTTTTGGTTGATGATGGCATCGATCGCGATAGCGGTCTTGCCGGTTTGGCGATCTCCGATAATCAATTCACGCTGGCCGCGGCCGATCGGGATCATGGCGTCGATAGCTTTGATGCCTGTTTGCAAAGGTTCATTGACTGATTGGCGTTCGATAACTCCGGGTGCAATTTTTTCTACAGGATAAGTTTTGTCAGCTTTGATCGGACCTTTGTTATCCAGCGGCTGGCCCAGCGGATTGACCACGCGTCCGATCAAAGCTTCGCCTACGGGCACGGATAAAATTTTTCCCGTTGCTGTAACTTTGCCGCCTTGTTTGATGCCTGTATCATCGCCAAGCAAAATCGCGCCAAGCGAATCTTGTTCCAAATTCAGCGCCACGCCCATGACCCCGCCTGGAAATTCAAGCATTTCCGAAGCTTTGGCATTGGATAGGCCGGAAACTCTAGAAATGCCGTCGCCGACAGAAAGCACACTGCCAACTGTTTCAAGTTTGGCTCGTTGTTGGAAATTTTCTATTCGACTTTTGAGCTGTGTGATTATGTCTGTCATGTTATCTCCATTGTCATTCTCGCGAAAGCGGGAATCCAGTGGTCTGGATCCCGGATCTAGTCCGGGATGACAAAATAATTATTTTGTCAATTCTTTCTTTAATTGATCCAATTCATTTTTTACCGAGGCATCCAGAAGTTTGTCATCGAGGGTTACCATGACCCCGCCTATCAGCTTCTCGTCCAATTTTTTCTTGATTTCAAAGTTGCCTTTCACCAGTTTGTTCAGCTCATGGATTATCTCTCGCTCGTTTTCTTTGGTGATCGGGTGGGCTGTAGTCACCTCCAGCTGCTTCATGCCTTTTTTCGCCAATTCCAGTTTGTGAAATTCTTCGGCTATTTGTTCGAATTGCCCCAAATCGTTGTTCTCAGCCAGGACTTTGACAAAATTGTCCAAAACTTTCTCCTGATGAGCGGGGCTTGTGTCAGACAAAGAATCCATCAAAGCTTGGGCGTATTGCTTGGCGGTGAATTTCATAATTGGTTATTACTTAATTCCTTTCATGCTTTCGTGGATCAGTTCTTGGTCTTTTTTAGGATCAATCTTGGCGCGCAAAATTTTCTCAGATGCCGCGACCACCAGAGTTGCCAGTTCCTGCTTGGCTTCCTTCATCATCTGGACTTTTTCGCTTTCAATGCTTGCTTTGGACTGGTCCAGGATTTTGTTGGCCTGATGCTGGGCTTCGACTATGGTTTCCTGCTTGATTTTGTTGGCCGTATCCGTGGTCGTGCGCAGAATATTATCAGCTTCACCGCGGACTTTTTTCATCTCTGATTGCTTCCATTCTTCAAAGCGCTGTTTTTCCTTCTCCATATAATCAGCGTTTTTCAGGCCAGCTTCAATGCGTTCTTGGCGTTTTGTCAGGGTCGTGCCCAGCGGCTTGACGATCCAGCGCCAAAATATAAACAGCACGACGGCGAAATTGACCAGTTGGGCCAAAAATAATTTCCAGTTCACGCCCAGCGTACCCAAAACACTGCTCGATCCCGAGGAAGTAGTGGCTTCGGTTGCTGATAAAAATAAATGTTGCAATAACATAATTTCTTTCTTTTTTAAACCTATCCTTGTCTCCGACTGCGCCAAGGCTTCGTCGGAGACAAAATTGATTTACAAAATGAAAGTGATAACGAGCGCGTAAATCGCGATAGCTTCGGCAAAAGCCATGCCGAGCAGCATCGGGACGAACAGCTTGTCGGCTGATTCCGGATTGCGGCCTATCGATTCCATAGCTTTGGAAGCAGTCTTGCCGATTGCAATGGCCGGAAAAATACCGCCGATTGCAATGGTCAAACCCTTTACCAAAGTTGTGATCATTGCTGGAGTCATGTTAATTATTTCCTTTCTTCTTCAATTGCTCGACCTTATATTACTTTTGGTTTACTAGGTCGGCGTTGAATACAAAATTAATTAGAGCGTCGGAGTGGGTTCGAGCTGATCTTCCGTCAAATCATGTTCGTGGATTTCCGCCGTAGCCATAGTTAGATATACCAAAGTCAGCATGGAGAACACCACTGCCTGGATCAGTCCGACCAGAATTTCCAAAAACATAAACGGCAGTGGTACGAAATAAGCAATCAAACTCGCCAGCACTGTCAGCAAAACTTCGCCGGCGAAGACGTTGCCAAATAAACGCAGAGAGAGCGAGACGATTTTTGCAATTTCTGAAAAAATTTCGATTAGGCCGACGGCAAATTCTATGAATGCGACCATAATGCTGATCCCGCCTTTACGAAATGACTTGACGATGTCGCCGAGCTTGATAAATTTGTTGGCGTATTTGAAAAATCCAATAGTGATAATTCCGATCACGTGCGACGCCACCACTGCAAACACGGCCATGGCCAGCGTCATATTCAAATCAGTGTTGGCCGGGCGAAACAGGGGTACGAGTTCGACCTGGCCATTCACCAGCACATGGCGGCCGATGGAGCCGGTGCCCGGGATCAATCCGGCCCAGTTGGATATAAGTATAAACAAAAACAATCCGCCGACAATCGGCAAAAATTTCATGGATTTTTTACGATCGCGGGTGACTCCGTCGATGTAGCTTAGGATAAATTCCAAAATTCCTTCGGCTACATTCTGTATGCCTCTGGGGATGAGTGCTGTTTTGTTGCGCAGGACCAAGCCGGCCACGAAGAAAAAGACTACCGCGAGCGTGGAGTTGATATAAGTATTGGTTACGGCGAAATTTCCAAGATGGAAAATCGGTTCAGCTACTAGTGGAGGCAAAGCAAAAATCATTTAATGAGTTCCTTAATTCGTCTGGTGAGCCAGATCGAGGTCGTGGCGATCGCGATTATGATTCCCAAAATTGTGAACCACGGAGTTGTGTGGGTTTTTGTATCCAGCCATTTGCCGCCTAAAGCCAATACAACCAATGGTAGCGCTATAATAAACCCCAGCTCCATAGCTAGGTTGACCAATCCCCATTTCTTCATGTTCTTGTCATCCACAAATATCGGGTTTTTTCCGCCAAAATTTCACTTTGGCGCGTAAAGTATAAACAAAAAAAGCCGATTTGGCAATAGTGGCAAAAAACGGGGGTATTGACTTCTGGAGCCAGCGGTCGGGATCGAACCGACGACCTCTGCTTTACCCGCCCGCCATCGCAAGCCTGATTATAAAGCTTAACTGCTTGCTCAGGCGTTGCGGGCGGGCGAAAGCATTACTTTGATTTATTTACTGGAGCCGGCTGTCGGACTTGAACCGACCACCTACCCCTTACGAAGGGGTTGCTCTACCAGATGAGCTAAGCCGGCATAATTATATTCTATCCTTTAAAAATCTTCGCCCGAATCCAGTCTTAAAATATTTTTCTCGCGCAATCGCTTTTTTCTTATTTAAACAAGCTTCGTAATACATTAATTCAAACGGATACCTGGAAGCTGTAGATTGTACCAAACCTTGGTTATGATGGGCAACTCTATTATCTAAGTCGTCTGTCCAACCAATATAAAGATCCTGATCCTTCAGACTTCTCAAAACATACGTATAAAATAGCATAATCTATTCTGCTTTACCCGCCCGCCATCGCAAGCCTGATTATAAAGCTTAACTACTTGCTCAGGCTTTGCGGGCGGGCGAAAGCATTGCTCTACCAACTGAGCTACGCTGGCATAGGGTTAATTATACTAGTTTAATGCAAGCCTTTCCACTCGCTATAAAATTCCTTCAAATAAGTTTCCATGAACTTGTGCCGGCGCTGGGCAATCTTTCTAGCAGCCCTGGTGTGCATTCGATCTTTCAGAAGCAAGAGTTTTTCGTAAAAGTGATTGATTGTGCTCGCGGCATTCTTTTTATATTGTTCAAATGAAGTATGGATTGTCGGTTTCACGCTAGGTAAATACATTGGCACGCCGAAGTAACCGCCATAACTGAATGTTCTAGCAACACCGATTGCTCCCAGAGCATCAAGTTTATCCGAATCCTGAACAATTTTTCCTGCTAACGATTTCATTTTATATTTAACTTTGGCACCTTTAAAAGACACTTCCGAAATAATTTCAGCAATTTCCTGAATCATTCTTTGATCTAATTTAAAATTTTCCAACCATTTCATCGCAGTTCTAGGACCGATTTTATCATCACCTTTATAAAATTTATGATCAGCCACATCGTGCAAGATCGCCGCTAGCTCAACAATAAAAACATTCGCCTTCTCTTTTCTGGCAATGTACAGGGCCATATTTCTAACACGATTAACATGCGACCAATCGTGTCCGGGATCACCCTTCATGGTTTTCTTTACAAACTCCTCAGTCTTCTTGATAATATGTTTTTTATTCATTCAATTTAATCCGTTTCAGATTGGCAAAAGTAGGTTCAAAAAAATTAGACAATTCTCCTGGTGCGTCTTTCAAATCGATCCATTGATATTCCGTATGCTCTTCGGACAGGCTGATTTCTCCGCCGGATAATTCACAAAGATAAATTGTCAGGGTAATTTTTTGTCCGTCATCACGGACAAAATGATTTACGCTAATCGGCATTATAATTTTGACCTTGAGTTTGGTTTCTTCGCCGACTTCGCGCGCCAGTCCCAAGAAAGGATCTTCGCCAAGCTCAAGCCGCCCGCCCGGGATGTCCCAAGCTCCAGGTTTGTGCGGATCATCGGGCCGGCGTTTAAGGAGCAAAAGCTTGCCGCCTGAAACTATGAAAGCCTTGGCCGCATTGCGAAAATTATCCATTTAAGATTTCAATATAATTATTCTTGTCGACGCTTTTCAGCTGGTCGGCGATGAATTGGGTCAATAACTTTTTGACAACTTTGTCTTTAATAGGTTCTACAAATTTTTTCATTTTCTCTACGTTGAATTTGCGATCAGACTCGAGAAAAGCGCCGACGTAAACTTTGTAATTTAAAGCTTCGGTATAGTCCGCGACTTTCGCAATCAAAGCTTCGTCACTTTTGGCATCCAGAATTTCACTGGCTAATTTTTCAAAGTGTTCGGAATTGTCTCCAAAGAATTTGGCCAAATATTTTTGATTCTCTTCTTCAAATGCCACCGCGAGCTTTTTGGCTTTTGGATTGGCTTTCGCATAGAGCGCAGAAATATCGCCGCCCATTAGCTCGCCCAAATCGTGGATCAGGCAAAATTCCAAAACTTTTTGCACGTCAATCTTTGCTCCCGCTTGTTTCAGATGCAAAGCCAACTGCCAGCCGATGAACGTCACCAAATAATGATGTTCGGCCAGGTTGCTGAGATCATTGCGTTTGATTCCAGACAACAAATAACCGTATTGCACCTGCGATCGGGTCAGCTCGATCAGTTTAAAAAGATTGGGCAGATTTTTCATTATTGTGGCATTGGAGGGATTGCTGGGGTTGGCACCACGTCGGCAACTGCGGAAGGCATGGTTTCTTTCAAATTTTTATACAGTAAATACTCATACACAGTAATAAACGGCACGTAGAGGAAGTTTAGAATCGCGCTAATAATCCCGCCCAAGCTGCCTCTGAAAAGTAATCCGATCACGATTTGAATTATGATCAAACCAAGAATCACAAAAAACAGCCGCCAAGCCACGTCTCCCCATCTTCCTTTGACGTAATTTTTGCTTTGATTGAGGGCGGCCATGCCAGAGATTCCCTCTGCCACCAAGATGATGGGCGCAAATGCATACCAGACCAGAAAAATTATCCCAGGCACGAGCAATAAAATAAATCCAAGACCGACGATCAGTCCCGACAAAAATGATGTCCAAAAATATTTCCCGACTTTATTTTTTGACATCGCAAACGCTCCCGAGAACCCGGTATCACTGACTATGGCCTGATACATCGCCACCTGGCACCACACCGCGATGAAAATAAACGCCAGGAAGGCAATCAAACCTACTGCGCCGCCCGCGATCAAACCGGCAAGACCGGCCAAAGCGCCGCCGCCAACCACGCTTACGATTCCTAATGCCCAAATCACCGCCCACCCGCCAAACATGATGGCGACGATCGGATACAAAACCCTGGCCTTGGCTATGGTCAGATCATAGGCCTTTCTCAAAAGATCCGACGCCGACATCAACTCATTGTTGTTCATAAATTTTAATTAATTATTTGGAGCGGGTAGAGAGAATCGCCGCTCAAATTTTCCGCCTAGGAAAACCGTTTTTAAAATATTCCTTAAGTTTTCTTCTCCCTGCGCCTGATTTCCAATAAAGCTCTCGTTTCTTGGCTTCTTGAAGCGTTTCTAAATCTTCTGTGAATAAAATTTCTAAAGGACGCCTGTTTTTAGTTGCATCTACTCTACCTGCATTATGATCAACTAATCGCACATTGGCATCTTTTGCATGCCCAGTGTAGGTCCTTAGATCTTTTAAACTCTTTAGTATATAAACTTGAAACATAAGCGAAAAATTTGAGCGAGCCTCGCCCGCCATCGCCACTGGAGCGAAATACGGGAATCGAACCCGTGCCCTATCCTTGGGAAGGATATGTACTACCATTATACTAATTTCGCCTCAAAAGCGATGGCGGGCGGGAACCCGTGTCTAAACCTTGCCGCTCAAGCTCTGCTTGAGCGAGTCTCGCCAGCAAAGCTGGCGGGGGAAGGTCTCATACTACCATTGTACTAATCCCGCCGCTTAGATTTATTATGCTACAGAATTCGCCATACGGCAAACTTGGAAAGCTGAGTGGTAAGCCACGAGTCATAACCTTGCGTCTGGATCAGAACATGTTTGACGTGCCAGACTTTTTGGCCGTTTTGCTGAGCAGTTTCCACAGGATAAATGATGTGGTAACCCAGGCGACTAATTACGATTTCTTTTTTGATTTCACCGACTTTCGCGGACATCACGGCTTTTTCCAGTTCCGGCAAAAGTTGGCCAGCATTTACAAATCCCAAATCACCGCCAAGTTGTCCCGAAACTTTGTCATCGCTGTATGTTTTGGCCAAATCTTCAAATTTCTGTCCTGAATCCAGTTTGGCCAAAACGTTCTCAGCTTTGTTGTACGCGTCATTGTTGGCCGCAAAATTGCTGTTGTATTTGATCTTCAACAGGCTGTCGTAAACCTGCGGATTTAAGACGTAATTCTGGAATAACCTTTCATCGCCGGAAAAATAATCGTTTAAAAACTGATCGTACTTCTGTTTCCGGCCGGTCGTATAAAATTTTATTTCATCCGAAAAATTGCCGGAATCAAAATTCAGATGCAGGTTTCGGGCCAGCTGCATTTTTTCTCTCGATTTGATCAATTCCTCGAAAACTTTATTGGGATCAGTAGCCGGATCCAGCTTCCTGGCGATTTGCCGGGCCTGGTCCAGGTCAGCGATCGAAATATAACCATGAGCCAGTATCGCAGCTGGATAAATCCGCTTAAACACTTTTGTGATCGTATCGTTGAGATTTGTGCCGTAAGCCAATCCTGCGCTAATGAGAAAAAAAATTGCCAGTCCCAGGCCCGCAAATAAAAACTTTTTCTTTTTCCCTTTCTCAGTCATGATTGAAAAAGTAATCAAACCACAGTTTATAATTGCTTGGTTTGCTAGCTGTTGATGCCTGTGCCGATGCGATTTGGTCGCCTTGCGGCAGGCCGACGACGATTTCACCCGGCTTGCTCAAATTTAATTTCTCCCGCGCTTGTTTTTCTTGATATTGCGGCGTGTTGAAATATTTGATTAGAGAGCTGAGCTGGTCATTGTCCTGTTTGATTTTTCCGACCTGGTTTTCGAGTTTGGCGATTTCTTTATCCACGGCTCTTTTTTGTACCAAAATTTTGGCAGCAAGGATCATGACAAAAATCAGCACGACAGAAAGCCCCGCGGTCGCCAGCTTTGATTTAAGAAAATCCTGCCTGG
>Ga0210400_10000162_pt1 | contig 86823 bp, 71 predicted proteins | sample IncBWH26MmetaG_FD_155456 | JGI IMG/M metagenome (GOLD analysis project Ga0210400, IMG submission 155456) | Forest soil microbial communities from Barre Woods Harvard Forest LTER site, Petersham, Massachusetts, United States - Inc-BW-H-26-M | ecosystem: Environmental > Terrestrial > Soil >... | reverse complement strand
GCGCGCTGGGCGGTCAACATTCCTGACGATGGCGCAGCTCCAGCGCCGGTCGGCAACGTGGTCGAGAACAATATTCTTCTGACCCAGGATTCCTTCCGCGGCTCGATTCTGGTCGCGGGGACGGCGGTTTCAGGATTCCATAGTGACTACAACGTGGTGGTCAGCCATCTTTCCGATGACAACGGTAACACCTCCCTCAGCTTGAGCCACTGGCAATCGGCGACAGGCAACGACGTACACTCGATTCTTGCGAGCGCGGCGCAGTTGTTCGTCAATCCGGGCGCTTTCAACTACCAGCTCAAGGCTGCATCTCCCGCGATAGACGCCGGTGCGTCGCTGCTTGACGTGCCGGCGGATATCGTAAATGTTCCGCGGCCTCAGGGCGTCTCGTGGGACATCGGGGCCTACGAATTTAAGCAGTAGCGTGGATTTGTAGTGCGCGCACTCGTGCGTGCCGCCACTCTTGGCGACGCCTCGCCGGCCTTTCACTCGAATAGGCGTCGAGAAAAGTCTCGACGCGGCACGCACGAGTGCGTGCGCCACGACCTTGCCACACCAGCCGGCGCGAGTGGCGGAAGCTAGTGGGAGTCGAACCCACCTGCGGCACAAAGTGCCCCACACTGGTTTTGAAGACCAGGCCCAGCACCAGCCAAGACTAGCTTCCATTGAAGATTTTAGCAATGAACGACTCGCCGCTACGCGCCAGTGTAGGGCGCGAGCGCCTTCTCGAGCGACTCGCGACTGATCGGCTTGGCGACGTAATCGTCGGCACCCGCCGCCAGGCAGCGCTCCGAATCGCCATGCATCGCGTGGGCGGTGGCCGCGATGATCGGAATGTGAGCGCCCGTGGCACGCTCCCGTTCGCGAATAAGACGGGTCGCCTCTAGCCCATCGATTTGGGGCATCTGGACGTCCATCACGATGAGATCGAACTCGCCGCTGCTCCAATCCGCGATGACCTCCGCGCCGTTTGAAGCCAGTCGAATCCGGTGTCCCATTCTTTCCAGCAGCACCTGAGCCAACTTTTGATTCGTGAGGTTATCTTCCGCGAGCAGAATTCGCAAGGATCGCTTGGGACACGCACTCGCGGCCGGAACGGACGCGGCCACCCCGGGGTCCCGAGACTTACCCAGCGCTTTCAGGACCGCCGTCAAGATATCGGACGGACTGACCGGCTTGGTGACATAACTCTGCACTCCCAGCTCGCGGCATCGGACCGCGCTGGAGCTGCGGTCGTCGGACGTCAACATCAGAATCGTGGAGCCGCTGAGATCCGGAGTCGCACGAATGTGCCGGATGACCTCAATGCCGTCCATGCTCGGCATGCGCTCGTCCACGAGAATCGTTCGAAACGGACGTCCTCCGGCGGATGCTTCCTGAAGCTTCGCCAAACCCGCCGCGCCGGAATCCGCGCACTCTGGATGCATGCCCCAGCGCAACGTCATTTCTTGCAGGATTTTTCGATTGGTAGCATTGTCGTCGACAATCAACACGCGCATTCCGCGCAGGTCCGGTGGTCCGCCGGCAGCGGTTCCCGGGCTGCGGACGGCGTTGTATTTTCCCGCGCCTGGATGGTGAAATGGAAGGTGGATCCAGCGCCGGCCGTACTCTCCAGCCAGATTTCGCCGCCCATGATCTCGACAATGCGCCGGCAGATCGCCAGACCCAAGCCGGTACCGCCGTACTGGCGAGTCGTGGAGGAATCCGCCTGCTCGAAGGGCTGAAATAGCTTACTCTGCTTTTCGGGTGGAATTCCGATTCCGGTATCGTGCACCGTGAAGTGCAATTTTACGCCATCCGTGCCGCGTTCCTGGAGCGCTACGTTTACGACTACCTCACCTTGATCCGTGAACTTGATGGCGTTTCCGGTGAGGTTCAACAGCACTTGCCGTAGCCGGCCCGAGTCGCCCAGAAGATGGATGGGAACATCCGGCTCCAGATGGAATGCCAGCTCCAGGCTCTTCTTGTGCGCCGAGATCCCCAGGTTCCGCATGGCATCCCCCAGCAGCTCTTCCAGATTGAATTCAGTGGGAGACAGCTCGACTTTGCCGGCTTCGATCTTGGAGTAGTCCAGAATGTCGTTGATGATCACCAGCAGCGCGGCCGCGGACGACTGGACCAGCGAGAGGAATTCCCGCTGCTCCTCGTTCAGCTCCGTGGACAGCGTGAGATCGGTCATTCCGATGATCGCGTTCATTGGCGTCCGGATCTCGTGGCTCATGTTGGCCAGGAACTCGCTTTTCGCTCGATTGGCGCCTTCCGCGGCCTCCTTTGCGCGCGCCAATTCCAGCTGGTGCTGCTTACGGTGGGTAATCTCACGCGTCAGGCACTGGAATCCGACCGCCTCCCGTTTGGAATTTCGCTTGAGAGATATAGTCATCTCGCAAAACCGGCCCGCGTCGAATTCGAATTCGGCGCCCCTCACCGGCTCGCCCGTGGCGTAGACCTGTTTAAAAAGTTCCCTTACGAATTCGCGCCGGTCCGGATCGTAGAAATTCCGGTAGTTGTAGCTTGGGTCCAGCACCTCTTCCCGGGTGCGATGAAACATCGCGCAGTACGCGTCGTTGACGAAGCGGATATTTCCCTTCAAGTCCAGTTCGAGGTACGCATCTTCAATGGAGTTGAGTAGCGTAGTATGATCCTGCGCCTGCGCCAGCGCTTCCGCCAGCCGGACCTGCTCCGTCATATCCCGGATAAAACATCCGAGCCGGAACTCTTCGCTTACCCGCAAAGGCACAGGCGTGATCTCGATAGGCAATTCGCGGCCGTCCCGGTGCAGAGCTTTGGCGCGGAACGGTTGGTTGTATGCCTTCGATCCATCCGTGACGACCGCCCGGAAGTTGGTTTCGAAAGCAGACCGGTGGCGCTCCGGCAACATGGTGTCCAAGGGTTTCCCCAGAACCGCATTCCGTTGCCACCCTAGCAGCGTTTCCGCGCGCGCATTCCAATCCGTGATCCTGCCATCTTTATCCAGTTCGAGGAAAGCGTCGAAAGCGGTTTCCAGAATCGCGCGAGCCTCTTCACCAAGTCCGGCCTGAGCGACGGAGAGATCCCTCAGCCCTGCCTCTACCTCCGGGTCGGAGCCTTTCCACGCGGCGGGTTGTGATGGCACACTTCCCCTTAGCGACACAAGCTTCCTATCGGCCGAATCTGGCGTAGCGAATAGTCACGATTTGTCACGCGGCTTGGTACTACGGGACAAAGGGGCCCAGGCGGCGTGGTATGCTGTTCTGGCGCCGGATGGCCCAGCGGATCTCATTACCTCGCATCTGTATCGCCCTCGGTTTCCCTGACGCGGAAAGTCTGCTGGCGCACGCCCGCAAAGAATACGACGCCGGAGAGCGATTCTTCGAGTTCCGCCTGGATTATCTGCCCCTGGAACAGGGTGTCGCCGCGCTGCGTAAATTCCTGGGACGGCATTCGGACTGCACCATTCTGGCCACCTGCCGCCGTCATCAGAATCACGGCAAATTCAACGGCAGTGTGGAGGAGCAGGTGCGCGTCCTCGAAGCCGCCATCGAAGCCGGTGCGCGCGCCGTGGATATCGAAATCGAAAGCGCCGAAAACTGCGTTGACCGGCTGCAGGCACTTCGCTCCAGCGCCTACGTCCTGATTTCCTATCACAACTATGGCGGGACGCCGCCACTCGATTCGATCATGCGCCGGATGGCGCGCATTCCCGCGGACGGCTTTAAAATCGTCACCACCGCGCGCAAGCCTTCGGACAACTACCGGGTACTCTCGCTGGCTCGCGCGCATCCCAAAGCGCCCATGGTTCTTCTGGCGATGGGCGAAATGGGGTTTCCCACCCGCGTGCTTTCCACCGCGCTGGGTGGCCTGTATACGTACGCCGCGCCTAACGCGACCCAGGGGACCGCCGCCGGCCAGGTGAGCGCCCGGCAGCTCCGGCATCTCTATCGCGTCGAAAAGTTCACCCGCGATGCGCGAATTTTCGGGGTGATCGCCGATCCGGTGCGGCATTCGATTTCTCCCGCGGTCCAGAATCGAGCGTTCCAGGCCCGCCGCGTGGACGCAGTGTATCTGCCGTTCCTGGTCAAGCCCGTTCAACTCAAGGATTTCCTGATCCTCGCCGATAAGCTGCCGCTTTCCGGATTCAGCGTGACCATTCCGCACAAACAGAAAATCCTCCGCTATCTGGACCTGATCGATCCCCTGGCGCGGCGGATCGGCGCGGTCAATACGGTGTGGCGCAAAGCCGGAAAATGGCGCGGAACCAACACCGACGTCGAGGGAATCACGGTGCCCTTGCAGAAGCGCGTGCGTCTGGCCAAAACTTCCGTGCTCCTGGTCGGGAATGGCGGAGCGGCGCGCGGCGCGGCTTTCGCGCTGACCTCGGCGGGTGCCAAGCTCGCGATCACGGGACGCAATCTGGATCGCGTGCGCGCTCTGGCCAAAGCTTGCGAAGCGGAGCCGCTTTCGCGCGATCAATCCGAGTCCCGCATGTTCGACGTGCTGATCCATGCGACGCCGCTGGGCATGCACCCGCGCGTCGACCAGTGTTTCTTCGATGGACGCATTCCCGCCAAGCTGGTTTTCGACATGGTCTACAATCCGCTGGAAACGCTGCTGGTTCGAAAAGCGAAGGATCAAGGCGCCGCAGTTATCCCCGGACTGGAGATGTTCCTGGAGCAAGCCGCCCGCCAGTTCGAAGTGTGGACCGGCGAAAGCGCTCCGCGCGCCGTGATGGAAAAGGCGGCATTGGAAGCGTTGTTGCCCGCCAACGCCGTGGGAGCCTGAGGTGTGGCGCTCGCAACTGGTCATGGCTCGGTGCCGATCGATTGATCGCTAACGCCCGACACCGAGCCGCGAGCGCCAGCGACCGGTTCCACCCGGCTTTTTCAGATCGGGACTTCCTTACCAGCCCGGCAGGCCTATAATGTCGAGATGAAGTTCACTCGACGCGCTATCGCCCGCATGTTGGCCACGACCGCCGCGATTCCTGTCGTAGCTGCCCCACAAGCCGCGACCAGCGATCCCGCCAGTCCCGCCCGCGAGCAATTCGAAAAGAACACCCATCAGATGGCCCAAGTCAAAGTACCCATTGCTACCGAACCCCCGCTCCACTTCAAGGCCTAGCGCATGGCGACCGTTTCCAACGACGTCTTTTTCGCCAGCATCGCGGAGTTGACCACTCGACTCCGCGCCAAGGAATTCTCGTCAGTCGAGCTGACGCGCGCCTTTTGCGATCGTCTGGAACATATCGGTCCGCGTTATAACGCGCTGGCGCTTTCGCTTCAGGAACACGCCATCCGCAGAGCCCACGCCGCCGACGAAGAGCTGAAACGCGGCCGCTATCGCGCGCTCCAGGGCATACCGTTTGGAGTGAAAGACCTGATCGCCGTGAAGGGCCACCCGACCACCTGGGGCGCCAAGCCATTTGCCGGACAGGTGTTCGATGCGGATGCGCGGGTGGTGGAAAAGCTCGACAAGTCCGGCGCGATTCTGATCGGCAAGCTCGCCATGATCGAACTGGCGGGCGGCGGTTATAAAACGGCCGGCGCTTCTATGACCGGGCCGTGCCTGAATCCCTGGGATCGAGCGCGGTGGGCGGGAGGCTCTTCCAGCGGCTCCGCTGCCGCAACGTCCGCGGGCCTTGTGACGTTCGCGCTCGGCACCGAAACGAATGGTTCCATCGTGACGCCCAGTGCGTTCTGCGGCGTCACCGGGTTGCGTCCCACCTATGGCCTGGTCAGCCGGCACGGCGTGATGGCCGCTTCTTGGACCATGGATAAAGTGGGCCCGCTGTGCCGCTCGGCCGAAGATTGCGGGCTGGTGCTGCAAGCCATCGCCGGCGGCGATCCGCAGGATCCGGGTTCCGCCGGCAAGGGCTTTTCGTATGCGCCGCAGTTCGCTCGCAAACCTCAGGACCTTACCGTCGGCTACGCGCCGGTCGATTTCGAGGAGTGGGTGGACGCCGCGGCCCGGCCGGCATTTAAAACCGCACTCGAAGCGGTGAAATCGATGGGCGTTAGGTTGAAGGAAATCGAGCTTCCCGATTTTCCCTACGCCGCCGTCGCGGAAACCATTTCGCGAGGCGACCGCGTTTCCATCTTCGAGGACCTGATCCGCAGCGGCAAAGTGGACCAGCTTGCGGATAAAGCCCAGATCACGTGGCTGAAGGAATCTCTGAATCTCACGGCATGCGAATACTTGAAAGCCCAGCGGATCCGCAGCCTGATTCAGGACGCATTCCGGTCGTTGTTCATCGACGTGGATCTGATCTTGGCGCCGGGCCGTATCGATGTGGCGCCGCGCATCAGCGATCCGATCGACGCCGGTTCCACTCGCAATCCCGAACCGAAATCGCCGGGAATCCACGGGCGGCTGGTGGCGGCCGGCAATCTGGCGGGCCTGCCGTCCATTTCGCTGCCGTGCGGATTCGCCGGCAATCTGCCGGTAGGGATCTCCTTCGTCGGACGCCCGTGGTACGAAAACCAGGTGATCGGGCTCGGCCGGATGTTTCAGACCCAGACCGATTGGCATCGCCGCCGTCCGCCGGTGGCTTAAGTGGGGGGCCGCCCCCCATGGCTGCGAAAGCCCACCCGATTCCGTTTTTACGCGCCATCTTGGCGCTGCACTATACTTTAGGTACAGTCCGCATGAAATACGTCGTAACGGTTTTTGTGAGTTTCGCCCTTTCGCTTTCCGCCCAGGTTGCCAAACAAGCGCCCCAGGAATCGGATGAGCGCATTCGGCTGGACGTGACGCGCGTCCAGCTTCTGTTCACCGTCACCGACAAAAAGGGCCGCTTCGTCACCAACCTCGCCAAGAGCGACTTCGAGATCTTCGAGACCAGGAAACCGCAGAGTATCGTCGAGTTCACCGCGGAAACCGACCTGCCGCTGCGCCTCGCCATCCTGATCGATACCAGCAACAGCATCCGCGAACGGTTCAGGTTCCAGCAGGAAGCGGCCAGCGATTTCGTGAATACCGTGATCCGCCCGCACGAGGATCGCGCAGTGGTGGTCAGCTTCGATACCGCTCCTGAACTGGTCGCCGACCTGACCGACGACACTGAAAAGCTCAATGCCGCGATCAAAGGCCTGCGTCCCGGCGGCGGGACTGCGCTGTACGACGCGATTTTCTTTGCCTGCCGCGACAAACTCATGCAGGATCAGCCGCGCCACAAATTCCGGCGCGCCATGGTGATCCTGAGCGACGGCGACGACAATCAGAGCCGCTGGACCCGCGATCAGGCGTTGGAGATGGCGCACAAAGCCGACGTCGTGATTTATTCCATCTCCACCAACCGCCTGGGGATCGAAAGCGACGGCGATAAAGTCATGAAATATTTCGCGGAACAGACCGGTGGCCAGGTCTTTTTCCCGTTCAAGGCCCAGGATATGGCGCAGTCGTTCGAAAATATTGCCAACGAGCTGCGCCACCAATACAATGTGCTGTATCGTCCCGAGCCGCTGAAGACCGACGGCTTATATCATCCCGTCGACGTCAAGGTGAGGGGCAGGAAAGATCTTGTGGTTCGCGCCCGGCACGGATACTACGCGCCGCTTCTGAACTAAAACAATCCCGGGTAAGTGACGTTCTCTCCGTCCACTTTTGCGAACGGAGTGAACTTGTGCGGCTTGCGTGACGACTCGCTGAAGATGTCCTCCACCGCGATCGCTCGTGCTGGCAGAGCGTCTCCGATCAGTTGGCGGTGGCATCGCCACGGGACGGCTTCGGCGCACATGATCGCGGTGCGGCGCTCCATGGCAAGATCGATCAGCTGGCGCAGAGCCTCGTCGAAGGCGTTAGTCTGCATGTAATCGGCATATCCGCGGAAGCTTGCGTTTTTCCAGGCCAGATTGATGGAATCCTTGCGCGCATGGCGCAATCCTCCGAGTCCCGGCAGGTGTACATACGCGATTCCGGTCCGTGGAAGCGACTCCTCCAGCGCCTCCCGCATGAACTGCGGATTGTGCCGCGACTTGGGGATGGTCCTGACATCGGCTACCTGCTCGATCTCATGGGCTTTGAGGATCGCGACAAATTGATCGATGGGATGCGTCGAATGGCCGATCGTGTAAATCGTCAAGCGGGCCACGCGTTAAGATAGCAGAGATCGTTAAACATGCGTTGGATCCTGTGGGCCTGTGCGCTCCCGTTATTCGCACAAGACCCGTTCGAAATTCACGTCTACGAATATGAAACGCTGAAGCGCGGTGACTTCACTTTCGAGACGCACTTGAACTACGTCGGCTCTGGGACGCGATTCTACCAGGGCACGGTGGCTCCATTTAATGATCAGTTTCACGCCACCTTCGAGCTGACTGCCGGGCTGACCAGCTACGCGTCCATAGGCTTCATGCAACTCAACGCACACCGGTCGGGCGATTCGTTCGAATATGCCGGCTGGCGCGTGTTGCCGCATTTTTATATACCGCGATCGTGGAACTGGCCGCTGGACGTCGGACTGGTCTGCGAGCTTTCCTTTCAGAAAGCGACTTACGAAGAGAACTCGCGACGCGTGGAAATCCGTCCGATTCTCGAAAAACGTTTCGGAAAGACGCAGATCGACTTCAATCCGGTATTCGAGCGCGCGCTTCGCGGGCCGGGCACGCGCGAAGGCTGGAATTTCGAACCCGCCGCGCGGGTCGGCTATGAGATGTCGGAGCGATTCACGCCCAGCCTCGAATACTACAGCGGCTGGGGACCGCTGCCTTCTTTTTTGCCGGTCCGCGAGCAGTTCCACCAGTTGCTTCCGGGCGGCGATCTCAAGCTGGCAAAGAACCTGGAATGGAGTTTCGGCGTCGGCGTCGCATTGACGCCAGCGGGAAATCGAGTGGTCTACAAGTCCCGCTTCGAGTACTCCTTCGGACGTTCCAATCACTAGTGGTTGTGGCGCACGCACGAGTGCGTGCGCCACAAAGCCAGCTAAAATACTAATCCCACTCGCGCCACCAGCATTCGTGGCTCCAGGAAGTGCGTGCCGCTGAACGTCGACAGGAAATTGTACAGCGCCACTACATTGGTCAGATTCGCGATTTCGACGGACACGGTGTAGCGAACGCTCTTTTCTGTGTGGAACAGGTTGTCCGTTCCGAAACCTAGGTTGAACACATTGCGCGCCTTGACGCGATCCGGGTTGTGATCGTCGTTTTCCCTGCTGGCGAAGTTGTCATAGCCGCCCTGCGGCAGCGTCAGAAGCTTTGAGGTGACCAGTCCCATGCCCCCGCTTGGAGTCAAACAATCGCTGAGCGGACTGGTGACCGTGGCGAAGACGCCATTGCACGCCAGCCCAATGCTGACCTGCTGATTGGGCGTAAGCCCCAGCGCAGTTCCGGCGTCCGGTATGCCGCTGACCACCAGTCCGCTGTCGTACCGGTAGGTGAGCGCGATCCACTCGAAGTTGCGATGCTGATACCGCAGACTGAGCGTGGACTGGAACGCCTGATCGTGATCGATTCGGAATACTCCGCTCCCCAGCGGCGTGCCCTGCGGGATCAGTCCGCCGTCCTCCGGCGGGAAGTAGCGGGCGCGCGTGTGGCCGAAGGTCCAGTAAGCCTGGAGTCCGTGAAGATTAGTCGTGCTGACGCGCCCCGTGACACCGTCCAGTTTGGAGTTGTGCCAGGCGATCGGGAACGTGATGGTGCTGTTCAGGAGCGTGCTGAAGTCGAACGCGTTGTGGGTGTACTTCCAGAAGTAGTCGGCGTCCACCAGGATGAACTTGCCGATGGCCTGCTGGAATCCGGTGTTGAATTGATTGCGGAAGCCTGGAGAGATGGCCACCGAGTTCGAGCCGAATACGTTCTGCGCCAGTCCCCCGACGCCGGTCGCGCTCGAAAGCAGCAGATTCTCGTTGAACGGAGTTTCCATGGTTCGGGCATAAGCCGCGCGGAGAACCGTGGACGTGCGCTTGATGTTGTAGGCCAGGCCCAGCCGCGGCTGGGGCTCCGTCTTGGCCACCAGGCCGTCATAGTGATCCACGCGGAATCCAGGTTCGATCTGCAACTTGCCCAGCGTGATCGAATCCTGCACATAAAACGCGTACTGGTTGATGTTGGCCGTGCTGTGGAACGTGAAGAGGTTCCCGTTCCTGCTGAGGTCGAACGGCAGCAGAGCCGGGGCGAACGGAACCGAGGAATTGGGATTGTCCGCCGTGTTCGGCTGGAATCCCGCAGCGATGCATTGCTTTGGACTGCTCAACGCTGGGTCGGGAACCGAGGCGCCGGTGTCGTCAATGCAGGGAGAATTGAATCCCGGATCGGTGATGCCGAACTGGAAATTCTCCAGCAGCCGGGTCTGCTTTAGATCGACACCGTACTTGAGGTTGTGACGGCCGTGGGTGGTCGAAATGTCCGCCCTCACACCCCAGTTCATCAATTGCCGCTGCTGGCTCTGTGTGGCCGGAAAATCGTTGGAGGTCGGGTTGCTCGGATAGTAATTGAACTGATCCTTGCGGACATAGGGATTGATAGTCAGGAGCGTGTGCGCGTTGAAGGTGTGCTGGTAGCTGGGCGCGATGTTCCAGGTGAGCACGCGCTGGCGCTGATCCTGGCCGATCTGGTCGTAATCGTTGGGAATCTGAATCCAGTTGCGCGCCGCAAACAGATTCAGGTGAAACGCGTCCTTCCCGTTCGGCTGAATGTCGACGCGATCGAACAGCGTCTGGTTGTTCCCCTGGTCGTGAATCGGAAGGTATTCCGGAGTATCCAGGAACCGGCCGCTATTGCTGCCGTCCATCGCGAAGAAATTCCCGAATTTCGCGGTACCCCAGCCGAGGCCGATGCTGCCGCCTTCGGTCCCCTTGCACCCTGGGCAGGAAATGCCGAAGTTTCCATAGGTCGCATCGATGTTTCCAAAGAATTTCCCAGCGCCGAGTCCCGAACGCGTGGTCACCTGCGCCACCAGACTGGTCTTGTCGCCGAATTCCGCGCTGGGCGATCCCGTGATCAGCTCCATGCCTTGAATGGCGCTGGTGGGAAGCTGCGTCGAAAAGACCTTGCTCTGCTGATCGCTGATGGGCTGGCCGTCAATCACGAAGCTTGTCTGCGCGTGATCGCCCAGGGGATGGAATAATCCGTTGCTGTCCGCGGCCACACCTCCGGTCGAGTACATAATCGCCTGGCTCAAGCCGCCGCCCGGATCGGAATTCGGAAGTTTCAACAATTGGCTGCGATCTACATCGACGTGCGCCGTCGGATCGTTCTCCAGCGAGTCCGCCGCGCCTTCCACCGTTACCGTGGTCGTGGAACCTGCCAGCGCGAGTTGCGCTTTCACCTGGACCGGCAGCGAATTGCGAATGACCACGTCTTGTGTGAACGACGCGAATCCAGAAGCGTGTATTTCAAGGTGATAAGGATTAGGAGGCAGATTGCCCAGACGGAAGGCCCCGTTGGAATCGGACAGAATCGATTGCGAATATCCGGTCACCGGATTGTGAACGCTGACCTCGGCCTTGGGCACTGCCGCTCCGGAAGGGTCCAATATGGCGCCTTCGATAGTGCCCGAGTTTCCAACGGACTGCGCGCAGGAGATGGCGGCGAACGCAACTAGGGCACTGAAGGCAAGAAAATTCCTCATAAGAGAATCTTGTCAGCCACGCAGGCAAATCGCTAAATGATTCTCGTGACCGGGCTCATTGTGACCATGAGCGGGCCTGTGTAGGCCGTAAGCGGCTCGCGGCAATGACCACCAGAACTAGCATCGAAGCCACTCCGAACCAGCGCATGAACCCGGATCCGAATACTACCGTCGCGTTGAAGAACATAAAGCCGAAAAAGGTGTGCATGGCCACGGTCATCCAGGGAGGCCGTGCGCCGTTTCGCCACAGCCACCACACATCCGCGATCCAGACCGCTGTGAACACATAGTTGAAGTACAACCCTCCGCCCCAGTTCACGCCGAACGCGTCAGCGGTCTGTCGCGCGGTTTCCAAGTAAGCGGCCTGATGGCTCCAGTGATGCTGAAGCTGAAATGCCGCCACGACGTGGGCCAGGTAAAACGCACAAGCAATGGTCCACGAGATTCGCGCCGCCGCGTCGCGCCGCTTCAGCCACAGGGCGACGCTCAGAACGTAGAGTGCCGTGGCGATTCGAATTGTCGCTAGAATGGCTATGCTTGCTCTCCCGCCGATCCATCTATTATGGCTGGGCGAATCTCGCCCTCGCCGCCCTGGCCATGGTGGGGACGCTTCCTGGACGCACGCAGGGGCTGGGCCTGATCACTGAGCCGCTGCTCGCCGACCTGCATATGGATCGGGTCACCTACGCGACCGTGAACCTGTGGGCGACGCTGATCGGCGCCGCGTTTTGTTTGCCCTATGGGCGATTACTGGACCGCTTCGGCTCGCGGCTGGTGTTGTCGATGGTGGCGCTGGGGCTCGGCATCTCCGTGGTTGCAATGAGATCTGTAGAATCCGTGGCGGCTATCTTTATCTGCATCACGCTGACGCGCGGATTCGGGCAGAGCGCCTTATCCGTCGTCAGTCTCGCGCTAGTTGGAAAATGGTTCGCAAAGCGGCTGAATTTTGCCATGGGGATCTATTCGCTGTTGGTCGGAGTCGGCTTCATCATTGCGTTTCCCTCGGTCGGCGCGGCCGTGCTGAATTTCGGCTGGCGCGCGGCCTGGACCGGCGTCGGAACGTTTCTGTTGCTGGTTTTAGTGCCGCTGGCCTGGATTTTCGTGCGCGATGTTCCCGGCAAAGACGACCTGGAGCAGGAGCCATTCCGCTTATCCGATCTGACCATGTGGGAAGCGCTGCGCTCGCCTGCATTCTGGATTTTCGCGCTGTCCAGTTCCGTCTTCGGACTGGTCTATTCGGGAATCTCGTTGTTCAACGAATCGATTCTCGCCGAACGCGGCTTCGACGCCTCGGTGTATCACACAGTGCTGGTTGTGAGCACCACGCTCGGGTTGCTGGCGAACTTCGGCGGAGGATGGCTGGCGACGCGTTGGCCCATCCAGCGTGTGGCAGGACTGGGAATGGCGGTGCTCGCAGCCGCCCTGGTCGCATTGCCGCTGGTGAAAACCTACGCGCACGTGATGCTGTACGGGATCGCCATGGGAATCGCGGGAGGAGTAGTCACGGTCGTGTTCTTTTCCGTCTGGGGCCAGGTCTTCGGAAGAACGCACCTAGGCAGGATTCAGGGATGCGCGCAGATGATGACCGTGCTCGCCTCGGCCGTCGGCCCGTTACTGCTCGCACAGACGCTGCGTCAGACCGGATCCTACGATCTGATGTTCAACGGCTTAGCAGTGGTCGTGGTGTTTCTGGGAATCGCTGCGTGGTATTGCCCGATGCCGGGTCAGAATCTTGCTCCGGCATTTAGCCACGAATGAACACGAATGCACGCGAAAAAAACTGGTTTTCATGCGTGTATATTCGTGTATATTCGCCGCCAATGTTCTAAGCCGGCGACGGGAGCTCGGCCGGCGCCGGCGCCTTCTTCTTGCGCGTTACCCAGTCCTGCATCTGCGCCATATAGGTGTAGAACACCGGTGTCAGGTACAGCGTGACCAGCTGCGAGAACATCAATCCGCCCACGACTACCAGGCCGAGCGATTGCCGCGCCTCGCCGCCGGCGCCGTAGCCGACCGCGATCGGTACCGCGCCCAGCAACGCCGCCATGGTCGTCATCATGATCGGCCGGAACCGGATCAGGCAGCCTTCGTAGATCGCCTTTTCAGGCGGCATTCCCTGATTGCGTTCCGCGTCCAGCGCGAAATCGATCTGCATGATGGCGTTCTTTTTTACGATGCCGATCAGCATGATCAGGCCCACGAACGCATAGATGTTCAGATCCAGATGGAACAGATACAGCGTGATCAGAGCGCCGAATCCCGCCGAAGGCAGACCGGAAAGAATGGTGATCGGGTGGATATAGCTTTCATACAGAATGCCCAGCACGATGTAAACCACCACAATCGCGATGATCAGCAGCAGCCACAGATTGCCCAGCGAGCTTTCAAACGCCTTGGCCGCGCCCTGGAAGCTGGTGCTGATGGTATTGGGAAGCTCGCGCGCCGCGATGGCGCGGATTTCTGAGGTAACCTGCCCCAGCGCGACGCCCGGCTGCAAGTCAAACGAAATGGTGACCGCGGTGAGCTGGCCGTTGTGATTGATGGCCTGCGGACCGACGCCGGTTTTCAGCTTCGCCAGCGTGTCCAGCGGGATTAACTGGCCGCCGGTGGTCTTGAAGTACAGCAGCGACAGCGCTCCCGGATCGGCCTGATATTGCGGCTTGAGTTCAAGCAGCACTTCGTATTCGTTGATGGCGGCGTAAATGGTCGAGACCCAGTGTGGGCCGTACGCATCGTAGAACGCGCTCTCGATGGTGCTGGCGCTGATCTGGAGTTCTCCCGACTTGTCGCGATCGATCTGCACTTCCACTTCCGGGCTGGTGATGGCCAGGTCGCTGGTCACGTCGCGAACGCCGGGAACCGCCGCGATTTCCGCTTCCATCTTCTGCGCGGCCGCGAACAGTTCCGGTTTCACCGGCGACTGCATGGAGAATTGATACAGGCTCTTGGTCACCTGGCCGCCGATGCGGATGGTCGGCGGATTCTGCAAGTACACTTTCATGCCGGGGACTTCAGCCACCTTCGGCTGCAGCTCGCGAATGATGTCGTTGACCGCCGCTTTACGCTCTGCGCGCGGCTTCAATCGAACCAGCAACTGTCCGAAATTCGGCCCGCCCACCGTGGTCGCCGCCGTTCCGCCCACCGTCGACATGAGCGCCGCGACGTTAGGGTTATCGCGAACGATGGAGGCCACCTGCTGTTGATACTCCACCATCTGGTAGAAAGAGGTGCCCTGCAACGCTTCGGTGATCACCGAAATCTGGTCGGTATCCTGTTCGGGTATGAAGCCTTTAGGAATATCGTTGAACATCCACACGGTGGCCACCAGCACGATCACAAACGTCGCCATGGTGAACAGGCGATGCCGCAGGCACATTTTCAACGTCACGTCGTAGGCGTGCAGCATGCCATCGAAGAATTTTTCAGTGGTGCGATACAACCAGCCGTGCTTATGATGCTCGGGAGCCTTGAGGAACCGGCTGCACAGCATCGGCGTCAGCGTCACTGAAACGATTCCAGAGATCAGAATCGCGACGCAGATGGTCACCGAGAACTCGCGGAAGAGGCGTCCCAGAATGCCGCCCATGAAAAGGACCGGAATAAACACCGCGGCCAGCGACAGCGTCATGGACACGATGGTGAACCCGATTTCCTTGGACCCCACCAGCGACGCTTGCAACGGCTTCTTGCCCATTTCCATATGCCGGAAAATGTTTTCCAGCATGACGATCGCGTCGTCCACCACGAAGCCCACTGACAGGATCAGCGCCATCATGGACAGGTTGTCCAGGCTGTACTTCAGCATGTACATTACCGCGAACGTTCCAATGATCGAGAACGGCAGCGCCAGGCTGGGGATCACCGTCGCCGAAATATTGCGCAGGAACAGGAAAATCACTGCGATCACCAGCCCTAGCGTCAGCAGCATGGTGAACTGCACGTCTTTGTACGATTCGCGAATCGTGTCCGACCGGTCGTAAAGAATATCCATCTTCACCGACGGCGGAAGCTCCGCGGCGAACAACGGCAGAAGTTTCTTGATGTTGTCGGTAACTTCGATGGTGTTGGTGCCGGGCTGCCGCTGGATGCCGAGCACGATGGCGCGCTGCTGATCGTCATGCGTGTAGAACCATGACGCGGTGTATTTGTCCTGCACGCCGTCCACGATGTCGCCCAGGTCCTCCAACCGCACCGGCGCTCCGTTGCGATAGGCCACCACCATCGATTTGTACTGCGCCGCGCTCATCAATTGGCCGCTGGCCTGCAACGTGAAAGCCCGCTGCGGGCCGGTGATCTGGCCGGTAGGCAGGTTGACGTTCCAGGTCTTCAACGACGCTTCCACTTCGTTGATTCCCACCTGGTGCGAGGCCAGCGCGTGCGGGTCCATCTGCACGTGCACCGCGTACTTCTGCTGTCCCAGCACCTGCACCTGGGCCACGCCACTGGACATCGAAATTCGTTGTGCGACGCGCGTTTCTGCATACTCGTCGAGGGTCCACAGCGGCAGCAGCTTGGACGTCAGCACCAGATAAATTACCGGCTGATCGGCCGGATTCACCTTGGTGAACGTCGGTGGCGTGGGCATGCCTTGAGGCAGCAGGCGGGAAGCCTGGGTGATGGCCGCCTGCACGTCCACCGCAGCGCCATCCATGCTGCGCGTCAGTGCGAATTCCAGTGTGATCTGCGTCGATCCCAGCGAGTTGACCGAGGTCATCTGCTCCAGACCCGCGATGGTCGAAAACTGATTCTCGAGCGGCGTCGCGACGGCCGACGACATGGTCTCCGGACTCGCGCCGGGCAAGGCGGCCGTGACCAGCAGCGTCGGGAAATCGACGTTTGGCAGATCGCTCACCGGCAGCGCCCGATAGGCCACGACGCCGAACAGAGCGATCGCGGCCATCAGCAAGCTGGTGGCGATAGGCCGTCGTATAAATGTCTCGGAAAAATTCATCTTATTTGCGTTTATCCGCGTTCATTCGCGGCCTTTTTAGTCCCCAAAACCAAACTCCGGCTCCGCCTCGATCGCTTCGGGATGCCGCTTCCTCCACCACGTCAGCAAGCTGGACATGTAGGTGTAAACCACGGGCGTCAGATACAGCGTCACCATTTGCGAAACCAGCAATCCGCCGACTACCGCCAATCCCAGAGGACGCCGCGCTTCGCCGCCGGAACCATAGCCTAGAGCCATCGGAATCGCGCCCAGCAGCGCCGCCCACGTGGTCATCATGATCGGACGGAAACGGATCAAACAGCCTTCATAGATCGCTTCTCGCGGGGTCATGTTGTGCCGACGTTCAGCTTCCAGTGCGAAATCGATCTGCATGATCGCGTTTTTCTTCACCAGTCCGACCAGCAGCACCAACCCCACGAACGAATAAATATTGAGATCGACCTTGAATATCTGCAGCGTCAGCAGCGCGCCCAGGCAGGCCGAGGGCAGCCCGGAAAGAATCGTAATCGGATGAATGTAACTCTCATACAGCACGCCCAGCACGATATACACCACGCCGATAGCGACAATCAGCAGCAGCGTCAGGTTCGAAAGCGACTGTTGAAATACCTGTGCGGTTCCGGTAAAGCTGACGCGCATGGTATCCGGCAGCGTGCGCGCCGCTACTGCGCCCAGATGATCGACAGCCTCACCCAGCGAAATGCCCACCTTGGTATTGAAGGAAATCGTAACCGAGGGCAGCACCGAGGTGTGGTTGATGCTCGAAGGCATCGCGTCTTCTTTCAACTTGACCACTTCGTTTAGGGGCACCAGCCCGCCGGATTTGGTCTTGAAGTAAATCTTCGAAAGGTAATCCGAGAACGCCTGGTATTTCTGCTGGATCTCGGTCAGCACTTCGTACTGGTTGCTGGAGGAATAGATGGTGGTGCTCCACTTCGGGCCGTAGCCGCTGTACAGAGCGCCTTCGATCGAAGTGACGTCCAGCCCCAGCGTTGCGGCGCGATCGCGATCGACGATCAGGTTCACCCGCGGGCTTTTGATCTGCAGGTCCGTGTTGACGTCCTGAACGTAGTTCGATTCGCGCTCCACCGCCAGCCGCAGTTTTTCCGATTCGCGGGCCAGCGCTTCGGTGTCCGGACTCAGCACCGTCAGTTCGTAGGCCGCGCGCGATCCTCGCGTGCCGATGTTGATCGCCGGCGGGATGCGCATGAAAGTCTGAAATCCGGGGTAGCGCGCGATCTTGGGCCGCAGCTCGTCCATGATCTGCTGCATGGTCATGGTGCGCTCATTGCGCGGCTTCAGGATGATGTTCATCATCGCGTTGTTGCCGCCCTGCGCGCCGAATCCGCCGCCCACGCTGGCCATGAACGTATCTACGTTAGGATCGCGCCGCACGATCTCCGCCACGGCCTTCTGATAATCCATCATCTTGTAGAACGACGTGCCTTGCGCGGCCATCATCTGCAAACTGATCTGGTCGGTATCCTGATCCGGTATGAAACCTTTGGGAACGCTCTGGAACAGGTAAGCCACTCCGCCGATGACAGCGAAGAACGTCACGGCCATGACCACGCGATACTTCAGGACTCCGGCCAGCGTCCAGCGATACAGCTTGAACTGAAGATTAAAGAACCATTCAATGACGCGATAGACCAGGTTGTGTTTCTTGTTCGGATCGTGCGCGGTCAGGAAGCGGCTGCACAGCATCGGCGTAAGCGTGATGGAAACCACACCCGAAATCAAAATCGCCACGGTGATTGTCAACGCAAATTCCCGGAACAGCCGTCCCAGAATTCCGCTCATAAACAGAATCGGAATAAAGACCGCTGCCAGCGAGACGGTCATGGAAACGATGGTGAAGCCGATCTCTTTCGATCCCTTGAGCGCCGCTTCGTAGGGCTGTTCACCCATTTCGATATGCCGGACGATGTTCTCCAGCATGACGATGGCATCGTCCACAATGAACCCGATCGCCAGGATCAGCGCCATCATCGACATGTTGTCCAGACTGAAATTCAGCGCGGCCATGACGGCCATGGTCCCCAGCACCGTGAAGGGAAGCGCGAGCGTGGGGATGGTGGTCGCGGACAGGTTTCGCAGGAAAAAGAAAATCACCAGAACCACCAGCACCAGCGTGATTCCCATGGTGATCTGCACATCCTGAAACGCTTTGCGGATGGTGACCGAGCGGTCGCCGCGCACCAGCAGATTCAGCGACGGCGGCAGCAGCGATTTGAACACCGGCAACAGGGCGCGGACCCGGTCGGTAACGTCGATCGTGTTCGTTCCAGGCTGCCGCAACACGCTCAGTGTCACCGCGCGCGAAGCGGTCAACTTGCCCGTTTTTTCATCGCGCGTGTACAGCCAGGACGCTTGCTTGTCGTCTTGCACGCTATCGATCACCCGCGCCACATCTTCCAGATGCACCGGCCTGCCGTTGACGAACGAGATGATGAGTTTCTTGAATTGTTCGGCGTTGAACAACTGGCCGTTGGCGTAGATGTTGTACTCGATCCGCGGACCATACAGGGTTCCCAGCGGAGTGTTGACGTTGCCTTGATTCAACGCCGCGTCGATTTCGTTCAGGCCGATCCTCTTGGCGGCCAGTTTATCCGGATCGATCTGCACTCGGACCGCATATTTTTGCTGCCCCTGCACCTGTACCTGCGACACGCCGTTGATCATCGCGATACGCGGAGCGATCTGCGTTTCCGCGTATTCGTCGATGGTCGACATCGGCAGCGTGTCCGAGACAAGGCTCAGGAAGATGATGGGCTGCTCGGATGGATTCTGCTTGCGGAACGACGGCGGTGAAGGCATTCCGGCCGGCAGCAGCGGAGTCACGGCCGCGATGGCGCTTTGCACGTCCACTGCCGCGCCCTCGATGTCCCGATCGAGCGAAAACTGAAGGCTGACGTTGGTGCTTCCGGTGGAACTTCGGGAAGTCATCGAATCCAGCCCGGCGATTCCGGTGAATTGCCGCTCCAATACTGAAGCGACCGAGGAAGACATCGTATTCGGGTCCGCTCCAGGAAGGCTGGCGCTGACGTTAATGGTGGGATAGTCGACCGTGGGGAGATCGCTGACCGGCATGGCCTGATAGCCGATCACCCCGAATAGAGCGATCCCTGCCATCAGCAGGCTGGTGGCAATCGGACGCCGGATGAAAATTTCCGAAAAATTCACGTCGGACTCCGCTTGCTGCTTCTAGCTCGTCTTTCCGCGGCCTTTGCCTTGGCCGTCGCCGCTGCCCTTGCCGTCGCCTGACCCTTGGCCACGACCCCGGCCGCCTCCGTCGCCAGGGGGAGCATTTGGATCCCGGGTCGTCACCATGCTGCCCGGAGCAAGCCGAAGCTGCCCTTCGGTCACGACCGTTTCTCCTTCTTCCAATCCCTTGTCGATCACCAGATCCTGATCGACGCGCGGTCCGGTGACCACAGGCTTGGCCTGAACTCGTCGATTGTCCCCAACGACGTATACGAACGACCCGTCCTGTCCGCTTTGGACCGCCTGATTCGGAACCACCAGCGCGTTGGGCCGCGTGGTCAGCCGAAGCACCACGTTCACGTATTGCCCGGGCCACAGCTTATGGTCTGTATTAGGGAAAGTTCCCTTCAGCTTGATGGTTCCCGTGGTCATGTCCACGTTGTTGTCGATGAAGGTCAAAGCGCCCTGTTCTTTGACGGCGTTGGCTTCTTGAGTGATCGCCTGTACCGACAACTTGCCCTGCGCCGAGTACTTTTTGATGTCGGCGAGATTGTTTTCCGGAACCGCGAAGGTTACGTAGGTCGGCTCGATCTGCGTGATCGCAATCAGGACCGTCGAATTGGCCGACACGATGCTGCCCTGCTTGATCATCAGGTTGCCCGTCTTCCCGTCGATGGGCGAATTGATGATGGTATAAGCGAGCTGGAGCGCTACGGTATCGATGGCCGCCTGATCGGATGCAATAGTCGCCTTGGCGCTCTCGATGGCCGCGCGATCGGCCACCAGCGACTGCGCCAGAGTATCGGCGGTGGTCTTGTATTGGTCTACCTGCTCCCGCGAAACGATCTTTTGTTCGAACAGACTGGCGTAGCGGCCCGCTTCGGTCCGGGCGTTCACCAGCGAAGCATCGTCGCGCTTCAGGTTCGCTTCCGCCTGATTGAGCAGCGCCTGATCGCGGGCAAGCTGTGCCTTGCTCTGCGCCAGCTGCGCCTGCAAGGGACGCGGATCGATGGTGAACAGCTTCTGGTTTTTCCTGACGTAATCGCCTTCGCCAAACGCAACTTCGACCAATTGGCCGCTGATCTGGGGAATCATCGAAATGGTCGCATAGGCTTCCACATTTCCGACTACGGAAACCTCAATCGGAACGTCTCTTTGCGTGACCTTGGCCGTCACTACGGGGACCGGCCCGCCGCCGTCGAAACTGCGGCGTCCACCGCCCTTGCCGCCGGTTTTTCCACTGCCCTTGCCGCCGCCGGGGTCGTTGGAATCGGCTGTGGTCGAGCCCGTACAGCCATGAATCGCGAGCGAGGCTACGGCCAAGCATGCGAAAGCGGCCCACGTTTTCGCACGGATCGGTAATGTTGAGAAGGCTTTCACGAGTAGGTTACTAGTATACTTCGACCCCGCAAAAAGACGCAGGCTCGTCCTCTATCGAATGGGCGTCCTCTCCAGGCGAGAGGTTACTGATTTACCGGGGTTTACACATGCATTTTCTACGCCATTCGGCAGTTGCGCCACGCGATTCTTGGTCGGTCAGTTTTCGATTGCACAGACTCTAGCCCCATGCGTCAGCTTGGGGCTATCGCTATGCCCAGCCTAGCCCCAAGCTGACGCATGGGGCTGTCCGTGTGGCGCTTACAAGGCGGCTGTGGGACGTTGCTCGGCACATGAAAGAAAAGCGCGCATCTCGGAAACTGACCCACTACTCGATTCTTAGCTCCGGGCGAGCTTCCATGCCATACTGATAGATTCCCGGAGCAAATCTTGCGTCTTGCAATCCTTGTAACGGTTCTAAGCCCCGTCCTGTCGGCCGCCACGGCGCTTCAGTGCGGAAAACTGCTGGATGTTTCCAAAGCCGAGTTGATTTCGGACGCCGTGATTCTGGTGGATGGCCCTATGGTTGGCGCCGTGGGCCCAGGGGTAACCATTCCTCCGGGCGCCATTCGCGTGGATCTTTCCAATACCACCTGCATGCCGGGGCTGATGGATGTCCACGATCATCTGACGATCGATCCAAGCCATGTGGGCTATGAGGGCCTGGGGATCTCGGTCCCGAGATCGACGGTCACCGGTGTCAAGAATGCACGATTAACGTTACGTGCGGGTTTTACGACGGTGCGTAATGTCGGTGCCTCGGGATACTCGGATGTCGCCCTGCGCGATGGGATCAACGCCGGCGAAATTGAAGGGCCGCGTCTGTTCGTTTCCGGTCCCGCTATTGGAATCACCGGCGGCCATTGCGACAATAACCTGCTGGCGCCGGAATTCAATTTTCACGAACCTAGCGTTGCCGATGGGCCATGGGCCGCCCGCGCCAAGGTTCGGGAAGTCATCAAATACGGGGCCGACCTCATCAAGATTTGCGCGTCCGGAGGCGTGCTTTCAAAGGGCGATCAGCCTGGGGCGCCGCAGTACACGCTCGAAGAAATGACCGCGATCGCCGAAGAAGCCCACAAGCTTGGCCGCAAAGTAGCGGCGCACGCGCATGGGACGCAATCCATCAAAGACGCGATTCGCGCCGGGATCGATTCCATCGAGCATTCCAGCCTGATTGACGACGAAGGCATCGCGCTGGCTAAACAACGCGGTACTTTTCTGGTGTTCGACATTTATAACGACGACTACATTCTTGCTGAAGGCGCGAAGGTCGGCATGTTGCCGGAGTCGATCGAAAAGGAGCGCCAGATCGGCAAGCTGCAACGGGCGAACTTCCGAAAGGCGTACCTTGCCGGCGCGCGGATGGCCTTCGGAACCGACGGCGGCGTGTATCCGCACGGGGACAACTGGAAACAGTTCGCCACCATGGTCGAGTTCGGGATGAAGCCCATCGAAGCTATCCGGGCTTCGACGACTGAGGCTGCGGCGCTGATCGGAATCGATAAAAAAACCGGCGTCATTGAGGCGCAGCGATTCGCAGACGTGATCGCGGTGGAGGGCGATCCGCTGAAGGACATCTCCGCGATGGGGCGCGTGAAATTCGTGATGAAGGAAGGGAAGATTTATCGGAACGACTGGGAAGCCGATCGTCGTCGCAATTGACGGCCCGGCCGGAGCGGGGAAAAGCACGATTGCCCGATCGCTGGCGCACAAGCTGGGATTCACCTACATCGATACCGGGGCGATGTATCGCGCCGTGGCGCTGTGGACCCTGCGCGCTGGAATCGATTTAGACGATATGCTGCGCCTGGAACAACTGGCTCGGGAGGCTCGCATCGAGTTTTCGGGCGATGGCGTGCGCTTGAACGGCGAAGAAGTGACGGCCGCGATTCGGGAACCGGACATTTCTGAGGCCGCTTCGAAAGTGTCGATGGTTCCGGGCGTCAGGCGCGCCATGCGCGAAGAACAGCGCAGGATTGGCGCGTCGGATTCGGTGGTAATGGAAGGACGCGATATCGGAACCGTGGTATTCCCCGAGGCTCAAATCAAGATTTATCTGGACGCCGATCCCGAGATCCGCGCCGGGCGGCGGGCTAGGGAGACCGGCGAAACGGTGGATCGCGTGGCCCGTGAAATCGCGGAACGCGATCATCGCGACCGGTCGCGCACCGAGGCTCCATTGACCCAGGCGCCCGACGCCGAATACATCGATTCGAGCGGACTGACGCCGGATCAGGTGGAAGAAGCGATTCTCAAGCTCGTGCGGCAGAGGACGTCGAATTGACCCACTCGCTATCGCTCGTGGTTCTGTGCAAAACGCGGCACCGAACCGCGCACGGCAGTGAGCGGGTTCCGATGCCGCTATTCGTGTTCATTCGTGTACATTCGTGGCTAGAAACATGAGCGACTTACTTGTAATGAAATTCGGCGGAACCAGCATGGGCTCGGCCGAGCGTATTCGCGTCGCGGCGAAAATTTCCGCCGAGCAGCATGCCAAGCGTCCCGTGGTGGCCGTCGTGTCAGCGATGTCGAAGGTTACGGATCTTCTGCTCGATTCATTGCGCAAAGCCGAAGCCGGCGATCAAGCCGATCTCGACACGAACCTGAAGACGCTGTATGCGCGCCATTTCGAATGTTGCCGGGATCTATTGCCGCCGAACCGCCAGGAAGCCGCGCTGGCTGGACTGCACGGGCTCATTTCGGAGTTTTCGCGAATCGCCAAAGGCTGCCTGATGCTGGGCGATCGTCCGCCTCGTTCGATTGACGAAGCCGTCGCCATCGGCGAGCGGCTGTCGGCGCTGCTCATGGCCGCGCATCTGGAATCGGAAGGCATTCGCGCAGCCGCGGTGAGCGGCGCGGATTTGATCGCCACTGACGCCGTGTTCGGCAACGCCACGCCCTTGATGGACGCGACGCGGCAAAGGTCCGCCGCCATCGTCGGGCCGCTGCTCCAGGAACATGTCCTGCCGGTGGTGACGGGTTTCAACGGATCGACTCTGGACGGCCGACCCACCACGCTCGGCCGCGGCGGATCGGATTTTTCGGCATCGATTCTCGCGGCTGCGCTGGACGCCTCCGAACTGTGGATCTGGACCGATGTCGACGGCATCATGACCGGCGATCCACGTCTGGTGTCGGATGCTCGTGTGCTCGAAGAAGTGACTTACAGCGAGGCCGCGGAACTCGCCTATAACGGAGCGAAGGCGGAGCGAAGGTGCTGCATCCGCGCACGCTGGCTCCGCTGGTGGAACGCCAGATCCCGGTGTGGAGCAAGAACAGCTTCGCTCTCGAAAAGCCTGGCACGCGCATCGTTCCGAAAATCGCAACGGCACGCGGGCCGCACGCGGTCACGTCCATGGCCGACGTCGCGCTGGTGTCGATTGAGCCAGCGAATTCCGTGTTGAGCGGCACCAAGATCATGGCCCGAGCAGTCGGGGCACTGGCGCGCGCGAACGTGGAAGTCCTGGCGATCACCAGCTCCAGCTATCGCCAGAATTTCTGTTTTCTGGTCCGCCAGACGGAGCTGGAGCGCGTCACCGAGCATCTGGAAGAGAGCCTGTCGCTGGAATTCGCACACGGCTATTTGAAGCCGGTAAACGTCGATAACAATGTGGGACTGATCGCCATCGTGGGTGAAGGAATGCGCGGGACGCCGGGACTGGCCGGCCGCATTTTCACCGCGATTTCGCGCGAGCAGATCAATATCATCGCGATCGCGCAGGGGTCCAGCGAACTGACCATCGCCATCGTGGTGCATCGCGACGGCCTGGATCGCGCCGTGCGCGCCATCCATCGGGAATGCGGGCTGGGCAACGTCTAGAGGGAATCCCGCTGGAATCAACACCCTCACACTGCTCGATAACAGCGTCCTAGCGTCGCTTCTTGTTTGCACGTTAGATTGTCAAGCCAAGGGAGTACATTTACGATGAATCGGTCTTCGCTCGCGCGAGTTGCGGTCACTCTTCTGGTCGTCGCCGGAACGAGTCTTAACGGTCAGGGCCAGCCGAGATCCCGTGCAGACGAGACGCTGGAGTGGTGGAACCACATCGGCAACAAGCTGATCGCGATGGCCAAAGATTTTCCCGAAGACAAGTACGATTTCAAAGTGCAGAAAGACGAGCGCAGCTTTTCGCAAAATATTCTACACGTCGCCTCGGTTGATTACGACGTGGCGGGCAAGGTGTCCGGATCGCACCTCGGACCCGATTTCGGCCAGGACGCGCATAACCCTTCGCGAGACGTTTATAAGACCAAAGCCGACGTGGTGAAGCTGATCGAGCAGGCCGTCGCAGCCGGGGCGACGGTGATTAAAGAGCAAGGCGACGCGGGCCTCGACAAATCCAGGCAATTTGCGTGGGAGACTGGCACGCACGTATCCCACGTTTCCTACATGTGGCTGGCCGTCATCGAGCACAGCGCCGAGCATCTCGGGCAACTTGCGGTGTACTATCGCGCCAACAATCTGGTGCCGCCTGAATCGCGGCGTTAAGGTCCTAGAAATCGCGTCATACTACCAGAGCGCTGGCGCAATGTGTCGCTGGACAACCTCTCGAGTTCGGATTGCAAGAAATCTTTATATATGGCACTTAGTGCTATAGAATAGATTCTAGGCGCATTTGTGCGAATCTTCAAATCTAGGTGGTTTCGGCGCTTCGCCCGGAAAGAAGGGATTGCGGATGCGGTCTTGCGTGAAGCTGTTACTCGGGCCGAAAAAGGTCAGATCGACGCCGATCTTGGTGGCGGTGTCATCAAGCAACGCATTGCCAAGCCGGGACAAGGAAGATCTAAAGGTTACCGGACAATCATCTTTTTCCGGCGTGGAACGTTCTCTGGAGGAAGGGCATTCTTTGTGTACGGGTTCGCCAAAAGCCAGCGGGCGAACATCGATGACGATGAGAAAGTACAGTTCAAAGAAGCTGCGAAGCACGTCTTGGCGTTGACCGAGCAACAGCTCGCAGAGTTGGTGAAGAGGGGCGATTTTCTGGAGGTGAAAAACGATGAGCAAAAGGTATCGAAGTGATGCGATGGCGGCTATCCATGAACCCATGGAGGCCTTGCACCAGGTCGGGGCCATCGACAAACAGACGATGCGGCGGTTCGACGATGCCTGCCTTACGCCGATCCGGCCATTGAAGCCCAAAGAGATCAAAGCGATCCGGGAGAGAGAACACGTCAGCCAAACCGTTTTCGCCAACTATCTGAACGTGACCAGCAGCCTGGTGAGCAAGTGGGAGCGCGGCGAAAAACGGCCTTCCGGGGCCTCGCTCAAGTTGCTATCGCTGGTCGAGAAGAATGGACTTGCCGCCGTTGCATAGTCGGAGACTGGACGCCTGTCACCCCACCAACGCAATGCAGTCGATTTCGACGCGCACGTCCCGAGGCAGACGGGCGGCTTCGACGGTCGATCGCGCGGGAGGATTTTCCGGGAAGTGGCGGCCATAGACCTCGTTCATCTTGGCGAACTCGCCCATGTCTTTCAGGAACACGGTGGTCTTCACCACTTTCGCCAGCGACGATCCGCAGGCTTCGAGCACAGCGGCGAGGTTCTGGAAAACGCGCTCGGTTTGAGCGGATATGTCGCCTTCAATCAGCGTATTGGTCGCCGGGTCGAGGGGGATTTGCCCGCTGAGGAACGCGAATCCGTTGGCGATGATCGCTTGCGTGTAAGGACCGATGGCCTTGGGGGCGCGGTCCGTCGAGATTGTTTTCTTCATGGGTTTCTTTATTTTAGCCGCAGCGTGCCGACCAGGTCACGGACGCTACCGATATTTTCTTGCGCCAAAAATTCGTCCAGTTCATGTGCGATGCGGACGGGCGCGGTGGGATCCCAGAAACTCGCCGTGCCGACCTCGACCGCGGACGCGCCGGCGATCAGGAACTCGGCGACGTCTGTGCCGTTGGCGATCCCACCCAGGCCGATTACCGGGATCGTCACTGCTTGCGCGGCTTCGTACACCATGCGCAAAGCGATTGGCTTGATGGCGGGTCCCGAGAGTCCGCCGAATCCGGCGCCGATGTGCGGCCGGCGCGTGTGTGGATCGATCGCCAGAGACACAAACGTGTTCACCAGCGACAAGGCCGAGGCTCCGGCATCCGCGGCAGCTTTCGCGAGCGGCTCGATCCGGGCCACGTTGGGCGAAAGTTTGACGATCAGAGGGCGTTTTTGAACTACTGCGCGCGCGGCCGAGACCACTTCGCTCAGCAAGGCCGGGTCGTTGGAAAAATACATTCCGCCGTGCTTGGTATTTGGGCACGATACGTTCAGTTCATAGGCCGCCAAGCCCTCGGCATCTTCCAGAACACGCAAGACTTCTACGTAGTCTTCCAGGCAGTAACCGAACACGTTGGCGATCACGGCCGTGTCGAAGGCGCGCAATTCCGGCAGTTTCTCCTGCACAAATGCCCGCACTCCGATGTTCTGCAACCCGATCGAATTGATCATCCCGGAGGAGGATTCATACAGGCGGGGCGGAGGATTGCCGTCCATCGGCTCGCGCGAAAGACCCTTGACGATCACGCCGCCGAGCGCGTTCAAATCCACCAGGGCCTTAAACTCCACGCCATACGCGTAGGTTCCCGAAGCAGCCAGCACCGGGTTCTTAAGGGAAATGCCGCACACCGAAGTGGCCAGCCGAGAAGGCATTTTGTCACAGCATAGCAGCCGTGGAGCGCTGAAGGAACAAGACTTGCGCTTCTAGGTCCGTGCAAGAGCACGAGCTAAAAGGGAAAAGGGTGCAGTACTAAGGCGTATCTCTTATGGCTTGGCCACCCTAAACATCGCACCATGGAAACGTGGACGACCAGCGCCCGCAACATTACCGCTCGCTCTCCTCGAAGTTCTCCATCTTCACCGGCGTGCTGGTGTTGTGGATCGTCGTGGTGATCCTGTGCTGGGACTTGCGCCAGCACACTTTCGACCTGACCAAGGGCGTGGTTTTGTGCTGCGTGGTAGGGGTGGTCGCAGGCGCGATTTCGCGCTTCACCATGCGCCTGTTGGCACGGCCGCTGCAGTTGCTGCAAGCTGGAATCACTTCCGTGCGGCACGGGCGTTTCGAGCCCATTCAGGTGAGCCGCACCCGAGCCCATTCAGGTGAGCCGCACCGGCGATGAAATCGAGTACCTGGGCGAGAGCTTCAATCGCATGATCGAAACGCTGGCCCGGTCGCAGGAAGAGATCCGCCAGCATCAGGAGCTGTTGGAGGATCGCATCCGGCAGCGGACCCAGGAATTGGAAAAGGCCATGCATACGGCACTCGAGGCGAGCCAGGCGAAAAGCGAATTTCTGGCCAACATGTCGCACGAATTGCGCACGCCCATGAACGGGCTGCTGGGGATGCTCGACCTGGTGCTGGACAGCGGGCTGGGCGCCGATCAGCGCGAGCAGCTCGAAACCGCGCAGCGCTGCTCCTATTCGCTGCTGGGATTGTTGAACGACATCCTGGACCTGTCCAAGATTGAAGCCGGCAAGATGCTGCTCGAAAAAATTCCTTTCAACGCTCGCACGGTACTGGGAGATTGCGTGCAGGCGCAGATGGCCAAGGCGGCGCAGAAGAATATCGCGCTGACCTTCGAGGCTCCCGATGCCAGCCTGTTCGAGATTCTGGGCGATCCGTTACGAATGCGGCAGATCCTGGCGAATCTGCTGTCGAATGCGCTCAAGTTTACCGAGCGTGGATCGGTGCGCGTCATGGTAAGCGTCGCAGCGCGGCCGGATGGGAAGGTCGTACTCCAGTTTGCGGTTCGGGACACAGGCTCCGGGATTCCGGCCGATAAGCTCCCTGAAATCTTTGAGAAATTCACGCAGGCCGACGGCAGCATCTCGCGCAAGTATGGCGGGACGGGCCTAGGTTTAGCGATCACGCGGAGGTTGGTGGAAATGCAAGGCGGCGAAGTGCACGTAGAGAGCGAACCCGGAAAAGGCAGCACGTTCACCGTCACGCTGACGTGTGATACCCCTCCTGCCGCCGGCTTACAACCTGCGTCCGCGCCGGGAGCGGCGGCGGCGTCATTGCCGGCGAAGGCTCCCACCGCACGGCTCCTGCTGGTGGAAGACAACCTGGTGAATCAGAAAGTGGTGCTGGCGATCCTGCGCAAGAAAGGCTACCAGATCGACGTCGCCAACGACGGCCGCGAAGCTCTCGACAAACTGGACGCCGGCATTGCCTACAACCTGATCCTGATGGATGTGCAGATGCCGGTTCTGGACGGTCTGGAAGCGACGCGCACCATACGACGTGAACAGAAGTGGGACAAGATCCCCATCGTCGCCATGACGGCGCATGCCATGAACGGCGATCGCGAACGGTGCCTGCAAGCGGGCATGGACGCTTACGTTTCAAAGCCGGTGCAGCCGGCGCACCTGGTGGCGACCATCGAGAAGCATCTTGAATCGCGCAATGAAAAAGCACCCGTCGCCGCGTCGAAACCGCTGGATCGGTTGCTCACGGATCGCCTGATCCGGGAAGAATCGGGATTGATGAACGACATGCTGCAGCTGTTCCTGCAGCTTGCTCCCGAGCGGATCGATAAGATCGACAGAGCGGCGCAGCATGCAGATCCGGCCACGGTTGCAGAAGAAGCGAAAATGATCGCGGCGGGGGCCGACCAACTGGCTTCACGCGAACTGCGCGAGTGCGCGCGGCGCATCGAGGCGGCCGCTGCTCGTGGGGATTTCACGCAAGTCCGGCGGGATCTCGAAACCCTGCGGAGCGAGATCCGTTCGCTCGAAGCGCTGGCGACGTAGTCTGCGTACTCTGCGGCGCCTCTGCGTACTCTGCGTGAGTCAGTTAAGAATTTCACGCAGAGACGCGGAGGGCGCAGAGTCACGCGGAGGTCATGGCACAAAGGACTGGATCAATTCCCAAGTTTCGCGGATGTCCTGTTCGGTGGTCGCGATGTTGCCGATCGCGAAACGCAGGACGAATTTTCCGTGCAGCACTGTGCTCGACAAGAAAGCCTTGCCACTTGAGTTGACCTGTTCGAACAGTTTCTGGTTGTCCTCATCCGAACCGCGATAACGCAAACACACCAGCGAAAACGGTACCGGTGCGGCTAGTTCAAATCGCGGATCGCGGCGGACTTCTTCCGCCAATAGCTGCGCCAGGCGAATATGCTCGCGCAACACGCGCACGATTCCTTCGCGTCCGTAATACCGCAAAACGAACCACAGCTTGAGCGACCGGAAGCGCCTGCCGAGCGGCAATGCGTACTCGGAAAAATTCAAAGCGCGCTCGTGTTGCGCAGTGACCAGATAAGCCGGAGTCTCGTCCAGTGAAAACGCGCGGCGCATGATCTCCGGGCGCCGCGTGTAGAGAATGCTCAGGTCCACCGGCGTGAACAGCCATTTGTGCGGATTGATGACGATGGAATCGGCGCGGGCTGAACCATCGAGGATGTAGCGATATTCCTCCAGCAGCGCGGCGGGACCGCCGTACGCCGCGTCGATGTGCAGCCACAGGCTGTAACGCTTGGCGATTTCGGAGATGGCAGGCAGCGGATCGACACTCGAGGACGAGGTGGTTCCCAGCGTCGCCACCACGCAGAAAGGTTTGTGTCCCGCGGCCAGGTCCGCTTGGATGGACCGTTCCAGAGCTTCTGGAACCATGCGGAACTCTTGGTCGGCCGCAACGCGCCTCAGGTTGTCTTTGCCGATCCCCACGGTGAGCGCACCTTTATCGACGGAGTTATGCGTGTGCTCGGACTCGTACAGAATGAGTCGCGCATGCTGTCCGCTCAAGCGCGTTTCCGGCGAAGCGAGTTCGCGCGCGGCCAGAATCGCATGCATGCTCGCGGTGGACGCGGTGTCGTGAATGATGCCGAAGAATTCAGGCGCGAGTCCCCACCATTCGCGTAGCCAGCCTAGTGTGACCTGTTCCAGTTCGGTGGCCGAGGGCGACGCCTTCCACAGCATGTGCTGGACGTTCAACGCGGCGGCGATCATCTCGCCAAGAATTCCGGGACCCGATGCGGAGATCGAAAAATAGCTGTGAAAGCGCGGGTGGTTCCAGTGCGTAATGCCGGGCATGACGAGCTTTTGAAAGTCGGCCAGGATGGCGTCCATTGGCTCGCCCTGTTCGGGGCCGTGGGCGGGAAGCTGGTCGATCAGCGCGCCGGGTTCCACCTGCGGCAAGACAGGGTACTGGCGTATGTCGCGCAGGTAGTCCGCCATCCAATCGACGACTTTGTGCGCCTCGGCTCGGAACTCTTCGGGGGACATCATTTGATGTTAGCCCCCGAAGTTATTCGAAGCAAAAATCCTGAGGACCGGTCCCTGGTGACTGGGTAGATTTCGAACCTGCTGCGGCCGCGAGCTTTCTGCCGAATCCGTATTTGCGCCATCGCAGCGCAATCCTTATGCCCGATTCGAGCTTAGACGCGAGGTCCGGGGAGACCAGGCGGACGAAATCGGCAAGTCGATGAGCTGTCGAAGAATATTGCTGGGAGGTTGTTAGAAAATCATGTCCTGAGTCACACGTTCGCAGCACAAATCCCCGTCTCTCGGATTCACGCAAAGACGCCAAGACGCAAAGGACGCCAAGAGTTTTCTTTACGTTGCTTTGCGCCTTGGCGTCTTTGCGTGAACATTGCCCTTCGCCGAATTGTGCGGTGAACTTTTGATTCACCATACTAGCGTTATCGGCCGAGGCGCGAAAACCACACCACGACGACGTCGCCGAAAATGGCGACCGCCAAGGCGGCCAGCCCCAGGAAGCTTCCGAAGGGGAGCTCGTAAGAGGACGCGTCCTTGCCGGTGAGGAAGATATAAGCAAGTCCTCCGACGGAGCCGAACAGCGACGCGGCGATCAGCGTGAGCAGCGCCCAACGCAATCCGAGAAACGCGCCGATCATAGCGATCATTTTGACGTCGCCGAACCCGAGCCCTTCGCGATGACGCAGTTTCTCATAGCCCCATCCGACCACCCAGATCATGGCGGCGGAAAGGCCCGCTCCGATCGCGGACTCGGTCAGCGAGAGCCAGCGCCATCCCACTTCTGACGAAAGCAGCAGGCGGGCGAACCCGATATCGCCGGGCCGTTCCATGGGGACGAACAACGCGAGAACCAGGCCGACTACGGTTCCGCCGATGGTGAATTCGTCGGGCAGAATGCGCTCTTCCATATCGGAAGCGATCAGCGTGATCAGGATCGCCGAAAAAATGCAGTATTTCAAAGCCGCGAGCGATGGACCCAGCGCCGCCACGCAGACGCCGAACGCTGCCGCAGTCGACAGCTCGACTACCGGGTATCGTAGTGGGATGCGAGCTTTACAATGCCGGCAGCGCGCTCCCAGCACGACGTAACTGACGATCGGCACGTTGTCATACCAGGCGATAGTGTGCTCGCAGCCGGGACAAAAAGATCGCGGACGGACCACGGAGAGATCGCGCGGCAGCCGAAAAACGCACACGTTGAGAAAACTGCCGATCAGCAGACCGGCGGCGACCGCCAGTACGATATCGATCATTCCGCGACCTCTTTATACACGCGCATTGTTTCTGTGACCATCCGCTCGACGGTGAATTCCTGATGGACTCGCTCCCGGCCGCATCGGCCCATTTCAGCGGCGCGCGCGGGGTCGTCTAATAGATGACGCACGGCCTCGGCGAATTGGCCATGTTCGACCAGCAAACCGGTGCGTTCATGTTCCACGACTTCAGGCAAACCGCCCACGCGACTGGCGACCACGGGCACGCCTGCCGCCATCGCGGCGAGCGCCGCTGAGCCGAGCCCTTCCATTTCGCTCGAGTAAACAAAAACGCTGGCCGTGGATAAATCTTGCCACAAATTCGAAGTGAGATGTACTTTGACGCCGGGGATTTCAACCGGCTTGGAGGCAAGCGCGATCACGCGGCCCGGTTCGAGTGTAGAAGGATGCTGCGGAACCGGCACTCCGTCATACACCACGCAGATTCGTTCGGAAGGAATCCCCGCTTCGTGCAAACGTTCCGCGACGAAACGCGACACCGCGATGTACATCGCCGCACGCCCATATTTTTGTCGCGACAATATCGACGCGCGGACAGGAAATCCCACTCTGCGCGAAACGATCAACGGCGTCCGGTTCGCCAGAACCGCCATGCTGTGGGCGCGGGCGTCGTGCGCGTGAATTAGATCGGCTTTCTCCAATAGAGAGCCGGCCTCGACGCTCCGCTTCTGAGCCTCTGCGGAAAGCGGAGATCCTGATCGAGCCACAAGCTTCGCGTCAGCCAACTATCAACTTCGCGTCATGCAATTTTTCGAGCAGATACACAACCTGCCATTGTCCACCGCGCATCTCGCGTCCGGTGTCGATATGCAGGGTTTTCATTCACGCCCCGGGCTCATGAAGCGAGCTTTGGCGTACTTGACGAAGTTGTACAGCGCCGCCATGTTGGCGATCGCCAGACCTTCCACGCCATCCAGAAATCCGAGTTGCAATACATAGGTCCGGAAGAAGGTCCAGGGAGGCTCCAGGATCAACCGGCCCCAGGTCACCTTTTCGCCGGTCTCGAGCAACTGCTCGGCGGCGAGCGTGGTGTAGCGATCCATGGTCCGGAGATGTTCGGAAAGCGATTCGCACGTGAAGTGCAGCAGGTTCGAATTCAAGTGTCCGACCCGGCCGTCGACTTTCACCGACTCATGCACGAAATCGCCCACCCATTGCGCTTTGCGGCGATCGTACAAACGCACTTTGCGATCCGGATACCACCCGGAGTGGCGAATCCAGCGGCCCAGATACTGAGCCATGCGCGGCATGGTGTAGGCATCGAACGGCGGGCCGTTCTTTTTGAGATGCCACAGCTCGCCTTCGAGCGCTTCACTGAGCGATTCATCGGCATCCAGGGAAAGAATCCAATCGTAGGAGGCTTGTTCAGCCGCGAAATTCTTCTGCTTGGCGTAGCCCGGCCAGGGGCTCTCGATCACACGCGCGCCCAGCTTTTGAGCGATCTCCACCGTGCGGTCGCTCGATCCGCTGTCGATCACGATAATTTCATCGGCGCAGCGCAGGCTTTCGATGGCGCGGGGAAGATTACGCTCTTCGTTGTAAGTGATGATCGTCGCCGAGATTTTCACCGGGGTTTAAAGGCCATTCGTGCGGATGGGCGCCAGCGTGAACGACAAAAGAAAAATCACCAGCGCGACCAGCCCTAGCCAGCGCCGCTTGGGACTCAGGCGGTTCGGATCGATAATCGACGGATGCCGCAGCGCCACAAAGAACAGCACGACGGCCCAGAACAGCCACATGTAACCGACCCTGTAATCGCTGGTAAACAACTGCACAACTCCTAACAAGGCGAGCGCGGCCACAAAAATCCGGGACAGGATTCGGGTGCGCTCGCCGAGGAACGCGTAGAGAATGTGGCCTCCGTCGAGTTGGCCAATAGGAAGAAGATTCAGCGCCGTGGCGAGCAGACCGACCCACGCCGCGCGCGCCACCGGATGCAGGTAGATGTCGTTCACCGACACTCCCGGGAAAATCATCCATTCGAAGAGCCGCAGGAACAGCGGGGTTCCGAACACGACGTCGCCGCGCGCACCGATGCCGGGCACGACCTTGGAAAGCGAGACGCCGGCCATCAGGGGAAGAATCAACGTGGCGAATCCGGCGAGCGGTCCACCGATGCCGATGTCGAACAGAGCTTTTCTCGAAAGAATCGGCGAGCGGATGCGGATGAACGCGCCAAAGGTTCCGATCAACGTGGGGGCGGGCAGAAAGAACGGCAGCGTCGCATCCACGCGATAGTATCGCGCGGCCAGAAAATGTCCCATTTCGTGCGCTAGAAGAATGACCAGCAGCGTCAGCGAAAACGGCAGGCCGTCGAGGAGCACCGCGGGGTCGTGCCACATCTTTCCGTACAAAGCCAGATCGGAATCGAAATCGAACGGACGGTTTTGCGCGAAGCTATGGGCCAGCCCGGCGCCGACCACGGTGGTGGTAAGCAGCGTGAACACCAGCAGCAGCGCGTGGATCCAGTAACGCTGCCGCGGCCGCACGTGTTCAGCCGCTAATGTTTCGAAAACGTTGGAAGTCGCCGCGGGATAGCCGTTCGTCGACACAAAGAGGACTTACTATTGCAGCGTCTGCAATTCCTTGCCGGGCTTGAATCGCACCGCCTTACCGGGCGGGATGGCGACTTCAGCGCCAGTGCGCGGATTGCGGCCGATGCCGGTCTTGCGCGGCCGGACGTTGAAGATGCCGAATCCACGTAGCTCGATGCGCTCGCCCTTACCGAGCGCGCGTTTCATGCTTTCAAAGACGGTTTCAACGGCCATCTCGGCTTTCGTCTTGGTGATGCCCGTCCGGTTGACCACTTCGTTGATGATGTCGAGTTTGATCAATGCCGCTTCCCCGCTTTCTTTTTGCGTTGAACAACAGCCGAAACATAATGATAGGATTGGGGTTATCGCTTTGTCAAGTTCCGAAGTTTTCCGCCGTGCCTGCGGCCTGTTTCCCACCGGCGTCGCGGTGCTGACCACGCGCGCTTTAGACGGGACGCCGCACGGGATTACCATCAATTCGTTCAGCTCGATTTCGCTCGATCCGCCGCTGGTGATGGTCGCCATCGCGCATGAGTGTCCCTTTCTCAACCACTTCGAAACAAGCGGGTTTTACGCTGTGAACATCCTGCGGGAAGAACACGTCGACTTGTCGATTCGATTCGCCGAATTGCCGGAAGGACGCTTCACGGGCGTTCCATGGAGGGCGGGCGCGACGGGATCACCGTTGGTGGAGGGAGTATTGGGAATGCTCGAGTGCAGGACGGTGCAAGCGCTAGTAGGTGTGGGGGATCATCGGGTGTTGGTCGGCGAGGTGGTCGAGGTGGGGATCGGCGAAGGGCGTCCGCTGGTGTTTTTTTGGAGTGAGTATACGAGGTTGGGATGATCTGGTTCTTCTTTTTCGCAGCCGCGCTAGCATATGCACAAGATGAATTGACTACTGCAGCCAAGTCGCCGTACGACCTCGCGCAGTACGTCGAAAATCACCGCGACATAACGTGGGGTTCTCTGTGGCCTACTCTCGGAGTCAAGTCCGATGACGTCTTATTTGGAGGTTGCGATCACGGTCGTGCGTGCTCGGTGGAACTCATCACGGTACTCGGTCCGCGGCAAACGATCGTTCGCGTTTCGCAACCCGGTTTGGCGGAAATGTATCTCCGATTTCTGGAGACGGGAGCCACGCAATGGCAATTTGCGGGTCTCTTCTCGCCATACGTGAAGTACTTCGAGCCACGCCACGAACTGGTCAAGTTCGGAAAAAAACCGTTCCTGCTGGTAACCGGGCAGGGTTACTCGGGCAGCGGTGTCTCTACGGAGCTTCAGTCCTGGATGGATCTCACTGGCTCCGATCTCAAGCCGGTTTTCAGATTCACACGCAAAGGCTATATCTCCATGAACGGATTCGATGTGAGCCGTGAGGTTTATGCCAATGTAATATCGCTCGAAACCGAACCCGATGAACGAATCACGATCGCCCGCGGTGTGCGTTTCATTTTCGAGGGCTCTCCAAAGGTGCTTTCGTTGGGAATGATTTCAGGAAGATCTGTCTACACGCGCCAGCCTGACGGCAAGTTTGCGTTCGATCCGATCCACTCGGCCGCGCCGGCTGAGGCTGAGGAACTCTACGAGCATCTCGAATTGACACACGAAGACTTCCTGCGCTACGACATAGAACATTTAAAGAGATTCGCCAGCGGTCCCGATGGCCCCGAGAAACGCTGGCTGAGGAAATTTCTAACAGAATGTGAAAACACGGCGGAGAAACGAGCGCTCGAAGCTCTGCTGTCCGGAAAGCGCTAGCGAGCAACGTGGGGCAGGCATTCTGCCTGCGCGCCGGTTTGTAACCGGCGCAAGTCGGGCGGACTTTAAGTCCGCCGCAGGCTGCAAGCCTGCCCCACAGGCTCTTTGGGAATAAAGAGAGTTGCTCAAAATAGAGGCATTGACCGCTCCCTGTGGTCGCGGCTCTATGTAGGGGCTGACTGAGCTGCGACCATAGGGAGCGGTCGATGGTCACGTGTCTATGATCCCGATTTTTTTCGGATCTCGATATTTAGCCGCTTAATCTTCTGATTCAACGTCGACAAAGGAATCCGCAGAGCCTCCGCTGCGGCGGTTTGGCTCCAGTCGGAGGTTTCGAGCTGTTCGATGATCTTGCGACGTTCGTAGTCGGCGACGATCTCGAACAATGACGCGTCCGCAGCCAGGTGACCGCTCTCGTCACGCCGGATGCGCAAGCCGCGGGCTTCGAGTAGATGCTCGGGAAGGACGTCGGCGGGAACCGACGGCTGGGCGGCGAGCACAACCGCGCGCTCGACTACATTTTCCAGTTCGCGAACGTTCCCGGGCCAGGCGTGATCCATCAGGATCTGCATCGCGTCGGGTTCGAAGCGGAGCCGCGACTTACCATTTTCGTCCAGGTATTTTTCATTCTCACGGCAGTACTTGGTGAAGAAATGCTCGACCAGCGCTGGAATATCTTCTTTGCGATCGCGCAGCGACGGCAGCGCGAGATTGATTACGTTGAGCCGGTAGTAGAGATCTTCGCGGAATTTTCCTTCGTCGACCAAACGCTTCAGTTCGGCATTGGTCGCGGCGACGATGCGCACGTCCACTTTGATGGTTTCAGTCGACCCGAGCGGCATGAATTCGCGCTCCTGGATCACGCGCAGAAGCTTGGTCTGCGTTTCCAGGGAAATGGTCCCGATTTCGTCGAAGAAAATCGTGCCGTGATTCGCGATTTCAAAATATCCCTTGCGCGAAGCGACCGCTCCAGTGAACGCGCCTTTGACGTGACCGAACAGCGCGGATTCGAGCAGGTCGGGCGGAACGGATCCTGAATGCACTGGCACAAAAGAATGTTCGGCGCGAGCCGAATGCGCGTGAATCGCGTTGGCGATCAGTTCCTTGCCAGTGCCGGTCTCGCCGGTGATCAGAATGGTCGCGCGCGACGCGGCGACCTGGGCGACCAGATCGAGGATCTTCAGCATCCGCTCACTTTTCCCGACGATGTTGGGGAAGCTATAGCGTTGCTTAAGGGCGCGCTTCAGCTCGAGATTCTCACGCTCCAGCCGCCGCTTGGCGATCATGCGATCGATCTCGATCAGCAGCTTTTCGTTGTCCCACGGCTTGGGGAAGTAATCGTTGGCGCCGTGTTTGAGCGCGTCCACGGCCACCTGCACCGATCCGTAGGCGGTGATCATGAAAATCGGTGTGTCCAGATCGCGCACGCGGACTTCCTGGAGCACCTGCATGCCGCTTTTATCGGGCATCATCAGGTCCAGCAGAACCAGATCGTAGGAGGAGCCTTCCAGCATGCGCTGGCCTTCGGTGGCATTGGGGGCAAGGTCGACGCGATAATTCTCGCCGGCCAGCAGCGCCTCCAGACTCTCGCGAATATCCGGCTCATCGTCGATGACCAAAATTCTGCCGCGCGGGGGGTGGTCGACGATCACATCCGGAGGGAGATTCGCGACGTCAGCCATTTAGCTGATCAGCCTGATATCGGATTGTGCGACTGCGCCGACAGAGGTGGATGCGGGAGTCGACACATTGGAGACCGCAGAAACGGGCGCGGCTTCGTTGCGCGTGGTTTGCGTGGTCTCGAGCTTTCGCGCCGCCGCAGCTTCCGGGAAGGTGAGCTGGAAGCGCGTTCCTGCGCCGATCTCGCTCTCCACTTCGATATCGCCGCTGTGCTCGCGCACGATGCCGTAGCTGACCGAAAGTCCCAGGCCGGTACCCTTGCGCGCGGCTTTGGTGGTGAAGAACGGATCGAAAATGCGCGATAGATTTTCGTGAGCGATTCCGCCGCCGGAATCGGCGACAGTGACCCGCACCACGCCGTCCTGCGCTCCGCTGCGAATGGCCAATGTCCCGCCGGATTCCATGGCGTCGCGCGCATTCAGGAACAAGTTCAGGAACACCTGTTGCAGCTTGCCGGGATTGCCCTTGATTTTCGGCAGCGAATCATGAAGCAGCAGCTCCACCTTGACGGATGCCTGGGCGAGTTGGTGGTCCAGCAGCGTCAGCGTCTCGCGAATCACCTTGTTCAGATCCACGCTGACGTACTCGGTAGGTGAAGTCCGGGAGAAATTCAACAGAGAATTGACGATCTCACTGGCGCGAAACGTTTGGCGCGCGATCTTTTCCAGCAGGGGAGCCTTTTGCGCGTCGCCAGAAATCTGTTTCGCCAGCATCTGCGCATAGGTCGAGATCACGGCCAGCGGAGTGTTGACTTCATGCGCCACACCGGCGGCGAGCAGGCCGATGGAGCTGAGTTTGTCGGCCTGGACCAGCCGGCGTTCCAGCTCTGCGCGATCAGTGATGTCGTCGAAGATGATCAGGCGTCCGATGCGGTCGCCGTCGCGCGAAATCAGCGGCGCGATCGCGATGTTCAGCGTGACTTCGTTAGGACGCAGGACGAACTTATAGATGTTGTGAATGCCGAGTTGGCCGCGAACGGATTCCAACTGCTCACACAGCTCGACGGGCAGCAGATCGCGGAGCTTGTGTCCCACGGCATCGTGACGCGTGATGCCGGTCAGCCGTTCGATCTGCGAATTCCAGCTTTCTACGCGATCGTCGAGATCGGCTGCCAGGATTCCGACGTTGATCGACTCGACAATATTTTCCGAGAATTCCTTGAGCCGCTCGTATTCCTCCACCTTGCGCGCCAGCGACCGGTACAGCATCGCATTGTCGATAGCGATACCGACGTAGCCGGAAAGCGTGACCAGCAGCTCGACATCGTCGCTCGAAAGAAAATCGCCGCTGTCGGTCCGGCTGACTCCCAGATACGCGATGGTGCGGCCGCGCGCGGAGCACGGAAGATAGTAGGTGAGCTCTAATTCAGCGATGGAGCGGCGCACCGAAACCGGCATTTCGTGAGAGATCACGTCGACGGTGTGGCGCGTGCGCTCGAAAAACAAGTACGGCTTGGCGGGACTCGGACTGAGAAAGGTCAGGTCCAGCCCATAGGGGACGTTGTCGGTCTGGCGGCCACTGCGGTTGCTGGCCAGTTCCAGATGAAATTTCGATTCGGCCTCGTCCCACACAAAAAAAGCGACGTGCCGGATGCCCAGCGTGCGAATCAAGCGGTCGGCGACGGTTTCCAGCATCTCGTCCAGATCCGTGGGCGAGCCCAGCTCGCGCGCGAACTCGATCAGCGTGCGGCGGTAGTCGTAGCGGTCCTTATAGAAGTAGTACCGGTCGAGCTGTTCTTGAATCCAATTGCGAATGGGTTGGAACACAAATGCCGCAATCAGGATCAGCGCGACCATGGCCGTGCCGCTGAGATCCGCGGTGCGCGTGACAGAGAAGATCAGGCCGTAGAAAATCCCCAGCACGGCCAGCGTCGCCAGCGTGTAGACGTAGCCTTCCTGGAAGATGATATCGACGTCCATCAGGCGGTAGCGGAGAATCGCGTAGGCCCACGTCAGCGGAATCAATGGCAGCGATAGCACCGCCAGATTCATCGCATGATTCGGGGCGACGCCGAACAGATACGGCACGGCGTAGATCAATCCGAACGGCAGGATTCCAAGCAGCGCTCCGTTGCGCAACCACGTTAATTGGCGGCGCACGATGGGATCGTCGGCGTGGCGGAGCTGGAACCACAGGACGCATCCACCGGCCACATACATCGTGCACAGAAAAATCAGCCAGACACGATCGAGCAGCCAGCGGACTTCAAGCAGGGGAGCGTCGGTGCGCAGCGTGCCAATGATGAATCCAATGTTGACGGCCATCAGCGCCAGGCCCGGCACATACACCAGCGCTGCGGCCCCACGCCGCTTGATCCAGCGCTGCGGTTCGGGAAACACGCAGCAGAAATGCAGGAACAGTGTCGGCGCCAGGAATCCAGCGATCACGTTTCCGAAGTAAATGACCTTATCGAAATTGTTCAGCTTGCCCGAGTAGTGGAACGCGGACATGATGAAGCTGGCCAGGCACAGCAGGAAAAAATGCAGCGCGCGCGGAGCGTTGCGGCGGCGGAAATAGACGAACAGGCCGATGGCCAGATACACGGCGCCCACGGCATATTGATAGAAGATGGTCGAATCGCGCTCCGCTTCGCCAATGATGACCTTGGCCGGCGCATCCTGGCCGTCGCGGCGGATGGTGTATTCGGAGGAGCGCCACGCGCCGAGCCGCGCCAGCATTTGCGTCGCGTCGCTGGAGTTCTCGATTTTGGTTCCTTCAATCGAAACCAGGGCGTCACCTTTGTGAATCCCCGCCTTTTCGCCGGGGCTGCCGGGGCTGATGTAGGCCGCCACCACGCGTGAGGAATCGCCCGAAGTACGATCCATCCAGGTAACCCCATCATCGGGAAGATGATAGCGGCTTTGTTGCTGAAAATTGATGCCCGCGGCAATCACGGCCGCCATGGTGACAATCACCAGCAGCGCACTGACGAGTTGTTGCTTCAACTCCCGCATACGGCTTGAGACACGAACCCCGCCATCGCTACAGCAATTGGAAGACCAACCGGACCACGATGGTTTTCATTGATAATACAGAAGTTCGGTGATTCCTGCAAGGGCTGTGTTACAGCTTTTGGGAGATTTCGATACGGAGATCCGTAGGGACCACACATCTGTGCAAGCTGTAGCGGTTACTATTTTTTGAGAGTTCTGGTACCCCCTTTGAAACCGTCGCAACGTATTGACCAATGCGGCTACTTGGACTATACTTCCGACTGGTACCGAAGTCCTGGTACATTCGGAGATCCTTTCGGAGGAAGCATGAAAACAGTTAAAACTGCTCTGTTCTTTGGAGTAGCGTTATTGGTAACCTGCGCCGCATTCGGCGCAAATATCGTCGCAAACTCAGGGTTCGAAACCGGCGACTTTACGAGTTGGACTGAACACACGTGTACCAGCGTGAACTGCGGGGCGCAAGGTTGGTTTGTGACAACCACCGATCCACACACCGGCACTCATGCTGCTGACACGAGATGCGTATCTGCCGACTGTCTGAACCCGACCACGGGAGATTGGATCTCTCAGGTTCTGACCACAACGACTTCGACGGCCTACACGTTCAGCTTTTGGATGGACCCGGTAAACTCTGGCGATCCAACGGTCGAGATCGACATTTTCTGGAACGGCACGAAGGTGGGCGGATTCGGGAGCGAACCCGGCGGTTACCATCGGTACACGATCGGTGGATTAGTGGCGACTGGCACGTCGACCACTCTGGAAATCACCGGCCGTCATGATCCGGCAACGGTATTCATTGACGACGTGTGCGTCTCGTCCACTACGGACTGCGGCAGCGCGACACCTGAGCCGACTTCGATGTTCCTGATGGGTGGCGGCCTGGTTGGAATCGGGCTGATCACCTTTAGACGCCGGATGAATCGCCGGTAATCACCGCAAGCTCGTAACACGGCGCGATTCGACTACGATACCTGTATGTCGATTCGCGCCGTTTTCTTTTTCTGCTGTATCTGTTTTGCGGCGGGGCGTGACCAAAAGCCGATCGCGGTTCGAGTGGTGGTGGTCACGATGTTCGAGCGTGGCGCGGACACCGGCGACGAGCCGGGCGAATTCCAGTACTGGGTGGAACGCGAGAAACTCGACCGCAGCATGTCGTTCCCCCAGGGCAATCGCGATCTGCGGATGAATGCCACGGGAGTGCTGGCCGTGGTCACCGGCGTCGGCACGGCCAAGGCGGCGTCCACCATCATGGCCCTGGGGCTCGATCCCCGCTTCGACCTCACCAAAGCCTACTGGGTCATCGCCGGAATCGCGGGCGTGAATCCTGGCGCGGCTTCCCTCGGATCGGCGGCCTGGGCGGAGTGGGTCGTGGATGGCGACCTGGGGCATGAAATTGACGCGCGTGAGATCCCGCCCGACTGGAAGACCGGTTTCGTGCCGCTGCGTAAATCCGTTCCCTATGAGCTGCCCAAAGCTCCGGATGAAGGCCAGGTTTATCGCCTGAATCCGAGGCTGGTCGATTGGGCCTACAACCTGACGAAGAACGTCAAGCTCGACGACAACGAGTCGATACGCGCGGAGCGCGAGAAATTCACTTCCCCAAACGCACGCCGCCCGCCGTTTGTGCTGAAAGGCGATACGCTCTCCAGTTCGACCTTCTGGCACGGCAAACTGCTGAATCAATGGGCCATCGATTGGGTGAACTACTACACGGAAGGCCAAGGATCGTACGTCACCTCGGCGATGGAAGATACGGGAACGCTGCAATCGCTCACGTTCCTGGCGAAAGCAGGCAAAGTGGATCTGCAGCGCGTAGTGGTACTGCGCACGGCGAGCAATTTCGACCAGCAGGCTCCTGGACTATCCGCCGCGGAGAGTCTAAGCGCAACCAGGATCGGAAGATATGTCGCGTTTTTACCGGCGCTGGAAGCGGCGTGGCGAGTGGGGCATGTCGTGGTGGAAGAAATCGCGGGGCATTGGGAAAAGTATCGCTAGGACTTACTTCGTAGACTGGATCTTCACCAGGCGCTGCGCCTGGTCTGCGGGCATGCCGGATTTCAAGGTCTGGGGATCGCGGAAGAAGTCGAAATACGAGATGTAGTGCACGCAGCTCACGGTGCAATACGGGGCGCACGATTTTTCGGTGAGGTACTCGCGACGGATATCTTCGCGCGTGTATTGATCCAGCGGCTTCGCGGGATAGCCGCGCTGTTGCGAGCAGTAGTGCACCAACCCGTCCTCGCAAATATACATGTAGCGCGCACCGGCCCGGCAGCGCCAGTTGTTCGGCTTGCCTTGCGCAATCGCGTCCTGAAAAAAGTTCAGCCGCGCGAAGTGGCGATTCTCCATCGTCTTCATCTCGTGATAGACGGCGCGCTCGCGATCGCCGAGCGGTCGAAGCTGGCCGTCGCCATCGTGAATGATTCCTACAGTAGAGGAAAATCCCAGCTCCAGAGCGCGTTTTCCGACCACCAGCGCGTCGTCTGGATTGTGAATCCCGCCGCCGACCACCGAGTTGATGTTGACGTGAAACAGGGCGTGCTCGGCCAGGACTTGCAGTTTTTTGTCGAGCACCTTGAGGCTCTTTTTCGACACATCGTCGGGCATGACGTTGTCGATGGAGATTTGCATATGCTCCAGGCCCGCGCGATTCAATCGTTGGACGCGATCCGGCGTCAGCAGATAGCCGTTGGTGATCATGCCGGCCAGAACGCCGCGACGGCGCATGGCGGAGATGATTTCGTCCAGGTCGGGATGCAGCAGCGGCTCGCCACCGGAGAGCGTCAGGATGCTGGTTCCCAGGTCGGCTAAGCGATTGATCCGGGCGATCATCACCTCGGCCGGTACCGGCTTCGAGTAATCGTCGTACTCGTTACAGTAGGTGCAGGAAAGGTTACAGCGCCGGATGGGAATGATATGCGCCATGATCGGGTGGCTGGTGGACAGGGCGCCTTTTACGATCAGGCGCGCCTCCTTTGCATTACGGGCAAGGGATTTCCACGCGCGGCGCATTCGAAAAGCCGTACTAGGCATCAGGAGCTAACCCTATTTAATCACAACGCAGACTGGATTCCGATGTTTAGGATTCAAGCGGCGAATTTCGGGCCTCGAATGGGGGTTTAGCTGAAGTCATCGGATGGACATATCCTGCACTGAGAGAATTTCCTTCATCTACGCACTTAGTTCACGTGAGCGTAAGCGTAGCGCTTCTTCTGGTACCAATCTTAGTCATCCTGGACCCCCAGGACCCGGCAATCCTGCAACTCCGCGTGCAGGAGGGGGAAGGGGCGGTCTACGCCATCGGCTCGCGGGCGACTCGGGGCGTAACGATACAAGTGACGGACGAAACCGGTAAGCCCGTCGAAGGCGCCACGGTCAGTTTCCGGTTGCCGGATAGCGGGCCGACCGGAACGTTCGCGACTGGCGGGAAGACCGAAATCGCGACGACACGTCCGGACGGACGGGCGGGAGTCTGGGGGATGCAATGGAACCGGACGGCGGGATCGTTTGAAATCCGCATTACAGCCGTCCGAGGGCCAAGCCGGGCAGGAACGGTTTGCGCGCAGTATCTGACCGATTCACCCGAGGCGGCCGCGCCGGCGTCGCGGATTGGGCCGGGACGCAGACACAAATGGCTGTGGATCGTCGCGGGAATAGGCGGGGCAGCGGCAGCAGGAGTCGCCGTGACGGCAGCTAAAGGCAAGCCTACCGCGGGCGCGACGCCGACAACGGGCGTCACCATAGGTACGCCCACGATCATCCTGGGGCATCCATGAAGATTCTCTTCTTTCTGAGCGTGTGCGCATGGGCACAGATCGAGCAACCGCAGTTGGGAATCATGCTCGACAGGGCAGGCGTCGCCAGGCCTGTATGGGGCGCCAGGCCTGTATGGGGCGGCTCGGCCAGCGTGACCTTAGGGACAGCCGCGGCGACGGAAGTCGTGTCGATGGCGTGCTCGCGGCGATGGTGTATCGCATCGACTGCTGCCGGTTTGGTGAGTTGGGGAAGTGGCAGGCAGTGGAGCAGCGGCAATCGAGCGGGCACGGCTGTTTTCGCGTTCAGCGGCGATTCGGCTTACGTGTATTCGTCGGGTCAGCTCGCCAAATGGCGTGAAGGAGCCTCGGAATCTGTCAACGTCGAGATTTCCGGCGAGATTCTCTCGATGCGCGTGGTGAACGGGACCCTGGAATTTGCGGTCCGGCGCGGCGACGGGACCTCGATCGTGCGCGACGGCAATGCGATCATGACGGCCCTTCCGGAAGCGACCGGGCCAGTGATGCTGCTGGATCGCGCTGTGCTTTTCGCCACGGACGAAGAAGTTATCCTGCGCCAGCCGGATGCATCCCAAATTCGGTTTGCGGCGGCAGGCGCGAACTCGTTCGTAGCAATGGGAGACGGATACGTTCAAATACGGACGCGGGACTCGAATTATGCACTTCGGACCGAGGCCGGACGCGAGAGGCTCTTCTTGCTTCCGGAGATCCAATGAAGCGTGCGGCCGGTAGTCTTAGCGATTCATTCGGCTGCCTTGCCCGAAACCCCACAAGCCGGCCTGAAAGCCGGCTTGCCGCCAGGACTGGCGGCCCCACGGTGCTGCTCCTCCTGATGCCGGTGGCGATGCATGCGCAACTCGCGCTGGTTACCTTCGACGGAACCACCGAATCGCCGGTGGGGACCACGTACAACTATGGAACGGTTTCCAACGGCGACACGAAGGACGTACGGTTTCGCGCGCGAAACGTCGGCAATTCAAAAGTAGACCTGACCACGCTGACCGTCTCGGGTACCGGATTCTCCATCCTGGCCGTGAACGGAGTGGTGCCGTCACCCATTGCGCCGACTAATTTTCTGGAGTTTACGATCCGCTTCTCCGCCGCGCTGGCGGCGTCCTACAGCGCGAATCTTCAAGTGAACAGCATCAGCGTGCTGCTGCTGGCGACGTCGGTTCCGGCGCCGGAGGTGACGGTTTTTCCCACGTGCTTGCCAGGCTCGACCGGCGGCGTCGATTTCCCCCCGGTGGCGATCGGAACCACTGGGGGGTGCGTTTTCTCGGTCCGGAATCCGAGCGCGCAGCCGCTCCTCATTTCCACGCTCTCGGTCACCGGCGATGCCGCCTTTCAAGGACCGCAGAATCTCGCGACGCCTCTGACGTTACGGCCCAACGACGCCATCACATTCACGGTCCAATTCACGCCGGTGTGCGGAACGCTCAACTATGGCCGCCATGCTGAACGTGAACACGCGCGCTTATCCACTCGCCGGTGCCGGGCTGACGCCACCGCTCCCCAAGCCGCTGTTGAGCTTCGACACGGCCAAAATCGGGAGCGGCGAACAGCACACCGTCAGCATGATCCTCCCGTCGCCGGCGGCTTGCGCGGCCAGCGGCAATTTGAATCTGGCGTTTGCCGGAGTCGCCGGCGATCAGTCGGTTTTCTTCCTCTCTGGCAGCGCGCACACGCTTCCTTTTTCGGTGAAGGCGAAGGACACGCAGATTTCGATCAACGGACAGACGTCCGCGCCATTTCAGACCGGAACCACCGCGGGAGCGATCACATTTACACTGAACGGCACCCCGATCGACGGAGATGCAACCACTAAGGTGACCATTCCGCCCGCACCCATCGCGATTGAGAGCGCTTCGGCGTCGAACCAGCGCGCCGGGGAACTGGACATCACCGTGACCGGCTACGACAACACGTATAGCGCAGGCACGATGTCGTTCGTTTTTTTCGACACAGGTGGAAACGCCATCGGCTCGGCTGCCGCGGCGGACTTTACGTCGAACTTCAAGAGCTTCTTTTCGGGAGCCACTACGGGCAGCGCATTTCTGATGCGCGTGTCATTTCCAGTGATCGGAAATCAGTTGTCGATCGGCAAAGTTCAGGTGAACTTGACCAACTCCGCGGGACAGGCTCAGACAGGGAGTCTGACGTTCCAGTAACGTGGAGGAATGACGACGCCGGTCGCGCTGACCATCGCCGGGTCGGATCCCAGCGGCGGCGCGGGAATTCAGGCCGACCTGAAAACGTTCCATCGCTTCGGAGTGTATGGCGAAGCGGTGGTGACGCTGATCACGGTGCAGAACACTATGGGCGTACGCCGCGTGGACGTGCTGGACGCGGGACTGGTTCGCGAGCAGCTTCACGCGGTGCTGGAAGATATTCCTCCGGGGGCAGCCAAGACTGGCGCGCTGGGAAGCCAGGCAGTGATCGACGCGATCGCCGAGACGCGCTTTGAATGTCCCTTGGTGGTGGATCCGGTGATGACCAGCACCAGCGGCGCGCAACTCAGCACGGACCTGGGCCGTCTAATTCTGCGGGCATTCCTGGTGACTCCGAATCTGGAAGAAGCGGCACTGCTCGCGGGATTTCCGGTGACCGACGTCGATTCGATGCGCCGCGCCGCGGAGAAGATCGCCTCGCTAGGCGCCAGGAATGTGCTGATAAAAGGCGGGCACCTGGAAGGCGATGCGACTGACCTGCTGTTCAATGGAACGTTTCACAAATTCAGCGCACCGCGCATTGTGACAAAACATACGCATGGGACCGGCTGCACCTACTCGGCTGCGATCACGGCGGAATTGGCCAAGGGAACGGAGCTGATCGAGGCGATTCGCCGCGCGAAGGCCTTTCTGTGCGACGCGATCCGTGGCAATCCGGGTCTCGGCCAAGGTTCAGGGCCGTTGAATCACTTCGCGTGAGAGCAGAAATACTCGCGTGCCGGATGGCCGCCATGAATCGTGGGCCGGCGAGGTCATGCTGCTTGAAACATAGAAGTCCGATTGCGGGTTCGAGGCGATCAACCCGCTGATCTCTTCGGGAGTTCGCGCCAGGATTACTGTGGCGACGGGACCAGTGGAATCAAGATTCCACTGGCGCAAACGGTCGCGGAAAATTGGGAGCAGTTGGTCGAGTCGCGCGTAATCGGACGCACTAACGGTAATCCCCAGATACTCGAAATCGAGCGGAAGTTGGGGATGGTTTGTTGCGGGATCGAGCCACAGGTAGCGCAAACTCGGCAGGTCGAGATCGGCGGCATAGAATTGATCATCCGGTTCAACGATGATCAGGTCGTTTCCACGATGACGTGTCGCGTATGCGTCGAGCGCGGCTTGCGCAGGGTTCAGCGATTCCGGCGCCAACGGGAGTCCCCACGCGGCGTGTGGGAAAGAAAGCTTCACGAGAAACACACCCGTCGCGGCGGCCAGCGCCAGGCGAGCGTAGCGCTTGGGAATCGCGGTCGCGGCAAGCATAGCCATGGCGGGCAGCATCGGCGCCAGGTAGGTCACGTTCCGGTAGCGCCAAGCGACGGCAGTGATCAGCACTACGGCGATCCACGAAATCGCCAGGCGACGGCGTGTTCGCACCGCACCGATGATCGCAGCGAGCAACAGGACGGGATCGAGCGCGACGATGCGTTTCGCATAGAATCCCAGTTGCGATTCCTGGGTGGTCTGCTGCGGCGCGCTGAGTCCCCAAGTGACGTGTTCGCCGAGAATGTATTCGGCCCAGAACCACCGGGGATGTTCGTAAAGTTGCCAGAGGTGCCAGGGGAGCGCGATGGCTAGCGCGATTGCAGACACTTGAGCCAGGCGGATCAAAGAAATTCCAGCGATGGCCAGTATCACGAGAGGCAAGAAGCCGGCGGCCGCTTTGGTCATGATGGCGGCTCCGGTCGCGGCGCCAAAAACGAGTCGCGACGAGCGCGAATCGAGCTGCGGATCGCGCCATAGAGCAGCCATCGCCAGCGCGATTTCAAAGGTCAGCGACGCGTCGGTAAGGCCGGTCCGGCTCAGTATGAAAAACAGGTGGCTCGAGAGCAGCAGCAATGCTCCCGCAAGACCCGCCTCAGCAGGGAATGCGGAACCCAGGCAATGGAACACGAGCGCGACGGTCGCCGCACCCGCCAGGATCGAGGGCAGACGCAGCGCCAATGCCGACGGCCCCAGCAGTTTCGCCGAAAGCGCCTCCAGCCAATACAGAAGGGGCGGCTTGTAGAGCGCATGACGGCCCAGAAACCGGGGCGTGATCCAGCCGCCGTGCCGCGCCATTTCGAGCGAAGAAGCGCCGTACACGGCTTCATCCTGCGCCAGGACGTGCGCCAGCGGGTCGAGATATGCCGTGGCGATCCCGGCCGACCCCGCGCCCCAGCCGAGGAAGATCAGGCTCGCCAAAAATACGGCCGCCGTCGAGCGCATCCGTGAGATTGTCGCACAGCTTCGCACACTTACTACATAAGTGATCCTTTCGATTCCAGGCTGGCTGCGACCGGTGGACCAAGTGGTGCTGGCGCTGCTGGCGCCGCTGGCCCTTGCGATCCTGCTGAGCGGGCTGGACGATCTGGTGATCGATATCGCATGGCTGAGCGGGCTGGACGATCTGGTGATCGATATCGCATGGGCGGTGGCATGGATTCACTCGAAAGTTCGTCCGGCGCCGACATTTTTTCCACCGGGTCCCAGACAGTTGGATTCGGCTCCGCGGCTTTCGATCGCCATTCTGGTGGCGCTGTGGCACGAGGATGAAGTGATCGCGCGGATGCTCCAGCACAACCTCGCGTCGATCCGCTATCCGGAATATCACATCTTCGCCGGCGCGTACCCGAATGATCAGCGCACGCAGGACGCCGTGCGCCAAGTTTCGGACCGATTCGAAAACCTGCACCTGGTATTGGCGCCGCACGACGGCCCCACCTCGAAAGCGGATTGCCTGAACTGGATTTTCCAACACCTGAGCCTGTATGAAGAGCGGATGGGGTGCCGGTTCGACGTGGTGGTGATTCACGATGCCGAGGACGTGATCCACCCGGATGAACTGCGCTGGATCAACTACTACGCAGCCCGCTACGATTTCATCCAGACTCCGGTGCTGGCCTTGCCGACCCCGTTGTGGGATCTGACGCACGGGGTGTATTGCGACGAGTTCGCCGAATACCATACGCGCGATATGCCCGTCCGACCGCTGCTGGGAGGATTCCTGCCCAGCGCCGGCGTCGGTACGGCGTACCGGCGCGAAGCGTTAGAGAAACTCGCGGCGGCGCGGTCGAGCCGTATCTTCGAGCCGGAAGCGCTCACCGAAGATTACGATAACGGGCTGGCGCTGTTCCGCCTGGGATGTTCACAGGCCTTCGTCCCGGTGTCGCGCGCGATGGGGGCGGAAGGTTTCATGGCGACGCGCGAATATTTTCCGCAGAATTGGCGCAGCGCGCTGCGGCAGCGTACCCGCTGGGTGACCGGGATCGGGCTGCAAAGCTGGGAACGATTCGGATGGGGCAGAAATCCCGGCGAAACATACTGGTTGTGGCGGGACCGCAAGGGACTGATCGCCAGTCCGCTGGGATTGGCCGCGAATCTGGTGTTCCTATACGGCGCGGCTACTCACATTTGGACGCGCGCTCCTCCGCTCGCCTCGCACGTGGTAGTCCCCACGGCGGCGCTGGCCCTGCTACGGTTAGGAGTGCGGATGGCGTGTTCGGCACGCCTGTACGGAATCGTCTTCGCCCTGGGAGTGCCGGTGCGGGCGATTTACGCCAACGTGCTGAACGCCTCGGCCACCGTGCGGGCGGTGGCGCGCTATACGGTATCGAGGGCACGCGGGCTTCCGCTGCAGTGGTTGAAGACCGACCATGCGTTTCCATCGCGGGCGGCGCTGCTCACGCATAAGCGCAAGCTGGGCGAGATTCTGGTTGGTTGTTTGGTGCGGGATACGTGCATCCAACCGCGATGGCCAGCGCCCTCGGCCAGCAGCCTCCCGGAATCCGCATCGGCGAATACCTGTTGAAACTGCATCTAGTCGACCAGGACAGCCTGTACGCGGCTCTTAGCATGCAGCAGGGATTGCCGTTTAGCGAAGTCGATCCAGCGGAAATTCCACCGCACATCGCGCGCAGCATCCCCGAACACGTTATACGGCGCTGGCGGGTGTTACCGTTTCGCGTCACGGAAGGAACGGTGCTGCTGGCGACTCCCGAGCTTCCTTCCACCGGAATGACGGCGGCAATCCGGCCGTTCACCTCGCTAGAGATGCGTTTCCATCTGGTCACACCGCGGCGATTCGAGGCGCTGCAAGAGGCGCTGCTATAATCTGGTCATGCAGGCGAAGAAATTGGCAGCCGTGATCGCGGCTGCGGCAGTGACATTAGCGGCCGCGGAGACTTTGCTCCGGGTCGATTCGATCCCGGAATCGAAGATCGTTCATAAAGCTCCGCCTGAGTATCCACCGGATGCTCGCGATGCGCGGATTGAGGGAGTCGTCAAAGTCGGCGTGATCATCGGCAAAAACGGCCATGTCGAGGAGGCGCGCCTGATCAGCGGGCATCCGCTGCTGGCGCCGGCAGCGTTGCAGGCGGCGAAAAAGTGGGTATTTCAACCGTTTGAACGGGACGGGAAGCCGGTCCGCGCCACGGCTGCGTTCGAGATTCCGTTTGCGCTGTCGTCAGCCCAGTAAGCGGTACAACGCGATGGCCGATTCTCTGAGTGACATCGCGATCGCGGCGCGAGAACACGCATACGCGAGATTTTCAGACTTCCGCGTGGGGGCCGCTCTTGAGGATATTTCGGGAAGCGTTCACACCGGATGCAACGTGGAAAACGCGACCTATGGACTCACCATTTGCGCCGAACGCGTCGCCGTGTTCAAGGCAATCTCGGAAGGCGTTCGTCAATTCCGGCGGATTGCAATCGCAGCAGACGCCGAGAAACTCACGCCTCCATGCGGCGCTTGCCGCCAGATTCTGTGGGAGTTTTGCGGCGACCTGGAAGTCATTCTAGTAAACCTGCGCGGGACGACCGAGACCATGCGGCTCAGTGAACTCTTTCCTAGACCCTTCGATGTGGATAATCTGTAGCGCTCTTTTTCTTGCGATTCTCGCGAACGCCGCGCCGGCGGACTGGATCTGGAGCGCCCGTTACGTGGTCACCATGGACGCCCAGCGCCGCGTGATCGAGAACGGCGCAATCGCGATCGTGGGCGACCACATCGTCGACGTCGGCACGCGGGAAGCGATCGATAAGGCATGGCAGCCGAGGCAGCGCCTGGATCGTCCCGATGCCATTCTGACGCCGGGCCTGATTAATACTCACACCCATGCGCCCATGTCGCTGTTCCGCGGCATCGCCGATGATTTGAAATTGCAGGAATGGCTGGAAAAGTACATCTTCCCCGCGGAAGCCAATAACGTCGACGCGGAGTTCGTGCGTTGGGGCACGCGCCTGGCGTGTCTGGAGATGGCGCTCTCCGGCACAACCACGTACACCGACATGTACTATTTCGAGGACACCATCGCGCAAGCGACTAAGGAAGCCGGCCTGCGAGGAGTTCTGGGCCAGACCGTGATTGGATTTCCTGCGCCGGATTACAAAACTCCGCAAGCGACGCTCATTGCGACAGAACGATTTTTCAAATTGTTTGCGAACGATCCTCTCATTATTCCAGCCGTGGCGCCGCATGCGATCTATACCAATTCCGATGAAACGCTGAAAGCCGCGCGTGCGTTGGCGGACCGCTACCGCAAGCCCCTGGTCATCCACGTCTCGGAAACCAAAACCGAAAACGACGAATTGCTTGCGAAGCGGAAGATGACTCCCACCGCTGCGCTTGATGCGATGGGCGTGCTGAAAGGCTGGACCATCGCGGCCCACGGCGTGTGGCTCGACGACGCGGATTTGAAGATCATGAAGGCTCGCAGCGTGGGCCTGGCGCATTGCCCGTCGAGCAACATGAAGCTTGCGAGCGGCATCGCTCCAGTGGTGAAGATTTTGAATCTCGGAATTCCCATGGGGTTGGGGACGGACGGAGTCGCGGGATCGAACAACGATCACGACATGATGGAAGAGATGGACCTCGCCGCGAAGCTGCAGAAAGTCTCGACAGGAGATCCGAGGGCGCTGCCGGCGGAACAGGCGTTCGCCATGGCGACCGTCATTGGAGCTCGCGCCTTGCATCTGGAAAACATGATCGGATCGCTCGAAAAGGGGAAACGTGCAGACGTCATCACGCTGACGCTGCTTTTGGATGCCCCGCACGCCGTTCCGATGTACAACGTGTATTCGCAGCTGGTGTATGCGCTTAAAGCGTCCGACGTCGCAGATGTGATGGTCAACGGACGGACTATCGTTCGCGATCGGAAGATGTTGACGCTGGACTCGGCGGCGGTGATGGCGAAAGCAGTCGAGTATCAGGAGCGGGTGAAGAAATCGCTGCGACGGTGACCACGGGCTCTACCACCGGTGAGATGCTCACAGCGAGGGCGAGTCACGCCCCCGGAGGCGGCCTGCTTCACTTGCAATCGCTGACGTGGATCGTAAAACTCGCGACGGCGTCCCAATTCGGCGCACCGCGTTGTTCCAGGTGATAGGTTTTCCCATCCGCACGCAGGCGCCAGGTAGCGTCTTGAGGGCGGCCCTTCAAGCGGATGGGTTGAGTGGTCACCTCTTTCACTTCCCAGCCCTCTCCGCCGGTGTTGGTTTCGTAAAGCTCGTGCTTAGGCGCGTGATCGATCACCAATTTTCCGGCTGATTTCGTGTCGAACCAGAACTGCGCGATGGACCCGAAGCGCGATTCCTCGAACATGGGCTTGTCCCGCCAGGTCTTGCCGCCATCCGTGGTGATCAGCAGGAACGGATCTTTCGGCAGTGGCTCGATGATCTGGCCGCTGACCCAGCCGTTGGCGAAATCGATGAACTGGACCTGCTCGAGCGCCGCGGCGCGCAGGCGTTTGTGCGGCTCGGTCCAAGTTTTGCCGCCGTCTTCGCTCATCAGAAGGACGCTGTACAGCGTGGTCCGCTCCGTATGCAGGTTCCCTGCGACGAAGATTCTCGCGCCGACGGCCTCCACCGCTGAGAGTTCCAGGAACACGGCGCAGGGGTCCTCGGCCGAGCACGCCAGACCGAATCCCTCGATATCTTCGGGAGTGCACACGTACTCCACGCTGACCGGCGCTTGCGCAAACAGAGATGAAGAAATCAGGACGGCAAGTACGGATCTCACGAGTTTCATTGTATCGAGTACTCGCGCGCCAGACGCTACAATAAAGGCGAATGTCTGTACCGGCCATCGCTTCGCCATTAGGCCAACTCGGATCGTGCCCCTTCTCGTTCTATCCGCCGATCGTGAACATTGAGCACAACGAGTGGATGTTCCGTCGCGCGACGTGGAGCGAAATCCAGGTCATGAACACGAAGACCTCGGAAGAGTTGTGGATTCCGCGCCATCTTGTCGGCGAAGTCTCGATGGTCGGCGAGCCGGTGGTAATCGTGGGGCTGATCAAGGAAATCGAGTATCGTGCGGGCGCGGTTTATCCTCACATCCGACGCGTTCTGGAGATGCCACGCGCAGTGAACGAATCGCCGCGCCCGAGCGCACCTCAGTCGGTGGGTCCTGCCCTGGTGGTGGGAATTCGGGTCGAATCGCGGAGCCGCACCCGCACTGTGATGGGGTCCATCGCCGCGGGATTGCTGGCGTGCATGGCCTTCGTCACCGTTTTTCGCGATGGCGCGGTCACGTCCAGATGGCTCGCTCGTCAAGCCGCGGCGCGCGTGGATCTGCCGTTCACTGCGCAGGACGATTACGAATCCGTGGTGACTCGCCTGGGCCCGCCCGCCGGCGATGAGTGGCGATCATCGGGTAGCGCGCAGTACCGGCGGCTGTGGTATCCGCGACACTCCTACACGGTGATTCTGACGGGTCGCGATCATCCGCGCTACGCGGGCGCAGTCGACGCGAGCGGCCGTGTGATTCATTCGGTTCGGCCGATCCGGTGAAAACCGGAATCCTGGCGGGCGCGTTCAATCCCGTGACTCGCGCTCATGTGGCCCTGGCGGACGCGGCACGAACCGTGGTCGACGAAATCATCTGTGTGCTCCCGCGAAATTATCCTCACAAGGCGTTTCACGGAGCGTCGCTTGACCAGCGGATCGAAATGCTCCGCAAGACTCGCAGCTTCGATCGGATCGAGGTAACGCAAGGCGGCCTTTTCATCGACATCGCGCGAGAGCTACGCGGAGCACAACCTGAAAGCGAACTGTACTTCATCTGCGGCCGCGATGCAGCCGAGCGCGTCCTTACCTGGGACTACGGCCAACCCGGTGCGATCGATCGGATGCTCGAAGAATTTCATCTCCTGGTCGCATCGCGGCAGGGGCGCTTGGATGCTCCGCCGCATTTGCGCGAACGCGTTCATGCGCTCGATGTCGGTGCGGACCTGAATGAAGTTTCGTCCACCGAAGTGCGGCGGCGGATTGCGTCGGGTGAATCCTGGGAACATCTAGTCCCCGGAGCGATTACGAATTTAGTGCGTGACCTGTACGCACAACGCGCTCCATAACTGTCGCGCCTCAAAGCCGTCAGTGGAGGCGCGTTGGTTTTCTTAGCGGAAGAAATCCGGAAGATTCGGTTTCGTGTCGCGCAGGATTTCTAAGATCGAACGGCGATCACGATCCGGTAACTTCGCGAACTTTTGGCTATGATCGCTGCCGGAGAGGACGGCATAGAGGCGCTGGTAGATCCGTTCCCGCACCGCGTCTGGCAACCCGTCGAACACCGGCGTGTAAATCACGTAGCTGAGCGGATAGCGGAACAGCCGCGTTTGCAAATCGAAATCGCGGAAGGATCGGCCCCTTTTGTCCCGCGGCCCGCGTTCGGGAAACGTCTTGGTGAAGGTCGAAACGCCCTCGATCGGCTCGACCAATGGCGCCTCGTCGATGAATAGCATGTACGCGACCGTTGCTTCGATATCGGCATCTTCCACGCGGCCCATCCGCGATTCCCAGTTCAGCCGCGTGAGAAAATTCATCATCTGCGTCTGATGCTCGAAGGTCATCAGCGCGACGATGTCGCTCACCGGCTTTAAATACGGCGCGGGACTGAAAAAATCAGCTAGGGATGCCAGATTCTGGTGGCCTTGGGTCGCGAGTGTTTCGGGCTCGGCCGGATCGGGCGCGATGGAATTGGCGCGGTCGCGCTGTTCCCCGCGTCTGGCGTTGACGTACCAGCCGCCCCAGCGATCCGCAAACGCAGTGCGATGATCGGTGATTATCCCGCCTTGCCCGTAGGGTTGCCCCACCGAATTGGGAAACACCGAGCCGATGAACATTCCCGGGACGCCGAGTGTGGCTGGGCCTTGATGACAGCGCAAACACACTTCGCCTCGCGTGAACGCGCCGGTACCTGGATTGAACGTGTAAAAGACAGTGCCTTGCCGCGGGTCGGACACCGCGACCTCGAGTCCGTCGCCGCCCGGCACAAATCCGATCGCGACGTTGTCATTGAAATAAATCGCGCGGGGATTGCGTGGCGAGATCCTGGTCGACTGAAAACTGGTTTTCGAAAACACCAGCGCCTGCGAATCGGCGTTGATATGCAAAGCCTCTAGAAGCGCAGGCAGCGAGTCGATTTTTGCGGAGCCTTTGGCGAGTCGCGATACAGCGTTGTCGCCGGCGTCCAGGAAATACCGGATCGCCGGATGATCCACTGGAAGATTCGATTGATATACCTGAGCGGTTCCAAGAACAGCCGCGCAACCGAGAATCAGGCAGCGCTGGTTCACATTTGTAATGCGGCTTAGTTGCCGCCCGGCCGAGCAGCGCCCCGGAAATTCGGCGAGTCGACCATGTACACCGCCGACGCGAATCCAACCGATTTCGCGAACACGTCCATCCGCGCGATCTGGTCGTAATCTTCCGGCGTTTTGCGATCGTAGATATCGGACTTCGACGCGATCACGCATTGGTCGGAACGGCAGTTATGCGAATTCGGCGATCCCAGTTTTTCGAGCAACGCGACCGTTTCCGGATGCGGCTGCCCGAATCGCGTTGGACCGTTCGCCATATCAGCGATCGTATCCCCAGACCGGCTCTTCAGTTCCGGTTTCGCGCCTTTGGATGCCAGGTAGTTGATCATGTCGTTGTCGCCCAGGAACGCGGCTCCATGCAGCGCCGTGTATCCGCGATTGTCGGCGGCATTCACGTCGTTGCCTTGTTCGACGCAAATTTTCACCGCGTCCAACGCCGGGAACGGAGCGCGAACGGTCCAGTTCCACGCCCAGCCGATTCCAGCGGCGGCGTGCAGCGGAGTCTCATCCGCTTTGTTCTTGAGCTTGGGATCCGCGCCATGTGCCAGCAGCAGCTTCATGGCTGGAATATCGCTAGATTGCGCGGCGCGCCAGAAAGCGGTCGCTCCGGCAGGATCCACCCAGGTGTAATCGTTGGTGAACGACCGGAACCACAGCTTCTCGCCGACCTGCGCGTTCACGTTCGCGCCCTTGTCGAGCAGGGCCGCCATCAGTTCCAGATGCGTCACCTTTTCCTGTTCCGTGGAGGGCTGCGGGAACCACGCCTTCGGCGCCCACTGGACGTCGATGGTGGCGTACAGCGGCGTCAGGCCGCTATTGCTGGCCAGGTTCACATCCGCCCCTTTGTCGAGCAGATACTTCGCGATTTCGAGATGTCCGTTGATGATCGCCTCGACCATCGGACTCATCTTGTCGCCACCGCTGATGTGATTCACGTCCGCGCCGGCATCCACCAGCGCCTTCACCGTGTCCAGATGGCCTTCACGAGCCGCGTAGATCAGCGACGTCATTCCACCCGCGAAATCCGGTCCCACTTTGCGCGGTCCGCGGAACCCGATGTCGCCGGCCTTTACGGTTCGCTTGGCAATCAGATATTGCACTTCTTTGAATCCGACCGATTTGGCGAAAGTATCGAGCTGCGCTTTGTCGGCGGCCGCTGTATCGATCTTGTAGACAGCCGATTCGAGTCCGATCGACCGCGCGAAGAGGTTCAATTGTTCTTCTTCGGGAGTCGCCGCTTTGGTCATTTCCGACGCTGCGCCTGCGCCGCCCCGGCCGCCGGCCGGTTTGTCCTCGACGATATTGCCGTCCTGGTCGAAGCGCACGCGCTCCAGTTTCCGTACCGAGGTCTCGACATTCACATCCGCGCCGCGCGACGCGAGCAGTTTCACCACCGGCGTCCGATTCAAAGCGGCGGCGAACATCAGGGCAGTCTGCCCATGCGCGGTCTCCTTCGCGTTGATATCAGCGCCGTGGTCGAGCAGGACCTTCACTGCGTCCGCATTGCCCGACGAGGCCGCCATCATCAATGCCGTGGTGCCATTCGCTTTGACCGACTTCGGGTCAGCTCCGGCCCTCAACAGTGCGTCGATCATGGGAGCGTCGCCGTTGATGCAAGCCATGAATAGAGGAGTGATCTCCCCCAGTCGCGTCATGGCTTTGGCATTCGCCCCGGCCGCGAGCAGCAGCTTGACCATGTCGAAATCGTCTTTATTGGCGGCCCAGTGTAGCGCCGTCATCCCGTCGCCTTGCGCGGCGTTGACGTCGGCCTTCTCTTTGAGCAGCGTGCGAACGGCTTCCTTATTGCCCTGCTGAGCTGCGTCGGCGAGCCGTGTATCGGCTGCAGCGATCAGCCCCGCGAAAGCGCAAAGCCCGATAAAAGTCTTCTTCAACATGGATGACTCCTGTCAAATCTTAAATCGCCACTTCGCCAGTGCTGTCGCCGAACGTTTCGACGTTGACACCCAACCGGTGCAACATCGTTAACATGACGTTCGCCATCGGAGTGTTCTCCGCCGCCCGTACATGCATGTTGCCTTTGACTTTTCCGCTGGCGTGACCCGCCAGGAATACCGGAACATGCTTGTGATTGTGCACGCTGCCGTCGCCCATCGGGCTGCCGTACATCACCAGCGAATGATCCAGCAGGCTGCCGTCGCCGTCCGGCGTGTTCTTCAGTTTTTCCAAAAAGTACGGGATCAGGCTGACATGGTAGCGGTTGAGCTTCGCGAATTCCGCGACCTTGGCCGGCTGTTCGCCATGATGCGAGCATGGATGGAAAGACTGGTTCACTCCGCTTTCCTTGAATACACGGCCGCTGACGTCGCGGCTCATTTTGAACGCCGATACGCGCGTCGTCTCCGTCATGAACGCCAGCGCCTGCAGATCGAACATCAGCTTCACGTGCTCTTCGTACGAATCCGGCACACCCAGTGGAGCCGCCGGCAACGCGCGAGCTTCGCCGCTCATATTGTATTTTTCGATGCGTTGAATCCGCCGTTCGATCTCGCGAACGTCTTCGAGATACTGATCCAGGCGATGACGATCGGTGGGACCCAGGTTGCGCTGGAGCTTCGCGACATCTTGCGAGATCCAGTCGAGGATGCTGCGGTTTACCTTCTGCCGCTTGATGCGCTCTTCGGGAGTGCGCCCATCGCCGAACAGGTTCTCGAACGCCTGCCGCGGATCGAGAGTCATAGGCAGCGGTGTGGTCGGCGACTGCCAGCTGATCGTATCCGCGTACACGCAGGCATAGCCGTAGTCGCAGGCGCCCGACGCATCGACAGCTTCGATGCACAACTGAATCGACGGCAGCGGCGTGTCCTGCCCGAACTGCTGCGCGTACAACTGATCGATGGAGGTGCCGACGAAATAATCCGAGCCTTCGGTCATCTTGGGATGCGACGCGGTCAGGTACACCGCGCTCGACCGGAAGTGATCCGCGCCTTCTTCCGCCGCCGACCATGCCGTGGCCGGATGCAGATCCGTGTCGCTCACGATGGTGATGTAGTCGCGGAAATCCTTCAACGGCTCGAGCGTCTGGCTCCACTCGAAATCGGAGCCTTCCTTTTCAGGAGACCAGTAATGCTTGTTCGCCCCCTCCGCCGTGCTGCCGGCCATGCCATGCACCATTTCGATGCAGGCCAGCCGGGTCTTACCGGCCGCCGCCGTCTTGGCGATGGGAGTCTGCGCCGGAACCATGGAATCGAGCAGGGGCAGCGCCATCGTGACGCCCATTCCTCTGAGGACCGCGCGACGCGAAAGATGCTTTTTCGAGAGATACATCCTGGGTCTCCTTCACTACCTGAAATTGTACTTGAACCACATGAGCTTGAACTTTTCTCGACCTTTTAACGATGCGCCACCGGGTCCACCGTCGGCACCGGCTCCGCTTCCTCCGCCCTGCGCATCTGGAACGGCGGGCTCTTTACGATTCCTAAAATAAACGATGAGAAGCGGTTATCGTTCTTTGCCGCTTCCTTTTCCACGCCGCGTACAAACGGCATGTCATGATAATCGATCACGCGCCCCAATCCATAGGCCAGCATGCTTTCTGTGAAAGCACCGACGAACGCGTCGGAATGGTTCAAAATCGCCTGGCGCAAGCTCACCGGACCGTTCAGCTTCGCCCCATCGAACATCCTACCGGACGAATCGATCTTGAAGCCGCCGTCATTCACGCGCCACAGTCCGACCGCGTCGAAATTCTCCAGCGAGAAGCCGATGGGGTCCATCATGGCATGGCACGAATTGCACGCCGGATTCTTGCGATGCTCTTCCAGCCGTTCCCGCACCGATTGCGGCTTGTCGTTCAACCCGACTTCCTTAAACGGCGGGACATCCTTCGGCGGAGCCGGGGGAGGCGTTCCGAACAATACTTCCAGCACGTATTTGCCACGCTGCACTGGCGACGTCCGATTCGCGTAGGAAGTCAGCATCAGGATTCCCGCTTCACCCAGCAGTCCGAACCGATTGGGGTCGGTCAGAGTGACCCGCCGGAATCGTTCGCCCAGAATATTCGGCATGCCGTAGTGCTTGGCGAGCCGCTCATTGACGAACGTGTAGTTCGCTGTGAGCAGATCGAGAAGACTGCGATCCTCGCGCATCACGCTGTCGAACAGCATCTCGGTCTCTTTGACGGCCGACTGCGAAAGCGTCCGGTCGAAATCCGGGAACAGGAACAGATCCGGGCTCCATTCCTTCAGATTCGCCAGGTGCAGCCATTGATATGCGAACGTGTTGGTCAGCGACTGCGATCGCGGGTCCACCAGCATCCGGCGAACTTGCTTTTCGAGAACTGCCGGATCGTGAAGCTTGCTTTGGCCGGCCAGAACGACCAGTTGATCGTCCGGCGCGCTGCTCCACAGGAAGTACGACAGCCGCGAGGCGAGCTCCAGATCGCTGATCCGGTAGTTGCTGCCCGGCGTCGCGCTGGAGGGAGTCCGCTCGAAGCGGAACACAAATTCGGGACTCGCGATCATCGCCTGAATCGCGGTGCGGATTCCAGACTCGAAATCGTTTTCCGCATTGCGTCCCTGCTGGAAGAAGCCCAGCAGGCTTTCGACGTCGTTGTCATTGGTGGGACGCCGGTAGGCTTGCTTCACCAGAGCGGCTAAAATCTTTTTCGCGCAGGGAACTTCGTCCGAGCCCGGGGCCGGACGGCAGATGAAGATTTTGCGGCGGCTGGGTGTTTCCGAAAGACCCTCGACCTTGGTCGGACCCGTGATGCTCAGTTCATGCAGATGCGGCAGCGTGCTGACGCCGGGGATAGTCCCCGCGCTCACGTCGACCAAGCTCTGCTCCACCATCCTATATTCGTCTTCGAGCGGGCCATCGGCGGTCGCGATGAACGCCGCCGCGATTCTCTGTGGACCGGCCTTGATCTTGATGGGAGGCGTCTTGATCCCGTCATTGGCCAGCGTCATCGCCGGATTGATGTCCAGCAACGCGGCGCGTTCGCCATTCACGGAAACTTCAATCTGCTGGCCCTTGCCCTGATTCAGCCCGAACAACGGACCCGTGGGGGAATAGTAGAAGCCCAGCTTGATGACATATTCGCCGTCGGCTGGAAAATCGTGGACCTGCGCAATCCCCCCGCGCGTTCCCATGGGCGTGCCTTCGACGTGCCGCGTCTGCGAAATCACGCGGGAGATCTGATAGGTGGTGGTCAACGCGGCTGCGCTGGTATCTCCCACCGCTTCACGGCTGATCCGGCCAGCAGCTCGGATATATCCTTCCATCAGCGCCGGCGAAATCATCAGCACGTCAGCCATGTTGTCGAATCCATGGCTCGAATCGTCGGGAGGCAGGAGCGCGGCAACGTCCACATCTACTGAGAGCAGATCGCGAATCGAGTTGGCATACTCGGTGCGATTCATCCGGTGCAGCGGCGGGCGTCCCGGATTCAGGTGCGCGGCCGCGGCTTGATCCACGCCATTCTCGACCACCGCGACAAAGCTTTTCGACGCGGCCGCATCCGGACGAGGCATGCCTGCTGGTGGCATCATCCCGGCGTGCATTTTTCGGATCACTTTTTCGAGCTGTTCCGAACTATCGCCCGGTTTTGCGAGATCGACCTTAGTCCAGGAGAATCCGCCGGATTTGACCTTGTCGTTGTGACAACCGAGGCAGTATTGATTGACTAGCGCGCGCTGGTTTGTGAGGCTCATCGTAGCGGGAGCAGTTTGGCCGAACGCCACCGCGCTCAAAGAGGTCACCATCGCCGCCACCGCGAATGCTTTCATCAACTTCTCTCCCTCGAAACCAACGTTGTCCCCGAGGTACAACTCTTCCTACAGAAATCGGATGCACAACACGGGCGCATTAACTTCCGCCAGAATTATATAAACACCACGCACCGGAGTCAAGGGCCGAACGGCGTAAATGTCGAGTATGCTCAACGGCATACAGTCCAAACTCGGCCGTGACCAGGTCCCTTCTTCGACGATTTTTCGGGATCGATCGTTACACGGGGGAAAACTTGTTTGATGCGCTGGGCAGTGGTATGCTGCCTCGGATAGGAGCGATTTAACCAATGCGTTGCTGGATCCCGACCGCCCCGACTATGTTGATGCTGGCGTTGGCTGCCGTAAGCCACGCCCAATCCAAGGTCGATTTCGAAATGATGACGTGGGCGGAGGTCAAACAGGCGCTCGCGGCCGGCAAGACTACCGCGTTGATTTATAACGGTGGAACGGAGCAGCGGGGTCCCCAGAACGTCAACGGTGGCCATACGCTGATGGCCCGGGCTACGGTGATCGCGATCGCCGAAAAGCTCGGAAACGCCATCGCCGCACCGGTACTGCCGTTTTCCCCCAATCGCGCCAGCGCCGAGCTTCCGGGTACCATCGGGCTTTCGAACGAATTGTTCGCCGACCTCAACCAGCAGATCGCCGAGCAGTTAATCGTCACCGGCTTCAAGGACATTGTTCTGATGGGCGACCACGGCGGCGGGCAGCAGCAGTTGGGCGAAGTCGCCAAAAAACTCACGGAAAAGTATTCTTCAAAAAGCATTCGCGTGGTTTTTTGCGATGAAGTTTATGCGAAAGCCAATGGCGATTTCGACAAGTGGCTCGCAGAGAATGGCTACCCGTCGAGTTCGCATGCCGGGATTCCGGACACTTCAGAAATGCTGTACCTGGGCGGCGATAAAGGCTGGGTGCGCAAGGATCTGGTCGCAACCGCGCTGGGCGATCCAGTGGGTGGACGCGGAGGCGGCCGGGGACGCGGTCAGGCTCCCGATCCCAACGCGCCCCCACGTATCAACAACGGAATCCAGGGCGACGGGCGCAAATCGACGCCGGAGCTCGGCAAGAAGATCTTCGATATGAAGGTCGATTATGCGGTGAAGCAGATCCACCAACTGCTCCCAGCGAAATAATTCTCTTAGCCGCGAATTCACGCGAATGAACGCGAATTAAGAATTGGCGTTCATTTGCGTGCATTCGCGGCCACAACGTTTTTCAGGCCTTCATGTCCTTCCCGCTGATTTGGAGGTCGAACCCGTCCGGATCGAGGATATGGAAGCTGTTTTCAGTGTCGGGACGATACTGCATGGGACCTAAGCGAGCTGGCGGTCCGCCTTTTTCGCCGCGCTCCATTTTCTTGTAGCCCCGGCGCTTCAATTCGTCTTCAACTTGCGCGGTGTTCCATCCCTCGATGGTGTAGGCGATGTGGTCGACCAGGGGAGGCTTCCGGTCACCTCGGACATTTCGCGGCAGTAACCAGGAATCGCCAAACGCCAGGTAGCATTGGCCCTTGCCCTCGTCCTGCGTTACTCTCATCCCCATCAGATCAGCATAAAAATCCCGGGTCTTGGTGTAGTCGGCGACGTTGTAGGAAATGTGATTGACAGTGGTTGTCTTGAATCCTTTGCCGGCGGCCGAAGCCTGGTCTGCCGCGCCCATGGCGGCCGCCGCCACAGCGATGCTCCGCACCAACTGACGCCTGTTCATCTTTCCCTGTTCAAAGTCGTTCAATAGTTTCGCAATCAAGCTTTCCATGTGCCGGCCCTCCTGTTGGGTCCGGTCCATTATTCTACGCCGTGTCACGGGCGAGGAGGGCAGTCTTTCGGCATAGCCGATCACTTTTTTTCGCGGAGCCGCTCATCGATATCGTCGAGTTTTTCCCCCAGCAGGTTCAGCTTTCTCGACAAACCCTGGATTTCGGACTCCGCCCGCCGGTTGACCTCGAAATCGAGTTCGCCGCGCAGACGATCCTTGGTGTCCTGGCGATTCTGGCTCATCATGATGACCGGCGCCTGAATCGCCGCGAGCATCGAGAGAAACAGGTTCAACAGAATGAACGGATACGGGTCCCATGCCGATTTTCCCAATGAAATATTGATGAGGGTGTATACCACCAGCACCACGCCAAACGCCAAGATGAACGACCAAGATCCTCCAAAGCGCGCCACGGAATCCGCCAGGCGCTCGCCGAACGTAGCCTCTTCTTCGATGATCTGGTTCACGTTGCGCTGAGACCGGATGCGGACCAGTTTCTGGGATCCGTGAAACTGTTTCCCTAGCACCGCCAGCATGTCCATCCCGGCGTGCGGCTTGCGCGCGAGCAGAACCTCGATGTCGTTCCGGTCAACTTCAATACATACGGTTTCTTCGATGGACACCGCGCTGGTCTGATGCGGCGTCTGATCGAGCATCGACGCGAAGCCGAAGAACTCTCCCATGGCGGGCTCGTCGACCAGCACTTCCTGCTGATCCTCGTCCACGGTGGTAACGCGGACCAGTCCGCTCACCATGACATACGCTCGCCCGCCGGGATCGTCCATCTTATAAATCCGCTGCCGTGGCGCGAATGTTTTCAGCTCCACCTGGCCGGCGAGGACGGCTGTTTCGTCGTCATCCAGCAGCGCGAACAAAGGAACGTTTTTCAGGACTTCAGGATTGCAAGCCATCCATTCACCTCGAGATTGCTGAAACTTGGAAATTTACCGCTCCCCGTGGTCGGGGCTTTAGAATTTTAGCAATGCTTCGAGTTCCTCGAGTTCCTCATGTTAGACTTTCTCTGATTCCCGAAAGATTAAAAAATGCCGAGCCGCACCGCATTGTTCGCTGCCATCGTGATGCTCATTGCCGGGCTATCGATCCCCAACCGCGCCAGCGCGCATAGCGTATCGAAACAGGATGCGAGCTTCGTCCAGTCGAATCAAGGCACGGCGATTGTCCCCTTCATTTATTTGGGCGCCAAGCACATGGTGACCGGATACGATCACCTGGCTTTCCTGGTGGGAGTCATTTTCTTCCTGTACCGAATGAAAGACATCGTTCTGTACGTCACCCTGTTCACCATCGGACATAGCATTACTCTGCTCGCGGGCGTTTTGGGAGGGATTCACGCCAATCCGTACGTCATCGACGCAATCATCGGCTTTTCGGTGGTTTACAAAGCTTTTGACAACATGGATGGCTTCCAGCGGCTTTTCGGATTTCAGCCCAATACCAAACTTGCTGTCCTGGTTTTCGGCTTGTTCCACGGCTTCGGTCTGGCGACGAAACTCCAAGAATTGGATCTCTCGCGCAATGGATTGGTCACCAACATTCTCAGTTTCAACGTCGGCGTGGAAGTCGGGCAAGTGCTGGCGCTGACCGCGGTGCTGATCGCGCTCAGCATCTGGCGAACCCGGCCGGGATTCCTGCGTCATGCCCTGGCAACCAACACGGCGCTGATGGCGGCTGGATTTGTTCTAGTCGGATATCAGATCGCTGGATACCTGAATCCCGCGTAGGCACCGATACCAATATGAGTGAAGCACAAAACCTAGCGGCGGTCGAAGCGCCCTCGAAAGCCGCCATCGTAAAGGCGACCTTGATTGCCTTCGCCGTGGCGTTGGTGCTTCTGTTTGCCGCCGTCCTGCCAGCCGAATATGGCATCGATCCACTGAAAACGGGCAAGCTGCTCAAGCTGTCCGGAATTTCTCAAACGGATTCGAACGCAGGAGGCCGCGCTAGGCCCGCCAAAACCGGAATCTACACTCCTCAACCAGGCACCTATAAGGTGGATACCGAGGAGATCGGTCTCCATCCCGGCGAAGGATTCGAGATCAAATATCACATGCACAAAGGCGCGTCCTTGGTGTTTGCCTGGAAGGCGGACGGCCCCCTTCAATTCGAATTTCACGGCGAGCCGGATCAGAAACCCAAGCCCGATTATTTCGAGAGCTACCTGCTGGAGAACAACGGCGGCAATGACCGCTTCTATGGCTCGTTCACCGCGCCCACCACCGGCGTCCATGGCTGGTTCTGGCAGAACAAGACGAAACAGGACGTCCGGATGCACCTGTCGGTTTCGGGCTTTTTCGACTCTTCGAAGATGTACGAAGCGGGTGCTCCACCCGAAGAGCTCCTGATCGAGGACCCGAAGTAGCCACACTTCGGCGTTCGCCTGGGAGCTTCTCGAAGAACGGTGATCGGGCTCATCATGCGCGCCGCGTCAGGCAAATCGCGGTAGGACTGCTGTTAGGGATCCCGCAGGCCGCGGGTATGGCACAATTCCTGCGCGGCGTACTGTTCGGGTTGAGCCCGCTCGATCAGCTTCCCATGCGATCGCCGCAACCGTACTTGCTGCGATGGCGTTGCTCGCGACGTATGCACCGGCGTCCAGAGCCCCTCGCGTCGATCCGCTGATTGTGCCGCGGCACGATTAGCTCGGCAAGTGAAGAATCTGACAGAGGGTCGTTTTCCGAGTGCCCACGAGAGACGCGAATGGAAGGAGTTCGCAGGGCGAGCCTCCAGAAATGCCTGCAACGTTGATTCAACGCTGTCATTTGGCGGACTTCACATCGCAAATTGGGCACCGTTGATAACCGTCAGGAATCTTCGCACCACAGCGCCCACACGGTGTCTCGCTAATTCGAAATCGTTTGAGCACCGGATCATAACGGCCCCACTCGGCTGAGTGGGGCGCGCTCTCCACATAAGTGTCCTTGATGGAACATCCTTCCCCTCCGAGCACGACGCTGGCTCCGCCTCCCAGCGCCATTGATGCAGACAGTCCGATGAGGTTCGGAAGCTCAGCCAACGTTGTGCCGCCTGGAAGATCCAGGCCATAGTAAAGGTCCTGGTAATTCTCTCCCATCACTGACCATTGAACGCTCGTTCCCACAGAGCCGCGTCGACCTTGCCTAAAAGAAACATCTTTCACGATCTTCGTGCAGATGTTCTTAATTTCACTCGTGGGCCTGTTCATCCTGGCCGCCTCTTCCAGTCGTTTCAAGTCGTTTTGCTTGATCTTGTATTTTGCACCCGTTGCAACGATAAGAATGTCTTTGCCTGGAGTCGGAACAACCATATCGATGTCAAAGCTAGGACGTGCTTCCGTATCCTTGTTCTCTCTCGATGCGCCCTCGTAATTTGAGACCGTATAAATGCTGGTTTGTCCTTCGTGCCACACCGCGATCACGTACGTGTGGCGCCTGTCGGGATAGGCCGACGACAGTCCCTTAACGCGAATTTCCGCGTCGGACCGCAACAGTTCCAAGATCTGTTTCAGGCAAAGGGTCGAAAATGGTGTCGTTTGATGTAGTTCCTGGAGCCATTCTGCCGGCGTCTTAAGATCATCGTCCCAGCCGATCCCGTTGTACGAGATGATACCTTTCGCGTCCAAACAAACGAACGCTGTTAGCTTCGTTGATCTCTCCGTCAGCGTGTCCCCTTTCCCCATCGCGCTGACGCGTCGGTCAGACGCAACAACAATGGCGAACGGATACGCTAGGCTTACGTTTAACGACATTTTCTGAGGTCTTTCGTTTCTCTTCGTGTGTCGTGACGGCGTCGCGTAATAACTTAAGATGGCGGCCCACTAGACTCGTCCGACTCTATTAGTAAGGATGCATCTATGGAAGATCAAACTCAAGGGGAAAGAGATCAGCATGCACTGGGTAGTGCGTCCGACTAGTCGTATAACACGCATCTCGGAAACTCACTAGCGCCAAAAGCCTAGCGCTTCGATCTCTTCTGCCGGGACGCTTCTACTATGGAAAATTGCAGTTTCTTCTCGACTGGGTCCACGCGATCCAGCCGGATGCGCACTTTGTCGCCGATTGAAAATTGCTTGCGGCTGCGCTCGCCAATGATCTTACGTGTGTTTTCGTGATAGCGGAAGCGATCTCCTGGCAGCATCTCCATGGGGACCAGCCCCTCAATGAACAGATCTTCGAGCTCGACGAAGAATCCGAAGCGCGTGGTGGAAATGATCAGCGCGTCGAATTCGTCGCCGACGCGATCGATCATGAACTTCACTTTTTTCCACTCGACCAGCTCGCGTTCGGCTTCGGCGGCGCGACGTTCGGTTTCAGAAGACGATTCCGCGACCGCGCGCAGGTTGGCGTCGTACATTCTGCCATCGAGATGCGCGTGCAGAATCCGGTGGACGATCAGGTCGGGATAGCGGCGAATGGGCGAAGTGAAGTGCGTATAGCTCGGCGCTGCCAGCGCGAAATGACCGACATTATTTTCGCTATAGCGCGCCTGCTTGAGCGATCGCAGCATCAGATAACTGAGGATGCGCTCCTCGGGCTTCCCGGCGATCTTCGCCACCAGTTTCTGGTAGTTGCGCGAAGTGAGATTGGGATTGTCCAGAGCCAGCGTCTCTCCTCGCAAGCGTTTCACCGGAGTCGCGCCGGCGCCGAGTGAATAGCCGAAGTGCGCGGCGACGTCTTCGAACTCCAGCACGCGTTTCGGATCGGGCCGCTCGTGGATGCGATGGATCATGGGCGCCCCCGTCGCTTCTAAATGCGACGCAACGGCTTCGTTCGCGGCCAGCATGAACTCTTCGATGAGGCGATGCGCAATGTTGCGCAGCGCGCGGGTCACGCCGGTCATTTCGCCGAATTCGTCGAATTCGAGCAATGGCTCCGGCAGATCGAAATCGATCGAGCCGCGCTTGACGCGCTTCCGGTTCAGGATCAACGCCAGCTCTCGCATCAATTCAAAACGCGAAATGAGTCGCGCGTAGCGGTCGCACAAGGCGCGGTCGCCTTCGAGCACTCCATGGACGGCGGTGTAGGTCATGCGCTCCGCGCTGCGGATCACGCCTTGAGTGAAGTCCTGAGAGACCACGTCGCCGCGTGAATCGATTTCAAGCAGCGCGCTCAAGACCAGCCGGTCTTCGTGAGGACGAAGCGAGCATTGGTCCGTGGATAGCTCGACCGGAAGCATGGGTACGGCGCGATCCGGAAAATAAACGCTGGTGCCGCGCAGCAGCGCTTCGCGATCGATGGGCGTACCGGGTCGGACGTAGTGGCTCACGTCGGCGATGTGCACCTGCAATGCGAAATTGCCGTTCGGGAGCCGATCTACCCATACCGCGTCGTCGAAGTCGCGCGCGGTTTCTCCATCGATGGTGACGATGTCGAGTTCGCGAAAATCGCGGCGGTGAGCGATTTCTTCAGACGGAATCGGTCCTGGAAGCGCAGCCGCCTGTTCCAGGACGTCGTCAGGAAATTCATGTGGAATGTGATGCGAGCGGATCAGGATCTCCACGTCGATTCCAAATGAATCCGGACGTCCCAGCACTTCCACAATGCGGCCCACCGGGCGTTCGCCATCCTCGCCGAAATCGAGAATCTCGGCCGTGACGATCATGCCTTCCAGATCTTCGACCGATTCGACTTCGACGGCTCGGGCGCCCACGCGATGGGCCAACGGATTCGCGAGCGGCAGTTCCATGCCTTCGGGAATACGCACCCACTGGCGGATGCGATCGTCGTGCGGCACCACGACGGCGCTTTTTCGTTTGATATGGAACTCGCCGACGATGGTGGGATGGGCGCGGCGCAGCACGTCCACGATTTCGCCGTGCGCGCGACCATCCGGATCCACGCGGCGGATGCGGACGCCGACGCGATCGCCATGCATCCCCCGATGCGCGCCCTCTTTCGGAATATAGATATCGCCCTTGATGCCCTCCAGCGGCTCGTCGGGAATGACGAACGCGTAGCCGTCGCGATGCACGCTGAGCCGTCCATGAATCGGCGCGGATTTTTTTGGTCCCTTGGGCACGTTCCATTATCATTGTAGGTTTATGGAACTGAAGTCCGTCCGCTTGGAGATTCCCGAAAACGCGAACATCATCGTGGGCCAGAGCCACTTCATCAAGACGGTGGAGGATTTGTACGAGGCGCTGGTCAACACGGTTCCGCACATGAAGTTCGGCATCGCGTTCAACGAAGCGTCGGGTGCATGTTTGACGCGGGTCGATGGCAACGATCCCGATCTGCAGGCCAACGCCGCGCGCAATGCGCAGGCGATCGCGGCCGGTCATGTGTTCGTAATCGCGATGCGCGACGGGTATCCCATCAACGTGCTCGGAAGGATTCGCGACATTCCTGAAGTCTGTTCCATCTTCTGCGCGACGGCGAATCCGGTGGAAGTGATCGTCGCCGAAACCGAGCAGGGCCGCGGAGTGCTGGGAGTGATCGACGGCGCATCTCCTAAAGGAATCGAGGATCACGCCGGCGCGGAATGGCGGCACGGGCTGCTGCGGAAGATCGGGTACAAGCGCTGAAAAACAGGTTCACGCAAAGACGCAAAGATCGCCGAGATGATCCGAGTGATTCTTTGCGCCTTGGCGTCTTTGCGTGAGATTTTTGTTTTGCTACGAGTACTTCCCCGATAGCGCACGCCAGCGGATTCCCAGCAAATCGATGAAGGATTGCACTCCCGACCACATACTGACTTTGGTGCCTTCCACGTTGTTCCACACCACCGGCACTTCAATCGCGCGATAGCCCAGCGTTTTCGCGATCACCAGGTCTTCCACATCGAAACTGAAACCGTCGAGTTTCTGGCGAGAGAAAATCTCACGCCCAGCCGCGGCCTTGAAGAGTTTGAACCCGCACTGCGTGTCACGGAAAGGAAGGCCGGTCACCACGCGCATCACGACGTTAAACGCCCGTCCGGACAGTTCGCGAAACGCGGATTGATGCACGCCAACCAGCGACCGGTCCAGCGCGCGCGAGCCGATGGCGACATCGGCAGACCCACGTTCCGCGGCGGCGAGAAGTTTGTCGAGTTCCGCGATGGGCGCCGAGAGATCGGCGTCGGTATACAGAATCCAGTCGCCTTTCGCTTCGAGCATGCCGTGACGAACGGTGTAGCCTTTTCCGCGATTCCCAGGATTGCGGAGCAGGCTGATGCCGGCATGGTGCTCGATCAGCGCGGCAGTTCCATCGCGCGATCCGTCATCCACCACGATCACTTCAACAAAATCGAAATTCTTTACCGCCAGATAAGCCATCACCGCGTCGAGTGTGGACGGCAGGCGAGCTTCTTCGTTGTAGGCCGGGATGACGATCGAAAGCGAGGACAATCTTATGAGCCTATCGCGAGAAGCGATCCCCAGTGGAACCCAGCCCCGAAGCCCGCGAAAATCACCGGCTCGCCGCGGCGAAATCCGGATTGCGCGCTCCACTCCGCAGCCGCGATAAGCATGGACGCCGAGGAAGTATTTCCGTACCGGCCAATGTTGGAAAAGAATTTTTCGGGCGCGACCTCCAGAGTCCGCGCGATTTTCAAGATCAGATTCTGATTCGCCTGGTGCATCAGGAACGTGCCGATCGCCGGCGCGGATTGCTGGGTCCGGTCGAGCAACTCGCGAATCACCGCTGGAACCTTGCGCGCGGCGTGCATAATGACCGTTCCGCCGTCCATGTGCAAATCTTGCCCGAAGTCCAGCCGTAATGCATCGGTGAAATTGCCGTCAGAATGCAAACACCAATGGACCAGTTCCGCCACGCCTTCGGCCGGATGGATGAGGCAGGCGCCCGCGCCATCGCCGAACAGAATCGCGGTGTTCTTGTCGAGCGAGACCGTCGCCGACATTTTTTCCGCCGCCACCAACAAGACCGATCCACAAGAGCCGGAAAAATGACCAGCCATGGCGAGTCCAAACAGCGACCCCGCGCTGGCCATGGGAAGATCGATCGCGGGGACTCCAGCCAAACCGAGCTTTGCGGCGATTTCCGCCGCGGGTCCTGGAAAGCGGCGCTCCGACGAGCCGCTCGAAACGATGACCATGCCGATCTGGCCACCGCCGGCGCGTGAAAGACAATCCTGGGCCGCACGAACACCCATGCCGGCCACGGATTCCGCATCGCTCGCGTAACGCCGCTCAGAGATGCCGGAAACGTTGAGAATCCATTCAGCGTCGCAGCCGAGCCGTTCGGCGAGTTCCGCGTTGGCCACTACGCGCGCAGGAACGTAGCTGCCGAACGCACGAATAAACGCCATACTCAGGCGGCGTTCGCTTCGATGTAACTGTTAATGCGGGCGAGCGAATCGAACTTGCGCGGATTCAGATCCGAGTCGGGAACTTTGATCGCGAATTCCTTTTCCAACTCGCTCACCATGTCCGGTAAGGCGAAGGAATCAAGGACCCCGGACTCAAACAGCGACTCCTCCGGATCAGTGGGCAGCGGCTTCTGCGCGACCTTCCGGACGACGGTCAGGATACGTTCTTGCGTAGTCATTAAAACTCCGTAACTTCAACATATTAGCAAAGTTAACGTCTAGCGCCGCGGCAGCCGATCGAATATGATAGTTCATGCTTCCGTACGCATTGATGTCGCTAAGCTTGATGGCTTTACGACAAGCGCCGGCGGGCACGCAGTTGCACATCCGGCTGAACGCCCCGGTGGGCACCTATTCAAGTAAGGCCGGATCTCCAGTGTCGGCGGTGCTGATCGCACCAGTCGCGTCGATTGGCGGCGATACGGTTCTGCCTGTTGGAAGCATCCTCAACGGGACCGTCAAGCGAGTGCAACGCGTCGGATTTGGACTGATGCACGAAACCGCCGGGCTGGATCTGGAGTTTCACGAGATCGCGCTTCCGGATGGTCCCAGCTTACCGATCGCGACCCGCGTGACGGATATCGATAACGGGCGTGAGCGGGTCACCGATGAGGGAAGCATCCTCGGTGTGCGCACCACCAACAGTATCGCGTATCGCGCGAGCGGATACATCCGCACGGCGCTGGCTTGGGAGGTTCACGCGCGGCTCGCCTTCTGGGCCGTAAAAACGCTGCTGATACAAGTGCCGGAGCCGGAGATTTATTACGCCTCGGGCGCGGAACTCACGTTGTGGCTGACCAAACCGGTGGCCTCCGCCGCGCGCGAGCCGCGCGGAAACGGAGTGCTGACGGAGGAACAACGCGCTCATCTTGAGGAGCAGTTGACGGGAATGCCGTACCGGTCCTACACAGGGTCAAACCGCCCATCGGATCTGGTGAACGTGATCCTGATCGGATCGCGCGAGCAGATCGCGGATGCTTTCAATGCGGCGGGCTGGACCGAATCCAAGCCGCAGACCTGGCGCTCGCGGCTGAACGATATTCGCGCCGTGGTGGAAGGCCGGGGAGACCGCGCGGCCCCCATGTCCAAGCTTTTCGTAAACGACGTGGAGCCTGAGGTTTCGTTTCAAAAGGGTTTGAACGACGTCGCGAAACGTCATCACGTGCGGTTATGGAAGCAAGCGGCGGCATGGAACGGCCAGGAAGTCTGGGTCGGAGCTGCCACGCGCGACGTCGATTTCGCCTTCCTGCGGCCGGGCCAGGCGCTCACTCATCGGATCGAGCAGGATATCGATCTGGAGCGCGACAAGATTGTGCGCGATCTGGAGTTCACCACTTGCACCAGCCTGGTGAATTGGTGGGATCGTCCCGGGACTCCCAACAATGCGCACAACGCGACCGGAGATCCGATGATCACGGACGGCCGCGTGGCGATCGTCCAGCTGACCGAATGCGCTGCTCCGCGCGGGATCGACGAAGCGCCCCAGCTGCGGATTCACGGCAACTATTTCCAGCGTCTGGCGCGCCGGCAGATCCTGAGCGTCCGCAGCGATTTTTATCGCAGAAATCTGTATTGGCGGACGTACGAAGGCACGCGCTGGATGGTTCTTGCCGTCCGGCATCGCCACCCACGGTCACCCGAGTTCCGGCCCACGGACGGGGTCGCCGATTCGCTGCTGACGCGGGCCAGGAATAGCAGCTGGCTGCGTTAAGTAGACACGCACTAGATCCGCAACCGAGGAGCCGACTAGATCAACGCTGCGCCCTTGATCATTACTTTTACAACATCAAACGTCGAGCGTCGCCACCGTCCATTGCCATGACTACCGGGGCTGGCCCCGTCGCAGGCTCCACAGTCCGCGCGCCGAGACGATGAAGGTGAAGCCCCCGAGCCCGCCGAGCGCCCAGAGTGTCCAGACGAAGAAAAAGCCTCCGGGGGACTTGGCGATCTCGGCGTAATGTGTCCCCCTCATGTGAATAACGGGCATGCCTGCCGCGAACACTCCGACGAGCAGCATGATGACGTGCCCCGATCGCCGTTCGGGGAGCACGAGCGTCCCGTACAGGAAGACCACGAGGACGAGCAGCGCAATGTTTGAGCTCTCGGCCCTCGATATCCCACGGACGATGTCGTCCGTAATGTGAAGCGTCAGCAAGAGGATCGAGAGCAGAGACGCGATGGTTAACATGACGTTGTGTTTCATTGGATATTCTCCTTGTTGGATTTGTGTGTGCCTCATCGCCCTGCTGCCTTTGCCTGCTCCGTCCAGAAGCCGCAGCGCAGTTGAGAACCCAGCGACATTGTGCGATCTCCAGTTGTTTTCATGGGTTACAGAGCCGTTCCGTTTCGTGGCCAAGCGCGGCAGCCGCTTCGTCGGCGAGCGATGCCGGGGCGAATTCGAGCAGGTCACCCGGCTGGCACTGCAGTGCCGCGCAGATCGCATCGAGTGTCGAGAAGCGGACGGCGCGTGCCTTTCCTGTTTTGAGAACCGACAGGTTGGCGAGCGTGATTGAGAAACGATAAATACCTTATCGTTGTTCAATATGTTTAGCACGACCCCTTTCCGAGCCTGGGCCATGGGGCGGCGCACTAAAATTGCAGCAGTTGCAGCAGCGAGAGACGGCAGCTTTTTCGCCGTTGGGCGGGTGGCGCGCCAGTGCCACGCACGAACCACTACATCCATCTCTCTCAGCAAGCGACAGTCGTCAACGGGATTCAGGAGGTAGTGCAGGCGAGCCGGGGAAGAACGCCGGCATCGACCGTCCCGCCGCGAGATAGGTAACGATCAGTCGCCAAGTATTGAATAGCCTCGTGCAGTTCCGTGCGTGGGCACTCGGACGAACGCGCCCAGGTGGGCAAAGATGAATCCGCGGAAGGCCACAGGGGTCATCGATTCAGTTAACGCCGAATAGGGACTCCTCAGGCGCTCTTGCTTCGCCCCGCGCGCCTGCCGCGAGGCGGGATGTAATGGAACCGAACCATGTAGATGTTCTGACCTTTACCGTGTTTCGCTACCTTGAGCAGGTCAATAATGCCGAGAAAGCCGGACTCTCGCGCCAGTTGCGGCGTAATCTCCTGGAATCCGATCGGCTCGATGGAATCCACTTCGATCTCACCTTCTTCCATGCGATAGCGGTTGCCCGCTTTCACGTGGGGATGCGTCCAGATGCGGACGCTACAGGTTATTTCTCCGCGGCGAACTCCCTCACGGAGGCGCTTGGTGAAGACCATGAAAAAAGCTTACACGTCAGCGCCCCAAAACGCGTAGCGGTCAAGCTGAGAGTTTCAAAGCTCGCATGGTGCGGACTCAAAAAGCGCGAAAAATCGGGCTAAAGTTCAAGTACGGATGGAGCGGGAGACGAGAATCGAACTCGCAACCAACAGCTTGGAAGGCTGTGACTCTACCATTGAGTTACTCCCGCGCCTGCGTTTCATTTTAACATTTACTTCTGCACGGTGATCATTACACCTGGCTGCGTCACGAATCCGTTGTAGGTCGCGGTCAGCGCGTTGTCGCCATTGGGCGTGCTCGACGGAACCACCACATTGAACTGATATTCGCCCGGAGCGACGATTCCAGCGAACTGCACTTGCGCCTGCACGCCACCAATACGAATCACGGGAAGCGTTGGCAGCGTGCCCGAGGGAGCGATCGAGCCGGGTGTGATCGGCGGAGTGGTCTGGCCGAAGCCGTTGCCGAAAAGAATTACCGTCTCCCCAGGCTTTGCAGGCGTCGTGACGCCGGGGTAGAGGGTTGTGGGACCAATAAACGTCCCGTCGGTGTGGGCCGCCGCGGCGTGGATTCCGTCAAATGCGAAGAATCCTGGAGTGAGCTGCTGCGCGGGAATCGACGATTGAGCTTTGGCGCCGTTGTAGGTCAATTGGACCTGGAGCGGTCCCACGCTGCCATCGAACGTCAATTGGACCTGGAGCGGTCCCACGCTGCCATCGAACGGCGTCAGTACGTTTACCTGTTTGGAGCTGATGAAGTACACGTAGGCGTCGATTCCGTTCACGGTTACACTGACGCCGTCAAGCTGCCTGGGCATTTGGCCGTTTACGAAGTCCGGACCCTGCCAGATGCGTGTGTTTCCAGCCAGGTTGAATCCCTTGATCTGGATGAAGGTGTTCTGGCTGATTGCCGGGATTTCGCCGGTAGCATTGGCGATTTCCGTAATCACTGGCGCGGCGCCGATGTTGGCCGGAACCAGGTTGACCGCGGCCGTAGCCGATTGCGAAGTATCGCCGAAGGCGGTTGCTGTCACGGTCACCGTTGAGGGGCTGTCCAGCGAAGGCGGCGGCGTGTAAACGCCCGCGGGCGAGATTGTCCCGACCGGAGGCGATATAGTCCAACGAACCGCGGGGTTGGCCGCGCCGGTCACCTTCGCCGTGAACTGCTGCGTTCCGGAACCGACGGACACATTAGCGGATGCGGGCGTAACACTGACGGAGGTGGCGATCTGGGGCGTGACACTCATGAACACATTCCCGCCGTCGGCAGGCGTCGCTCCCAGGGCGCTGATTTCGATCCAATAAGTTAGGCCCGCGGCGACAGACAGGAGCACGATAGCGTCGCTTTCCGCGCGTGTGTCCCGCTGAATCGCGACGCATCCCAGCTCCGTTCCAAGCTGGTTCGCTGGATAGACCGACAGCACCATTCCGGCGTTCCCCGCCACATCGGTGCGGCGGCTGAAGGCGTCGATGCGGAGCGTTCCGGTGGAGGACGGCGTCACGGCCCACCAGGCTGTCTTGAAATCCTTCGAGCCGGTGCAGGTGTGGGTCGGGTCGCTCGCGGATGCGGTGAGCGACTGATTGCTGATGGCGATCGCGCCGGGGATGGTCAACGGAGAGGGATTCAACGACGAATCCGCCCCACTCACAGCGGCCCCGGCCTGGGTGACCTGCACCGCGGTATTGGCGACGTTCAACGTATCGCCGCGCGGGTTGTTACTCGCCGACGGCTGCACCAGAATGAATGCCTGGCTCGGTCCCGATCCGGTGGCGGGCGATTGAATGGTGAAGCCGGCTGGACTCGATCCCGGCACGGCGGACCACGTGCATCCAGGAGGCGCATTTACGGTGACAGGATAAACGCCGCCCGAAGCATCGGCCGCGATGGCCGTGGGAGTTACGGAATAGGTGCAATTCGTCGCGGTCGCGCCCGGCAGCGGAACGCGATACGTGCTCCGTCCGTAGGTGAACGCGAACAGCCAGTTGCCCGTGATTCCCTGATCGAAGGCGAGCTCTTCGGTGATGACGTTCGAAAACTCCTCGGGATCGTGCGCCCAGGTGATGCCTCCGTCGGCGGAGACGAAAACTCCCATATCGGACCCGACGTAAATGGTTTGCGGGTTGCGCGGGTCCACTAAAACGCGATGCGCGGGGATATCTGGAAATGCCGTGGTGCCCGAGCCGTCCGACGCGAACCAGGTGACGCCTCCATTGATGCTCTTATAGATGTGCGCGTCGGTCGGCGAAATGGACGACTTAAAGGTCGCATAGGTCGCGTAAACGATGTTGGGACTGGTGGGGTCGAAGGCAATTCCGCCCACGTTGCCGCGGCGCGGGCGCGCATAGCTCCAGGATACGGACCCGCCGGCGTTGAGCGCATCACTGTTGTAGTAGATAAATCCAGCGCGCGTCCCGAACAGGACCGTCTTCGAATCGAACGGCGAAACCGTGATCGCCGTGACCGAGCTTCCGGATTCCACCGGCGCGGCCGCGCTCCAACTCACGCCGGCGTCGATGGATCGCCACAGCGTGGTGGTGCCGCCGAGATAGAGGCGGCGTCCCTCACCCGGGTCCATCGCGAGGTAGGGGACAAACGGGAAGGACGCATTGGTCTCGGTAATCCCGGCGGTCGCAATCAAGCAAGCCGACGCGGTCGTGCCCAGGCAGGCCCTGCCATCCACCGCTCGCGTCAAGCTGAGGTTCTGCTTGGATTCGTAGAGCAGGTTCACGTCGGCCGGATCGACGGCCACAGCGGTCCCGTCGCCGGTGCTGAACTGGATCCATCCATTCACGCCGGTCAGGTCGTTTCCACGGCCGACCGAGTTGTCCTGGGCGCCCGCCATGTAGATTCCACCACCGGGATACGCCGCTCCGTGATAGAACTGCGCCACCGCGTAGGAATGGTTGATGTCGTTCCACCGGACGGCACTGTTCGCCAGAAAATCGGCCTGGCATGCCGCGCGATTTCCCGTCGATACGGCGGCGCGCGCATTGTCGGTGCGGAACAGGCCGCCGTCGGTGCCGATAAACATCTGCTCGTTCGCGTTTCCGTCGTAACCAGGGTGGAACAGGATCACGTGCCGGTCGGCGTGGGCATATTGCGGATTTCCGATCAGGATCTGCCACAGCGAAGCCGCGCCCCAGGTCATTCCTCCGTCGTCGGAACGATACACATCGATTCCGCCGGCCCACACGCGGTTCGGATCGAGCGGGTCTACCGCCAGTACGTTGTCGTATCCCCCCTGGCCGGTGCCGTATACCGGCGGACCTCCGTTGTTGCAAAAACCTGAGATCACGTCCCGGGCCTCCGTAAGAAGGAGAGTGTTCATGATGTTGGGATCGGTGTTGGCGACGCGCACATTCGTTGGGATCGGTGTTGGCGACGCGCACATTCCAGCTACCGGGATCGCCCGCGCTATCGGAACGGTAGACCGCCAGCAATCCGCCTTCGTAGTGCGGATCGCCGCCGATGCTCTCAGCCATCGCGTAAATGGTGGCCTGCTGCGAAGGCGCGATGGCCAGTGCAACGCGTCCCATGTGCGGGGTCGTGAACACCTGAGTCCACGTGCCCCCGCCGGCGGCGTCGGGATTGCGCCAGATGGCGAAATCGGTGGTGCCAAGCTTTGGGCTGCACGAAGCATACAAATAATCCTGGCCGGTGTCGGTGCGCAACGTCAGATCCTGGCATCCATTGAAGGCCTGAGTGGAATCGAGATTCATGAATTTCCAGGTCGCGCCCGCGTCGGCGCTGGTGTAGATTCCAAGGCTGGTAGCGGCGTAAATCCTGCCCGGATTCAAGGCGCTCATCACCAGCTTGTTCGTATAAATAATGGACGCTGTCGGAGGAAGTTGCTTCCAAGTCTGCCCTCCGTCGCTGGTCTTGAAAATTCCTTGGCCCGGCCAACTTTGGTAGGACTCGCCGGTACCCGCATAAAGCGTGTTGGAATCGTTCGGATCCATGACCAGCGCTCCGACGTTCAGAACCGGAAGGATGTCGGTGAGGGCGGTCCAGCTATGTCCTCCGTCGACCGTCTTGAACACGCCGCCTGTGACCGATCCTGCATACATGGTATTGGGGTTGTTGGGATCGATCACCAGGCTTCGGGTCCGTCCGCCAAAATTCCCAGGGCCGACTTGGGTCCAGGTTTTGCCGCCGATCTCGCGGGTTGCTGTCTTCGCGGCCGCGACCGAGCCGCGGGCCATCGAAAACGCCGGCATCCGGGCGACGTGATCGCGTGCGGCGAGGTAGCGGTCCATCGGAAGCTGAGTCATTTCCGGGGCGAGACGTTTGCCCAGGAAGTATTCTCGAGCAGCCTTGGCATTTTCCTGTTCGGACTCTTCGTGTTCACCCGAGTCGGCGTCTTCATCGGCGTCCGCGACGGTGGCAGGCGCAGGCGCCAACGCGAGCGGCTTATGCACGCGGGCGCATCCAGCGAGGGAAATGAGAACCGTGGAAAGAAAGAACCGTTTCATAAGGTAAATGCCGTCAAAATACCACAAAATCGGTGAACGCGCTGTCCTTTGATAAACTGGGTGCATTGGGCGGTTAGCTCAGTTGGTTAGAGCGTCTGGTTTACACCCAGAAGGTCGGGAGTTCGAGGCTCTCACCGCCCACCACGCAACTCCCAAGTTCTTAGTTCGTTACGGGGAGATTCACAAGATTCGTCGGAACCGCGCCGTTGGAAGTGTGCCCACAACCGTGCTTAGTCTCCACGTTGCGGATAGCTTTTGCTGTCATTCTTATTGTCGGGTGAAGAGCCGACGACGAACGCGGGATGGCGATGAACGGTAGGCACGCGCTGCCGGGATGCTTAAGTCAATTTCGGTTCCCGTCCCATTCGCGCTCGAAATCTCCAACTTCGCACCGATTTTCTCAGCGCGCTCGCGCATTCCACCCAAACCGTAATGGTTGGAGCGGCCTCCTTCGACAATTTCGGGTGCGATGCCGACGCCGTCATCGCGAATCTGCAACCGTAACAACTGCTCTGAGCACCGGACGTTCGCTTCGACGCGCTGCGCGCGCGCATGCCTGAATGCGTTCCGCAAAGCTTCGCTGCCGATTCGGTAGATTTCGTCTTGAATGACGGGGTTCAGGTCCCGCGACGGACCTTCCACAACCAGTTGGAACGTCGCGGCGCCGCCGGCAGCCAGTTCGTCGCCCACAGCCTTGAGCGCTTTGGCGAGGTCATCGCAAATCGCGGCCGGTGATCGTAACTCGCCGACAGCATTCCGGCCTTCAGCGACCGCCCCCGCCGCAATGGTGATCGCACGGTCTAGGTTTTCGAGCGCCTGATCGGATCGCCGTGAAAGAAGGTTGCGAGCGGCATGCATCTGGAGAACTGAAGCTTGGAAACTTTGTAACATCGTATCGTGCAATTCGCGTGCGATCCGCGTGCGCTCCTCTACGCGGCCGTCCAACTGCGCGTTGAATTCGCGGGAGAGCTGAAGGAGACGCAGCCGGTAAAGTCCCCACAGCGTCGCGAAGAACGCTGCGACGCACCCCGCGCGGAACCAGTCGGTCTGATAATACGCAGGGGCGAGCGAGAACGCGAGGGTGTCGCCGACCTCATTCCACACTCCGCTGTCGTTCGCGGCGATCACCCGAAACCGATAAACTCTTGGACCAAGATCCGTATAAAACGCCTGGCGCCGAGTTCCCGCTTCCTGCCAGTCCGGATCGCGGCCTTCCAGCCGGTACCGAAAGCGAACCTTTTGCGGGACTCGAAAACTCAGCGCGGTGTAATCAAATTCCACATCGCGCGTGCGAGCCGGTAGGCGAAGATCGCCCGCCGGGAAGTAGAGTTTGTGGTCGGCAATGATCTGTTCCACGTGCACAGGCGGCGGTGTCAGGTTTCGAACCAAATGAGCGGGATCGACCATTCGCACTGCGGAAACCGCGGCAAACCACAGGCGTCCGTCCCGATCCCTCACTGCACTCCTCTCGAAGGGAGTAGCAACGGCGGCTCGAAAACCGTCGAACACGTCGAAGACTCGTGGCTGCAATTTGACATTCGGGTCGGCCCACCATCTTTGTACATCACTTCTTTCGATTTGCACCAGACCGCATTTCGTGTAGACCCACAGATCGCCCCGATTGTCCTCTACGAAGCTATTCACGGCGTCGCAGGGAAGGCCGTTCCTTGCGCTCAGCGTTCGTTGTTTTCCGTTCGACCAGCCGATGAGTCCGTAACTCGTCGCTCCCAATATCGAGCCATCTGAACTGAGCGCGACCTGATACACCGGAGAATTCGGTGGATGCTCGAAGTGGAACGTCTCCGCATGCCCTTCCCGATAGCGTGCCAAATCGCCATTCCTGAGACCCAGCCAAATGCCGCCTCGGGAATCCGCCACCAGGACGCGCCCCTCTGGCATGGGAGGCATGGGAATCTCTTCCTGAACCCGGCGATCGGAAATGCGGAGCAGTAGTCTCGGCGGCCGATAACTCAACATCCAGAGACTGTTGTCTTTGTCCTCCGTAATTCCCAGGATCATTCCCGCGGGACCACCGTCCCGCCCCTCGACTTTTGTGAGTCGTCCGTTCTCATAGATGTTCAGCGTGTTATCAAGCCCTACCCAATGCCGGCCGGCATGATCTTCGAAGAGCGACGTAACTTGACCACCTGGCAAATCTTTTACCGATTGAACCGAACGGATGCGGTCTGGATCCGAACCGGGACCAAGAATGTCAAAGGTACGATCGTTGCCTCCCATCCAAATCGAGCCATCCCGCGCTGTTTGAACCGAAAAAATTGATCTACTGGACAGCCCTTCTCGCATCGAGAAGGCAGTGATCGGCAAGTCGCGGAATGAATCGATACCCTTTTCTGTCGCAACCCATAGGCTGCCTTCCTGGTCCTCAAAGACATCGGATATCGTATCGCCCGACAATCCATCGGAAGAGCCAAAGTGATCCACTTGCCGACCAGAAATGCGGTACAGGCCTTGCCCATCCGTCCCTACCCAGAGAGTCTTCTGGCGGTCGACGAATAGTTTCCAACACTGCAGCGTGCTGCTATCGAACCCGGGCACAACCAACGGCTTCCACACGTTGTGCGAAAGCTGCTGCAATCCCAATCCTGGCCCCGGATTCGCGAACCCTACCCAGACCGAGCCGTCAGGTCCGAGCGCAAAGTCAGACACCCCCGGTTGACCGACATTCGATTTCAGACCGCTCGGGTAGTATGTTTGGAATGAGTCTGGCCTCCAGCGGGTGAGGCTAGTGCTGCATCCCAGCCAAAAATTTCCCTCCGGGTCGCGAGCTAGCGTGGAGTACTGTTCCGGAGGGATACCATCGGCCTTTCCATAACATCGCACCGCGCTGCCTTTGAGCTTACAGAGAGGCCCGGTTTCATCCGTATTTTGAATACGTAAGAACCAGAGGGTTCCGTCCTCCTCCTCAAAGAAAGGATTGACTCGAACGTTTGGATAGTTGATCAGGTTCTGGTGGGTCCAATGACTCAAGCCTTGAAGCGTCCCGATCCATAGACCCCCATCCCGCGCAGCCACAGCATTAACGATCTCTGGAGCCAGTAAAGGCTTTCCAGGCGGTGGCGTCCACGGAACAAAGTGGACTCCATCAAAGCGGCGGAGTCCGGTTGCATCGACAACCCAGAGGTAGCCGTCGGTAGTCTGTGTGAAGCCACCGGGACGGCCGCTGAAAAATCCATCCTCGATTTTCCAAGTCGCATGTCCATACTGCGATATGCGTACGTTGGGACTCAGGGCCCAAGCCGACACGGGTACACACAGGAAGGCAAGCCAAGTCAGAACACATCGCGCACTCAACTCGCGCCTACAAAGATCCGTCAATGGATTCTCCAGTCCATCTCCCTCAGTTTCTCCACATCCGGCTGGAACAGACGAAAAAGAGAGCGGCCCCTCGACTTAGCATATGCAAATCGAGCCCGCGACGCTCAAATCAATCTCCGCACCCGTTAACGCGGCTTGAGAACCTGCATTCTGACCCGGCTGCACTTCGGGCACCGCCATTTTCGCTGTTTGTGGTAGATGTGTCCTTTGAGTTCCTTCATCGGAAGCTTGCAGGTTTTACAAGTCATGGGGCGCGTCTTTCTTTCGATCATCTCAGATGATGTTCGGGCGGATGGTACTGCGGGTCCTCGGGCGAAACCCTCATCACTGGACCAAAGGTGCCATCGCCACAAGGGTACCCGCGTTCCATGGACATGCCGGCAGGAGTGGCTTCTAATGAGTCATGGAACGATGTAACTCTTGCAACGGAATCATTGCCAAGACCGATGTGAAGTGTTACGTCTGTGGAGATGCGGTACCAGGGCGGTCCAGGTACTCTCTTTCAGGATTCTGGTCCAGACCCACCGCGCCGGCGCGAAAGATTGTCGCGGATACGAATCCGCAATCGAACCAGTCCGCGCCGAGTGCTTCCTAGGCTTTCGGAAAAACACCTCAATACCCACACCTTGAACGTCGTCGGGGATCGCCCGCACCGTCCTACGTCGAACTCGATCAATTTCATTCAAAAAAGTCTTGACAGATGCTTCGGCCCGTTCTATATTTAACCAGTAGGTTATTTAACTAGATAGTTCAATGCAAACAGCTCCCGATCATCTAAGCACGACCTTCGCGGCCCTCGCCGATCCCACGCGGCGCGCGATTCTGGCGCGTCTCGCTTCGAGCGACGCGTCGGTAACGGAGCTGTCCGAGCCGTTCGCGATGAGCATGCCGGCGATTTCCAAGCACCTCAAGGTTTTGGAACGCGCGGGACTGATCGCCCGCGGCCGCGAAGCCCAATGGCGGCCGTGCCGGCTGGAGGCGGGCCCGCTCCGTCAGATCGCCGATTGGGTGCTGGACTACCGCGGTTTCTGGGAGCAGAGCTTCGATCGTCTGGACGAGTATTTAATCGAACTGCAACATAAGGAGAAAAAACATGACCGCAAGCAACGCAAAAAATAAGCTGATCGTAACGACGCCGTCGGATCTCGAGATCCTCCTGACGCGCGAATTCGATGCGCCGCGCCACCTGGTTTTCGAGGCGCTGAGTAAAGCCGAGCACGTGATGCGCTGGTGGGGGCCGAGAAGCACGACGCTGTTGTCGTGTGAAATCGATTTCCGGCCAGGCGGCACCTGGCACAAGGTCTTGCGCGGACCCGACGGGCGCGAGGTGCAGTTCAAGGGCACCTATCACGAGATCGTTCCGCCGGAGCGCATTGTTGCCACGGAATGCTTCGACGAGCCGAGCGTCGGCAGGCCGGAATGGCTCGCCACGGTAACGCTCGAAGAACGCGGCGGCAAGACTCTCCTGACCAGCCGTGTCCTGCATAAGACCAAGGAGAATCGTGACGGGCATCTTGGATCGGGAATGGAAAAAGGTGCGGGCGAAACCTTCGATCGGCTGGCCGAGCTACTCGACGCCTGGCATCGTGGCGAGGCTTGACGGTAATACTCGCGACCGTGGCGCTGCTGGCGCGGACCTGAATCAAAGCTCGCCTGATATTGTTGAATATCGTGCGACGTCCGCGGCCAGCAGACCCGATCGCTTTCGCAGCGGGAATTCTTGCGCTTGCATGGTGTATTGCGCGGGCGTGTGTCCAGTCGATCACCCTCGACGAAGCCGACAGCTACCTCAGCTTCGCTGCGGGGGACTGGCCCTCACATTGGGTCGCCAGCTCGGGAAATCATCCGCTGAATTCGGCGCTGATGCGGCTGCTGGTTTCCATGTTCGGCCTGTCTCATCTGACGGTTCGCGGGCCGGCGCTGCTGGGAGGGATGCTGTACGTCGCCGCCGCCTACCTGCTCTGCAATGCTCTCCTCAACTGGCGGCCGCTACGGCTTACCGTCTTTTTCTGCCTGATTTATTGCCCGTTCATGATGGACTACATGGTCGCGGCGCGAGGCTACGGGCTCGCCCTCGGGTTTCTCATGCTGGCGGTGCATTTCCTGGTTCGGACCATCCTTGACGGATTCGCACAGGCGGGGTTGTTTAAGGCGTGTGCAGCGGCGTCGAGCTTAGCGGCATTGTCGTTGTGCTCGAATTTTTCCTTCGGCTACGTCGATGTCTCGATCCTCCTCGTGTTCATGGTGTGTTACTGGCGCAACGGCGCCGCCTGGGGCAAAGTAATTCGAGCCGCGGCTGTACTGCTGGGGTCCTTTGCGGCCACCGCATTCGTGGTGTGTGGATCCACCCTATGGGAATTTCAGCGCAAGGATCTTTACTACGGAGCCCGTTCTGTCCGCGAGATGCTGAGCAGTCTGACCGGCGCGTCGTTTTACGAGTTGAATCCTCATGTGGTGAATCCGCTGCTGGCCTCGCTGCTGTCCGCGCTGCGGCCCGCGGTGCAATGGGCGTTCGCCGCGTTAGCGATCGCCCTGCTCGCAATCCTGTGGCGGAGCCGGGGAGAAAAATGGGACGCGCGGAGCACGGCGATCGTGCGGGTCAGCGGCGTTCTGACCGCCACCGTCGCGTGCACGTTCGCGGTGCACTGGCTGGCGTTTCGCCTGCTGAAAATCCCGCTGCCCCAGGATCGCACCGGGATCTTTTTCATTCCGCTCGCGATGCTCGCCATTGCCGCTGGAGTGGTGGCGTTGCCGCCGGGACGAATCAGCCGCTGGCTTCGAGACGCTGCACTCGCACTATTCCTTTTCTGCGCCGTATATTTCACAGGATGCCTCCGGCTCCGCTATTTTCAGAACTGGAAGTTCGATGCGGAGGTCAAACAGGTGTACTGGGTCTTGCGCAACCTGCGCGAACG
>Ga0210400_10000161_pt1 | contig 87352 bp, 80 predicted proteins | sample IncBWH26MmetaG_FD_155456 | JGI IMG/M metagenome (GOLD analysis project Ga0210400, IMG submission 155456) | Forest soil microbial communities from Barre Woods Harvard Forest LTER site, Petersham, Massachusetts, United States - Inc-BW-H-26-M | ecosystem: Environmental > Terrestrial > Soil >... | reverse complement strand
CCGGCACCCGCAGCAACACCGACATCAGCAGCCCCGCCCCGGGCTCGGCCTCCCACACCCGCCCCTGCCGCCCCCGCCCAGCGCTCTGCGCTATCGCCACACAGCAGAACCCCCCCTCCGCCCCGGCCCGCGCCGCCGCCCGAACCACGTCCTGCGTGCTCGGCGTCCGCTCCAGCACGCGCAGCCGGAACCCGGGAAACGCCGCCCGGCCGGCCGCCTCCACCGCGCGCACCCCCTCTGTCAACGTGCACCCCGCACCGAACCCAACCCGTCTCCCAGGCAAATTCGAGGCTTGACGCAACCCCGATCCGGCCATAGCATCGCGGGGGTGCATTGGGCTGGTCGCCCCATGTCCATCCGCGAAATTGTCCACCACCACGTGAGGTCGGGATGATCGAGGAGACCTGCCTGGAGATCAGTCAGCTCTACGAACGCTGGCAGGCGGAGAAGGAGCAGCGCTACGCGCGCCGCAACAAGATCCGCTACATCGACCAGATTCTCAATGAGTTCGAGATGTTGAACCTGGCCGAGGAGCCGCAGATCCCCGGAGAGCTGATTGGCCGCGTCAAGCGGTTCGTCGACGGCGAAGAGCACCCGGTGTCGCGGCGTCCCCTGCCCGACGTGGCCATCGCCGACTGGATGGAGGCCCTGTACGACATCCAGGACGGCCTGATGCTCACCGTCGAGGACGACATCGACTGATCGGGGCCCGGAGGCCGGGGGGGCGGCGGGGGCGCGTGCGCTGATGCCACAATCCTCCGCCATGTCCATCGCCAGCGTGAACGGCCGCCGGGTGGCCTACGAGGACACCGGCGGCGACGGCCCCGCGGTCATCTTCTCGCACGGCCTGCTCATGGACCGCGAGATGTTCGCGCCCCAGGTCGAAGCGTTGCGCGGGGGGTTCCGCTGCATCGCCTGGGACGCCCGCGGCCACGGCGAGAGCGACGAGGCCACCGAGCCCTTCACCTACTGGGACTCGGCGGACGACATGCTCGCCCTGGCCGCCCACCTCGGCGTCGAGCGGGCCTTCCTAGTGGGCATGTCGCAGGGCGGTTTCCTCTCGCTGCGCGCCGCGCTGCGCCGTCCCGACTTCGTGCTCGGCCTGGCTCTGCTCGACACCCAGGCGGGCGTCGAGGATCCCGACCTGGTGCCCAACAACGAGGCCATGGCCCACATCTGGAAGACCCACGGGCTCAACGACGACCTCGCCCAGCTCGTCGCCGCGATGATCATGAGCCCCGGCTACGCCGGCAACGACCACTGGATCGCCAAGTGGAAGCAGCGGCCCACCGAGCACGTCGACATGCCGCTCACCGCGCTGCACGGCCGCGAGGACCTCCACGACCGGCTCGGCGAGATCACGGCGCCGGCCATCGTCATCCACGGCAGCGTCGACGCGGCCATCCCCGTCGAGCTGGCCCAGCGCCTCGCCGACGGGCTGCCCAACTGCGAGCGCCTGGTGCTGGTCGAGGGCGGCGGGCACGCGGCGAACCTGTCCCACCCGGAGCCGGTCAACGCCGCGCTGGGCGACTTCCTGCGCCGTCACAGCGCGAGCGGGGCGCCGTCGTGAAGCTGGGGCTGAGCGTCGGCTACTGGGGCGCGGGGCCGCCGCCCGGGGTCACCGACAGCGTCGACGAGGCCGAGCGCCTTGGCTTCGACTCGCTGTGGACCAGCGAGGCCTACGGCTCCGACGCGCTCACCCCGCTGGCCTGGTGGGGCTCGCGCACCGAGCGCATGAAGCTGGGCACCGCCATCGTGCAGATGTCGGCGCGCACCCCCGCGGCGACGGCGATGGCGGCGATCACCCTCGACCACCTCAGCGGCGGTCGCTTCATGCTCGGCATCGGCGCCTCGGGACCGCAGGTGGTGGAGGGCTGGTACGGGCAGGCGTTTCCCAAGCCGCTGGCGCGCACCCGAGAATATGTCAGCATCGTCCGGAACATCCTGGCCCGGCAGGGGCCGGTCGAGCACGACGGCGAGTTCTACCAGCTCCCGTACCGCGGCGGCACCGGGCTGGGCAAGCCGCTGAAGTCCACGGTGCACCCGGTGCGCGCCGACCTGCCCATCCTGCTCGCCGCCGAGGGGCCGAAGAACGTGGCCCTGTCGGCGGAGATCTGCGACGGCTGGATCCCCTTCTTCTACTCGCCGTACCACGACCAGCACTACCGCGACGCCCTCGCCGCGGGCTTCGCCACGCCGGTCGCGCGCCGCACCGCCGGCGACTTCGAGGTCGCCGGGGTGGTTCCGGTCATGATCGACGACAACGTCGACGCCGCCGCCGACTGGATCCGTCCCCTGCTGGCGCTCTACATCGGCGGCATGGGCGCGCGCTCCCAGAACTTCCACCGCGACGTCTTCGTGCGCATGGGCTTCGGCGACGTCTGCGACCAGATCACCGAGCTCTACCTCGGCGGCGAGAAGCGGGAGGCGGCGAAGGTGGTGCCGACCTCGATGGTCGAGCAGGTGGCGCTGATCGGCCCGCTCGACAAGCTGCGCGGCGAGGTCGGCGCCTGGAAGAAGTCGCTGCTGACCACCATGATCGTCACCGGTCCGCCCCACCTGTTGCGGCAGATTGCCGAGCTGGTGACCTAGGGCCCTGGCGGCGGCGCGTCCTCAGGGGGAGAGTGGTGGCTGGAGGTCACGCCACCATGAACCGCTTCACCGTCTACCCGGTCGCCGTCGAGGGCCACCTCGACGAGCCGCTCAGCCGCTGGCTCTGGCTGGTCAAGTGGCTGCTGATCATCCCGCACCTGGTGGTGCTCGTCGTCCTCGGCGTGACGGCGTTCCTGGCCACCGTGGTGGCCTGGTTCGCCATCCTGATCACCGGCAGGTACCCGCGGGCGCTGTTCGACTTCAACCTGGGCGTGCTGCGCTGGGCGTGGCGGGTCAACTTCTACAGCTACAGCGCGCTGGGCACCGACCGCTACCCGCCCTTCAGCCTCGGCGAGGAGCCCGGCTACCCGGCGCGCATCGACGTCGCCTACCCGGAGCGGCTGTCGCGCGGGCTGGTGCTGGTCAAGTCGTGGCTGCTGGCCATCCCGCACCTGATCGTCGTCGCCATCCTGGCGGGCGGCTTCGGCTTCGCCTCCCGCTGGGGCTTCGGCGGCCTGATCGGCTTGATGACCCTGGTCGCCGGGATCATGGTGCTGGCCACCGCCCGCTACCCGCGGCCGCTCTTCGACCTGGTGATGGGCTTCAACCGCTGGACGATGCGCGTCATCGCCTACGTCGCCCTGATGCGCGACGAGTACCCGCCGTTTCGCCTCGACCCCGGCGAGATGGAGCCGGAGACCGGGGTGACGGCGTCGCCGCTGCCGCCGGGAGCGCCCGCGCCCGCGCCGTAGGTGGTTGCGCGGTCAGGCGCAGGTCGGCGCGCAGGGCGTGTCGTTGTTGCCAAGGACGGCATGAACCTGCGCTGATCGCGGGCGCGGCGGGCTCGAAGCGGCGTTGCTCCATAGCCCAGATGTCGCCGAGCGGGCCGTTCGCACCGCTTTGCGTTTAGGCTTGCGCCAGGAGACGCAGCCCGAACGGCGGGCGGCGAGAACGTGGAGGCTCGGGGCATGGGGCAGAGGCGCCGCATCGTCGTGGCGGTGTTGGTGGCGGGCATGCTGCTGGCGCTGGGCGCCGTCACCGCGTTGGCGGCCACCATCACCATCGACTCGGTGACCCCCCAGCCGGTCGCGCCCGGTGGCCCGCTCCACGTCCAGGCGCACGGCTTCGAGTCCAACTTCGGCGCCATCGAGTTCGTCTGGGACGGCGTGGTCAGCTCGACCACCGCCAGCTCCGACGGCTCCGGCGCCGTCAACACCGTGTTTCCCGTGCCCGGCAACGCCACGGACGGATCACACACCCTCGACGTGTGCGAACCCTCCGGCGCGTACCCCTCGCCGTGCAACCCGTCGTACCAGGGCACGGCGGCGATCCAGGTGCAGTCACCCCCGCCGCCACCAACACCGACGCCGACCCCAGTGCCCACGCCCTCACCGACGCCCGTGCCCACGGCCACGCCGCAGCCGAAGCCCACATCCACGCCGCGCCCCGCGCCGGCAGCGACGGCGTCTCCCACGCCGACGCCGGAACCCACGCCGGCGCCCACTCCCGACGCGGCACCGACACCAACGCCCGCCCCCGTCGCCGTGCTGCTGCCGCCGCCCACGCTGCCGCCGGCGGTCGCGGTGACTCCGTCGCCCAACCCGCAGCAACCATCCGCGTACATCGCCGCCGCACATACCGACCAGGTGGTCGACATCGGCATCACCGGCTACGTGCTGCTCGCCCTGGCCGGCTCCGGCGGTGTGGTTGCGGTGGCCGCGGGACGCGCCTCGCCCTCCCAAGCCCGCGACGACAAGCTGCGCAAACAGGGCCGGGTGGCCTTCATCAAGGTCAAGTACGCCAAGTGGCGGACCGAGGGCATCGCCCCGGGCGACCGTTCGCGCACCTGGCGCTGGCCGGCGACGCCGCGGCTCGACCGCTGGAGCTACGAGGTGCCGCAGCGGGTGGCGCCGGTGTCGCCGCTGCTCGCCCGCCTGCTCGCCGACGGCGCTCACCTGCGCGCCATGCTGGGTTCCGCGGCACTGCTGCTGCCTGTGGCGGGCGCCGCGCTGGGAGCCGCGGCGGTGTACGACGTGGGCGGCCACGCGGCGCCGCCCAACCTCTACGTGTTCAGCGCCATCTGCGTTCTCGGCGTCCTCGACGCGCTGACCGGCATCGCCGCCGTGGCCGCGTTCGTGGTCGGTGTCGCGGTTCTCGGCGGCGTTCACTCGGCCGACGACGTGCGCACCCTGCTCGGCCTCGCGGCCGCGTGGTTCGTCGCGCCGCTCATCGCGGCCGACGTGCGCCCGCTGCGGCGCAGCCCGTCGCAGAGCGCGGCCGAGCAGTGGGACCGGTCCGCCGACGTGGTCATCGCGGCGCTGGTGGGCGCCTGGGCGGTGCAGAAGATCGTCGCCGCGCTGCCCGGGCTCTCCGGTCACCAGCTCGCCATCGCCGCGCACGCCGACACCGTCGCCTGGGTGGTCCTGGGTGCCACCGCGTTGCGCTGGCTCGCCGAGATCGTGGTGGCCAACCTCTATCCCCGGCGCCTGGCCACGGTGATGCCGCTGACGGTGCCGCCCTCGTCGAGCCTGCAGCGGCTGGTCGCCGCGGCGGTGCGCACCGCCGTGTTCGTCTTCGTCGCCATCGCCTTCGTCGGACCGCGCTGGCAGCTCTATGTCGGCGCGGCGCTGTTCATGCTGCCCCACGTTCTGCTCGCCTACGAGAGCCGTCTGCCCAACTGGCCGCGCCTCTACAGCGTGCTGCCGCGCGGCATGGTCAAGGCGGTGGTGGTGCTGCTCGCCGCCACCGGCCTGGGCTGGCTGGTCAAGGCCAACGTCCACGACCCCGCGCTGCTGCTCGCCGACGCCTTCGTGCTGCTGTCGATTCCTGGCGTGGTGGTGTCGTCGCTCGACGTCGTCGGCCGTCAGGGGCGGCAGCGCCAGCTCGATTGGTGGGACCGCGCCGCGGGAACCGCGCTGCTCGGTGTCGGCGTGGTCTTCGTGCTCTTCGTCAAGTAGGCCGCCGCTCCACCAGCGCGGTCCCGCCTACGGCGTGAGTTGGAACGCGGCCGGTTGGCTTTGCCTGTACGGGTCGTCGACTGAGATCACCGTGTAGCCGCCCGGCCCGACCGGCGAGCGCGGAGGACAGTTGAACTGGCAGCTCGCGCACTGGTCGGTACTGCACTGGGTCTCGTCCCACTTGTCCGTCGTCGTGCCCATCGTCTCGCCGGGCGTGACCGGGTTGTAGGGGGGGAACCGCGGACATTCGTCGCCGCAAACATCCTTGTAGACGAGCTGGCCCTGGCTGTTGTAGACGCGGATCAGCGGCACCGTTGAACCCATGTACCCCTTGCATTCCACTGTGCCGTGGTAAATCAGGGCGATGTCGAAGGCTGCGCGCTGACCGGAACTGATGCTGTAGGTGCTCTGCTGGGGCTTGATCTGGACCGCGAAGTCCACGGATTGGCACTGGGGCATCTCGGGCGGTTTGGTGGGGTAAGGCGTGGCCGTGCCCGTGCCCGTGGTCACGCGGCCGGAGCTGGGTGACGCGCTAGCCTGGACAGCCGTGACCGCTGACGTGGTGGTCACCTCGCTGGACGGTGTCGCCGTTGCCTGGTTGGGTGTCGCGGTCGCGGTGGCTGTCGTATTCGCACCACCATGCTGAGCGGTGGGATGCGGCTGCACCGGTGCGGCGGAACGAAGTGCTGCGACCATTCCTCCACTACCCCCAGCAAACACTGCAATGGCCAGCACCGTCAGCAGCGCCTTACGTGTGCGGAGGAAGGCGGGTACACGGAGCCTGTTCATCGGCTACGGTGTCAGCTGGAAGGAAACAGTTGGGCTTTGCTTGTAGGGATCGTCCGTGACATAGGCGGTGTAGCTGCCTGGTGCAACGGGCGGGCGTGGCGGGCAGTTGTAGTGACAATCCCAACATTGGCTGGAGCTGCACTCCTTGTCGTCAAACCAGGCGGTCGTATTGACCACCTGCCGACCGGGCGCCACCGGATTGTAGGGTGGAAACGAACCACACACGTCGCTGCACTCATCCGCGAACACCAGTTGGCCTTGGGCATTGAAGATGTGCACAGTTGGCCAACCCGATCCCCCGTAGCCCTGACACTCGACTGCTCCCTGGTAGGTCAGCGTGATGTCAAAGATCACGCGCTGTCCGGAGCTGATGCTGTAGCTCCTCTGCTCGGGCGGAGCGCGAAGGACGAAATCGCTGTCCTGGCACCGCGGCATACCCGGTGGTTTGGTGGGGTAGGGCGTGGCCGTCGCGGTCACATGCCCGGGGCTGTGTGACGCGACTGCCATGGCAGCCGTGACCGCTGACGTGGTGGTCACCTCGCTGGTGGGTGTCGCCATTGGCTGGCTGGGTGTCGCGGTCGCGGTGGCTCTCGCGGTGCCGGTGCCACCATGCTGAGCGATGGGAGGCGACTGCACCGGGGCGGCGGTACGAAATCCTGCGAAGACTCCGCCACCACCACCGGCAACCGCCACGACAGTCAGCACCGTCAGCAGCGTCTTGTGTCTTCGGAAGAAGTCCGTCGCCTTGAGCCTGTTCGTCATCTACGGTGTCAGCTGGAAGGAAACCGTTGGGCTCTGCTTGTACGGATCGTCCTTGACGTTCGCGGTGTAGGCTCCCGGAGCGACCGGTGGCTCAGGCGGACAGTTGTAGTGACAGTCCCAACACTGACTTGTGCTGCATTGCTTCCCATCCCACCAGGCCGTCGTGTTGATCACCACACGCCCGGGAGAGAGCGGGTTGTACGGCGGATACGAGGCGCACGCGTCGTCGCACTGATCCGAGAACACGAGCTGACCTTGGGAGTTGAAGATCTGCAGGGCATCCGCGCCCGCTCCCATGTACCCATTGCATTCCACCGTTCCCTCGTACGTCATGGTGATGTCGAACACCATCCGTTGTCCGGAACTCAGGCTGTACGAGTTCTGCTGTGGCCTGATCTGGAGCAGGAAGTCACCGACCTGGCACCGCGGCATGCCCGGCGGCTTCGTCGGGTACGGGGTGGCCGTTGTGAGGTGAACCTGGCCCGGTGGTGTGTCCCCGCGAGTCATGCTGGGCGCAGGTGTTCGCGTCACCCCGCTCGACGGCGTCACCGTCGCTGTCGCTTGGATGGGCGTGGCGCTTGCCGTTGCCGTTGTCAGCCCTGAACCGCCTTGCTGGGCGGTCGGTGGCCGGTGCACGGGGGCGGCGGTACGCAGCGCAGCAAGCGCTCCGCCACCACCCCCGGCGACCACCAGGACAGCAGCCACAGTCAGCGGCGATCTGTGCCCGCGGAGGATCCCTCGCGCCCTGATACGGCACCTCCTCCAGACGGGCGTCATGGCCGCACGGCCATGCCGACCATCGGGGCGTTGAGCGCGTGGCCGCCCTCGGAGCCGTAGAAAGCCGCGTCCCCGAACGTGAAGATGCCGCCGTCCTTGGCCACGCCGTAGTAGCCGTGAGCACCGAGCGAGCTGGTGAAGCCAACCGCCGGCTGGCTCAGGTTCTGGCCGCTCATGTCGCCCTGGAACTGGCAGGAGCCGTTGGAATTGACCCACAGCTGAACGGTTGCGATGCAGTAGCCCCAGCCGTCAGCAGCAGCCGCCATCCCGACGGCGTTGGCATTGCAGTAGCAGCCGATGTTCTGCGCGTCGCCGAACTGGAATATCTCGCCGAACGAGTCCAGAATCCAGTAGCCCTTGCCATCGGCGGTGGGCGTCATGCTCACCACCGGGTACTGCGGCGGATGGCTGCCGGTGCTGCCGAAGAACTGGGCGTCGCCGAAAGTGAAGATGCCGCCGTCCTTGGCGACCATCCAGTAGCCCTTGCCGTCCGGTGTCGCCGCCATGCCGACGATGGGCTGGTTGAGGCGGACGTTCCCGAGCGAACCGAGGCCGCCGGTGGCGTTTCCGTAGGGGAAGATTCCGCCATCGGAAGCCACCTCCCAGTAGCCGTCACCGCCGGGCATGGGTGCCATGCCCACGATGGGCTGGTTGAGGTGCTGGCCACCCATCGAGCCGAAGAATCCGGCATTGCCAAAGGTGAAGATGCCGCCGTCCGAAGCGACCTCCCAGTAGCCGCCCGTGCTGGTAGTCCCGCAATCCCGCAGCGAGTTGCTGTAGATCATCTGCGCCGCACCGCGGTAATTCGAACCGGCCGAGTAGGTCGTGCTTTGCCACGGCCGCTGCAACACACAGAGATCCCCGATCTCGCCCCCCTGCGGAGTGCCGTAGTACCAGCCGTTGCCGTTGATGTCGGTTTCGGCTTCGGCCAGCTCATGCGTGGCGATCTCGGTGGTGGAGGCCACCAGTCCAGAGGACGGCTGGCAGCTCGGGTACAGCGAGTTGAAGTATGGGATGGCGCCGAACGAGAAGAAGTCGGTGGTGGTGAAACTCTGGTACGGGGAGTACGCGTGCCATGCGCAGACGTTCTGCGCTCGGTTGGTCGGGTCCGCCTGCGTGTTCTGCAGCACGACGTTGGGCGGCAGGAACACCATCCACATCGTGTTGCTGTCGTTGCCCCAGCCGGTCAGCCCCCGCACCCGCTCCAACTCATTGGCGATGGCCTGAGCTGTAACCGTTCCTCCGAGCGCCGCGTCGTTGCCGGTGTCCGTGAAGCTGCCGCCCCAGTTGGCCGAACCGACGCCGTACTGGCCCATGATGCTCTGCCAGCCGGTCGCCACTTCGTCGCCAATGGTGCCGTCGGCCGCTGGCCGCAGGCCGACCGCATCACCCTGCCAGGCGGAGCCCCAGAACACGTTGTGGGCGGTGATGGGACCCGTCATGTTGCCGTAGGAGCGTTGCTCGGAGACGAGACACCCGTTGCAGTTGTTGCCGTTGTGGCCATACCCCGGCAGGCTGATGCGAAGCGTGATGGTCAGCGTCGCCGGCACCATGTCCGGGGCGTTGGCGGTGAGCAGGTACTGATAGTCGCCCACCGACACGCCGCTGTCGCTGGTGAACTGCAGAGTGAACTGGCCGCCGTTGGAATTGACCACGCCGGTCGGGGCACACGTCGCCGTCACCGCCGGCGTGCAGACCGCCGCCTTGGGCAGGTCGGTGCCGGTCACGCCGGTGGGGTTGGGCTTCGGGGCGATGGTGACGTTCGCGCCCGGATGGAAACCGTTGTCCGCCGCGATGACCAGCTCCATGCACAGCGACGCCGACGAGCCCGGCGCCATCTGCGCCAGGTCACCGCACAGCGGCTCGACCACCAGCGTCGGCACCAACGAGCTGTCCGGCGACAGCCCCACGTCGAGGCAGCTCTGCCCGTCCGGCGGCAGGTTGACGCCCCGGCCCACACCCGGCGTGCAACCGTTGATCCAGAGTTGGACGGCGGCCCGGCCCGTCAGCGGGACACTGAGCGCACCGGCTGTGGCCACCAGGCCGGCCACGAGAATGGCAAGCCGCCGCCGGCGTGGGCGTGAATGCGTTGAGGTCGCGGTTCGTCGACCCGCCATGATTGAATCCTCCTTCCTCGGACGACAAGGGCCAACGCCCCCGTCAAATGCGAGCCCGCCGATAAAAGCCTCCGGCACCCATTGGACTCAATGTCCCGGGGCACAAGGCTTTATGTACCCGCCAATCGAGGCAAATGACCGACTCGCTCCTCCCGAGCGACTGGCGCCTGGTCCCGCAGCCCTCAGTGCACCGCGGGTAGCAGCGGGACCTCCGGCAGGGGGGGCAGCACCGGCGGGTAGTAGTACGCGGTGAGCGCGTTCCACTCGTCGCCGTTCATCAGCTGCCACACCCAGAAGGAGGCGCCGATGGCGCCGTCCTGCCGCGCCGTGCCCATGAAGCGGTTCATCTCGCCCGGGCCGGGCTGGTCGACGCGGCCGCCGACGTCGCCCATGCCGAAGGCCTGCCCGATCGGGGTCACCGGCTTCATCGACCTAAGCCTGCTGACCGCCTCGTCAGCAGCGGCGCCGGGGTCGCGGCACTCCCAGTACACCATGGGGGCGTAGGCGTCGACGTAGGGGGCCATGGTGCTGAACGGGTAGTCGGTCAGTCGCGTGTCGGTGGGCGGATACACCGTCGCCACCAGCGGGCGGCCGTCGCGCGCCGGGCGCACGTCGCCGAGGTAGACGGCAACGCGCTGCGCGGAGAGCATCACGCCCTCGCTGGCCATCTCGATGTCCGGCGAGAAGCCGTCGACGCGCTCGCCGCCCGGTCCGCGCCAGTTGAGCACCGCCGCCGACCACTGCGCATCGGCGACCGGGTCGTAGAGGTACGGGAAGCCCCAGGCGATGACGTCGAGCCCGCGCGCGTGGGCCAGCGGGACCAGGGCGGCGAGCTGGTCGGCGGCGTAGAAGCCGTCCTGCGAATCGCCGGCGCGGACCCAGATCTCCTGCAGCCCCGCGGCCATGGCGCGGTCGACGACGGCCTGCATGTTGCCGCCCTCGGTCCTGCTGTACTGCCAGACCCACATGCCCTTGCCGCTGACGGCGGTGAGCGACGCGTCGGGGCCGGTGGCGGGCGCGGCGGGGGGCAGGGCGCTGTCGGGGATGAGCACGTCGGGGTGCCAGGGAGGACCGCCGGGCCCGCCGCCGGGCGGGGGAGGGGGCGGCGGGCAGCCGGGGAGGGGGCTCTGCGCCGGAGGGACCGGCGGGATCGCGGCGGCGGCCTGGACGGGCGGCGCGGCGGGCGGTGGCGGCACGGGAGTCGGCGCAACGGCGGCGAGAGGCGCGTGTGTGGCGCCGGTGGCCGTGCTGAGCGCGTCGGCGGGCGTGGCGGTGGGCCGCGCGGCGACCGCGACCCGTGTCCCGGTGGCAACCGGCCCGCCGTGCGGCACCGCCGCGCTCACCGCCACCGCGCCCGTGAGCAGCAGCCCCGGCACCACGACGGCGACGACCTCGAATCGGGGGAAGCGGGGACGGATGTGCACCAGCCTGGGGCCGCCTGTGAACCTGTCTTCCGTGTGCTGCCGCGAACGGGTCGCGATTGTACGGGCGCGCGCCCCGCCGCACGTCGCACCCTAGTCGTGCCGGCCGCCCACCGGTGCCGCCGTTACGGCATCTCCACCGTCGCCTCCAGGGGCACCTCCCGCATCCCGCCGCCGAGCTCGCGGACGCGCCACAGCGGAGTGAGCACGATGGTCATGTTGGCCGCCAGGCCGAGCAGGGCCGCAGCCCAGATCGTCGTGCTCGGACCGATCGCGCCGGCGACCAGGCCACCGAGCAGGCTGCCCAGCGGCCAGGTGCCCCAGAAGACGGTGCGGAACACCGAGGTCATCCGCCCCTGCAGATGCGGCGGCGAGAGGGACTGGCGCAGGGTGAGCTGGGCGATGTTGCCGATGGTCCCACCGACCCCCATCAGCGCGAACAGCGGGAACAGCAGCGCGGCGGGCGGCACGAACACGGCCAGGGGGATCAGCGCGGTCATGCCGATGGACATGCCGTCGAGCAGGGTGATGGTGGGGCCGACGCCGAGCCGCCGCGTCACCCGCGCCGCGACGAAGGTGGCACACACCGCGCCCGCGCCCTCCGCGGTGAGGATGGCGCCGAGCAGCCCGGGGCTGAGGTGCAGGCGGTCGTAGGCGAACACGTAGAGCGGCGCCTCGAATGCGTGGGCGAACAATCCTGCCGCGCCCATGCAGAGAATCTGGGCGCGCAGCACGGGATTGGCGAAGACGTGGCGCAGTCCCTCGCCGATCTCGCGCCTCAGGTGGCGCTGCGTGACCGCGTGATGTCGCGGCTCGTGGTGGCGGATGCTCAGCAGCGTCACCGCCGACACCGCGAACGACGCCGCGTCGAGCAGCACCGCGCGAGCGCCGCCGAACGCCTGCACCAGCAGGCCGCCGATGCCGGGTCCGCCGAGCTGCGCCGCCGACATCGAGACCTCGAGCCGGCTGTTGGCGTCGAGCAGCTTCTCCTGCCGCACCAGGCTGGGCACGTAGGCGAGATAGGCGATGTCGAAGAACACCGTGAACACGCCCATCACCACGGTGGCGACGAAGAGGTGCCAGAGCCGCAATGCGCCGGTGGCCGAGAGCAGCGGGATGGCCACCAGCACCAACAGGCGTCCCAGGTTGCAGACCACCATCACCGGCCGCTTGAGCAGCCGGTCGACCACCGCGCCGGCGACGAGGCCGAGCACGGGGAAGGGCAGCCGGCCGGCGGCGACCAGCAGGCCGACCGCGGCGGGCCCGGCGTGGAAGCCGAGCACGGCCAGGGTGGGCAGGGCGAGCACGGTGACCTGGCTGCCCAGCTCACTGACGGTCTGGCCCGTCCACAGGCGCGCGAAATCGGACAGGCGGCGGGGAGGGCGCATGGCCGCCCAGGCTCGCACATGCGTGGCGCTCCGTGTTTGCAGCGTGTTCGGTTGTGCGCAGCGTGTGCCGCACTGCATCATGGCGTCCGTGCGCGCGCGGGTTGTTGCTGTGTGGAGCTTCGTGCTGCTGCTGACCACCACGCTGGTGGTCGGCCATCGCTTCCACCTGCCCTACGGACACGGCTGGCTCGACACCTACGTGTACGCGCGTGGCGCTACGGACTTCCTGGTCCATCCCAGCCACCTCTACGACGCCGCCATGCCGCAGCTGCACAGCGCGTCGGCGCAGAACGCGTTCATCTACCCGCCCTCGGCCCTGATTCCCTTCCTGCCGCTGGTGCCGCTGACCCGCGGGCTCGGTGTGGCCTGGACCGCCGAGCTGTGGTCGTGGATCGACATGGTGTCGCTGCTCGCCGCGCTGGTGCTGATCGCCCGCCAGCTCGGCATCGGCGCCGAGCGCACCGCGTGGATCCTCGCCGGCCTGATGCTCTGCCTGCCGGTGCTCTCCGACGTGGACTCCGGGCAGGTCGAGGGCGTGATCCTGCTGTTGCTGACATTGTCCTGGCGCGCATTCCCGCGTCCGTCGTCGGGCGTGCTGCTCGGCGCCGCGCTGGCGCTCAAGCCGGTGGCGCCGCTGCTGCTGCTGCTGCCGCTGGCGATGCGGCGGCCGCGCGTGACCCTGGTCGCGGTGGGGACGCTGCTGCTGCTCAACGTGCCCTTCCTGCCCTTCCTCGGCGCCGGGCCGACCTCCTTCTACTTCCTGCACTTCCTGCCCTACATGGGCACGCACGTGATGCAGGACGTCGCCAACCTGTCGGTGGCCAACCTGCTGCAGACCTGGCTCGGCGGCATCCCGATGATCCCGGCCGACCCCACCTCGGTGTCGCCGCTGCACAGCGTGCTGCTGGTCGACGTCGTGCTGTGGACGCTGCGTGTGGCGGCGCTGCTGCTGCTGGCACGCGAGCTGCTGCTGCGCCGGCAGCCGCCCCTGGTGCTCTTCGCCATGGCGCTGGCCATGGTGCCGCTGCTCGCACCCATCGCCTGGGCGCATTACTACGTGTTCGTGCTGCCCGCGGTGCTCGTGCTGCTGACCGGCCGGTCGGTCCGGGCGCGGTGGATCACCGGTGCGTCGGTGGTGGGGTGCATGCTGCTCAACACCATGCTGGACGCGAGCACCTTCCACCTCGCGATGTACCCCAAGGACCTGGCCCAGGACGCCAGCGCGGCCAACGTGCTGACCGTGCTGCAGGGCGGGTTGCTGGCGGCGGCGAGCGTGGCGGTGGTGTTCGCGCTGGGTCTGGCGCGGCAGCCCGCGCGCGAGGCGTCTGCTGTGCGCGTGACGCGGGCGGGTGCGGTCGCGGTGCCGGGATGAGCACGACGCGGCCGGATGGCAGCGGGCCAGGTGTGGACGCAGCATGCCTCGATGCACGCCTGGAGCGACGGCGAGTTGTCGTCGATGCTGGCGGAAACCGGGCTGCGCCTGGTGCGCGCGCTGGACGGCGAGGAGGACTGGCTGCTCGCTGGTCAGCCGGCTGAGCCATCCGGCGGGCGCTGCACGGGCAGGCCCGCGGCGGCCCAGGCTTGGAAGCCGCCGTCGAGGTCGGTGGCGTTGCGCATGCCCAGGCGGCGCAGCGTCGCCGCGGCCAGGGTCGACGCGTAGCCCTCGTTGCAGACCAGGATCACCGCCTGGTCCGGGCCGGTGACCTCGGCGAGGTGGTCGGGCGAAGTGGGGTCGAGGCGCCACTCCAGCACGTTGCGGTCGACCACCAGCGCGCCGGGGATCTCGCCGTCGCGGCGGCGCTGCTCGATCGGGCGCGTGTCGACCAGCAGGGCCCCGAGGCGCACCTGCTCGGCCGCCTGGTGCGGGTCGGGCCGGGTGAGATGGCGGCGCTCCTGGGCGAGGAGGCGGGCGATGTGGCTGGACATGTGCGCGTCGGAGTGTGCGGTGCGCGCGGCCTGCGGCACAAGGGCCCGCGCATGGCATGCTTCTGCGCCGTGGCCGCCACGCCTCGCCTCGCCGTGTACCTGGAACAGGGGCCGAAGCGCACCTTCGCCTGTGCGCTCGACTGGCCCGGCTGGTGCCGGGTGGCGCGCGGCGACGAGGCGGCGCTGGAGATGCTGGTGGACTATGCCGGGCGCTACGCGAAGGTGGTGTCGCGTGCGGGGCTGACGCTGCCCGCGGTTGCCCTCGCCGACCTCGACGTGGTCGCCCGCGTGCCGGGAACCCTGACCACGGATTTCGGCGCGCCCGACGTTGCGGCGCCGTCCGACACCGTCCCGGTCGGCGCGGCCGAGGCGAAGCGCATGGCCGCGCTGCTCGATGCGGCGTGGGCGGAGCTGGACGGCGTCGTGGCCCACTCGCCTGCGTCGCTGCGCAAGGGTCCGCGCGGCGGCGGGCGCGACCGTGACGCCATGGTCGCCCACGTCGCCAACGCCGAGCGCAGCTACGCGCGCAAGCTCGACGTGCGCATGACCGCCGAGGAGTGGCGCGCGGGCGGTGTCGAGGAACTGCGCAGCCGCATCCTCACCGCGGTGTCGCGGCCCTCCCACGGGGGGCCGGTGAGGGAGCGAGGCTGGCCGGTGCGTTACATGGTGCGGCGCATGGCCTGGCACGTCCTCGATCACGCCTGGGAGATGGAGGACCGCGCCGCTTAGGCTCGGTCTTCGCGCCGCCCCGCGCCTACACTGTGCGCCGTGCTCGACTGGGCGACCATCTCCTCACTGGCGACGGCGGCCGGGACGCTGGTGCTCGCGGTGGCCACCTTCGCCTCGGTGCGCGCCGGCAGCCGCGCGGCGCGGGTGGCCGAGCGGGCCATGTCGCTGGGCATGCGCCCCGTGCTCGGCCCGTCCCGGCTGCAGGACCCAGCGCAGAAGGTCGGCTTCATGGACGGCCGCTGGCTGGTCACGCCCGGTGGCGGCGCCGGAGTGGAGGTCAACGACGACGCGGTGCTGCTCACCCTCGCGGTCCGCAACGTGGGCAGCGGGCTGGCGGTGCTGCACGGCTGGCACCTGCACTTCGGACCCCCGACCGGCTCGCGTCCCGACGTGGACTCGTTCCATCGCCTGACCCGCGACATCTACATCGCGTCGGGTGACCTCGGCTTCTGGCAGGGCGCGCTCCGCGAGCCGCAGACCGAGGAGTTCATCGCCACGCGGCGCGCCGTCGAGGCCAGGGAGGCGTTCGTCGTCGACGTGCTCTACGGTGACCACGAAGGTGGGCAGCGTGCCATCACCCGGTTCCGAGTGATGCCGCGGCCCGACCAGGAGGGCTGGCTGGCCACGGTGGGGCGGCACTGGAACGTCGACGGGCCGCAGGCGCGCTAGGCGAGGCGGTTGACGATCGCCTCGTAGGTGCTCGGCTTGCCGGGCGTCCGCATGTTGACGGGGCTGAGGAAGAGCATCAGCTTGCCTAGCACACTGTGCTCGACGACGTACGTGCCTGGCGCGACGGCGTCCTTGCCCGAACCTTCGAAGACCATCGAGAAGCACTGGCCAGGACGCGCCTTCGCGGCTGGCGTGCTCAGGTCGATGACCGACGCCAGGCGGAGGTCGACGCGCTGCATCGCCGCGGTGTGCACGGTGAAGGTGCTGCCAGCGTGGCGCAGCATCATCGCGTACGTGAGCTGCGAGGCGTCGACCGGCGCCAGCCCGACGAAGGTCGAGGTGGCCAGGCCTGCACCGGCAAGGACCGCGGTCCCTGCGGCTGCGCCTGCCCCAAACAGCAGCTCTCGGCGACTGATCCGCACCCGCGCACTACAGGGCACCGCGGGCCGTCGCGGGGGCGATTTCGCCGAACTGTTACAGGCGGGCGGTCGGGCTCGATGCTGTGGCGCGTTTGGTGCGGTTCAGACGGAGATGCCGCCCCATTCCTCGGGGGCCACGTCGGCGATGGTTTGCGAGAACGTCCAGTGATGTCCCGCCGGATCCACCACGGCGTACTGCCGCTCGCCGAAGGGCTGGTCGACCGGTTCGGAGAGGATGGTCGCGCCGTGCGCCCTGGCATGCTCGCAGTGCGCGTCCACGTCGTCGATGCGCACCATCACCGAGTGCGTGACCTCGCCCTGCCGCGGCGGCCGGCGCTCGCCCCGCACGTCACCGACGATCAGTCCACCGCCGTCGCCGACGGCGAGCTGCGCGCGATGGTTCTCGCCGATCCACACGCGCTCCACGAATCCGAACGCGGCGCACAGCCAGTCGACGGCCTGGCGCACGTCGGGGTAGATCAGCACGGGGATGACGGTGATGGGAGGTACCGAACGGTTCGACTTCATGCTTCCTCGTTCTGACGGTCGCTGACGGCCGGTGGCGCGCAGTTGCCCGCGCAGTATGCCTTGGCCTGAGAGCGTTCGAAAAGGTCGATTGCTAGACTGCCGAACATGAACGCGACGCGCCTGCTGAGCTTCTCCGCCGTCGCCTTCGTCCTCATCCTCATCCCCGGACCGAGCGTGCTCTTCGTCGTGGGACGTGCCCTGTCCCTGGGGCGCCGAGCCGCACTGCTCAGCGTCGCGGGCAACGCGGTCGGTGAGTACGTCCAGGTGCTCGCCGTCGCGGTGGGCATCGGCAGCCTGATCGAGCGCTCCGTCGCGCTGCTCACCGCCGTGCGCCTCGCCGGCGCCGCCTACCTCGTCTTTCTCGGCGTCCGCGCCATCCTGCAACGCGCCCAGATCACCCGCGCCCTGCACGACGCGCGCCCCGCCCCCAGCCGCAGCCGAATCCTCCGCGACGGCCTGGTGGTCGGCGCCACCAACCCCAAGACCCTCGCCTTCTTCCTCGCCGTCCTACCGGGCTTCGTCGACCCCGCCGCCGCCGCCCCCACCCTGCAGCTCCTCACCCTCGGGCTGGTGTGGGTCGCCATCGCCCTCATCTCGGACAGCGCCTGGGCGCTGGTCGCCGGCCAGGCGCGCGCCTGGTTCGGCCGCTCTCCGCGCCGTCTGGAGGCCATGGGCGCCACCGGCGGCACCGCCATGATCGGCCTCGGCGTCTACCTCGCGGTGTCGCAGCAGCGCGCGAGCTGACCGGCCCGGTGGCGTCCCCGGAAGCGTGGTAGCCTCATCCGCACCAGCCACGCGGAGGAGAGACGCTCGGTGGCCAGGCGCACCACGGCGGCGGGAACGGACTACGCGTCGTACCTGCTCATCGACGACCTGCTCGACCTGCAGCGTCCGCTGACGCCGGGTGCGCACGACGAGATGCTCTTCATCGTCGTGCACCAGGCCTACGAGCTGTGGTTCAAGCTGCTGCTCTGGGAGCTGACGCGGGCGCGCGACGAGCTGCTCGCCGGCCGCGCCCACGCCGCCGTGGCACCGCTGTCGCGCGTGCACCGCGTCGAGGAGCTGCTGCTCGCCCAGCTCGGCGTCCTGGAGACGATGAGCCCTGACGGCTTCCTGCAATTCCGCGACCCGCTGGCGCCCGCGTCGGGATTCCAGTCGCTGCAGTTCCGCGAGATCGAAGCCCTGAGTGGGCGGCTCGACCCGGCCCATCTCACCAGCGCGGTGCTGCGCCCCGAGCAGCGCGAGCGACTCCGCGCGCAACTCGCCGAGCCGGCGCTGTGGGACGGGTTCTGCGCCTGCGCGCGGCTCGCCGGCCTCGACATGCCCGAGGGCGATTCCGACGCGGCGCACGACGCGCGCCTGCGTGCACTGGTTGCGCTGTTCCGCACACACGATGCCGATGCGACGCTGTCGACGCTGCACCAGGTCGCCGAGCAGCTCGTCGACCACGACGAGGCGATCGCCCGCTGGCGCTTCCGCCACGGCCTGATGGCGGCGCGCGAGATCGGGGCGCGGCACGGCACCGGTGGCTCGATGGGTGTCGGCTACCTGCGCACCACAGTGGACAACCGCTTCTTCCCCGAGCTGTGGGAGGCGCGCACCGCGCTGTGACCGAGGCGCCGCCGCTCACCCGGGACGACCTGCTCGCGCTCGACCGCGACGATCCGCTGGCGCACGTTCGTGACGAGTTCGACATCAACCCAGATCTGGTCTATCTCGACGGCAACTCGCTGGGGGTCCCGCCGCGCGGCGTGGCGGAGCGAGTCGCGGCGGTGATCGAGCAGGAGTGGCGCCTTGGCCTGATCCGCAGCTGGACCACGGCGGGCTGGATCGACACGCCCGCCCGGGTCGGCGCCAAGCTGGCCAGGATGCTCGGCGCCGCGGGCGACGAGGTGGTGGTCGCCGACAGCACCTCGGTCAACCTCTTCAAGCTGCTCATCGCGGCGTTGCGGGCGCGGCCGGGTCGCCACGTCGTGCTCACCGAGGATGCCAACTTCCCCACCGACCTGTACATCGCAGACGGTGTCGCAGCGTTGCTGCGCAGGGAAGGTGTGTCGGTGCGCCGGGTACCGCGTGAGCGCCTGCTTGATGCGCTCGACGACGACGTCGCCGTCCTCTTCCTGACCCACGTGCACTACACCACCGGACGGGTGCACGACATGCGCGCGCTCACCGAGGCGGCGCATCGCGCCGGCGCCCTGGCGCTGTGGGACCTGTCGCACAGCGCGGGCGCCGTGCCGGTCGACCTGCACGCCGCCGATGCCGACCTCGCCGTCGGCTGCGGCTACAAGTACCTCAACGGTGGTCCTGGCGCGCCCGCGTGTCTCTTCGCGGCACGGCGCCTGCACGACTCGCTGCAGTCCGTGCTGCCCGGCTGGATGGGACACGCCGCGCCCTTCGAGTTCTCCGGCACCTACCGCCCCGCGCCCGGTGTGCTGCGCCACCTCTGCGGCACGCCCCCGATCATCTCCCTGGCCGCGCTGGAGGTCGCCGTCGACCTGTGGCTGCGCATCGACATGGCGGCGGTGCGCAGCAAGTCGATGCGCCTCGGCGACCTGTTCATCCGCCTCGTCGACGAGCGCTGCGCCGCGCATGGCTTCGAGGTTGTCTCGCCACGCGATGCGACCGTGCGCGGCTCGCAGGTGTCGCTGCGCCACGACGACGGCTACGCCGTCATGCAGGCGCTCATCGACCGCGGGGTCATCGGTGACTTCCGCGCCCCCGACGTGATGCGTTTCGGCTTCGCCGCGCCGTACACGCGATACGTGGACATGTGGGATGCCGTCGAGGTGTTGCGCGCCGTGATGGATCAGGAGGTGTGGCGCGAGCCGCGCTATGCAGCGCGCGCGGCGGTCACCTGAGCGCGCCCGCATTGGAGACGCTCCGGTACGGCAACGATCGGGCTCAGGTCGGCGACCTTCGCCTGCCGTCTGCGACGACAGCGCCTCCGCATCCCGTCGCCGTGCTGATCCACGGCGGCTTCTGGCGCATGCCCTGGGGTCGCGACCTCATGGACGGCCTCGCCGAGGATCTCATCGCCCGCGGCATGGCGACGTGGAACATCGAGTACCGGCGCCTCGGTGCGCGCGGCGGGGGATGGCCGGGCACATTCGACGACGTGGCCGCGGCAATCGCCATGCTCTCGCGCCTCGCGGAACAACACCCGCTCGACCTCGACCGCATCGGCCTTGTCGGGCACTCCGCAGGAGGCCATCTCGCGCTGTGGGCGGCGGCACGCGCGCAGACGCGACCGGCCGCGGTGGTGTCGCTGGCCGGCGTCGTGGATCTGCGCGAGGCGTCGCGGCTGCGCCTCGACGGTGACGCTGCGGGCGAGCTGGTCGCCGACCCGTCGCGGTTCGCCGACACGTCGCCGATCGAGATGCTGCCCATCGGCGTCGCCCAGCTCGTCGTGCACGGCGACGCCGACGACCGGGTGCCGCAGTCGATGGGCCTGCGCTACGCCGCCGCGGCGCGTGCGGCCGGTGACGACGTGGAGCTGCACGCACCGCACGGTGTCGACCACTTTTCGCTCATCGACCCGCGCAGCGACCCGTGGCGGCGCGCCGCGGCGTGGCTGCAGGGGAGATTGGGGATTGGTACGCCCGGAGGGACTTGAACCCCCGCTCCCGGCTCCGGAGGCCGGTGCTCTATCCAACTGAGCTACGGGCGCACGCTGCGGCGAGGGCCCAGTGTAGCGCCCCGCCCGGCTACCACCATTCGAAGGGGCGGCCGTCCCAGGGGTCGAGGACGGGGTAGGTGGGGTCGGCGGCGAGCTCGGTGAGGCGGCCGGCGAAGGCGTCGACCTCCGGGGCGGCGAGGAGGCGCGAGAGGCGCGAGCGGAGGGCGGAGAGCTGGGCGGGGTCGCCGGCAAGGCCCGCCACCGAGGCGGCGGTCCCCGCCGGCAGCGCCGTGCCGCCAAGCTCGATCAGCACCGTCCGCTGCCGCGGGTAGGGGAGAAAGGTCAGGCCGTGGTCGATGCCGCGCAGCCGGGCGTCGGGTGTCACAAGAAGGTGCGCCTGTTTGCGGTCGGCGTTGTTGACCAGGACGTCAAGGGCGGCGATGTCGCGCAGCAGCGGTTCGAGGGCCTCGTCCTCGGCGCCGGTCAGCTCGCGGTCGAGCGCGTCGACGAAGAGCTGCACCGAGCCGGGGCCGAGCGGACCGTCGCGCAGTGTCGTCGCCGGGATCACGTCGAGCGACAGGGCGGCGGCGACGAGGTAGGTGGCGACTTCGCGGAAGTGCAATGTCCGGTGCGGGAAGTCCCACAGCGGACGCTCGCCGCGCACCGGCTTGTACACCGCACGCAGCGGACGCGACGCGTCGACGGGATCGGTGGCGTCGAGCTCCAGGACGAAGGCGGCGTTGGACGAATAGACGATGCGCGCCATGCGTCGCACCGGCGCGGTGGCCAGTTCGAACAGCACGGCGGTGTCGGCGGCGAGCCCCCCGTCGTCGGGCGCGAAGCCGTCCGGGATGCCGTCGTGCGGAGCCGCCGGAGCGGCGCGCGCATCGAGCCCCGCCGCGTCCCCGCGCAACCGCTCGACGCGCATGATCCGCCCGGCCAGCGGCGGGTCGAGGTGGGGACGGTGCGGGTGTCCGCGCCGCAGGTCGCGGGCGCGCCGGTCGGAGGAGTCCGGGTCGTCGGGTCGAGGCATGGGAGTAGCGCGCAGCGTACCCTGCCCAACCCCGCGAGCAACCGTCAGCGGCGGCGGCGGCGACCGAGCAGGGCGACCATCAGCGACGACGCCAGCAGCGCCGCGGGCACCCCGGCGAGCACCGCGGCGGTGGTGCCCGCGCTGCGCTCGGTGGTCGAGGTGGCCAGCCAGACGCCGAAAACCATGGCCACGGTCAGCAACGCGACGCTCAGCGCCGAGAGGATCAGCGTCACCCGGCCGCTGCGTCCGGCCAGACCGCGGCTCGCCGTGCGGCGCTCCCAGCCCGGCGACTCCACGAAGGTGTCGATGGCGGTGCGGTCGTCGGGCAGGTCGCTGCGGTCGAGCATGTCCCACCACACCGGCGGCGCGCCGCGGCCTCGGCGCTGGTCGGGGCGCTGTCCCTGGGCGGAGCGGGGGGCGTCGTCAGACATTGCCGCTGCGATCCTGCGATCGGGTGGGTGAGGGGGGAGCGTCCGCCGGTTGGACGTGGGGAAGATGGACGACGGCTCCTGCCACCGATGATACGCGCGGGGTCTTGGCACCACCAGCACCAACTCTGTCTCGCACCGATCGCGCCGCCCCCGCCGGCCGCCCCGTTCCCCCGGGGCGAACGCGCGTCACGCTGGATGTTATGATCGGCGGGCTTTATGCCAGCGCCAAATACCGCTCACTGAACGAGCGACGAGTGCCGGAAACGCAGGACCCGGTCAACGCGCCGGTGTCGGTGGTGAAGAATGCCGAGGAGATCCTCGAACGCATCTTCGCGCCCACACCCAAGGCCAGCCCGATCGAGCAGGCCGAGCGCGTGCTGCGCCGTCCGCGGCAGGTCGTCTATGTCGCGCTCAGCAATCGCAACTTCTTCTGGCGCGCGCACATCACCAAGTTCGTGCTCGACGAGGGGCGGGTGCCGATCACGCCGCAGATGCTCTTCGACTACTACCTGCTGCACACCGTGCCCAAGGAGGTGGTGCGGGAGGCGCTCAACAACCTGATCGCCAAGTGCGATGAGGTGTGGGTGTTTGGGAACCTTTCGCTGGGGGTGAAGGTGCAGGTGGGGATTGCGAAGAGGTTGCGCAAGCCGGTGCGGTATTACGACATCACGGATTTGCCGTATCGGGTGGTGAGCATTCCCGAGTCGCTCGTGCGCGAGGAGAAGCGGGACTAGCGTCCCGCGGGATCGCCGCTCTTTTTAGACTCGCCGGATCAGGTCGCGCTCGACGCGCTCGCGAGTCTCCACCACCAGGGCGTGCAGCGGCCGGTTGCGTGAGGCCTGCTCGATCTGCCGCAGCATCGAGTACAGGTTCTTGACCGCCTTGACCACATCTCCCAGGTCCGCGCCCGCCGGCGGCTCGATGTCGGCGAGCGGCACCCCCATGGTCCACCAGTACGCGGGCAGGACGTAGTCGAAGGAGAGCGGCCGCAGCGTCTCCAGCCCGTGCTGCTGCTCCAGCCCCGCCAGGCGGTAGAGGGCGCCGCGCAGCAGGCGGAAGGTGCGCTCCACGTTGTCGGTGGGGAAGCGCACCCGGGTGGGCCGGTCGCGCCCGCGGTCCTCGTTGACCACCATCACCAGCGCCGCAGACAGCTCCGGCGCCTCCAGCCCCTCGAACCAGCCCTGCTCGATGGCCTCGGCGACCAGCAGGGCGCTCTCGCCGTACAGCGAGGCGGCCAGCAGTCCCAGGTCGGTGGGCCGGTCCTCCGCCAGGTAGCCGGCGTCGGTGAGCACGCCGCGGTAGGCGCGGAACTCCTCGCGGTAACGGTCGCGCGCCGCCCGCAGCTCCTCCTCGCCGCCGCGCAGGGTGTCCTCGACCTGGCGGATCTCGAAGCGGTGCGCGCGGTGGTCGGCGAGAAATGGACAGTTGCGGCAGGGACTCTGCTGGGCGCGCTGCTGCAGCGACTTGAGCTGCCGCCGCATCATCTCGAGGCGCTGCCCGGGGTCGGCGGCGCGTCCGCCGAAGCGGCCGCGGCGCGAGTCGCGCCAGTGCTCGCGGCGCGAGCGCCGGATGCGCGCCTGCAGCTCGTTGATCTCGTCGTTGGCCTTGAGGAACTGGGTGAGCGTCTTCTCGGTGCAGTTCACCGTGGGATGGCGGTACACGGTGGCGTGCAGGTCGTGCAGCCGCTCCTCGAGGTTGCGCTCCTTGTGCTCCCAGTGCGCGTAGCGTCCCGCGTTCTGGTACTGGCCGAAGGAGCGCTCCATGAGCATCTCGGCCTGCTCGACGGTGCGCGTGCGCAGGAGGTTCAGCGTCATCGTGTAGGTCGGCGAGAACTTCGACTCGACCTCCATCTCCCCGCCGATGGCCGCGTCGTAGATGTCGCGGACGTCGACGTCCTGCTCCTTGAGGATGATGCCGTGGCCGACCACGTCGATGCCGCGCCGTCCCGCGCGTCCCATGAGCTGGGTCAGCTCGCCCGCGGTCAGCGCGTGGAAGCCGGTGCCGTCGAACTTGGTGAACGACGACAGCACGCAGGCGCGCGCCGGCATGTTCAGCCCCAGCGAGAGCGTCTCGGTGGCGAACACCACCTTGATCAGCCCGAGCAGGAACAGCCGCTCGACCGTCTCCTTGGCGTACGGCAGCATGCCGGCGTGGTGCATGGCGACACCGCGGCGCAGCAGGTCGAGCCCCAGCGCCTCGCGGTAGACGCGCCGCTCGTCGTCGTCCTCGACCAGCTCCAGGCGGTGCTCGTACTCGCGGTCGATGCGCGCCTTCTCGTCCGGCGTGGTCAGGTCGACGTTGTGCACCGCGCAGCGGGCCAGCGCCTCGCGGCAGCCGCGCCGCGAGAAGATGAAGTAGATGGCGGGCATCATGTCGAGCTCGCGCAGGCGGTCGACGACGTGGAGCAGGTCGTTGTCGGGCGCCTGCTTGACCCAGCGGGTGCCGCGCTCGTGCAGCGTCTCGTTGCGCGCCGTCTCCAGGGTGCGGCGGTGCACGTTGCCCTTCTCGTCGAACAGCGGCTGGAACTCGTTGTTGATCGACAGCCACAGCCGCAGGTCGACGGGACGTTCGGTGCGCACCACGGTGGCGACGTCGCCGCGCAGCTCGGTCATCCAGGCGGCGACCTCCTCGACGTTGGAGATGGTCGCCGACAGGCCGATGAAGCGGATGTGCGCCGGCGCCTCGATGATGATCTCCTCCCACACCGTGCCGCGCGGGTAGTCGTCGATGTAGTGCACCTCGTCGAGCACCACGTCGCCGACCAGGTCGAGCCGAGCCGGCTCGTCGTAGATGACGTTGCGGAGGATCTCGGTGGTCATCACCACCACGGGCGCGCCGTCGTTGATGGTGTGCTCGCCGGTTACCAGGCCGACGTTGTGGCCGCCGTAGCGGTCGCAGAGGTCGTGGTACTTCTGGTTGCTCAGCGCCTTGAGCGGCGTGGTGTAGATGACGTTGCGCGGCTCGGTTTCGCTGCGGCGCAGGTGTGGCGGCGCTTCGAGAAGCCGCCACACCGCGTACTCGGCGACCACCGTCTTGCCGCTCGACGTCGGCGCGCTGACCAGCACGCCGCGGTGCGTCTCCAGCTTGTGCAGCGCCTCGACCTGGAACTCGTCCAGCGGCCAGGGGAGCGTCGACTGGAAGGCGGCGACCAGGTCCTCGACGGGCGCCGCGGTGGTCACAGGTTGACCAGCTCGAAGTGGCTGGCGCCGAGCTGCGCCTCGCCGTCCTCCTCGACCCAGTGCAGCACCTTCTGGCACATCTCGTCGGCGTGGCGCCGGTCGTTGCTGACGCAGACCACGCCGAGGGTGGCCAGCTCCCAGGTGTCCTGGTCGGCGACCTCGGCGGCGGCGACGTTGAACTGGCGGCGGATGCGCGCCAGCAGCGAGCTGATCACCTGCCGCTTGTCCTTCAGCGACCGGCTCTCGGGGACGTGCACGGTGAGGGTGAGGGCGCCGATGACCACGCCGCCACGCTAGCAGAACCCTTCGCGCACCCACGCGCGCGGCCGCTTGTCCTTGTCCCCGCAGGCGGATCTGGCTATCCTTGCGCCCTCCGGCCGCCTCCGCGGGTCCGGCCGCCGCCTGGAGTGAAGCGATCGTGACCAGCACCGCGCCCGCCGTCCCCGCGCCGCCGCAGTCACCGCCCCAGGGCGCGACGCTGGTGCAGCACTTCCTGCGCCAGGTGGCCACCCGTCCCGCGGCGCCGAGCATGCGCTTCATGGCCGCGGGTCGCTGGGTGACCATCACCTGGGAGCAGTTCGGCGCCGCGTCGCGACGCATCGCCGCGTATCTCGCCGAGGAGGGTGTCGCCGAGCAGGAGCACGTCGCCATCTGGTCGAACAACCGGCCGGAGTGGCACGTCGCCGACGCCGCCATCCTCAGCCTGCGCTGCCGTCCCGTCCCGGTGTACCTGACGCTGAGTGCCGAGCAGGCGGGATACGTGCTCGCCCATTCCGAGGCGACGGTCGCCTTCGTCGAGAACGTCGCGCTATTGGAGCGGGTGCAGTCGGTGCGCGAGTCGCTGCCGGCGCTGCGCCGCGTGGTGGTGATCGACGGGCTCGACAGCGCGACGCCGGACGGTTTCGCGATTCCCTGGGCGGCGGCGCTGCAGGGTGGTCAGCAGGTGCTGGCCCAGCGCGGCGCCGAGCTGGACCGTCGCGCCGCGTCGGTGAGCCTGGACGACGTGGCCACGCTGATCTACACCAGCGGCACCACCGGCCCGCCCAAGGCGGTGATGCTGACCCACGCGAATTGCGCCGCCGCGACGGCGTCGACGGCCAAGTTCATCCACGCCGACGAGAACGACCGCGCCCTCAGCTACTTGCCGCTGGCCCACATCGCCGAGCGCAACGTCAGCGAGTTCCGGTCGTACGTGTACGGCAACGTCGTCTACTTCGCTCAGAGCATCGACAGGCTGGGCGAGCACATGCGCGACGTGCGGCCCACCCAGTTCTTCGCGGTGCCGCGGATCTGGGAGAAGATGGCGGCGTCGATCCGCGCCCAGGTGGCGGCGGCGACCGGGATGCGGGGACGGCTGCTGCGCTGGGCGGTGCGCGTCGGCGAGCAGCGCTCCGACGCACGGCAGAATGGGCGCCCGGTCAGTGCCGGGTTGAGCCGCCGCCACGCCCTCGCCGACCGGCTGGTGCTCAGCAAGCTGCGCGTCGCGGTGGGCCTCGACCAGGCGACGGTGCTGGCCAGCGGCGCGGCGCCGATCGCGCCCGACGTGCTCCGCCTCTTCGACGCCGTGGGCCTGGAGATCGACGAGGTCTACGGCATGACCGAGAACACCGGCCTGTGCACCATGAACCGCCCAGGCCAGGCCCGCTTCGGAACGGTCGGTCCGTCCGTCCCCGACTCCGAGCTGCGCATCGCCGAGGACGGCGAGATCCTCTGCCGCAGCCGCATGGTCTTCGCCGGCTACCACAAGGACCCCGAGGCCACCCGCGCCACCATGACCGAGGACGGCTGGCTGATGACCGGCGACGTCGGCGAGGTCGACGCCGCCGGCTTCCTGCGCATCACCGATCGCAAGAAGGACCTGATCATCACCGCCGGTGGCAAGAACATCGCGCCGAGCAACATCGAGACGGCGCTGAAGCGGCACTCCCTGGTCGCCAACGCCGTGGTGATCGGTGACCGGCGTCCCTACGTGACCGCGCTGATCACGCTGGATGACGAGGCGGTTGCGGCGTTTGCCCGTGCACAAGGAGTGGGCGCGGATTCGCCGCTGGTGCGCGAGGAGGTGCAGCGCCACGTCGACGAGGTCAACGCCCAGCTCTCGCACGTCGAGCAGGTCAAGCGCTGGGCGCTGCTGCCGCACGACTTCGAGGTCGGCGTCGAGCTGACGCCCACGCTCAAGGTGAAGCGCAAGGTGGTCGCCGAGCGATACCAGCCGGAGATCGAGCAGCTCTATGCCTGAGTGCAACGAACGACCAGCGGTTCGCGCAAGACTTGAGAAGACGGGGTAGCATCGAGCCGTGGCCCCCCGCCCTCGCGTCCTGGTCGTCGAAGACGACGCCGCGCTCCGCAAGGTCCTCGAGCTTCGCCTCGGCCTGGAAGGATTCGACGTGGCTCTCGCCAAGGACGGCCAGGCGGGCATCGACGCGCTCGACGTCGTGCATCCCGACGCGGTGGTCTGCGACCTGATGATGCCGCGCGTCGACGGCTTCGGCTTCTGCCGCACCGCGCGCCACCGCGACGACACGCGCGACCTGCCCATCGTGGTGCTCACGGCGCGGCAGAAGGACGCGGAGATCGAGCAGCTCCTGGAGCTGGGCGACATCGTCTTCATGGGCAAGCCGTTCGACGCCCCGGCGCTCACCTCGACGCTGCGCGAGCTGACGGCTCGCCGGATGGCGGCGAGAGGGGGCTGAGGGCTTCCGCCCTACAGCACCGACAGCAGCTTCTGCCGCAACTCCTCCAACCGCTCGAACTCGTCGACCGGCGGCTTGTTGGTCGGCTTGTGCCCCGGAAACTTGAGCCGCTGCACCGCCTCCGCGAGCGTCTGCACCTCCTCGACGGTGAGCCGCACCAGCCTCCCCTCGGGCACGCTGCTCACCTGCGGCCGCGACGGCTCCGCGGGGCGCTGCTCGCGGGCAACCGCCGGCTCGCCGTTGTCGGTGCGGGTCGGCTGGAACAGCTCGTCCGAGCCGCGCAGCTGGGCGCGGCGGAAGGCTGGTGCCATCACACCGCCTCCGCGGCGCCCTGGCGTTCCATCACCTGCAAGGCGAGGGCGCGGTAGGAACGGGCGCCGGGCGAGTTGTCGGCGTATTGCAGGATCGACTGCCCGGCCAGCGGGCACTCGGCGAAGCGGATCGAGGCGTCGACGCGGACGTCGAAGACCTGGGTGCCGTAGTTCTCCTTGACCAGCTCCAGCACCTCCTGGGAGTGCAGGGTGCGCGGCTTGTAGATGGTCGGCAGGATGCCGGCGATGGTCAGGCTGGGGTTGAGCTTGGCGCGGACGCGGTCGATGGTGCGCTGCAGCTGCTGCATGCCCTTCATGCCGAAATACTCGCACTGCAGCGGGATGATCACCTCGGTGGAGGCGACCAGCGCGTTGATGCACAGCAGTCCGAGCGAGGGCGGGCAGTCGATGACCACGAAGTCGTACTCGTCGAGGATCGGCTCCAGCTTCTCCTTGAGCACCGACTCGCGGCCGAACTCGGTGACCAGGGCCAGCTCGGCGCCGGACAGCTCGATGTTCGAGGGCAGGAAGTCGACGCCGATCTCGTCGGTGTGCAGGCGGCAGTCGGCGGCCGCGACCTGGTGGTCGGTGAGCAGGTTGTAGACGGTCAGCTCGAGCTCGTCGGGGCGGCGCACACCCATGTTGATGGTGAGATGGCCCTGGGGGTCGAGGTCGATGGCCAGGACGCGCTGCCCGGCCTCGGCGAGGGCGCCCGCGAGGTTGACGGCCGTGGTCGTCTTGCCGACGCCGCCCTTCTGGTTGGCGATCGCCAGGACACGGGTCACGTGCGGGCCGAACAGATGCGCTCCACCGAGCCGGTATCATACCCGAGCCGCAGCGGCACCACCGCCTTTTGGTGCAAGCTTCGCGGGCCTGGGCAGCCCCCCTCGGTCGCGCTCCGGTGGGTTCAGGCGGATCTGGCGGCCCGTGGGTCGCCGATGGCATGGTGTGTCCGAGCGTGCAATAAGCGGAGTTCGAGCGTGGCTGAAGCGGAAAGGATCAAGCCCCGGGCCCTGTATGCCGAGGAGGCGATCCAGCTCGCCCTGGAGAGCAACTGGCAGGAGGCGGTCGCGGTCAACCGCACCATCCTCGACAAGCACGGGCCGGACGAGGACGCCTACAACCGGCTCGGCAAGGCTCTTTCCGAGCTTGGCCGCCTGGAGGAGGCCCTGGAGTCCTACGGCGAGACGCTCAAGCTCAACCCGATGAACGTCATCGCCCAGAAGAACCAGCGCAAGCTCAGCGCCATGATCGAGCAGCCGGCCCGGGTCGAGGGGGTGACCGGCTCGGTCGACGTCGACCTGTTCGCCGAGGAGCCGGGGAAGAGCGCGCTGACCGTGCTCTCGCGGCCGTCCGGCGGGGTGCTGGTGCAGGTGGCGCCGGGCGATCCGGTGGAGCTCGCCGCGGTCACCGGCGTGCTGCACGCCACCACCGCGCGCGGGGTCGCGCTGGGTGACGTCGAAGCCAAGATCTCGCGCCGGCTGATCCCGCTCATGGAGACCGGCAACCGCTACACCGCCGCGGTGGCGCGGGTGGAGGACGAGCGGATCGAGATCATGATCCGGGAGATCTTCCAGTCGCCGGAGAACTCGCGGAAGTCGTCCTTTCCCATCTCGCGGGGCAAGCGGGAGGAGTTCCGGCCGTACGCCAAGGAATCCCTGCTGGCCTCGCGCGGGTCCGACTGGGACGCCATGGAGACCGAGGAGGACGAGTCGATCCCCGGCAGCGTCGCCGACGAAGGCGAGGAGGAGTTCGACGGCATGCAGACCGTCGACTCCGACGCGGACGACTCGAGCGGCGGTGGGACCGACTTCGACGAGGAGCCGGACGAGGACTCGCGGCCCGAGGACCAGTACTAGCCGGGGCCTCCCCGAGCGTGGCGACCGGCGCCCGGTACACTTCGCCGCGTGGACAACGCCTCTCCCGTCGACGGTGCCGGCGCGCCGCGGGGGCGGGCCGGCGGGTTCAGCGACTGGCTTCCCGGTCCCGCGGCGCGGCGCCGGGCGGTCAGTGACGCCTTCCTCGACAGCTTCGAGGCGTGGGGCTACGGGCTGGTCGCCACTCCGCTGGTCGAGCCGCTGGACACCGTGGCAGCCGGCATCAGCGCCAAGGCGCAGACCTCGCTGTTCCGCTTCATGGATGCCGACGGCCGCCTGCTCGCCCTGGTCGGCGAACGCACCGTCAGCGTGGCCCGCGTCGTCGCCACCCAGCTCCGCGAGGGTCCCTTTCCCCTTCGCCTCTGCTATTCGGGCCCGGTGCTGCGCAACCAGGCGCTGCTCGGTGGCCGCCGCCGCGAGTCGCTGCAGGCCGGCTGCGAGCTGATCGGCGGGGCCACCCTCAGCGCCGACGCGGAGTGCGTCGCCCTCGCCGCCCACGCGCTGGAGAACGCCGGCCTCAGCGGGGTGCAGATCGACGTCGGCCACGCCGACTTCCTCCCCGGCCTGCTCGAAGGCGCCGGCCTCGACGACGCCACCCGAGAGCGCGTCCTCCAGGCGCTGCAGGACCGCGACCTGGTCGCCGTCGAGGCGGCGCTGGAGGGCACCGAGGTGGGCGACGCCGAGCGTTCGCTGCTGCTCCGCTTCCCCGCACTGCGCGGCGGCCGCGACATCCTCGACGCCGCCGCCCAGGGCCTGCGCGCCGAGCGCCCGCTGCGCGCCCTCGACGAGCTGCGCCGACTGTGGGACCTTCTGGCCGCACATGGCCTGAACGGCGGCGTCCTCCACCTCGACCTCGGCGCGGTGCGCGACTGGGACTACTACACCGGTCCCACCTTCGAGCTCTTCACTCGCGACCTCGGCTTCCCGCTGGGCTCGGGGGGACGCTACGACCAGCTCCTCAGCCGCTTCGGTTTCCCCTTGCCGGCAACGGGTTTCGTGATCTCCGTCGACCGCTGCTGCGACGCCCTGCTGCGCCGCACCGACGCCGCCTTCGCCGCGCCGGCGCCGCTGCGGGTGGGCTGGGCGCAGGGCTGTGGTGACGCCGCCGTGGCGCTCGCCCAGGTGCTCCGCGACCGCGGCCTCAGCGTCGCCACCGACCTCGACGCCAGCGCCGAGCCGGGCCCCGGAGTTCAGGTCCACGTTGGCAGCAACGGCACGGCCCGCTGGCGCCACGGCGGCACCTGGCGCAGCGGCATCCTGGCCGACGCCGTCGAGGCGCTCTCCCGCGCCGCCGAGGCGCCCGCGGTGCTGGAGCGGCGCGGCGCATGAGCGGCCTGCGCATCGCTCTGCCCAACGGCACGCTGCTCCAGGACGCGTGCGACCTGCTCCGCGACGCGGGCGTGGCCACCGTCGAGCCGGCGATGTTCGACGACGTGCTGCTGGTGCACAACGGCGCCATGCAGTTCGTCAAGACGCGCCCCACCGACGTGCCCGTGTACGTGGAGATGGGCGCGTGCGACGGCGGCATCGTCGGCAAGGACATGCTGTGGGAGGCCAGGGGCGACCACTACGAGCTGGTCGACCTGCGCTTCGGCGGCTGCCGCCTGGTGCTGGCCGCGCCGGAGGGATCGCCGCTGGCGAAAGGCCAGTGGCCGCCCTCGCTGCGCGTGGCCACCAAGTACCCCGCCGCGGCGCACGCGTTCTTCGACCGCATCGGCGTGGTCGCCGAGCTGATCAAGCTGCACGGCTCCATCGAGCTGGCGCCCGCCACCGGGCTGGCCGACGCGGTGCTCGACATCACCGCGAGCGGGCGGACGCTGCGCGCCAACCGCCTGGTCGAAGTGGCCGAGGCGGGACGCTCGACGGCGCGGCTGATCGTCAACCAGGCGTCGCTGAAGACGCGCGCTGACGAGGTCAACGCCCTGGCCAGCGCGCTGCGCCGCGCCGCCGAGTCGCGGGCGAGCGCCGCGCAGGGAGCGGCATGAGCATCGCGCTGCGCCGCCTCACCGCAGAGCAGTGGCGCGGCGAGCTGGGCGGTGCCCGCCGCTTCGTCGAGCCCGAGGCCGACGAGCAGGGACGCGAGCGGCTGCGGGCGCTGTTCGGTCGCGACATCAGCGCCGGCGCCGCGGTGGGGGAGATCGTCCGCGACGTGCGCGAGCGCGGCGATGGCGCGCTGCGCGAGTGGACGCGGCGCATCGACGGCGTCGACGTGGCGAGCACCCGCGCCGATCCCGCCGCGATGCAGCGCGCCTGGGAGCAGACGCCGGCCGACGTGCAGCGGGCACTGCGCGTCGCCGAGCGCCGCATCCGCGCCTTCCACGAGTTGCAGCGCGACGACCGCGTGCGCGGTGACGCAAACCTCGGGCTCCGGCCGCTGCCCCTGCGCCGCGCCGGCTGCTACGTCCCCGGCGGACGCGCCGCATATCCCAGCACGGTTTTGATGAACGCCATCCCCGCGCAGGTCGCGGGCGTCGACTCGATTGCGATCGCATCGCCGCCCGGTCCCGACGGCACCGTGCACCCCTTCGTGCTCGCCGCCGCGCACCTCATCGGCGTCAGTGAGGTGCACGCGATGGGTGGCGCACAGGCGATCGCCGCACTCGCCTACGGCACGCAGAGCATCGGCGCGGTGGACAAGATCGCCGGGCCCGGCAATCTCTATGTCACGCTGGCCAAGCGCGCCGTCGTCGGCGCCGTGGGCATCGACGGCATGGCCGGACCGAGCGAGGTGCTGGTCGTCGCCGGCGAGGGCGCCGATCCACGCTTCGTGGCTGCCGACCTCGTCTCGCAGCTGGAACACGACCCGCTCGCCTGGGCCGTGTGCATCACCGACAGCGAGACGCTCGCGGCCGCAGTGCAGCAGGAGTTCGCGCACGCGGCCGAGTCCGCGCAGCGCGCCGGCATCGTCGAATCCGCCGCGGGACGCCACGGCATGGTCGTCGTGTGCCGCGACATGGAGGAGGCGCTGCAGCTCACCGACGACTTCGCCCCCGAGCACCTGGAGCTGCAGGGCACCACGGCGGAGGCGCTCGCCGGCCGCGTCCGCTGCGCCGGCGCCATCTTCGTCGGCGCCAACTCGCCGGTACCGATGGGCGACTACATCGCCGGGCCTAACCACACGCTGCCCACCGGCGGAGCCGCGCGCTTCAGCGGTCCGCTGTCGGTGATGGACTTCGTGCGCTGGTCGAGCGTCACCCGGCTGAGCGCTGCGGACATGGAGCAGCTCGGCCCCGACGCCTGCACGCTCGCCGAAGCCGAAGGGCTGCACGGACACACCGAGTCGATCCGCCTGCGACTCAGCACCAGGACGCCCGCATGAGCACCACCGGAAGCCGCAGCGCGACCCGCGAGCGCAGGACCAAGGAGACGCAGATCAGCGCCACCGTTGCCGTCGACGGCAGCGGTCGCGCCGACATCGAGGTCCCGCTGCCGTTCCTGCGGCACATGCTGGAGGCGTTCACCAAGTACAGCGGCATGGACGTCACCCTGCACGGCAGCGGCGACGTCGACGTCGACGCCCATCACCTGGTCGAGGACGTCGGCCTGGTCCTCGGCGCCGCCATCAGCGAGGCGCTCGGCGACCGCGCCGGCATCCGCCGCTTCGGCCACGCCTACGCGCCGCTCGACGAGTCGCTGGTGCGCGCCGTCCTCGACTTCAGCAACCGTCCCTACGTCGTCTACGAGATGGACGCCCTGCGCGGGCGCATCAACGACTTCGACGTCCAGCTGCTCGGTGAGTTCGTGCGCGCCCTGGCGCAAACCGCCGGCATCTCCCTGCACATGGACTACATCCGCGGCGAGAACCTGCACCACATCGCCGAGGCGGCCTTCAAGGCGCTCGGCCTGGCCACCCGCGACGCGCTGGCCCACGTCGGCGGAGGGGTGCCGTCGACCAAGGGGGTGCTGTGATGCCCGGCCCGCGCGTCGCCATCTGCGACTACGGCGTCGGCAACCTGCGCAGCGTCGAGCGCGCCCTGCTCCACGCGGGCGCCGAGGTGGTGCTCACCGGCGACGCGGACACCATGCGCGGCTGCACGGGTGTGGTGCTGCCCGGGGTGGGCGCATTCGGCGCCGCCGCCGACGCGCTCGACGACACGGGACTCGGCGAGGTGGTCAAGGACATCGCGCGCAGCGGCACCCCACTGCTCGGCGTCTGCCTCGGCCACCAGCTCCTCTTCGAGCACAGCGACGAGAACGGCGGCCGTCGCGGCCTCGGCCTGCTCCCCGGCCGCATCGTCCGGCTCGGGCCGGAGCGCGGCAAGGTGCCCCACATGGGCTGGAACCAGCTCCAGCTCGCCAGGACCACGGCGCTGACCGAGGGCATCGAGGACGGCGCCTACACGTACTTCGTGCACTCCTACGCCGCCACTCCGGACACCACCGCCACGGACGCGGTGGTCGCCACCACCGACTACGGCGGCCCGGTGGTGGCCATCTGCGTGCAGGGCAACGTGTGGAGCACGCAGTTCCACCCGGAGAAGAGCGCCGCCAACGGATTGCGCATCTACGCAAACTTCGTGGCGGTGTGCGCGCGCGCCGCAGACGCGGCGGCCAGATGATCGTCATCCCCGCCGTCGACGTGCGCGGCGGCCGCTGCGTGCGCCTGCTCCGCGGCGACTACGCGCAGGAGACCGTGTACTCCGACGACCCCACCCAGCAGGCCATCGGTTTCGTCCGCCGCGGCGCCGCCAGGGTGCACATCGTCGACCTCGACGCCGCCCGCGGGCAGCCCGACGTGCTCTCCCGCGACGCCGTCCGGGCCGCGGTGCGCACACTGAAGGACATGGGCATCACCGTGCAGGTCGGCGGCGGAGTGCGCAGCGCCCAGGCGGCGGCGTCGTGGCTCGACGCGGGCGCCGGCTACATCGTGCTCGGCTCGCTGGCGCTGCGCGACCCGGGGGCGGCCGAGGAGATCTGCCGCGCCCATCCGGGACACGTCCTGCTCGGCCTCGACGTGCGCGGCGACGTCGCCCAGGCGCAGGGCTGGACCGAGGCCGCGGGCGACGCGCGCGAGCACCTCCAGCGCTGGCGCCAATGGCCCGCCGCGGGCGTGATCCGCACCGACGTGGGTCGCGACGGGGCGCTGCTCGGGCCCGACGTCGACGGCCTGCGCAGCACCATCGCCGCCTACCAGGGCGACGTGATCGCCAGCGGCGGCGTCGCCACCATCGCCGACCTCGACGCCTGCGCCGCCGCCGGAGCCTCCGGCGCCATCGTCGGGCGCGCGCTGTACGAGGGGCGTCTCGACCTCTCCGAAGCCCTGCAGCGGTTCGGCGCGGCCGCGGAGTCCGAGCCGGCATGACCCTGGCCCGGCGCGTCATCCCCTGCCTCGACGTGGACAACGGGCGCGTCGTCAAGGGCACCCAGTTCGTCGACCTGCGCGATGCCGGTGACCCCGCCGAGCTGGCCGCGCGCTACAACCAGGACCTCGCCGACGAGCTGGTCTTCCTCGACATCACGGCGTCGCACGAGACCCGGCCGATCCTCCTCGACGCGGTCCGGCGCACCGCCGACAGCGTGTTCATCCCGCTCACCGTCGGCGGCGGCATCCGCAGCCTCGACGACATGGAGGCGCTGCTGCGCGCGGGCGCCGACAAGGTGTCGCTGAACACCTCGGCGTTGCAGGATCCAGCGCTGATCACCCGCGGCGCCGAGCGCTTCGGCGAGCAGTGCATCGTGGTCGCGGTCGACGCGCGCCGGGAGGGCGACGGGTGGGGCGTCCACACCCACGGCGGGCGCCATCCCGCCGGGCGCGACGCCGTGGAGTGGGCGCGCGAGGCGACAGAGCGCGGCGCGGGTGAGATATTGCTGACCAGCATGGACCGCGACGGCACCGGGATCGGGTACGACATCGCGCTGACCCGCGCGGTGGCCGACGCCGTCGCCGTGCCGGTGATCGCCAGCGGCGGGGCGGGCGGCCCGGAGCACCTGCGCGAGGTGCTCACCGATGGCCACGCCGACGCGGCGCTGGCGGCGTCGATCTTCCACTTCGAAGCCCATCCCGTGCCGCGCACCAAGCAGTACCTGCGCGACGCCGGAGTCCCGGTGCGGCTGTGACCACCACGCGCACGCCGGTGCGGATTCCCCCGACGGCGGCGCGGCTGCGGCTGCCGCTGTGGCAGCGGGGGCAGCAGCGGATGCGCGATCGCTACGGGTTCGACCTCAACGCGCCGGATGCCAAGCAGCGCGCCGACGCCATGCTGGCGGACAGGCCGGGCGACGCCGACATGCACCTGCTCCACGCCTCGGTTCTGGCCACCCAGGGCAACAACGACGACGCCGAGCGCGACGTGCGGCGGGCGCTGGAGTTCAACCCGGACTCGGCGCGGGCGCACACCACGCTGGCGACGCTGCTGGTGCAGAAGGGGGAGCGCGAGCAGGGGCTCGCCGAGGCGCGGCGGGCGGCGGAGCTGGATGCTGCGGATCCGACCGTGCAGTACAACCTCGGCCTGGCGGAGTGGACGGCGGGCAGCCGCGGTGCGGCCAATGCGGCGTTCAGGAAGACCTGGGACCTGCTCTACGGCGAGGTGCACCCGGGGGGGCGGCCGCCGTGGTGGAGAAGGATCTTTGCGCGGGGGACGGTGGGTTCGCGATGAGCGACGTCAGCGCGCCGCCGCCGGAGCCGCATTTCGACGCGCAGGGTCTGGTGCCCGCGATCGCGCAGGACGCCACCACCCACGCGGTGCTCACCCTGGCCTACATGAACCGCGAGGCGTGGCGGGCGACGCTGCTCACCGGCAGGGCCACCTTCTGGAGCCGCAGCCGCCAGGAGCTCTGGGAGAAGGGCGCCACCAGCGGCAACACCATGCACGTCCGCGCCGTCCGTCTCGACTGCGATCGCGACACGGTGCTGCTGCTCGTCGACCCCTCCGGCCCCGCGTGCCACACCGGCAGCACAACGTGTTTCTTCGAAGACGTCCCCGCACCAACCGAGCAGGGAGACCCGGCGGGTTGATACCGCTGGAGCGCCTCGACGGCTACCTGCCCATCGCCGGCTACGGGGTGATCGGCGACTGCCGCAGCGCCGCGCTGGTCAGCCAGGACGGCAGCATCGACTGGCTCTGCCTGCCCCGCTTCGACGACGCCTCGATCTTCGGCCGCATCCTCGACGCCAACCGGGGCGGCTACTGGCAGATAGCCCCGCGCGGTCCGTACCGGGTGTCGCCACGTTATCGCGACCGCACCAACCTGCTCTACACCACCTACGTCACCCGCACCGGCAGGGCCACGCTCACCGACTTCATGCCGCTGCATCGCGACAGCATGGAACACGAGGCCAGGCCGCACCGCCATCCGCGCGTGGTCCGCCTGCTGGAGTGTCTCACCGGCGAGGTGGTGATCCACAACGACATGATGCCCGCGCCCGACTACGCGCGCGACGGAATGGTGCCCTTCGCCTCCCACAACGGACGGCTGCACGCCGACGCCGGCCCGCTGCACATCTGCATCCGCGCCTCCTGCGACATGGACGGCCCGCGCCAGACGCTCACCCTCCGCGCCGGCGACGCCATCGCCTTCGCCATGGTCACCAGCGAGAGCGAGGACTGCGACGACGATCAGCCCTGGAGCGTCGAGCGCGCGCGTGTGCTGCTCCGCGAGACGCGGGAGTACTGGTGGAAGTGGATCGGGCAGGTGCGCTACGACGGCCCGTACCAGGAGCTGGTGTGGCGTTCGGCGCTGGCGCTGAAGCTGATGACCTACTCGCCCACCGGCGCGATCATCGCCGCACCGACCACCAGCATCCCCGAGCAGATCGGCGGCACGCGCAACTGGGACTACCGCTTCACCTGGCTGCGCGACGCGTCGTTCACGCTGTACGCGTTCTTCCAGCTCGGGCTCACCGAGGAGGCGCACCACTTCTTCGCCTGGCTGACGCGCATCGGCATCGGCGGCAACCATCACCCCACCATCGACAACCTCTACACCCTCGACGGCCACCGCAATCCCCACGAGGTCGTCCTCGACCACCTCGAGGGCTATCGCGGCTCGCGCCCGGTGCGCATCGGCAACGGCGCGGCGCGCCAGCTCCAGCTCGACGTGTACGGCGAAGTTCTCGACAGCGCCTACCTCTACGCGCGTTTCGGCGGCGAGGTCGGTGGCGACGTCCGCGGCGACCTCTGGCAGGACCTGCGCGCCATCGTCGAGCTGGCCATCGCGCGCTGGGAGGAGCCGGACTCGTCGATCTGGGAGGTGCGCGGCGGCGAGCGGCACTTCACCTACAGCAAGGTGATGTGCTGGGTGGCGGTCGACCGCGGGCTGCGCCTCGCCGAGCGCTACGGCCTGCCCCACGACAGCGAGCGCTGGCGCCAGGCGCGGATGCGCATCCACCGCCGGGTCATGCGCGACGGGTTCAACAGGAAGCTCAACGCCTTCACCCAGACCCTCGGCGGCGACACGCTCGACGCCTCCCTGCTGCGCATGGCCCAGGTGCGCTTCCTGCCCATGCGCGACGCGCGCATGGTGAGCACCATCGACGCCATCGCCGCCGGCCTGCGCGAAGGCGTCCTGATCCGCCGCTACCTCCGCGAGTCCAGCGACGGCGTCCCCGGCGACGAGGGCGCCTTCCTGATGTGCTCCTACTGGTTGGTCGACGCCTACGCGCACCTCGGCCGCCTCGAAGACGCGGAGCGGCTCTTCGAGCAGGTGAGCAGCTTCCAGGCGACCTGCGGACTGCTCGCCGAGGAAGCGGACGGCCGCACCGGCGAGCTGCTCGGCAACTTCCCCCAGGCGTTCACCCATCTCGCCCTGGTCGGCGCCGCGGTCAACATCGAGCGGCTGCGCCACCGGGAGATGGGCGTGCGCGCGGTGCGCTGACGGCATGCGCGCGATGCTCCTCGACGCACCGCGGACCGCGCTGCGCTTCGCGGATGCGCCGCAGCCCGAGGCGCAGCGTGGACAGGTGCTGCTGCGCGTGCACGCGTGTGCGCTGTGCCGCACCGACCTGCACGTCGTCGACGGCGAGCTGACCCATCCCAAGCTGCCGCTGGTGGTCGGCCATCAGATCGTCGGCACCGTGGTGCAGCTCGGCGACGGCGCGGCGGCGCACGCGATCGGCGACCGCGTCGGCGTGCCGTGGCTGGGCTGGACGGACGGCACCTGCCGCTACTGCACGGCGGGACGCGAGAACCTCTGCGAGCACGCGCGCTTCACCGGCTACGACATCGACGGCGGCTACGCCGAGTACGCGGTGTGCGACGAGCGCTACTGCTTCCCCATCCCGCCCGGCTACCCCGACCTGCAGGCGGCCCCCCTGCTCTGCGCCGGCCTGATCGGCTACCGCGCGCTGCGTGCCGCCGGCGACGGCGCGCGCCTCGGCCTCTACGGCTTCGGTGCCTCCGCGCACATCGTCATCCAGGTCGCGCGCCACCAGGGACGCCGCGTCTTCGCCTTCACCCGCAGGGACGACGAGGCGTCACAGCGATTCGCGCTGCAGCTCGGCGCGGAGTGGGCCGGCGACGCCATGCAGCCGGGCCCCGAGCCGCTCGACGTCGCCATCATCTTCGCGCCCGCGGGTGAGCTGGTCCCGGCCGCGCTGCGCGCCGTCGCTCCCGGTGGCACGGTGGTGTGTGCGGGCATCCACATGAGCGACATCCCGTCGTTCGCGTATGACCTGCTGTGGGGCGAGCGCGTGCTCCGCTCCATCGCCAACCTGACCCGCCAGGACGGCCACGAGTTCCTCGCCCTGGCGCCGCGGATTCCCGTGCACACCGAGGTGCGCGCCTTCGCCCTGGAGGACGCCAACGCCGCACTCGACACTCTGCGCCGCGGTGACGTGCAGGGCGCGGCGGTGCTGGTCGTCTAGCCAACCGGGCGCGGCGGCGCCGGCGAGTTCCAGCGAAGCTCCGGCGCGGGCGCGCGGCCGCCATCCGGCTGCCACGCCTGCAGGCGCCGCTCGGCCAGGGTGAGCATCCCCAGCACCAGCCCGGCGGCGAGCGCGATGCAGATGAATCCGCCAACCATGGCAGCAACCTGGGCGCCCCCGCCGTCGCCGATGACGTGCACGTCGGGGGCCAGCCCGGTGGCGCGCACGAGCTGCAGCGCCGCCACCACGCTGAGCCCGAGAAACGCCAGCGAGGCGACGGTCGACGCCATCGCGGCGCCGGTGCTCACCGCGCGGCGCGGGTCCTCGGCCTCGAAGCGCGCCCCGATGGCGCCGCCGCTGACGCCGATGGCGGTGGCGCCGAGGGCCAGCCATATGCCCATCAGCAGCAGCGCCAGCATGTCCAGCGCGCCGCCGTGGTGGATGGCGCCGAGCACCAGCGTCGACACCGCCGTGGCCAGCACCATCGGCACCGCCACCGCGATCGCCTTGGCGCGCAGCAGCGTGGCCACGCTGATCGGGGCGAGCCGCAGCAGCAGGAACCCGCGTCCCTCCATGGCCACCGCCGGACCGGCGAGCACCTGGGTGAAGAAGAACGGCAGCATCAGCGACACACTGCCGGTGCGCAGCACCGCGTCCCAGAAGCCGGTGGCGTCGCCGCGTCCCGCGCCGCTGAGCAGCGGGTACAGCGCGGCGATGGCGCAGAGCGGGATCAGCGCGGCGAGCCGGCGCGAGTCGCGGCGCATCACCACCCACTCCTTGCGCACCAGCGCCAGCAGCGGCGGGCGTCCCGGGGTCATGCGCGGTGCCGGCACGGACGTGTACACCCGCGGTGTGGACGATCGCCGCGGCACCTCGCCGAGCGCGCTGAGCCCGCGACGGAACGACGGCACGAACGCCGCGTGGCCCACGGTCAGCGCGCCCGCGGTGGCGGCGAGCGTCACCAGCAGCCACAGCGGGGCGGCCGCGTCGCCGCGGGCGAATCCCGCCAACGCGCGCGCCGGCCATGCGGTCGGCAGCCACACCAGCGACTCACCGAGTCCCGCCGCTCCGCTGGCGCCCTGCAGGAGCGAGTCGCCGGCGGTGGTGGTGTCGCCGCCGCGCAGGAAGAGCCAGGCCATCCAGAAGATGCTGCCCATCACCGCGGCGACGATGCTCACCAGGGAGCGCGCGCGCGCCATGGGCACGACGCGCACCACGACACTGAGCAGGGCCACCTGCAGCGCAGTCACCGACAGCACCACGCAGACGATGGCCAGCGGTGCCGCGATCCAGTACAGCGCGCCCGCCCCGATGGAGATGCCGTAGCCGATCACCGAGGCGAAGAGCAGCCCCGCCACCAGCGCACTGGCGCGGGCCGCGACGAGCAGCCGCGCGACGTAGATGTCGACGACGCGGATGGGCGCGCCGGCGAGCAGCAGCAGGTCGCGCGACGTGAAGAACGACACCATCACCGACGACAGCCCGACCACCAGCATGACCATGCCCAGCGTGGTGAAGCCGAGGGTGAGCACGCCCACCACCGCGTCCCGACCGAGCGGTCCGATGCTGGCGCCGAACGCCGCCGCGGGGCCGAGGATGGCCAGCGCCAGCAGTGGAATTCCCACCAGCAGCAGCGCGACGCGACGGCCGGGCATGCGCCGAATACGGTTGCGCAGCGCCTGGAGGTCGGCGCGGATCAGGCGCGGGGCCGCGGATGTCATCGAAGGGATCAGGCGCTGCGCAGCCGGTCGAGCAGCGCGCGGTCCTCGGGGCCGCCGGTGAGGGCGAGGAAGAGGTCCTCCAGCGACGCCTGCGCGCTGCCGGTGCGCGCGCGCAGCTCGTCCAGCGTGCCCACGGCGACGACGCGCCCGCGGTCGACGATGGCGATGCGGTCGCACAGCGCCTGCGCCACTTCGAGGATGTGCGTCGACAGCACTACCGCGACGCCCTGCTCGGCGAGGTCGCGCAGCAGGTCGCGCACGCGGCGCGCGGAGCGCGGGTCGAGGCCGTTTGTCGGCTCGTCCAGCAGCAGCACGCGCGGCTCGTAGAGCAGCAGCGCGGCGAGGCCGATCTTGTTGCGCATGCCGTGCGAGTAGCCGGCGATCAGCTCGTCCTGCTTGGCCTCCAGCTCGACCACCGCGAGCAGCCGGGCGATGCGCTCCTCGCGCTCGCCGCCGCGGGGTACGGCGTAGAGGTCGCCGACCAGGTCGAGGAACTCGCGGCCGGTCAGGTTGGGGTAGAGCAGCGGCTCCTCGTCGAGGTAGCCGAGCATCCGCTTGGCGCGCATCGGGTCGGCCCAGACGTCGACGCCGCAGACGCTGACCCGGCCGCTGCTCGGCGCCAGCAGCCCGCAGGCCATGCGCAGGATGGTGGTCTTGCCCGCGCCGTTGGCGCCGAGCAGGCCGAAGACCTCGCCCGCCGCGACCGACAGGCTGACGGCGGACACGGCGGTGACGTCGCCGAAGCGCTTGCCCAGGGCGTCGAGCTCGACGGCGGGCGGGAGATGGTCCAAGCCGGCAGGTCTCCTGGTGCGCTCCCGGGCGCCCCCGTGTGGGCGCGGTGCCCTGGCTGGTGAGCATAGTCGAGCCCGGCGCACCCGGCGAGTGGCGCGACAGGCCCGCCACCGCGGCGGTTCAGCCCGTCTCGACGCTCAGGCGGCTGACCCCGCCGACCACCTCGATGGCGTAGTGATCCGCCCCGTCCTGCATGCCGGGGGTGCGCCAGACCACGTTGCCGCCCGCGGGTCCGAGCTGGTTCCCGTCGACGCTGGTCTTCGACACGCCGCCCCTGATCCGCACCTCGACGGGCACGCCGGCCGGCCGGCGCACGGTGACCTGGCTGGCCCCGCCGGTGATGGTGAGCGGCACCCTGCCCGAGGGCCGTCCCAGGGCGAGGTCGAGGCGTGACGCCCCGCCCTTGATGGCCAGCGAGCGCACCCGCAGGGAGCCGAGCTCGGCGGTCAGCCGGTACGCACCCTGGGCCACCTCGATGTCCCAGGGGATGGCCGCCGACAGGGTGAGGCGCAGGCTGCGGTGGCCCCAGCCGAACAGCGGGAAGCGGCGCGCCCGCACCGTGACGTTGCCGCCGTCGGCCTCGATCTGCGGCGGCGTGCCCTCGGCGTGGGCCCGGTAGAGCTCGGCCATGGCGGCGTCGGCGTCGATGGTGACCTCGCCGACGCCGGGGGCGAGGAGGAGCCGGCCGACCGTCGCCCCGGCGCGCGGCGCGTCGAGCTCGTGGTGCACCGGCGACGGCTCGCCGCGGAGCTGGGAGACCTGCTCCAGCAGGACGGGATGAGCCCGCGCCAGGGCGTCGATGACCAGCTGCACCTCGCGGTCGCTGTAGCCCTCGTACTGCTCGGTCGCCGCCGCGGCGAGCCGGGCGAAGACCGCGCCGACCACGGGATCGGTGGCGGCCAGGACGTCGCCGGGGAGCGCCCTCACCATGACCCGGCGGCGGTCGGTGGGGTGGTCCTCGCGCTGCACCAGGCGGGCCTTCTCCAGGCGGTCGATGACGCCGGTGATGGCCCCCGTGGTGAGGCCGGTGGCCTCGGCGAGCTGGCCCGCGGTCATCGGACCCGCGCTCATCACCACGGCCAGGCACTGCAGGTCGGTGACGTTGATCTTCAGGCGCTCGGCCACGCTCTGCGAGAACAGGACCAGCTCGGCGCCCAGCCGGTTCCACTCGCCGGTGAGCGCGGCGATCAGCTCCTCACGTGTGCTGCTCATGGTTGACACGATCCTCTCAGTGTTGTTAGTCTCTTATCATAGTAAGATACTTACGTGAGAGAGATGATAACACCAGGAGCCACCGCATGACACCGATGATCGAAGCCTCCGGCCTGCGCAAGCGCTTCGGCAGGACGGTCGCCCTCGACGGCCTCGACCTGGTCGCCGAGCCCGGCCAGGTGGTCGCCGTGCTCGGCCCCAACGGCGCGGGCAAGACGACCTTCGTCCGCGCCGTGGCCACCCTGCTCCGCCCCGACGAGGGCGTGCTCCGCGTCGGCGGCCACGACGTCAGCCGCGAGCCCCGGGCGGTGCGCCGCATCATCGGGCTGGCCGGCCAGTACGCCGCCGTCGAGCCGGCCATGACCGGGCGCGAGAACCTGGAGACGGTGGCGCGCCTCTTCGGACAGAACCGCAACCAGGCCCGCGAGGGGGCGCGTCGCGTGCTCGGCCAGCTCGGCCTGGACGGCGACGCCGACCGGCTGGCGCGGACCTATTCCGGCGGCATGCGGCGCCGTCTCGACCTCGGCGCCAGCCTGGTCGGCCGGCCGCGCCTGCTGCTCCTCGACGAGCCCACCACCGGCCTCGACCCGCGCAGCCGCATCGAGCTCTGGGACGCCATCCGCGGCCTGGTCCAGGAGGGCACCGACGTGCTGCTGACCACCCAGTACCTCGACGAGGCCGACCACCTGGCCGGCCGGGTGGTGATCATCGACCGCGGCCGGGTGGTGGCCTCGGGCACGCCCCAGGAGCTCAAGCAGCGCGTCGGCCGCAGCGTCATCGAGGTCCACGTGCGCACCGTCGGCGAGCTGCCCCGGGTGGCCGCCGTCCTCGGCGGCGTCGACGGCGGCGAGGCGCAGGTCGACGGCGCCACCCGCCGCGTGCGCGTCCGCGTCGAGGCCGGCGCCGACCGGCTGCGCGAGGCGCTCTTGCGGCTCGAAGCCGCGGGCGCCGAGGTCGAGGACATCGCCCTGCGCCCACCCACCCTCGACGAGGTGTTCCTCACCCTCACCGGCATCCAGGAGCCAAGTTGATGACAACAGCGACACAAACCCTCGGGACCGCGGCCCGGTTGGGGCCGAGCACCCTGGTGATCACCCGGCGCAGCCTGCTCAAGTTCTGGCGGACCCCGCAGCTGGTCCTGCTGGGGACCGCGCAGGGCGCCATCTTCCTGCTCATCTACCGCTACGTCTTCGGCGGCGCCATCGGCATCGCCGGCGTGCCCTACGTCGACTTCCTGGTGCCCGGCTTCCTGGCCACGCTGGTCCTCTACGCGGGCATGGGGACGGCGATGGGTGTCGCCGAGGACATGCAGACAGGCTTCATCGACCGGCTCCGCTCGCTGCCCATCCCCCGCAGCGCGGTGCTGGCGGCACGCGCCCTGTCCGACACCGCGCAGACGGTGTGGGTGCTGGCGGCCACGGCGGGGATCGGCTTCGCCGTCGGCTTCCGCTTCCACGGCTCGGTCGCCGCCGCGCTGGGCGCGTTCCTGCTCTGCGCCGTCTTCGGCTTCGCCTTCCTCTGGATGTTCATCGCCCTCGGCGCCCTGGCGGGCAACCCCCAGGCGGCCCAGGGCATCGGCTTCCTGGTGTTCCCGCTCACCTTCCTGTCCAGCGCGTACGTCCCGGTGGAGACCATGCCGGGCTGGCTGCAGGCGTTCGCCCAGTACCAGCCGGTGACCATGATGGTCGACGCCGTGCGCGCGCTCGCCCTGGGGCCGCGGGCGGCGGCGCTGCTCGGCCACAGCACGGGGTGGTACGTGACCGTCTCGCTGCTCTGGGCCGCGGGGTTCGTCGCGGTGTTCGCTCCGCTGGCGGTGGCCAGGTTCCGGCGCACCTGAGACTCCCCGGGCACTCTGGGTTGAGGGGAGGCGGGTCCCCCTCCTTGCATAAGTATGCAGCGGGCCTGTATAAAGGCACGATCATGACCCTGCGTCTCCGCGCCGCCGTGGCCGGCGCCACCGGCTACATCGGCATGCAGTGCGTCGAGCTGCTCGCCCGCCACCCCCACGTCGAGCTGGCCCGGCTGTTCGCCAACACCCACGCCGGCAGGCGCTTCAACGACGTGGTGCCGGGCAGCGACGTCGACATGGAGCTGGTCGCCGGGCTCGACGCCGGGGGGGTCGACGTGGTCTTCGCCGCCCTGCCCCACACCGTCGCCGCCGGCCACGCCCGCGACTGGATCTCTCGCGGCGCGGTGGTGGTCGACATGAGCGCCGACTTCCGGCTCCGCGACGTGGCCGCCTACCAGCGCTGGTACAAAGTGGAGCACCCGGCTCCCGACCTCTGCGACGAGGCCGTCTACGCGCTGCCCGAGCTGCCCGGCGTCAACCTCGCCGACGTCGACCTGATCGCCGCGCCCGGCTGCTACCCCACCGCGGTATTGCTGGCCACAGTTCCCGCGCTGCACGCGGGCGTGGTGGAGAAGGACGTGACCGCCGACTGCAAGAGCGGGGTCAGCGGCGCGGGCCGGTCGCCGTCGCTCGGGGTGCACTTCGCCGAGGTCAACGAGTCGGTGCACGCCTACGCCGTCGAGGGCCACCGGCACAAGGCGGAGATGCTGCAGGAGATGCACAGCGCCGCCGGATCCGAGGTGCGGCTCACCTTCGTGCCCCACCTGATCCCGATGACGCGCGGCATCCTCGCCACCGTGTACCTGCGCCCGCTCGGCGGCGTCAGTGTGGACCAGGTGCGCGACGTGTACCGGGAGTTCTGCACGCGCAGCGCGTTCCTGCGCTACGACGCCAAGCCGCCGGCCACCAAGAGCGTGTGGGGCACCAACCTCGCCGCGCTCAACGTGTCGGAGCAGGACGGCGTGGCCGTGGTCACCTGCGCCATCGACAACCTGCTCAAGGGCGCCGCGGGACAGGGCGTGCAGGCGCTCAACCTGCGCTTCGGGTTCGACGAGACGGCGGGTCTCCCGCTGCACCCGGCATGGCCGTGAGCGCACCGCAGAGCGCGGCGGCGCACGTCGACACGCCGCGCAAGGGCGTCTGTGCGCCGCGCGGCTTCCAGGCGGGCGCCGCGGCCGCGCACATCCGCGGTGACGGCGATCTGCAGCGGCTCGACGTCGCCGTGGTGCGCAGCGACGTCCCCTGCCAGGTGGCGGGCGTGTTCACCCGCAACGTGGTCAAGGCTGCCCCGGTGGTGATCTCGCAGCTCTCGCTGCGCCGTCCCGGGGTGCAGGCGGTGGTGCTCAACTCGGGCAACGCCAACGCCTGCACCGGAGCGCAGGGCTTCAAGGACGCGCTGCTGATGTGCAAGGCGACCGGCGACGCGTGCGACCTCGACCCCTCGCAGGTGCTGGTGTGCAGCACCGGGGTGATCGGGCGGCCGATGCCAATGGACCGGGTGGTCGGTGGCATCCGCGCCGCGGCGGGCGCGCTGTCGGCCGGCGGTGACGCCGCCGTGGCGCGCGCCATCATGACCACCGACACCGTGCCCAAGGAGGCGAGCACCTCCTTCGAGGCGGGCGGCCGCCGCTACACGGTTGGCGGCATGGCCAAGGGCGCGGGGATGATCCATCCCGACATGGCGACGCTGCTGGCGGTGGTCACCACCGACGCACCCGTCGCCGCCGGCGCGCTGCAGCCGCTGCTGGCGCGCGTCGCCGACGAGACCTTCAACTGCGTCACCGTCGACGGCGACACCTCGACCAACGACACGCTGCTGCTGCTCGCCAACGGGCAGGGTGGTGGCGAGGTGTTCCTGGACGGCTCTGCCGAGCTGGCGGCACTGGAGGCGGCGGTGCTTGAGGTGTGCGACGACCTGTCCGAACAGCTCGTCGCCGACGCCGAGGGCGCCACCAAGCACTTCCGCGTCGAGGTGCAGGGCGCGCAGACGCGCGAGCAGGGGCGGCTGGCCGCGCGCACCGTCGCCGAGTCGCCCCTGGTGAAGACGGCGATTCACGGCTGCGATCCCAACTGGGGGCGCATCGTCGCCGCGCTGGGTCGCAGCGGTGCGCACTTCGCCCTGGATCGCCTGCAGGTGGCCATCGGCGGCGTGCCGGTGTTCGAGAACGGCTCCCCGGTGGTGGCCAACACCGAGCGCATCCGCGCCGTCTTCGCGCAGCCGCGCATCGACATCGCCGTGCAGCTCGGCGCCGGCGACTTCGCCGCGCACGCCTGGGGCTGCGACCTGTCCGCGGACTACGTCCGCATCAACGCCGACTACACGACCTAGAGGAACGCGATGGCTGTCGAGAGCATCGAGGAACGCATCCGCCGCGCGGAGGTCCTCGTCGAGGCGCTGCCCTACATCAAGCGCTTCTTCGGGCACACCGTGGTCATCAAGCTGGGCGGCGCCGCCATCGAGTCCGGCGACCCCGAGCCGGTGCTGCAGGACGTGGTGCTGATGCGCTTCGTCGGCATGCGCCCGGTGCTGGTGCACGGCGGCGGCCCGGCGATCAGCGCCTGGCAGAAGAAGGTCGGCATCGAGACCCGCTTCGTCAACGGCCTTCGCGTCACCGACGCGCAGACCATGGAGCTGGCCAAGATGGTGCTCACCGGCAAGATCGGGCCAGAGCTGGTGGGAACCATCAACCGCCTCGGCGGCGAGGCCTTCGGCATGTCCGGCGAGGACGGGCCCACGCTGCTGGTCAAGCCGCGCGAGGCCGAAGGGGGGGAGGACCTCGGCTTCGTCGGCGACGTGGTCCAGGTCAACCCCGAGCCCATCGAGGCGCTGCTCGACCAGGGACGCATCCCGGTGGTGGCGTCGATCGGGTTGGGCTACGACGGGCAGGCCTACAACGTCAATGCCGACGCGGTCGCCGCCGAGCTGGCGGTGGCGCTGCGGGCCACCAAGCTGATGCTGCTCACCGACGTCGACGGCGTGCGCGACGGTGACGGATCGCTGATCAGCGAATTGGAGGCGGAGCGGGCGCAGCGCCTGATCGGCGGCGGCGTCATCCAGGGCGGCATGATTCCCAAGGTGATGGCGGCGCTGCGCGCCCTCGACGGCACCGAGGCGGTGCACATCATCGACGGCCGCGTGCCCCACTCGCTGCTGCTGGAGCTGCTCACCGAGTCCGGCGTGGGCACCATGCTGCGGCGCCCCAACCTGGCGGAGGCGCAGCCGGCATGAGCGCGTCGGAGTCGACCACCACCGCGCTGCAGCAGATCCAGCAGGACGAGTCGACGTACGTCATGCACACCTACGGCCGCCAGCCGGTGGCGCTGGTGCGCGGCAGCGGCGTGCTGGTCACCGACACCGAGGGTCGCGAGCACATCGACCTGGTCGGCGGCATCGCCGTCAACGTGCTCGGCCACGCGGCCCCGGCGGTGCGCGCCGCGCTGGAGCACCAGTCGTCGGAGCTGATCCACACAAGCAACCTGTACTACACGCTGCCGCAGATCGAGCTGGCCAGGCTGCTGGTGGAGTCGAGCTTCCCGTCGCGCGTGTTCTTCTGCAACAGCGGCGCCGAGGCCAACGAGGCGGCGATCAAGATCGCCCGCAAGTGGGGGCAGAAGCGGCGTGACGGCGCCTTCAAGATCGTCGTCGCCCACAACGCCTTCCACGGCCGGACGCTGGGTTCGCTGGCGGCAACGGGAACGCCCAGGTACCAGCAGCCGTTCGAGCCGATGCCAGAGGGCTTCGTGCACGTCCCGTTCGACGACGTGGACGCGGTGCGCGACGCGGTGGACGACCGCACCGTCGCCGTGCTGATGGAGCCGGTGCAGGGCGAGAGCGGCGTGGTGCCGATGCGCGACGAGACCATGCGCGCCCTGCGTGCGCTGTGCGACGAGCGCGACATGCTGTTCATCCTCGACGAGGTGCAGACCGGCATGGGGCGCACGGGCCGCTGGTGGGCGCATCAGCACACCGGCGTGGCGCCCGACCTGATGACCGTCGCCAAGGGACTCGGCGGCGGCGTCCCCATCGGCGCCGTGCTCGCCGCGCCACGGGCCGACGTGCTCGAACCGGGCGACCACGGCACCACCTTTGGCGGCAACCCGCTGGCCAGCGCGGTCGGTGTCGCGGTGATGCGCGCCATCGAGCAGCAGGGATTGATCGCCAACGCCGAGCGTGTTGGCGCCCACCTGCAGCGCGCGCTGCTGGCGTTGCGCGACGGCGGCAGACCCATCGAGTCGGTGCGCGGTCGCGGCCTCATGGTCGCGCTGGTCCTGTCGGAGGACATCGCACCGCGGGTGGTGCGTGCCGGGCTGGACACGGGCGTGATCGTCAACGCGGTGGGCAATCGCGTGCTGCGCATGGTGCCGCCGCTGATCCTCACCACCGATCAGGCCGACGAGGCGGTGCGTCGCATCGGCGCCGCCATCGACCTGGCCATGACCGAGGGGGGCGCGTGAGCCCGGCGATGGCCACGGCCGCTCGGCGGGCGCCCACCAAGGCGGAGCGGCATCGCGCCATCCTCGACCTAGTGCGCGCCCATCCCATCCGCACCCAGGACGAATTGGTCGACGCCCTGCGCGGGCTGCGCCTCGACGTGACTCAGGCGACCGTCTCGCGCGACGTGCGCGAGCTGGCGCTGATGCGCGTTCCCGACGGCGACGGGCTGCGCTACGTCGCCACCGCCGCCGACGCCGATCCCACCGGCATCTCGACGCGGCTGCGCAGCGCGATGCGCGAGCACGTGCGCGGCGTCGAGTTCGTCGGGCATCTCGGGGTGCTGCGAACGCGGCCGAGCACCGCGCCGCTGGTGGCCGCGGCCATCGACCAGGCACACTTCGAGGAGGTGGCGGGAACCGTCGCGGGCGACGACACCGTGCTGGTGGTGGCGCGCGGCAACGACGCGGCCCGGCGGCTGCAGACTCGATTGGAAGCGATCACAGGAGCTCGCGCGTGACCGGCGACCGGCAGAAGTGCATTCTGGCTTACAGCGGCGGCCTCGACACCTCGGTGGCGATCCGCTGGATGACCGACCAGCTCAACTACGAGGTGGTCGCGCTGAGCATCGACCTCGGCGAGGCCAAGGACCTGCGCGTGGCCCAGGAGCGCGCGCTGCGCACCGGCGCCAGCGCGGCCTACATCGTCGACGCGCGCAAGCTGTTCGTCGACAACTTCGCCTTTCCCTCGCTGATGGCGGGCGCGCTGTACGAAGGCGTGTACCCGCTGGCCACCGCCCTCGGCCGTCCGCTGATCGCCAAGCTGCTCGTCGACCTCGCCCGCGAGGAGGGCGCGCGCGCGGTGGCCCACGGCTGCACCGGCAAGGGCAACGACCAGGTGCGTTTCGACGTCGCCGTCGCCGCGCTGGCTCCCGACCTGCAGGTGGTCGCGCCGGTGCGCGACTGGGACATGGGCCGTCCCGACGAGCTGCGCTACGCCGCCGAACACGGCATCGAGGTGCCGGTCACCGTCGAGTCGCCGTACAGCGTCGACGCCAACCTGTGGGGGCGCAGCATCGAGAGCGGCGTGCTCGAAGACCCATGGGAGGAGGCACCGCGGGACGTCTTCGAATGGACCGTCGATCCGCAGGAGGCGCCCGCCGAGGGCACGCTGCTGGAGGTCCGTTTCGAGCAGGGAATTCCCGTCGCGGTGGACGGCGAGACCATGGCGGGGCACGACCTCGTCGCCCATCTCAACAAGGTGGGTGGAGAACACGGTGTCGGCCGCATCGACCACGTCGAGAACCGTCTGGTCGGCATCAAGTCACGCGAGATCTACGAGGCGCCCGGCGCGGCCATCCTCTTCGCGGCGCACGACGCCCTGGAGGCGCTCACGCTGTCGCGCGACGTCATGAAGTTCAAGCGCATCGTCGCCGACGAGTGGGCGCGGCTGGTCTACGACGGTCTGTGGTTCGGCGCGCTGCGCCACGACCTGTGGGGCTTCGTGCGCTCGACGCAGGAGTTCGTCACCGGCGAGGTGCGGCTGCGCCTGCAGCGCGGCTCGGTCCGCGTGGTGGGGCGCAAGGGGCCGCAATCGCTGTACCGCCACGACCTGGCCACCTACGACCGCGCCCAGGACTCCTTCTCCCACGCCGCCGCGCGCGGCTTCATCGAGCTGTTCGGCCTGCCGCTGCGCACCCAGACGACTGTGCAGGGCGCATTGGGCGAGGCGTCGCGCAAGCTGCTGCCCGACAAGCTGGAGCGGCTGCAGGCGCCCACCGAGGCGCCGCGTGGCTAGGGGCATCCGCATCGTCGGTGCGGAGGCGGGTGATCCTGAAGCACCACTGAGCAGCGCGCGCGCACCCAAGCCGTCGCGCGCCGAGAAGCGCCAGCAGCGCAACGCCGAGGACGACCAGGCCAAGCAGGCGGTGCACGACCACACCATGGCCGCCACCGCGCGGCGCGCCGCGACCGAGCCGGCCGGGAGAGTTGCCGACACGCCTGACGAAAACGGCGCGCGCGCCGAGAAGGCGTGGTCGGGGCGGCTCGGCTCCAGGACGGCGCGGCGCGTCGAGGAGTACACCACCAGCATCGCCATCGACCGCCGCCTCTACCCCGACGACATCGCCGGCTCGCAGGCGCACGCCAAGATGCTGCGCTCCATCGGCGTGCTGAGCCGCGACGAGCACGCCGCCATCGACCGCGGCCTGCGCGAGATCAAGCGCGAGCTGGACAAGGGCGAGTTCACCGACGACCCCGGCGACGAGGACATCCACATGGCGGTGGAGCGCCGTCTCGGCGAGAAGATCGGCGAGGTCGCCGGCAAGCTGCACACAGGGCGCAGCCGCAACGACCAGGTGGTCACCGACCTGCGCCTCTACGCCAAGCGCATCTCCCGCGACCTGATGCTGGCCATCGCGTCGCTGCAGGAGGCGTTGTGGCGCCGCGCCGACGAGCATCGCCACGCGGTGATGCCGGGCTACACGCACATGCAGCGGGCCCAGGTGGTCAGCGTCGCCCATCACCTGCTCGCCTACGTGGAGATGCTGCAGCGCGACGTCGAGCGCCTCGAGGATGCGCACGACCGCAGCAACGTGCTGCCGCTGGGCAGCGGGGCGCTGGCCGCCACCACGCTGCCCATCGACCGGCGCATGGTCGCCCAGGAGCTGGGCTTCGAGTCGATCAGCGCCAACAGCCTCGACGCCGTGAGTGACCGCGACTTCGCCGTCGAGATCACCGCCGCGTGCGCGCTGCTGATGGTGCACCTGTCCCGCCTCGGCGAGGAGATCGTGCTGTGGACGTCGAGCGAGTTCGGCTTCGCCGAGCTGCCCGACGCCTACGCCACCGGCTCGTCGCTGATGCCGCAGAAGAAGAATCCCGACGTGCTGGAGCTGGTCCGCGGGCGCGCCGGGCGCACCATCGGCGACCTCGTCGCGCTGCTGACAACCCTCAAAGGACTCCCGCTCGCGTACAACCGCGACCTGCAGGAGGACAAGCAGCCCTTCTTCGACGCCGTCGACGTCGCCATGCAGACCGTGGCCATCGTCACCGACGTGGTGAAGGTGCTGCGCTTCGACACCGACGCGCTGCGCGCCGCGGCCAGCGATCCCTCCCTGATGGCCACCGACGTCGCCGACTACCTGGTCGTCAAGGGCGTGCCCTTCCGCGACGCCCACCGCATCGTCGGCCGCATCGTCCGCGACCTGCAGAGACAGCGCCGCACCTTCACCGACATGGACCTCGACGCCTGGCGCCAGCACTCCCCACTCTTCGACGACGACGTCCTCGAACTCTTCGACGTCGACCGCTCCCTGCGCCGCAAAGAAGTCCCCGGCGGCCCGGGCCCGAAGATGGTCTCCCGCCAGTTGGTCCGCGCCGCCACCATGGTGGCGCGCACCCGCCGCATCGTTCCTGTGCTGGCGCGGCAGACTGCTGCGGCCAAGGAGGTCGGCGCGGGGGTGCGTCCGCGCCGAGCGCCTTCCGAGGGGCCAGCAACAAGCCGCTGAGGTGGGTTTCTCCGTTCGTGCGCCGTGCCACGGTCGCGCGCGACGAGGTTCGACTCAGCACGCAAGCCGCCCCACGGTCCGACGAGACTCCAACGCGCTCAAAGTCCTCTCGGCTGCGTCATCGTCCCCGACCGCGACCACCCACCAGAGATGACATTGAGCTTTCGGAGGTCGAACGTCGTTCTCGAAGAATGCTATTGCCTCGTCGAGATTGGTATGTGCCGTCGTCACCAGCGTTGATCGTTCCTCCGCCGCCGTGTCGACGTACACCTCGTCCACAACTTCCTCGATCCGGTGTGGCGCCCTACCCCAGACAGATAGATACACCATCCCTTGGGTTAGAGCGCGCGACGCGAATGCCTCAATGGCGGCAGCATCTGGTAGAGCATCGCCGCACAGCAGGAGCAGACAGAACTGCTCTCCTGGAATGTTCGCGTCCGTCGGCCACGATGACAGGCTGTGAATCCGCGAGAAGACAAATCGCCGTCCGTCCGCTGGTTGAGACAATCCGTCCATCGGGTTCTCCACAATCACATTGAGAGCTCACTGACTGTTGAAGGCCCTTATCTCGCTCAACAAGTGATTGATACGACCCTCGTAGATCGAGTTCGGGTTACCCAGTCCGTTGTTGATGGCGTTGGCCAGGCGGCCTGTGGTGTCGCTATTGAGTGGATTCTGAATGTAGTCATTGAGTTTTATCAAGTGCTCACATATCTGGCGTTGAAGACCCGTGGAGATTGGGCCCTCGCCAGCAGCCCCCACCGTGGGCACGACATCCTCGCTCGCCGCCGCCACGTCGTTGACGATCGCCGGTACCACTGTCGTGGTGTCGATTTCTGCTCCGGCACCAGCGCCCGCCGCGGCACCGTACCAGCCGAGTGCGACACCGCCAGTGGCAACTCCAGCGACGACCACGCCAGCACCAATCACGACTTTACCCGTGGTCGTACCAGCACCCTCTCGTGCGCACCAGTCAGATGCCCAGAAGGCAAAGATGGAGCAATTGCTGTCGAGCCCAATGGGGTCGGATCCATTTAGGGGGTTGTCGCCAACGTAGTCATACGGCGCCCGCGTCGTCGGCGCCGCTGGGTCACGGGTCAGGAACTGAGCTGTGCTGGGATCGTAGTACCGAGCGCGGAGGTAGTAGAGGCCGGTGTCCGAGTCCAGGTACTCGCCGGCGAAGTGGAAGGAATTCGTGTAGGTTCCCGTCGAGCCCACGGTGTTGCCGTACGCGTCGTAGCTGTACGTGGCGATCGGGGTGTCGGTGCCGTCGGTGATGGCGCGGGTGCTACCGAGCTGGTCGTGGTGGAAGTAGGACGCGGTGGAGCCGTTGACCTGTTCCATGACGGTACCACCGGGTCCGTAGATGAAGCGGGTCGTGCCGTCGGCGAGGAGGCGGGGGAGGGCTCCGTGGACGTCCCAGACGTAGTTGTGGGTTGTAATCGCGTGACCCACGCCGGATACCTTGGTGATGCGGAGGCCATCACCGTTGTAGGTCATGGACACCTGGGCTGTGGGCCCCTGACTGACGGCGGTGAGGCGGTTCGCCTGGTCATATCCGTAGGAAAGAGTACCGACAGGGCTGGGTCCATATGTTCGGTTCCCTCGGCTGTCGTAGTTGAAGGCGGTGGCGCCGCTGGGAGGCGAGGTGCAGGTACCGGTGCCCCCTCCGGGCGAGGCCCAGCACAGTTGGTTCCCCGCGTTGAAGGCTTGCGTGGCCCCGCCGGCCAGCTTCACAGGATTGTCGGCCGCGTCGTACGTGTACGAGGCGCCGCTGCTCGATGAGAGCTGGTTCAGCGAGTTGTACGTGTAGGTCGGCGCGGCCGGTGCTGGCAGACCGGTGTCCGTCTCGGAGGTCACCTGGCCATTCCCGTCACGCGCGTACGACAGCGAGGCATACGTCGTCAGATTGCCCACCGTGAAACTCTGGCCGGTCAGTTGATCCGCGTTGTTGTAGGTGTAGAAGTCGATCGTCTGGCTCGGGCGAGGGAAGCTCACGTTGAGGGTGTTCCCGTTGAAGTCGAGGGCGACGTAGGCCGTCGAGCCCGAGAAGTCGGTGACCTGGAGGATATTCCCCTCCGGGTCGTACGTGTAGGTGACCGGCGTGGTCACGCCCGGGTAGGTGAGGCTTGTCAGTTCGCCTCGGAGGTCATAGCCGTAGGACACGGTGTTCCCGGCCCCATCCGTGGAGGAGGTCATCCGGTGCAGGGAGTCCCAGACATAGCTGGAGGTCCCGGTTCCGTCGGTCATCCCGGTGCGCTGCCCATCGGCGTCATAGGCGATGCTGGTGACATTGGGCGTCACACCATCGCTGTATTGAATCGATGTGACCTGATTGTCCGCGTTATACGCGTAGGTGGTCGTCTGCGACTGGGCGTCGACGACCGCCAGGCGGTTCCCGGTGCCGTCGTAGGTCATCGACGTGGTTCTGTTGAGGGGGTCGGTCACCGAGGTGACCCGTCCCAGCGCGTCGTAGCCGTAGCTGGTGGCGTTGTTCGCACCGTCGATCTGGCGGGTCGTCGTGCCGTCCGCCGCGTACTGAGTCCGCAGCGTCGAGCTGTCCGGCCGTGTCACAGTGGTCTGCTGACCGGCGGCGTCGTACGCGTACGAGGTGACGTTGCCGTCGCCATCCTTGACGCTGGTCAGGTTGCGCTGCGCATCATAGCCATACGTGGTGCTGTGGCCGAGAGGATCGGTCACCACACGCGCGTCGCCGAAATAGTTCACCTGTCCGCTCACCGGGTCGGTGTAGCTGTATGTCGTGGTGAACTGTGCGGCGCAGTTGCACGAGCCGTTGTGGCCCCGCGGGGTCGTCGATGCGGTGCGCCACCCATCCGCGTTGAAGGTGCTGGTGGACATGTGCTGGAGGGGGTCCCTCGCCGAAGTCACGTCACCATACGCGTCGTAGCCGTACGACCACGTATTGCTACCTGGGTCCACGATGCGCGTCACGTCGTCGGGATGGGTGGTCGTCCCGTCGCGGTAGTACGTGGTGGTTTGCGTCTGTGCCGGGCTGCTGCCGACCAGGGGCGTGGATACGGACGTGAGATTGCGCCGCGAGTCGTAGGTATAGGTCGTCATGACGCCGAGCGCGTCGGTGACGGTGGTCGGCTGGTGAAAGGGGGCGTCGGCGGTGCTGTACTGGGTCGTCGTCTGATGGTTGAGCGCGTCGGTCACGCTCAGCTCGTTCCCGTAACTGTCGTACTGCCGGCGCGTGGTGTGCCCGTTCGGGTCAGCGACCGAGGTGGGGCCGATCGTCGACATGTCATAGCTGTACTGCCACGTGGCCGCCTGCGGGCTCCCCACGCCGAGGGTGCGGGACATCAACAGGCCGTAGGAGTACGTGTCGGTCGTCCGGTTGCCCTTGGGGTCGGTCACGGTGACCTGGGTCGGCACCGAGTAGTCGTACGTCGTGACTTCGTTCAACCCGCCGGAGTCCTTTGCGGTCGGGTCGATCGTCTGGCTCGTGACCCTTCCAAGAGTGTCGTACGCCTGGGTCACCCAGAACCCTCTCCCGTCGCGCATTCCCGTCAGGCGATGGCTGAGTGGCCTGCTGGTCTCGTATTCGAAGTGCTCGTTGATGTCGGTGGCGGGCAGACCGCCGGTCGTCCAGTCGATGTCGGTGAGCTGGCCATCGGTGTCGTAGGTGAAGGCCGCCTGACGGTTGAGGCCGGCGTTGTTGTCGGTGATCGACGTGATGTGGGCCGGCGTCGCGGTGTTCCAGACGATCGACAGCGAGCGAACGTCCGAGTGGGCCATGTCGTCATGGCTCAGGCCGGTGACCAGGCCGCCCGTGTAGGCGAACCGGAGCACGTTCCCGTTGAGGTCCTGCTCACTCACGATCTGGCCGGTCGGATTGAAGGTCATCGTGTCGGTTCCACCGCGCGTGAACGTCCAGGTACCGTCGCCGTTCTGCACCAGCGTGGCCTGGATGCGCGGGGCGGTCGTCCAGGCGGTGCCCGACTGATGGAAGACCACCTGGCTACCGTTCTCCGCGGTCACCGTCACGCTCTGATTGGGACTGGTTCCGGTCACGACGAGCTTGCTGAACAGGCTGGAAGACCAGCCGGGGCCGAGCCCGTAGTCGGTCGCGTCGCTGGAGTTGTACGTCTGCGTCACCGCGAGCGGGAATCCGCGCGCCGGGACGTACACGTCGGAGAAGCTGTGCCAGAAGGTGCCAAACGGAAGGGAGATCGGGAAGCGGCCACGATTCCGCGCCCTGTCGAGGCGCTTGGCGAGGCACGGCCAGCAGGTGGATCCCCCACCGCGAGACTCCGGGTCGGTGACGTCGCCCCCAACTGGGCCGGTCTGGTTGAGCATGACGTGGAGGTTGTTCCCGTTGGTCTGCGAGCCCAGGACCAAGTCCGGCTTGCCGTCCTGGTTGACGTCCGCGATGGCCATGGTGTCCGGCGAGAATCCCGGCGTGCTGAAGAAGACTGGGGCGGCGAAGGTCCCGTCACCGTTGTTGACGTAGAGGGAGATGCCGTTCCCGTTGAGGTTGCTGCTCACCGCGGTGACGATGTCCGGGAACTTGTCGCCGTTGACGTCCACGATGGCGATGCTGTGGATGGAGCCGGACGCTGTGGTTCCGTTGGTCAGATTGGGGTCCGCGATGTACGTGCCTGTCGAGAAGGTGCCGCTTCCCTGGTTGAGGAAGACGTGGATGCCGCGGGAGGCTTCGGTCAGCGGCTGCTGGACTGTCACCACGTCCGCGGCGCCGTCGCCGTTCAGGTCCGCTGAGGCCATCGCCTCGCCGGGTCCCGAGCTGCGTATCCCGTGCGCGTCGCCGGCCTGCACGCCCTGGGCGAAGGTGCCGTTGCCCTGGTTGACCAGCACCCAGAACTGTCCGTCGTCGAACCCATGTCCGGTGTCGTTCAGGGCGACGACGATGTCGGGTTTGCCGTCGTGGGTGACGTCCGCCACGGCCAGGCCGCTGACGCTCGGATTCGAGCCGAGGCTGGCTTCGGGGACGTTGACCTCCGCCCCCGGCTGAAAGGTGCCGTCACCATTGCCGAGGGCGACCCACACCGCGATCTCCGCCTGGCACACGCAACCGGTGTTCACCGCGACCACCACGTCCTGCTTGCCATCGCCGTTGAGGTCGGCGACGCGTGCGAACACCGCCTGAGGGGTGCCGACGTTGTAGGCAGGGATGTTCTGCAGTGCGGTGACGGGTCCGTACGCCCCGTTGCCCTGGCCCATCATCACGCTCAGCGTGTTGTTGCCCGTGGCCACCACGAGATCCGGGATGCCGTCTCCGTTGAAGTCACCGCTGGCCAGCGCGACGACGCCGGGGCTGGCAGTGGAAAGCACTGCGCTTCCGAACGTGCCGTCGGGTACGCCGGCCGAGTTCCTGTTCGGCTGCAGCGAGGATACGTTGCCCGCAGTCGCGTTCGCCGTCACGATGTCGAAGCCGCCGTTCTTGTCGTTGGCGACCGCGACGCCGTTGAGCGCGATGGCCCCATTCGCGTAGGCCACCGGGGAACCGAACGCCGGGGTGGGCCCGGCTGCGCTGGCAACCGAGCTGGCCGGTCCCTGCAGGATCTCCACCGACATCGCTGCGAGCAGCACCGATCCCATCACCAACGAGTGCACGGCACGCCGCCAAAGCGAGACGCGCGCTTCTACATGCTGGACGCTCATGGCGGCCGTCCCCTCAATACCTCTTCCTGTCGCCCGGGGGAGCCGGGTATTGCGCCGGATAATAGGTGGGAAGCGAACATCGCGCAAGACGGTTCCTGCGCCGAACCACAAGGGTGTGTGCTTGCGCGTGAGGGCAGCCGGGCTAAGCTCGTTCGAGGTGGTGGGATCGGAGCGTTCAGGGCTGGGTTGCGATGCCTTCACGACTTTTTACGGTCGTTCCTGACGGGAACCCTGACCACCGGTCAGATCGCTGCTATCGCGTCGCCTTCCTGCTCGCTCGTGCGGCAACGTGATACTCCTGATTGCAGAGGTTCAACCCGAACCTGGCAAGAAGTCGCCGCTCATCCCCAAATCGTCACAGTGGCTGCCGCAATTCCGTCTTCGGAGGTGGTTGGCACGCCGAGAGGCCCGCGTTATAGTGCGCGGGCAACGGTGGTGACGGCGGTCCTCAAAGGGAGGGCGGGCACCGCGGCGACATGGGGCAGCCAAATGGCGGTCGGGGTCTGTGGGCGCCAGGAGTGACGCACCCGCTGGTCTGAATGTCAGCCTGCGAGCAATCACCACGGCAGACGAAGCCTTCGTCCGCGAGGTGTACGCGAGCACGCGCGACGCGGAGATGGCCATGGTCGACTGGGACCACGCCACCAAGCAGGCGTTCCTCGACCAGCAGTTCTTCGCCCAGTCGGTCCACTACGCCACCAACCACGCGGGCGCCGACTTCGACCTGATCCTGGTCGACGGCGAGCCGGTCGGCCGCCTCTACGTGCAGCGCGGCGACGACGAGATCCACCTGCTCGACATCGCCGTCCTCGCCCCATACCGCAACCGCGGCATCGGCACGCTCCTAGCGCGCGAGCTGATGGAGGAGGCGGAACAGCGCGGCCTGCCCATGCGCCTCCACGTGGAGATGTTCAACGACGGGGCGCGCCGGCTCTATGAGCGGCTCGGCTTCGTGCCCGTCGAGGAGCGTGGCCTTTACATCCTCATGGAGCGGGTGGTGGGCGACAAGCAGCCGACACAAGGAGGACGGCAGAACCCGTGAGCATCGCAACGCAGAAGCTGCACACCAAGGCCGACCTAGTCGAGCAGGTCGGCTCGACCTTCACCATCCACGTCAGCGACGTGGTCACCGTCCCCGCTGTGCTCTTCGAGACGGTCGATGGGCCCACCTCCCCGGGAACCGAGCAGTTCGCGCTCCACTTCCGGCTCCCCGTGGAGACGCCGCCGGTGCAGCGTACCTACGACCTGGACCACCCCGTGCTCGGCGCGCTGCAACTCTTCCTCGTCCCCATCGGACGCGACGCCGCAGGGCTGCAGCTCGAAGCCGTATTCAGCAGGCGCACCGACCAGGCGCCTTCGGAGGATGACGGATGAGCCAGCCATACGTCGGCGAGATCCGCATGTTCGCGGGCAACTTCGCGCCCGTGGGCTGGGCCTTCTGTGACGGCTCGCTCCTGGCGATCTCCAACTACGAGACCCTGTTCAACCTGATCGGCACCACCTACGGAGGCGACGGCCAGAGCACCTTTGCGCTGCCGGACCTGCGCAGCCGCATCCCCCTGCACCAGGGCAACGGCTTCACCATCGCCCAGACGGGCGGCGTGGAGCAGGTGACGCTGACCACCTCGCAGCTTCCGGTTCATCCCCACACGGCCAGCGCGTCGACCAACAACCAGGGCGCGAGCAGTCCGACCAATGGGTTCTGGGCCGCCAGCCCGACCTACACCGAGTACGCGGCGACCAACGACGGCACCGTCATGGCGCCAACCGCGTTTGGTGGAGCGGGCAACAGCCAGCCGCACGACAACATGGTGCCCTTCGGGGTCATCAACTTCATCCTGTCGCTGTTCGGCGTTTTCCCGTCGCCGACGTGACCGGCAATCCGGAGAAGCCAGCGCAATGAGTGAACCGTTCCTCGGCGAGATCAAGGTCATCAGCTTCAACTTCCCGCCCAAGGGATGGGCGTTCTGCGACGGAGGGCTGTTGCCCATCAACCAGAACCAAGCCCTCTTCTCGCTCCTGGGGACCACCTACGGTGGCGATGGGCGGGTCAACTTCGCACTACCCGACCTGCGCGGCCGGATCCCCTTCCACATGGGCAACGGGCTTGTCCAGGGCCAAGCCGGCGGTGAAGCCGCCCACACCCTGACCATCCAAGAGATGCCGGCGCACAATCACGTTCCCAACGCCGGCTCGCAGGCGGCCGACCAGGGCTCGCCCAACGGGAACTTCTGGGCCACCCAGCTCTCCGCGGCGTACGCGGCCACGCCGGACACGACGATGGCGCCCGCAGCCGTGGCCAACGCCGGTGGCAGCCAGCCTCACGAGAACATGTCGCCGTACCTGGTGCTGCCTTTCATCATCGCCCTCCAGGGCATCTTCCCGAGCCGGAACTGAGCGGAGGTCTGTAGAAAATGGCCAACCCATTCGTCGCTGAGATTCGCATCTTCGGCTTCAACTTCGCTCCCGCCGGCTGGGCGATGTGCAATGGGCAGCTCATGCCCATCTCGCAGAACACCGCGCTCTTCTCCCTGCTCGGCACGACGTACGGCGGCGACGGGAAGAGCAATTTCGCATTGCCCAACCTGCAGGGCTCGGCGCCGATGAACTTCGGCCAGGGTAACGGCCTGAGCCTGCGTGATCTCGGCGAGGTCGGCGGGGAGCAGACCGTGACGCTGCTGCAGAGCGAGATGGCCGCGCACAGCCACAACGCCCAGGCAAACAACGCGACGGGTACGAGCAACAGCCCGGCGGGGCAGGTGTGGTCGACGTCGCCATTCCAGCGCGGCCAGCAGAAGCTCTACACCACACCCGCCAATGTTCAGATGAACCCAGCTGCCCTGTCCATCACGGGCGCCAGCCTGCCGCACAACAACATGATGCCCTACCTCACGTTGAGTTTCTGCATCGCCCTGCAGGGCATCTTCCCAGCCAGATCCTAAACCCCGGTTCGCATTCGGTTTCGCCACGCCAGGCGGCGACGGGACACACCGCCAGCGCGGGAGGAGAGCACAGGCCATGAAGCACAGAAGCACGACGGCTCAGTCCGGTCGCTCGCGGCCGGGACGCGTCGGGCGGTGGTTGCAGCCACGCCGCCTGGCAATGGTCGCCGCGTCCGGCCTCGCTCTCGGCGGAGGTCTCTTCGGTGTGCTCTCCCACACCCTGGTTGCCAACGCGACCAACTTCACGGTCGACACCACTCTCGATCTCCACGTCACGCCGAGCAACAGCACCACCTGCAACACGGCGGGAACCTGCAGCCTGCGGGCGGCCATCGAGGCGAGCAACAACGCGGGTGGCACCAACACCATCACCGTGCCGTCGGGCACCTACAACCTCACCCTCGGCGAGCTTCAGGTCGCACCCAGCGGCGGCCAGTCGCTGACCATCAACGGTGCGGGCATGGCGAGCACGACCATCCACGCGTTGCAGCCGCCCACGTGCACCTCGTCGGCGACGTCGACCTGCTTCCGCGTCTTCAACATCGACCCCGCCACCAACGGCGGGACGAACATCACCCTCACGGGGGTCACCGTCTCGGGCGGCCGGACCGCGCAGTTCGGCGGCGCCGGGCTGATCAGCGGCGTGCTCGACTCGGTGCACACGCCCGACAACACCACGATCACCAACTCCACCTTCAGCGACAACGTCATCTACGGCCCGGCCACCACCACGCCGGGTGGGGCCATCAGCCAGGTGTACGGCGCCGTGACAGTGAGCGGCTCGACGTTCACCAACAACTCCGCCGGCGCCTCGGTGGGCGGTGCCATCGACCAGGAGACGCTGGGTGGCGGCTCGCCGACCCTGTCGGTCAGCAGCTCGACTTTCACCGGCAACAGCGCCGCGGGCGGCGGTGGGGCGGTCAAGTTCGCCGGAACCGCCACTTCCCCTGCCGCAAGCATCACCGGGTCGAGCTTCGGCACCAACTCGACGACCGCCAGCGGCGGCGCCGTGGAGCAGGGCGGCGCGGGCTCGCTCAGCATCAGCACCTCGTCGTTCACCGGCAACACCGGCGGCCGCGGCGGTGCCGTGAAGAACACCGGTGGCACGATGACGGTGACCAGCGACACGTTCACCGGCAACACCGCCACCAACTCCGACGGAGGTGCGCTCGCCAACGCCGGCACGATCACCGTCACCGGCTCGACGTTCACCGGCAACTCCGCGACCGGCAGCGGCACCAACGCCGGCCACGGCGGGGCCATCTTCAACGACCAGGCCGGCGTGCTGACGATGCACTACAGCCGTCTGTACAACAACACGGCGACGACCGCCAACCAGGCCTACTTCGTCCCCAGCGGCCCCGGCTCGGCGAACGCCACCAACGACTGGTGGGGCGTCAACGCGGGCCCAACCACCGCTGCGTCCAGCAACATCACGGTCAGCCCCTGGCAGATCCTCACCAGCACCGCGTCGCCGAGCACCATCCTGGTCAACCAGACCTCGACGATCACCGCCGACCTCGACCACACCAACACCAGTGCGACCATTGCGCCGTCGCACCACCTGCCTGACGGCATCCCGGTGACCTTCGCCAACGGAGCGCTGGGGACGGTGAACTCGACGTCGGGCACCCTGTCGAGCGGCGCGACGAGCACGACGTACACCGCGGGCGCCACCGGCGGCGTGGACGGCGTGCCGACCACCATCGACGGCCAGACGGTCAACGCGTCGATCACTGTCGATCAGCCCCCGCACATCACCAGCGCCAACCACGCGACGTTCGTCGCGGGCTCCGCGGGCAGCTTCCAGGTCACCGCGGCCGGCTACCCGGCGCCGACGTTCAGCGAGACCGGCACCCTGCCGAACGGCGTCACGCTGAGCAGCGGCGGGTTGCTGAGCGGGACCCCGGCGACGGGGACCGGCGGCGTCTACACCTTCACCATCACCGCCACCAACGGCGTGACTCCTGACGACACCCAGAGCTTCACGCTCACCGTCAACGAGGCGCCGCACATCACCAGCGCCAACAACACGACGTTCACCGTCGGCAGCCCGGGCACGTTCACGATCACCTCGCGCGGCTACCCGGCGCCGAGCATCACGCTGACCTCGGGCTCGCTGCCCGGCGGCGTCACCTACGACGCGCCGACGCACGTGCTCAGCGGCACGCCCAATGCCGGCACCGGCGGCCAATACTCGCTGCAGTTCACCTCGCACAACGGCATCGGCTCCGACTCGGTGCAGGCCTTCACGCTCACCGTCAACGAGCCGGCGAGCATCACCAGCGCCAACGGCACCGTCTTCACGGTGGGCACCCCGGGCAGCTTCTCGGTGCTGACCGGTGGCTTCCCGCATTCGACGCTGAGCGACGGCGGTGCAACCCTGCCCACCGGCGTGACCTTCGTCGACAACCTCGACGGCACGGCCACGCTGAGCGGCAACCCCGGCTCCGGCCAGGGCGGAACGTATCCCTTTACCATCACGGCGCACAACGGCATCGGCACCGACGCGACGCAGCCCTTCACGCTCACCGTCGACGAGGCCGTGTCGGTCACCAGCGCCAACAACACGACGTTCACCACGGGAACGCCGGGCACCTTCAGCGTCACCACCCTCGGCTTCCCGAAGCCGACCCTCAGTGACGGCGGCGCCACCCTGCCCACCGGCGTGACCTTTGTCGACAACGGCAACGGCACCGCAACGCTCGCCGGCACACCGGCCGCAGGCCAGGGCGGGACGTATCCGTTCACCATCACCGCGAACAACAGCCTCGGCAGCCAGGGGACGCAGAGCTTCACCCTGACCGTCGACCAGCCGCCGGCGATCACCAGCGCCAATGCCACCACCTTCACGGTGGGCAGCCCGGGCACGTTCACGGTGCGCACCACCGGCGTCCCCGCGCCGAGTCTCAGTGACGGCGGCGCCACCCTGCCCACCGGCGTGACCTTCCACGACAACGGCGACGGCACCGCCACCCTCGCCGGCACACCGGGCGCGGGCCAGGGCGGGACGTATCCCTTCACCATCACCGCGTCCAACGGCGTCGGCTCCAACGCGACCCAGGGCTTCACCCTCACCGTCGACCAGGCGGCGGCGGTGACCAGCGCCAACAGCACGACGTTCACCGTGGGCGCGCCCGGCACCTTCACCGTGACCACCAGCGGTGTGCCGACGCCGACACTCAGCGACGGCGCTGCCACGCTGCCCAGTGGCGTGACCTTCCACGACAACGGTGACGGCACCGCCACCCTGGCCGGCACACCGGCCGCGGGCACCGGCGGAACGTATCCCTTCACCATCACCGCGACCAACGGCATCGGCTCGCCCGGGACGCAGAGCTTCACGCTCACCGTCAACCAGGCTCCCGCGATCGCCAGCGCCAACGCCACCACCTTCAACATCGGCACGCCGAACACCTTCAGCGTCACCACCAGCGGCTTCCCGAGCGGAGCGTCGATGGTGATCACCGAGACGGGCACGCTGCCCACCGGCGTGACCTTCACCGACAACGGCAACGGCACCGGGACGCTGAGCGGGAACCCCGGGTCGACCACCGCGGGCAGCTACCCGATCACCTTCGGTGCCAACAACGGCGTGGCCCCCGCCGCGTCGCAGAACTTCACGCTGACAGTTGCCGGCGCGCCGCACATCACCAGCGCCAACCACACAACCTTCGTGGTCGGCAGCGCGGGCACCTTCACGGTCACCGCCACCGGCTCGACGCCCATGACCATCAGCGAGACCGGCTCGCTGCCGAGCGGTGTCACCCTCACCAACAACAACGACGGCACCGCAACCCTCGCGGGCACACCCGCGGCGGGCACGGCGGGCACCTACCCGCTGTCGATCACGGCGCACAACAGCCAGACGCCTGACGACGTGCAGAGCTTCACCCTGCAGGTCAACGCGGCACCCGCGATCACCAGCGCCAACAACACGACGTTCACGGTCGGCGCCGCGGGCACCTTCACGGTGACCAGCACCGGCACACCGACACCCGCGCTCACCGAGAGTGGCGCGCTGCCGAGTGGCGTGACCTTTGCCGACAACGCCAACGGTACGGGCACGCTGAGCGGCACACCGGGCGCGGGCACCGGCGGCGTCTACCACATCAGCTTCAAGGCCGCCAACGGCGTGGGCAGCGACGCAACCCAGCCGTTCACGCTGACCATCGACCAGGCGCCCGCAATCACCAGTGCCAGCACGGCGACATTCACCGTCGGCACCGCAGGCAGCTTCAACGTCACCACCACGGGCTTCCCGCACGCCGCGATCACCGAGCCCGACACCATGCCCACCGGCCTGACCTTCCTCGACAACAACGACGGCACCGCGACCATCAGCGGCACACCGGGGACGGGCACGGGCGGCACCTACAACATCCACCTCACCGCCAACAACGGGGTGAGCCCCAACGCGACCCAGACCCTGGTGCTCACCGTCGACGAGGCCGCCGGGATCACCAGCGCCAACAACACCACATTCACGGTGGGCACGCTGGGCAGCTTCGACGTCACCACCAGCGGCTTCCCGCCCGCGGCAATCAGTGAGACGGGAGCGTTGCCGAGCGGCGTCACCCTGGTCGACAACCACAACGGCACCGCCACCCTGAGCGGAACTCCCGCGGGCGGCACCGGCGGCGTGTACCCCATCACCATCAGGGCGCACAACGGTGTCGGCAGTGACGCGACCCAGGCGTTCACCCTCACGGTGGATGAGGCGCCGTCGATCACCAGCGCCAACAACACCACCTTCACCGTGGGCAGCGCGGGCACGTTCACGGTCACCACGGGCGGCTACCCGAAGCCGGGGCTCGGTGAGAGCGGGACCCTGCCGACCGGCGTCACCTTCACCGACAACAACGACGGCACCGGCACGCTGAGCGGCACACCGGCGACCGGCACCGGTGGCGTCTACCCGATCAGCTTCACAGCCAGCAACGGCGTGGGCAGCCCCGCACCGCAGATCTTCACCCTCACCGTCAACGAGGCGGCCGCCGTCACCAGCGCCAACAGCACCACCTTCGCCGTTGGCACCGCCGGCAGCTTCGGCGTCACCACGCGCGGCTACCCGCATCCGTCGCTCAGCGACGGCGGCGCCACCCTTCCCACCGGGGTCAGCTTCACCGACAACGGCGACGGCACCGCGACCCTGGCCGGCACCCCGGCGACCGGCACCGGCGGCGTCTACACCTTCACCATCACCGCCCACAACGGCATCGGTGGTGACGGCACGCAGAGCTTCACCCTGACGGTGAACGAGGCGCCGGCGATCACCAGCGCCAGCAGCACCACCTTCACCGCGGGCAGCGCGGGCACCTTCACCGTCACCACGCGTGGATTCCCGCACCCGGCGATCACCGAGACGGGCACGCTGCCCAGTGGCGTGAGCTTCCTCGACAACGGCGACGGCACCGCCACCCTGAGCGGCACGCCCGCGACGGGCACCGGCGGCGTCTACCCGATCAGCTTCAAGGCCCACAACACCAGCGGCCCTGACGCGACGCAGAGCTTCACCCTGACCATCAATGAAGCCGCGGCCGTCACCAGCGCCAACAACACCACCTTCACCGTGGGCGCCTCGGGCAGCTTCGGCGTCACCACGCGCGGCTACCCGGCGCCGTCGCTCGGCGAGACCGGCACGCTGCCGAGCGGTGTCACCTTCGCCGACAACCACGACGGCACCGCCACCCTGAGCGGCACGCCCGCGACCGGCACGGGCGGCGTCTACCCGATCACCATCACCGCGCACAACGGCGTCGGCAGTGACGGCACGCAGAGCTTCACGCTGACCGTGGACGAGGCATCCGCGTTCACCAGCGCCAACCACACCACCTTCACCACCGGACAGGCGGGCAACTTCCCGATCACCACGCGCGGCTACCCGCATCCGTCGATCGGCGAGAGCGGCGCGCTGCCGGGCGGCGTGACCCTGACCGACAACGGCGACGGCACCGCCAAGATCAGCGGCACGCCCAACGCCGGCATCGGCGGCACCTACCCGATCACGCTGACGGCGCACAACGGCGTCGGTACTGACGGGACGCAGTCCTTCACGCTGACCGTCGACCAGCCCGCCGCGATCACCAGCGCCAACAACACGACGTTCACCGCCGGCTCGGCGAACAGCTTCGCCGTCACCACATCCGGGTTCCCGGCGCCGAGCCTCACCGAGACGGGCACGCTGCCCAGCGGCGTGAGCTTCACTGACAACGGCAACGGCACCGGCACGCTGAGCGGCAACCCCGCGACCGGCACCGGCGGCGTGTACCACATCAGCTTCAAGGCGCACAACGGCGTCGGCGGCGACGCGACGCAGAGCTTCACGCTCACCGTCAACGAGGCTGCCGCGATCACCTCGGCAGACCACACGCAGTTCCAGGTCGGCGCATCGGGCACCTTCACCGTCACCACCCGTGGCTACCCGATCCCGAGCCTGGGTGAGAGCGGTGCGCTGCCCAGCGGCGTCACCTTCACCGACAACCACGACGGCACCGGCACGCTGGCTGGCACGCCCGCCACGGGCACGGCCGGCACGTACCACATCACCTTCACCGCCCACAACGGCGTGGGCAGCGACGGCACCCAGGCGTTCACCCTGCAGGTCGGCCCGGCGCCGACCACGACCACGGTGACGGCGAGCACCACCTCGCCCACCTTCGGCTCGCCCGACACCTTCACCGCAACGGTGGCGCCGCAGCCGCCGTCGAGCGGGACGCCCGCGGGCACGGTGACCTTCGCGGTCGACGGCACCAACACCGCGGTGGTGACCCTGGTCAACGGACAGGCGCAGTGGACGACCAGCAGCCTGCAGCAGGGTGCGCACACCATCAGCGCCGCCTACAGCGGCCAGACCAACACCTTCCAGCCCAGCACCGGCTCGATCGATGTCAACACCGGCTGCGCGGTCGTCTACAACACCCGCATCGCCGGTAGCCTGACCATCAGCGGCGGCTCGGCCTGCATCAACGGCGCCCGCATCAGCGGCGGCGTGAGCGTCAGCGGTGGCGCGTCGGTGTCGATCGTCAACTCGACGATCGGCAGCGGCCTCACCTCCAACGGCGCGCACCTGCTCACCGTCTGCCTCAGCAGCGTCGGCAGCTCGATGCAGGTGAGCAACAGCACCGGCTTCGTGCTGATCGGCAGCAACGGTGACGACACCGCGATGCCCTGCGCGGGCAACAGCATCAACGGCGGAGTGACCCTGAACGGCAACACCGGCGGTCTCGAGGTCGGCGGCAACCCGTCGATCAAGGGCGCGGTGACCGTCAACAACAACGTGCTCGCCGGCAGCGCCGTCGACGCGGAGAACGGCGCGCCGGAGATCGAGCACAACAGCATCAAGGGCAGCCTGAGCTGCAGCGGCAACGCGCCGGCGCCGATCAACGACGGCGCGCCCAACACCGTGAGCGGTGCGCGGGCCGGCCAGTGCGGCGCCCCTGGCTTCTGACCCATCTGACCCATCGCCTCCGGCCGGGCGCCCCCACGCCCGGCCGGACGGCCAACCCCCCCAACCGGAGAACTGGATGACCCCCTGGAGTCCTGGACATGGAACGAGGGCCTCGCGCGCCCGGCGGCTCGTGGCGGCGGCGGCGCCGGGCGCGGTGGCGATGTGGATGGTGCTCGGCGCGCCGTCGACGCTGACCGCGGCGGCCGCGCCGGTGCCGTCCGCGCACAGCCACACCACGCCGCAGCCGCGCACCTCGACCCCGCCGGCCCTCGCGGCGCGGCCGAAGACGGCGGTGACGCCCTCGCGGACCTTCACCGTCAACTCCACGACCGACGCACATGACACCACGGTCGGTGACGGCATCTGCTCCGCCGCCGGCCAGTGCACGCTGCGCGCCGCCGTGGAGGAAGCCAACGCCGACAGCGGGCTCACCGCCATCGTCGTGCCCGCGGGCACCTACACGCTGACCCTCGGCGAGCTGCAGGTCACCGCCCCGGCGGGCATGGACATCGCCGGCGCCGGCCAGGGCGCCACCCTTGTCGACGGCAACGGCGCCTCGCGCGTCTTCCACGTCGGCGACGGCACCGGCAACGGCAACGGCTCACTGGTGACGATCCAGGCGCTGACCATCCAGAACGGCGCGGCGCCGCTGGACGGCAGCTCCAATCCGACCAACGGCGGCGGCGTGCTCGTCGACAGCAACTCGTCGGCCCTGCTCGACGGAGTGGTGGTGCGCAGCAGCACCACCGCGATCAACGCGGCCAACTCGGCCGGCAGCGGCGGCGGCATCGCCGACAGCGGCCAGCTCTGGCTGCTGCACTCGCGGGTGGTGCTCAACACCGCCAACGCCACCGGCGGCGGCGTCTTCGTCGACGGCGCGGCGCACCTGGAGAACGACTTCATCGACCACAACGGCGCCCAGGCCAACGGCGGCGGCTCGTTCGGCGGCGGCGGCGTCGACAACAACGGCACCACCTCGATCTCGGACAGCACGCTGGCCGACAACGGGGCCCCGTTCGGCGGCGGCCTCTCCAACCGCGGCAACGGCCAGGTCACCCGCAGCGTCCTGCAGAGCAACCACGCCACCGGCTACGGCGGCGGCGCCGACAACGAGACCTCGCTGTCGATCGTCGACTCGATCGTCACTCACAACCGCAGCGACGGCGACGGCGGCGGCATCATGCACTTCGCCACCAGCCTCGACGTGCAGCGCTCGACCGTCGACTCCAACAGCGCCGGCGGCATGGGCGGCGGCATCGCCGTCGAGGCGCAGGGTGTCAGCCTCACCGACGACACCGTCACCGGCAACTCCGCGAGCGGCGGCGGTGGCGGCCTGGTCGTGCACTGGCCGGCCAGCCTGCTCAACGTCACCGTGGCCGCCAACCGCAACGGTGGCGTCGCCCCCCAGAACAACGGCGGAGAGAACCCGCAGATCGTCGCCGAGGACAGCATCGTTGCTGCCAACAGCGGCGGAAACTGTGGGAGCGGCCTGGGCGTGCGCTCCCGCGGCCACAACATCGACAGCGACGGCACCTGCACCCTGGCCGGTCCCGGCGACCTCAGCAACCGCGACGCCCACCTCGGCCCGCTGAACGCCAACGGCGGCCCGACGCCGACCATGTCGCTGCTGGTCAACAGCCCCGCCATCGACGCCGGCGACGGCTCCTGCGCGCGCACCGACCAGCGCGGCGTGAACCGTCCCCAGGGTCCGCGCTGCGATATCGGCGCCTTCGAGCTGGCCCCCTACTACTGGACGGTGGCCTCCGACGGCGGCATCTTCGGCTTCGGCGGCGCGCCATTCTTCGGCTCCACCGGCGGCCAGCACCTCAACCAGCCGATCGTCGGCATGGCGACATCCCCCGACGGCCAGGGCTACTGGCTGGTCGCCGCCGACGGCGGCATCTGGCCCTTCGGCAACGCCGCCCAGGGCCTCGGCTCGACGGGCAACCTGCGGCTCAACCGGCCGATCGTCGGCATGGCCGCGACGCCCACCGGTAGGGGCTACTGGCTGGTCGCCTCGGACGGCGGCGTCTGGCCCTTCGGCGACGCCGCCCAGGGCCTCGGCTCGATGGGCGGCAAGCACCTCAACCAGCCGATCGTCGGCATGGCGGCGACGCCCACCGGCAAGGGGTACTGGCTGGTCGCCGCGGACGGCGGCATCTTCCCCTTCGGCGACGCCGCGCAGGGCCTCGGCTCGACCGGCAACCTGCGGCTCAACCAGCCGGTGGTCGGCATGGCGGCGACTCCAGACGGCGGCGGCTACTGGCTGGTCGCCGCAGACGGCGGCATCTTCCCGTTCGGCGACGCCGGCGGCTTCGGCTCCACGGGTGCCATGCACCTCAACAAGCCGGTGGTCGGCATGGCGTCCTCGCCGTCCGGGCGCGGCTACTGGCTGGTCGCCTCCGACGGCGGCATCTTCCCCTTCGGCGACGCCATCGGCTTCGGCTCGATGGGCGGGCAGACGCTCAACGCGCCGATGGTGGGAATGGCCGCGATCTGACCTCTGCGCTCTGCGGTCCGGTGAACGGCGGGGTTCACCGGGCCCTCCCGCCGCCGAGCGGTATGCTCGGCAGCACATGGTTCGCCCCCTGCTGATCGTCGGCGACGTCCAGGGCGACGCCGAGCGCCTCGAGTCCGCGCTGCGCCCGTACCCCGAGGACGAGGTTGACACCGTCTTCGTCGGCGACTTCTTCCAGGGCGGTCCGCCGGGGGAGGGCGGTGGCGCGCGGGCCGCCCGCATCGCCCGCAGCCGCGGCAACGCGCAGTCGGTGCTGGGCAACCACGACCTGCTCCTGCTCGGCGTCCTCGAAGAGGTGCGCACCGGCTGGACGCCGCCCAAGGTGGTCGAGTTCGGCCGCGCCTCGCTGGCCGACGTCTGGCTGTGGCGCCGCGGCGACTGGGCCGACCTGCGCGAGGTCGCCGGTGACCCCGGCCTGGAGGACTGGCTGCGCTCGCTGCCGCTGATGCTCCGCCTCCCCGACGGCACCCTGGTGCAGCACTGCGACCACGACGCCTACGCCCGCCTCGGCAACGACGTCGAGAGCGTCAACGCCGCGGGGCGCGAGATGCTGGCCCGGCCGCAGGGCGCGTGGGACGTGTTCTGGTACACCGTCGGCCGCCGCGCCTTCCACGACCCCGAGCGCCTCGACGCCCACCTGCAGCACTTCGACGCCACCCGCGTGGTGCACGGCCACACGCCGCATCACAGCGACCGCCCGGTGGCGTCGCACGGCGGCAGGATCTGGAGTTTCGACGGCTGCTTCTCGCGCTACTGGGCGCGCAGCGGCGACGAGTCCGCGGGCCCGGTCGAGGCCACCGTGGGGCTGCTCCCCGACCTGTAGAGTCGTCGGCGCGGGCCGCACGTTCGACCTTGGAAGGGACGCCATGACCCAGCGAAAGCGCCGCCGCGCCCTCACCGTCGCCACCTGCAGCGCGATCGCGCTCAACGCCCTGCCCCTGGGCGCGCGCGCCGCGGTCGTGCCGGGCACGGCGTGCAACCTGCTGCCCGCCGACAACGTCTGGCACGCCGACGTCTCCAAGCTGCCCCTCGACCCCAGCGGCCCGCTCTACCTGGCCACCTCGGGCAGCGCCGCGCTCAAGCTGCACCCCGACTTCGGCGCCTATCCATACGGCATGCCGTTCAACGTGGTCGACAACACCCGCGCCACCGGGACGCTGCAGTTCCAGTACGCCTCGGAGAGCGACCCCGGTCCGTACCCGGTCGGCGCCGACCTGAAGATCGAGGGCACGCCCAACGACGGCGGCGACGACCACGCCCTCACCGTCAACCGGGACACGTGCACGCTGTACGAGGTGTGGCATGCGCAGCTCGCCACTTCGCCGTACACCGGCGGCTCCGGCGCGGTGTTCCCCCTGAGCTCCGACGCGCTGCGCCCGGCAACGTGGACCAGCGCCGACGCGGCGGGACTGCCGATCCTCCCCGGCCTGCTCTCCTACGACGAGGTGCTCGCCGGCAAGGTCGACCACGCCATCCGCTTCACCATGGTGCACACCCAGAACGCCTTCGTCTGGCCGGCGCGCCACCAGGCGGGCACCACCGGGCCGGTCTTCCCGCCGATGGGCGAGCGCTTCCGCCTGCAGTCGACGTTCGACGAGTCGACGTACAGCGCCGCGGCGCGGACGATCATCGAGGGCATGAAGCACTACGGGCTGATTCTTGCCGACAATGGCAGCAACTGGTTCTTCCAGGGCACCCAGGACTCGCGCTGGCCGGACGCGCTGATCGCCGAGCTGAAGACGATTCCAGCGGCGTCGTTCGAGGCGGTGGACGAGTCCTCGCTGATGCTCGACCCCAACTCGGGGGCGACGCGGCAGTGCGGGGGGCCGTGCAGCTAGCGGTGGACTAGAGGTCGCCGTCCGCGCCGCCGCCGCCGTGGAGGTGGGGCATGCCCTCCTCGACCGCGAACTGCTGGCCGCACTGCGGGCACTCGACCACGGTGGCCAGCGGATCGTCCACGGGCGGCAGCATCATCGTGGCGCAGGCGGGGCAGGTCAGCGTCAGCGGCGCGGCGGTGCGGTCGTGCTGCATCTCGCGCGCCGCCGCCCACAGGTCGACCGCCACCGAGCTGCACGACGTGCACCGGTAGGTGGCGGCGCGGTCGTCGTGGCGCAGGTACGCGGCGCTGCGATCGACGATCAGCGGCGCGTTGAGCGCTTCGAAGGTCCCGTCAGGGCAGCCGTTGGGGCAGTGCAGGTCGCGGCGGCGTCGGGGCATGGTGATTCATGGTCGCACGCCCCGCCCCGCGCGGCGGCGCACCTCGCGCTTCGCCTACCTGGGCGGCAGGTAGAACGACAGCCCGAGCGTCCCCGGCCCCGCATGCGCCCCGACGATCGGCCCGATCTCGATGATCTCCGGCTCCCCATCACTGTGCGGGGCGAGCCGCCGCGCGATCATCTGGCAGTCCTCCAGCTTGTCCGCGTGCCCCAGCACCACGCGCGCCGGCCGCCCCGCCTCGCCGGTCGCCGAGATCACCTCCGCGCACATGCGATCGAGCGCCCGCGCATAGGTGCGCACCCGGTCGAAGGGCTCGATGCGCCCGTCGAGAATCTGCAGCACCGGCTTGATGTTCAGCACCGAGCCGAGCAGCGCCCGCGCCCCGCCGATGCGCCCGCCGCGGCGCAGATACTCCAGCGTCTCCACGATGAACACCGTGCGCTGCCGGCGCATCACCTCGTCGACCGTATTGAGCACGTCCTGCAGTTTCCCGCCCGACTCGGCGGTCTCCACCGCGGCGCGCAGCACCCCCGCGTGACCCAGGCTGACGCTGCGCGTGTCGATGACGTGGATGTCCAGCTCGGGCAGCGCCTCGCGCGCCGTCAGGGCCGCGCCGTAGGTGCCGCTCATCTCCGCGGAGATGGTGGTGCACACCACGCTCGACCCGTCCGCCGCCGCGTCGCGGAAGGCCGCCTCGAACTCCGCGGGGGTCGGCTGCGAGGTGGTCGGGTTCCTGGTCGCCGAGCGCATGCGCTCGTAGAAGGCGGTGGCGGTGATGTCGACGCCGTCAACCAGCACCTCGTCGCCGAAGATCACCTTGAGGGGGACGGTGGTGACGCCGTGCTCGCCGGCCCAGCCGGCCAGGTCGTGGGTGCTGTCGGCGACGAAGCGGATGCCTGCCATCGGTCTGCTACTCCCAAGAAATGCGGCGGCGCGGGGTCATGCGCCGGTCTGCGGTGCCGCGTCCGTGGAGACGGCGAGGTGGTCGAGAAGTGAGGCCAGCGAGCGGGCCAGGCGCTCGCGGCGGGCGGCGGTGGTGCGGGCCAGGCGGCGCTGGAAGGCGCCCACCTCGGCGGCCAGGGCGTCGGCCACCTCGGCGCTCTCCGCGCTGGCCGCGCCGTACACCCCGGCGACGAACATCGACAGCGCGGTGGCCGCCTCCGGGGCGGTGCGCAGCACCTGGCGCAGGCCGGCGCGGGTGCGGCCCGGCAGGCGCTCGGCCTGGCTGAGCCAGAAGGCGAGGTGGCTGGTGATGTCGAGCCCGCGCGAGCCGCGATCGACCGCCGCGAGGGCGGCGCGCACCGAGCCGAGCTCGGCCAGGCTGGCGTGGGCGCGGCGCAGGGCGCGTTCCTCGGCGGGCGGCGCGGCGGGCTCGCCGAGCGCGGCGCGGCCCGCCGAGGTGGGGGCGAAGCCGACCTGGGTGCGGCCCACCGCCACCCCGGCGCGGTGCGCGTAGGAGGTGGCCACCAGGCCGTCGCGCTCCAGCTCGCGGAGCAGGTCGTAAGCGGTCCAGGCGCTGATCCCCAGGGGGTCGGCGACGGCGCTGTAGTGGACCGCGCCACCGGCGGCGCGGACCGCGCGGTCGAGCGCGGCCAGGCACTGGCGGCGGCGCGCGGTGAGGGCTGATCTCCCAAGAATCGTCACGGGCGCGGAGAGTACGTCGCCACCGGCCCGCCGTCAAGGGGCGTGCTCCGGCGACAATATCCGGCGCGATGACGGCATCCCCGCCGCTGCGCTCCGTGGCGGTTCCCCACCCCCTGCGCCCCGCGCGCTGGCGCACCCCGCCCGCGCAGCGCGGGACGGCGGTCGAGGACACCGTGGACAGCGCGGCCCTGCGCGACAACCCGCTCGGCGACCCCGCCCGCCGCACCCTGCTGCTCTGGCTGCCGCCCGGCTACGACGCCGAGCCCGAGCGACGCTACCCGGTGATCTACGTGCTGCCCGGCTACGGGTCGGCGGTCGAGGAGTGGCGCCACGCCGAGCTGTTCGAGCCGACCATCTTCGAGCGCCTCGACGTCCTGCACGCCTCGGAGGGCGCGCCGCCACCGTGCATCTACGCGTTCCTCGACGGCGCCACCGCGTACGGCGGCGGCCAGTTCGTCAACTCCACCGCCACCGGGCGCCACGAGGACTACGTGGCCGTCGACGTTGTGGCCCACGTTGACAGCAACTACCGCACCCTCGCTGCGCCGCGGCATCGCGGGGCAAGTGGCCACAGCAGCGGCGGCATCGGGGCTCTGGCGCTGTGCATGCGCCGTCCCGACGTCTTCGGCGCAGCGGCGTCGCACGCGGGCGACTCGCTGTTCGAGCACTGCTACGGGCGCGAGCTGGGCGAGTTCGCGCGCGCCCTGCAGGAGCACGGCAACAACGTCGTCGCGCTGCGCGACCGGCTGCTCGGCGACGACCAGTACCGCCGCCGTCACTTCGGCGCGCTGATGGTGCTCGGCTGCGCGGCCGCGTACTCACCCGACCCCGACGAGCCGCTGGGCATCGGCCTTCCCGTCGACACCTGGGGGCGCATCGTGCCCGCCAACTGGGAGCGCTGGCTGGCCAACGACCCGGTGCGCATGGCCCAGGGCCACGCCGCCGAGCTGCGCGCCCTGCACGCCGTGTACCTCGACGCCGGCGACAGCGACGAGTACTACATGGACCTGGGCACCCGGGCGATGCACGAGACCCTGGACCGCCTCGGCGTCGAGCACCGCTACGAGCGCTTCGCCGGGCGGCACGGCGGCATGGCCCACCGTTACCCGATCGGCTGGGATTATCTCGCGCGAGCGCTGGCAGCCGGGGCCGAGTAGGCACGCCTACAATCACGCGCCATGCTGCTCGCCATCGACGTCGGCAACACCAACGTGGTCCTCGGCGTCTTCGAGGGCGAGGAGCTGGTCGCCGACTTCCGGCTGCACACCGACGAGCGCGCCACCGGCGACGAGATGGGCCTGCTCATCGTCGGCCTGCTAGGCAGCCGGGCCATCCTCCCCGAGCGCATCAGCGCGGTGGTGGTGAGCAACGTGGTGCCCATCCTCTCGCGGCCGATCGAGGAGCTGTCCCAGCACTACTTCAAGCTGGCGCCGATGATCGTCGGCCCCGGCATCCGCACCGGCATGCGCATCCTCTACGAGGACCCGCGCCAGGTCGGCGCCGACCGCATCGTCAACGCCCTGGCCGCCTTCCGCCGCTACGGCGGCCCCGCGGTGCTGGTCGACTTCGGCACCGCCACCACCTTCGACGCCATCTCACCCAACGGCGACTACCTCGGCGGCGCCATCGCCCCGGGCATCGTGATCAGCCTCGACGCGCTGGTCTCCCACACCGCCAAGCTCACCCGCGTCGAGCTCGCCGCCCCGCCCACCGTGGTCGGCCGCAACACCACCCAGTCGATGCAGGCCGGCCTGGTCTTCGGCTACGTGGGGCTGATCGAGGGCATCGTCGCCCGCATGAAGGCCGAGCTCGGCGACGGCGCCCGGGTCATCGCCACCGGCGGCCTCGCGGAGCTGATCGCCGCCGAGACGGCGGTCATCGACACCGTCGACCAGCGCCTCACCCTCGACGGCCTGCGCATCATCCACGACCTCAACGCGCCGGGCTGAGCTTCCGGCCGATGGCCGGACCTCGGCTACCATCGCCGCCATGGCCCTCGCCCCCGCGTTCGCACGCCCGCTGCAGCTCGGTGACCTGACGCTGCCCAGCCCCGTGCTGGTCGCCCCCATGGCCGGCATCAGCGACGCGCCCTTCCGCGCCATCGCCGCCGAGATGGGCGCCGGCCTGACCACCACCGAGATGGTCGCCGCCGAGGCGCTGGTGCGCAGCCAGGAGGCGATCGTCAAGCTGCTCGACTTCCCCGCCACGGTGCGGCCGGTGGCCGCCCAGCTGGTGGGCAGCGACCCCGCCGTGATGGCCGAGGCGGCGCAGGTCTGCGTGGAGCGCGGCGCCATGGCCGTGGACGTCAACCTCGGCTGCCCGGTGCGCAAGGTGGTCGGCATCGGCAACGGCGCCGCGCTGGCCCGCGACCTGCACCGCACCGCGCAGGTGCTGGGCGCCATGGTCGACGCGGTGTCCGTGCCCGTCACCGCCAAGATGCGCCTCGGCTGGGACCACCAGAGCATCAACGCCCCCGAGCTGGCCCGCGCCCTCCAGGACGTGGGCGTGCGCATGGTCACCGTCCACGGCCGCACCCGCAACCAGGCCTACGAGGGCTGGGCCGACTGGGACGAGATCGCCAGAGTGAAGGAGGCGGTCGACATCCCGGTGATCGGCAGCGGCGACGTGCGCGATCCCGAGGTGGTCGCCCGGCGCATCGAGGAGGGCCTCGTCGACGGGGTGATCGTCGCCCGGGGGATGCTCGGCAACTTCCACCTGGTGCGCCAGATGGAGCACCGCCTGCGCACGGGCGAGCGCCTCCCCGAGCAGCCCTTCGCCGACCGGATCGCGCTGACCCGCCGCCACCTCGCCGACCTGATCGCCTACTACGGCGAGCGCCGCGCCCTGCGCATCGGCCGCAAGTACGTGGCCTGGACCATCAAGGGCTGCAACGGCGCCGCCCGGCTGCGCTCGATGGTCCAGGGCCTCGACTCCCAGGAGCGGCTGGAGGAGCTCTTCGACCTCGCCCTGGCCAGCGGCGAGCGGCCCGAGGGGTGGTTCGCGCCGGTGTTCACCTCGGGCGAGGGATGAGCGCGGTGGAGACGCCGCCGTCGGGAAGCAGCCCGCGGCTGGGCGAGCCGGTCGAGCTGCCGTGGTGGACGGTGCCGCTGGGGCTGCCGCTGGTCGGCGGCATCCTCGCCAGTCTGGTGGTCGGCGCGCCGCTGAGCGGGCGCCTGCTCCTGCTGCTGTCGTCGGCGGCGATGCTGTGGATGCTGCTCCGCGTCGCGCTGCGGGTGCGCAGCAGCAGCATGCAGAGCGTATACATCAGCGCGGCCATGGCGCTGTGGGCGTTCGCGGTGGTGATCTGGGCGGTCGAGCGCTTCGGCGGCGGCGCCCACTGACCGCGACGGACCGCCGGAAAACCTCGAACGCAACACCCCCGAACAAAAAAAAGGGCGCCCCCGGAAACCAGGGACGCCCCGAGAGGGGGGGCACTTGGATTGTTCCCGACGCCGAACCAGTCGCGAACAACATGGATGATACCGGATGTATCACGTGGAGTCAACCGTCCTGAGCGCCCAGAAATAGCGCCGCCGGCTGACCGCGGGACGGTCGCCACGCGGCACACACCGCGTCGAACGTCGCCTATACTCCGCTGCCACGTTTTCCCTTCCGGTGGACCCAACATGCTCGACAAGCCGGTTCTCCTCACCAAGGAGGGCCTCGACAAGCTGCAGCAGGAGCTCGACGAGCTGCGCACCACGCGCCGCAACGAGATCGCCGAGCGAATCAAGTACGCCAAAGAGTTCGGCGACATCTCGGAGAACGCCGAGTACGAGGACGCCAAGAACGAGCAGGGGATGGTCGAGGGACGCATCCTCACCCTGGAGAAGATGATCCGCAACGCGGTGCTCATCGAGGAGCACCACGATGGCATCGTCCAGGTCGGATCGGTGGTCAAGGTCAAGGACGACTTCGGCGAGGAGACCTACACCATCGTCGGCCCCGCCGAGGTGGACGTCGCCGGTGGGCGCATCTCCATGGAGTCGCCGGTGGGCAAGGCGCTGATCGGCCACCGGGTGGGCGAGAAGGTGCAGGTGCAGACCCCCAGCGGCTCGCGCACGGTGAAGATCGTCAAGGTCGACTAGGTTCGAGCGGGCGCGCCAGCCCGCTACCCTTGCCGGACCGTGCCGGACAACGACCTTTTCGCCCAGCGCCGCCGCAAGGTCGACGAGCTCGCCGCCCTCGGCGTGCCCGCCTACAACGTCGACTTCAAGCCCGACTCCACCCCGGAGGAGGCGCGCCGGCAGCTCGAGTCGTGGGAGGCCGAGCACCCCGCCTCGCCCGACGACGACGCAGCGCAGAGCCCGCGCGAAGGCCCGCGCGTCGCCGTCGCCGGGCGCGTGATGCAGCTCCGCCCCCAGGGCCGCATGGCCTTCGCCCACATCGAGGACGGGGACGCGCGTCTGCAGGTCTGGCTCAAGTCCGACCGCCTCGGCGAGAAGCAGTGGGACCTGGTCAAGCTGCTCGACCTCGGCGACATCGTCGGCGTGCGCGGCCCGATGGTGCGCACCCGCCGCGGCGAGCCGAGCGTCCTCGCCGACGAGGTCGTCCTGCTGGTCAAGGCGCTGCGCCCGCCGCCCGAGAAGTGGCACGGCCTGCAGGACACCGAGACCAGGTTTCGCAAGCGCTATCTCGACCTGCTCTCCAACGCCGAGCAGCGCCGCCACTTCGTGCGCCGGACGCGCATCGTGCAGTCGGTGCGCCGCACCCTCGACGCGCGCGGCTACCTGGAAGTCGAGACGCCCATCCTGCAGCTGCTGGCCGGCGGCGCCAGCGCGCGTCCGTTCCGCAGCCACTGGAACGCGCTCGACACCGACGTCTACCTGCGCATCGCCATCGAGCTGCACCTCAAGCGACTGCTGGTCGGCGGCTACCGGCGGGTGTACGAGATCGGCCGCGTCTTTCGCAACGAGGGCCTGTCGCCGCGCCACAATCCCGAGTTCACCATGCTCGAAGCCTACGAGGCCTACGGCGACTACGACGCCATGCGCGAGTTGACCGAGGCGATCTTCGTCGACGCGGCCAACGCGGTCGGTGCGCAGGAACCGGACGGCGATCCGCTGCTGCGAACCCTGGAAGGCAGGCCGCTCGACCTCACCGCGCCGTTTCGCACCGCGCGCATGGCCGACCTCATCGGCGAGCGCACCGGCTTCGACCCGCTGCAGGCCTGGGACGACGGCAGTTTGCGGCAGCGCGCCGAGCAGATCGGCGTGGTGCTCGGCGCCGGCATGGGCGATGGCGCGGTGTTCATGGAGATCTACGAGCAGAGGGTCGAGCACACGCTGTGGGATCCCACCTTCGTGCTCGACTATCCGGCCGAGGTCTCACCACTGGCGCGCCGCCGCCACGACGACCCGCGCTTCGTCGAGCGGTTCGAGCTGGTCGTCGCCGGACGCGAGCTGGCCAACGCCTTCAGCGAGTTGAACGACCCCATCGACCAGCGCCGCCGCTTCGAGGACCAGGTGCGCAAGCGCGCCGCCGGTGACGAGGAGGCGCCGCCGCTCGACGAGGACTTCCTCGAAGCCATCGAGACCGGCATGCCGCCGGCGGGCGGCCTCGGCGTCGGCATCGACCGCCTGGTCATGCTGCTCACCGACAGCCCCGCGATCCGCGAGGTGCTGCTCTTTCCCCAGATGCGGCCGCAGCAATGATCCCGCTGCAGCGCATCCGCGACGACCCCGACGCCATCCGCCGCGGCGCGCAACTGAAGGGCGAGGACGCGCCCGTCGACGAGATCCTCGCCCTCGACGCGCAGGCCCGCACTCTGCGCGCGGAGGCCGAGCGCCTGCAGGCCGAGCGCAACGCCGCCGCCAAGCAGATCAAGGGCAAACCCAGCGACGAGCAGCGCGAGCGGATGCAGCAGCTCCGCCAGCGCGTCCAGGAGCTGGAGGCGCAGCTCACCGAGCTCGACGCGCAGATCGAGAACCTGCTGCTCTACGTGCCCAACCCGCCGCACGAGTCGGTGCCCGCCGGCAAGGGCGACGAGGACAACGTCACGGTGCGCAGCTGGGGTGAGCCCAAGCGCTTCGACTTCGAGCCGCGCCCGCACTACGAGCTCGGCGAAACCCTGGGCATGTTCGACTTCGAACGCGCCGCCAAGATCAGCGGCGCGCGCTTCGCCCTGCTGCGTGGCCAGGGCCCGCGACTGCAGCGCGCGCTGGCGCTGTGGTTCCTCGACCAGGCCGCGCAGCGCGGCTATGAGGAGGTTGCCCCGCCGTACCTGGTGCGCCGCGAGGCGATGGTCGGCACCGCCAACCTGCCCAAGTTCGAGGACGAGGCCTTCCACGCCGACGACGACCTGTTCCTCATCCCCACCGCCGAGGTGCCGCTGACCAACCTGTACCGCGAGGAGATCCTCGACGCTGCGCAGCTCCCCATCAAGCACGTCGCCTGGACGCCGTGCTGGCGCAGCGAGGCGGGCGCGGCGGGCAAGGACACGCGCGGCTACATCCGCATGCGCCAGTTCGAGAAGGTGGAGCTGGTCAAGTTCACCACCCCGGAGACGTCGCTGGCGGAGCACGAGGCGCTGGTCGCCGACGCGGAGAGCCTGCTGCAGCAGCTCGGCCTGCACTACCGCGTGCTGCTGATGTGCAGCGGCGACATGGGCTTCGCGCAATGGAAGAAGTACGACCTCGAGGTCTGGTGTCCCGGCATGCAGCGCTTCCTCGAAGTGTCGTCGTGCAGCGTCTTCGCCGACTTCCAGGCGCGGCGCGCCGGCATCCGCTACCGGCCCGCGCCGGGTGAGCGGCCGCGCTTCGTGCACACCCTCAACGGCAGCGCGCTGGCCCTGCCGCGCACCTTCGACGCGGTGCTGGAGACCTACCAGCAGGCCGACGGCAGCATCGTCGTGCCCGACGTGTTGCGGCCGTACCTGGCAGGAACCGAGCGGATCAGCGCCGGCGCATGAGCGAGGAGGAGGTCCGCGCCGGCGACGTCGACCCGTCCTGGCTCAACGACCACTCCGAGTTCCAGCTCAACGCCGTCAGCGGCATGCGCAACGCCGGCGGGCTGCGCCTGGCCTACCGCCTGGAGCACGACGCCGAGGGGCGCCCGCTGGTGGTGAGCGACTGGACGCCGCACGACGCGCACGTCGGCTTCCCCGGCATGGCCCACGGCGGGCTGATCGCGGCGGTGATGGACGACATCATGGGCCGCGTCGCCGTGCTGCGCCGCCGCTGGGTGGTGACGGCGCGAATGGAGGTCCGCTACCGCAGCGCCGCGCCGCTGGGCGTGCCGCTGCGCTTCGAGGCGTGGGCGACGCGGCACCGCCGCATGTCGATGCACGCCGAGGCACGCGCCCTGCTCGGCGACGGCACGGTCGTCGCCGAGTCGAGCGGCACCTTCCTGCCGATCACGCCGGAGCTGGAGCGGCAGATGCTGAAGCGCTGGCCGGGCTTCGCGGAGTTCCTGAACCGGGAGCTCTAGCTAGCGCGCCGCCGCCATGCTGCTCTCGTTGAGCGGCTCGCCGGTGTAGGCGACGTAGTTCACGTCGATCCACTCGGGCGGCCCTTCGAGGAACTCCATCATCTCGCGGTACTCGCTGTCCACCTCGGGGCGCTGGGCGTTGGTGACATAGCTGTCCCGATCGCGGAAGTGGATGACCGCGATCACCCCGTTGGGGCTCTTGTCCTCGGCGGCGATCTCGGCCGAGACGAACCCGGGGTTGCGCTCCGGGGTGCCGCGCTCCTTCATCTTGGCGATGAAGGCGTCGCGCCGGCCCGGCTTGGTCTGTGCCCGCATGATGGTTCCGTACATCGGTGCTCTCTCCTGCTGGTGGTCTGTCCCCCGAGGGCCACCACGATGCACCTGCGCCGCCGCCGTGTAAAGCCCCGCGCACGACCCCCGAACGGATATGGTTGGCGGCGGCGCGGTGCAACCCCTGGACGCGCCGGACGGAGGTTTCCCGGCATGGACGCACACCGGCTCGACGAGGTGCTGCAGGCGCGGCTCGACGGCAGGCGCCTGCTCGACCATCCCTTCTACCAGCGCTGGTCGCGCGGCGAGGTGAGCGTCGAGGAGCTGCGCGCCTACGCGGCGCAATACCGCCACTTCGAGGCGGCCCTGCCCTCGCACCTCCAGTCGGTCGCCGAGAGCGCCCCCGGCGCGGAGCTGCGCGCCCAGGCGCTGCGCAACCTCGACGACGAGTCTGGCCACCTCGCCCTGTTCGACGCCTTCACCACCGCTCTCGGCGAGCCCCGCCAGGACGCGCCCAGCCCGGCGATGTCGCACCTGCTCGGCGTCTACCAGCAGGCCCGCGGCCGCAGCGCCGTCGAGGGCTTCGCCGCCCTGCTCGCCTACGAGGCCCAGTCGCCCGAGGTCGCCGCCAGCAAGGCCCAGGGCCTGCGCGACCACGGCATCCTCGACGGCGACGCCCTGCGCTTCTGGGACCTGCACGCCACCCTCGACCGCGACCACGCGGCCTGGGCGCTCGACGCGCTCAGCGGCAGCGGCGCCGGCGAGGACGTGATCGGCGACTCGATCGCCGCCGCGGCCGGCGCCTGGTGGTCGTTCCTCGACGAGCGCGAGGCGCTGCGCGCGTAAGCCGCAATTCCCGCACCCGCCTGCGCGTTTGACCCTGTGAGAAGGGTGTGAGCGTTCGGAGGGCGACGGGATGCTGGTCGGGCTGCTGCTGACGCTGCTCGCCGTGGGGCTGCCGGCGGCCGTGGTGGTGTGGGCGGTCCCCTCGTCCACCGATCACGCGCTGATCCCCTGCCGCAGCTTCGCCTGGCCGGTGCGGCGGCTGCGCGTCGGCGTGGGGCGCACCCTGGCGGCGCTCGCCGCCTGGCCGCACATCGTCGACGTGCTGCTGCGGGTTCACCGCACCCCGGTGGCGACCACCCCTGCCGACGTGGTGCTGCGCCTCGGCAACAGCACCCTCTCGCGCTACCACGGCGGCCGGCGCGGCGAGCCGGTGCTGCTGGTGCACTCGCTGGTGACCCGTCCCTGGATCCTCGACCTGGCCCCGGGGCAGAGCCTCGCCGCCGCGCTGGTCGAGGCCGGCTTCGACGTCTTCCTGCTCGACTGGGGCGACCCCGGCCGCGAGCAGGCGCTGCTCGGCTTCGACGAGCACATCCGCCTGCTCGCCCTCGCCGAGGACCACGTGCTCCAGGTGACCGGCGAGCCGCGCGTCCACGTCGTCGGCTACTGCGCGGGCGGGACGCTGGCGCTGATGCGCAGCGTGATGCTCAGCGACGACCGCCTCGGCTCCATCACCGTGATCGCCACCCCGGTCGATTGCACCGCGCCCGGCGGGATGAGCCGAGTTCTGGCCAGTCATGTCCTCAAGCCGGTGCTCGCCCTCGACGCCGACGGCTGCGTCCCGGCGGCGGCGGTCCGCGAGGCGTTCCACATGCTCAGCCGCCGCGCCCTGCGCACGGTGTGGTACGGACTCAAGGGCCGCCGCGACCCGCTGCGCCGCCACGGCTACGCGGCGCTGGCGCGATGGGTGTGGGAGCAGCGGCGGCTGGGCGGCGCGGTGCTCTTCGACTCCGTGCGCATGATCCGGGAGAACACCGTGGTCAGGGCGATGGGCAACGGACGCAGCGGCGCGGAGACGCGCAGACGGCATGAAGGACTTGATCCCCTGCCGCTGCTCGCCTGCGTCGCCGAGCGCGACCACATCGTGCCGCCCGCCATGACCCTGGCCCTCGCCGAGGTGGAGGGCATCGACGTCGCCGTCCTGCGCTGCAAGGGCGGACACGTCTCGATGCTCAGCGGCTCGCGCGCCGGCCGTTCGCTGTGGGCCGACCTGGCCGCGTGGCTGCGCGACCACGGCGCCGGCGACGACGGCGTCGAGCTCCGCGGCGCGGCGCAGCGCGAGCACCGTCCCTCCACGGCCGGCTGGTAGCACTGAGCGATACTGCCGCGATGCAGATCGAGGGAAAGGTCGTCCTGGTCACCGGGTCGTCGAGCGGCATCGGCGAGTCGGTGGCGCGGGCCTTCGCCGCCGAGGGCGCGCGCGTCGTGGTCAACTCGTCGTCGTCGGTGGAGGCGGGAAAGGCGGTGGCGGCGAGCCTGCCCGACGCGCTGTACGTGCGCGGCAACGTCGCCGACGCGCGGGACGCGCGCGCCATCGTCACCCAGGCGCTGAGTCATTACGGGCGTCTCGACGTGCTGGTCAACAACGCCGGCACCACCGTGCGCATCCCGCACACGGATTTCGACGCCGTCACCCCCGAGGTGTGGCACCGCATCCTCGACGTCAACGTGATCGGCACCTGGCAGGTCACCCAGGCGGCGATTCCCGCGCTGCGCGAGAGCGGCGACGGCTGCATCGTCAACGTCGGCTCGCTGGCGGGGCTGCGTCCCTCGGGCAGCTCGATTCCCTACGCGGCGAGCAAGGCGGCCGTGCACCACCTCACCCTGCTGCTCGCCAACGCTCTCGGGCCAACGGTGCGCGTCAACGCGGTTGCGCCGGGGCTGATCGACACGCCGTGGACGGCGGACTGGAGCGACCTGCGCGACGCGGTCAAGGTGATGGCGCCGCTGCAGCGCAGCGGCATCCCGGACGACGTCGCGACGCTGTGCCTCGGGCTGGTGCGTTCGGACTACGTCACCGGGCAGGTGGTCGCCTGCGATGGTGGGCTCAGCCTGCGCTGACCCCCCACCACCTGGCCACAATGCGCGGCGATGTCCTCCACCGGGCGCGCTGCGTGAGCGGCGGGACCGTCCTCCAGCTCTCGCTCGACGGGCTTGCCACGTCGGGGGTGTATGCGCTGGTCGGGCTGGGGGTGCAGGTGGCGTATGCGGGGTCGCGGGTGCTCCACCTCGGGTTGGGGGACGCGGCGATCTTCGGGGCGATCGTGGGCGCGGCGCTCGCGGCGGGCGGGGTGCCCGCGTGGGTGGCGGCGGTGGTGGCGCTGCTGGTGGCGGGGGTGCTGAGCGCGGCGATGGAGCGGGTGCTGGTGCGGCCGTCGCGGGGGCGGGTGGCGCTGGCGGCCGCGGCGCTGGTGGCGGGGGGCACGGTGTTGCGGCAGGTGCTGGCGGGGGTTTTCACCCATGCGGCGTATGCGTTTCCGGCGCTGTCGGCGACGTGGGCGGTGGGCGGCGGGGTGCTGCGGGCGTCGGACGCGCTGACGGCCGCGGTGGCGGTGGGTGGGGCGGTGCTGTTCGGCGTGGTGGTGCTGCGGACGCGCGTGGGGGCGGCGCTGCGGGTGACCGCGGGTGGGGAGGCGGCGGCGGAGTCCATCGGGGTGGACACGCGGCGGGTGCGGCTGCTGGCCTTCGGGGTGGCGGGGGTGGTGGCCGGGCTGGCGTGCGTGCTGGCGGCGGGGCGGGTGGCGGCGACGCCGGCTGCGGGGGTTGCGATCGGATTGAAGGGGTTGTGTGCGGCCGCGGCGGGCGGGTTCGGGTCGCCGCTGGCGGTATGCCTGGGGGCGGCGCTGATCGGGGGGACCGAGGTGGGG
>Ga0210400_10000160_pt1 | contig 88638 bp, 69 predicted proteins | sample IncBWH26MmetaG_FD_155456 | JGI IMG/M metagenome (GOLD analysis project Ga0210400, IMG submission 155456) | Forest soil microbial communities from Barre Woods Harvard Forest LTER site, Petersham, Massachusetts, United States - Inc-BW-H-26-M | ecosystem: Environmental > Terrestrial > Soil >... | reverse complement strand
TTCTTGGATAGGTGTTCGGGTCCGGCCCGGGAGATTACTCCTGTGATGTCGCCTTCACGTCAGCGTGGCAACCCAGGAGCCAATTTTTGGCGGCGCCAGGCACGCTGCTGAGTTCCGATAATGATCCATATCAGGCTTGATTGGCCGTTCGCAGGGGCTTCGACTGGTTTGATGACTGAGCGCGGGAAGCCGAGTTCCCTCACCACAAAGAGACAGCAAACACCACGCCGATCGCCAAGGGGCAGGGATAGCGGAGAGCCCAGATACACCACTGCCTCGCTATCGGTGTTGTTTCGCCCAACTCCGCATCGACGATCGCCCGGCTGATCCGCCATCCAACTAAAAGACTCGTCGCAAACGCACCCACGGGAAGCAATAAGTTCGCCGGGACGAAATCCAGCACGTCGAAGACTGTGCTGTCCTTGAACGTGGGGAACCAGCCAAGCGGATGCCATCCTGCCCATCGATTAAATGAGAGCGCAGCGGCCACACCTGGCAGCCAGGCGGCAAAGACAGCGAGCGCGGCGGCGCGCGCTCTCGAAATGCCTCGATTTTGCTGCATCCACGCGACTGCCGGCTCAAATCCGGCAACCGATGGCGTCAACGCCGCGACTACCAACAGTACAAAAAATAGTGTTCCTACCAGTTGTCCGCCAGGCATCTCCGCGAAACCAGTCGCGAGCACAATAAAAACCAGTTCCGGTCCTTGGGCCGGATTCATGCCATACCGGAAAACCAGCGGAAAAATCGTCAGAGTGGCGAGCAGTGATACGAGCAGAATCGACCCGCTGATGATGAAGGCGGCACGCACGAGCGATGCCCCCTTCGCCACATACGATCCATAGGCGAGCATCATGGCCGCACCAACACCGGTTGCGTAAAATGCCTGTCCGATGGCAGCCAGCACTACCGCGGGAGTTATCGCGGCGAGGTTCGGCGCGAAAGCGAACCTGATTCCCGCGCGGGCGTCACCCGTTGCCAAAGAATACGCCGCGAGCACAACCAGTAGCAACAGGAGAATCGGAGCCCGGAGTTTGGCCGCGACTTCAATTCCACGGCTGACTCCTCGGCCCAGGATTACAGCGACGCCGACAAGGAACGCGATGTGCCACGCCGCCATTTCCAGTGGGCTCGCGAGAAAATTCCGCCACACCTGCGCAACCTCAAGCCGGGTCAAGCCAGCCAATTTCCCGCTCGCGCATTTCCAGGAATACGCTAGAACCCAACTGGCTACAACGGTATAGGAGCACATCATGGCAAACACCGCCACTGTCCCAAGCACGCCGATCAGGTTCCATCGACGGCTGAGTCCCGACTCGATCGCCACTGCGCCAGCGGCATAGGGCGGACTTAGGCGGGAATGGCGGCCCAACAAAAACTCAGCCACGAGCAGCGGTGCCGCTATCACCAAGCATGCGACAGTGAAAACCAGGACAAACGCGCTACCGCCGCTCGATCCAGCAAGGTATGGCAATCGCCAGATACTGCCAAGTCCCACGGCGGCGCCGACCGTCGCAAGATAAAACGCCGACCGGGATGACCATAGAGGTGCGCTGTCTTTTGGGTCCGGCAACTAGGGAACCTCCTTCTGCGCTCGTTCCGCCAGCAAGTGTGGTCTCTCCTAGACGCCGTCAGCTTTACCGCAGCGTCGCGGATCGGCGCTAGCGTTCAGGCGGCCTGTTTTTGGATCGCGCCACGAGATCTGAAACGAGCCCATATGAAAGTCGTGCATCTGAAGCGGCTTCACCGCGACGCCCAGCTTCGCCATTCCACCGGCGAGCGACGGCGAAACGCGCGACTCGATTTCGACCGTGTAGTTTTCGTGCAACGGCCAGAACCGCGGTGCGGCCGAGGCTTCATAGGGGTCCATTCCGAACTCGAGAAGGTTGGCGAGCACTTGAGGCACTGTGTAATGTGGCGTCCCAGGCGTCCCCATCCCGAGCCACGGCTTGCCGTCTTTAACCAGCAGTGTGCTACCGGTGATGAACGTCAGCATGCCTTGACCCGTCAGGAAGCCGGCGAACATCGCGTCCAAACCCCAATCGGCCGCGGTGCCCGCCATCGGCACGCCATCGATCGCAATGCCTGGCATGCCGCTGCTTGCGAGCGTGTTCAGGAGCTGGCACCAATTGCCCTGGCTATCGGCAACGCTCAGCTCGCAACTCCCCGCGCTGGCCGGTGGCGTCGAAGGTCCTGCCGTAGGCATGCCCGCAGCCGCAAGCGCCGGATTTCCCGAGATCAGCCGGACGTGCTCAGTCAAATCGATCTTCGGCCGCGTGCGGCGAATCATATCGGCGATCATCTGGTGCTTCTCTTTGGACAGCACTAGCTCCACCGGCGCGTCGAAAAGCTGTGGATCGCGCAGCATACCCACTTCCCAACTCGCCCAGCGGAGCGCGTGCGCCATGTAGTAGAGCGACTCCGGTGATTCGCGGTAGTGGCCGATTCTTCCAATGCCTAACTGTTCCAGGACACCCAGAAACATGGATGAAACCATCCCTGTGCGTTCGGGAAGATTGAGTTGGATAATCTCCTGATCGCGAAAACGATAGCGCAGCGGCTCGACCCAGCGCGGCGGGACAGCGGACATTTCTGCCAAGTTAATCCTCCAGCCAAGCCGGTTCGCTTCCGCCACAAAGTGCTTTGCCCAATCGCCCTTTGTGAAATAGTCGGGACCCTCGGCAGCTAGGCGCTTGAGCGTCGCGGCTAATCTCAGATTGCGGAAGCGTTCGCCCACTTGCGGGAAGAAGCCGCTGGGCGTGAAAACCTCTCGACCGCTTGGAAAATACGTGGTGTACGGCGCGTCGAAACTCAACTGCGCGAATTCGAAAGACGATACCGGATGGCCTTCCTCGGCCCAATGAATCGCATTTTGGCACAGATCGCTCCAGCGTTTCGATCCAAAGCGCGCGTGCGCGGTCGCGAGGCCCGGAATGAAACCAGGGATGCACGCAGCCATCGACGGACGTCCTGGCGGCGAAGAGAATCCTCCCAATCCCGCGGGTAACGGTCGAAACGGCGGCAATCCAGACGGCAAACGGCCGGTGCTCTGGAGCTGATAAGCCTTCGATGTCTTTGCGTCCCAATACAGCATGATGACGCTGCCCCCGTGATTCGACATGTGCGGCTCGACCGTGGCGCTCATGAGCGCGCCAGCCGTCGCCGCGTCCGCCGCATTTCCACCCGCGCGAAGCGTTTCGATCATTGCCTCCGTAACCAATGGATGCGAACTGCTGGCGACGGCGGACTTGTCGCGAACGACCGCCTTCGGTCCCAGTTTTGGCAGCGTCTCGCAGGCTGCTCCGGGAACGTCCTCCGCAACCGCGGCGAATGGCGCGATCCCGGCAATGGCGGCTCCCCGGCTCAAGAATTGACGGCGTTTCATGCGATCTCCTCTCAGATGGACTCTACTACATCCGCGCGAGATGCAATCAGCGGCGCGGCTAGGCTTATTCCGTCGAGCCGTTGTCCATCATGAAAGGCGTTGTGACGCGGGACGCTTCGGGCAGCGCCTACAAGAAAGACTGAGAGGCACTATATCAATTGCGCGCCATCGAGAGTATAGTGGAAAAACGGTTAGATCGGAGAAGCGGGGCGCTTTACCCAGCCCCTGCCCGCGGCTTGGGAACGTTTTCGGCTTGGCACTAACATTCACCTCCCCCGGTTGACAGGGAGGAATCATCGACGTGCGCTTGAATCCGGTCGCGACAATCTGGCGTGAGAACCTTGTCAAGAAGCTGCGGGACCGCTATGGGCTTGCAGACGAAGAAGCACGGAAGAAAGCTGACGTATGGTTGCAGTGGCTTGGAACGCAGGCCCGTGCTTCGCGCCCGCCCAGGCCTACTCGTCCCCGCAACTCGAGATCACGGACTGCCGCGAGTCTTTAGTGACGAATAACCGTACCGTTAATGGTGGTTATCAGATAATTTTCAGCGGACGACGCCGTCTGAAAGGGCGCCTTCGCCAATTGCTACTCAGCGCTCCAATATCCTGTTGGTTAAGAGTAAGTCATACTGCCTTTAGATGTTCGACGCCTTTTGGCAGGATTTTCGCTATGCACTGCGCACAATGTGCAGAAGTCCCGGTTTCGCCGCCGCCGCGATTCTTTCTCTCGCCCTCGGCATTGGGGCGAATACCGCGATCTTCAGTCTGATCGACGCCGTAATACTCGAATCCCTGCCAGTGCGCCATCCCGAGGAATTGCTCCAGGTGATGGAGGGCAACCAGAGTTACGAAGCCTTCAGCAATCCGACCTGGGAGCATCTCCGCGATCGCCAGGACGTATTCTCCGGCATCTTCGCGTATGGCCGCTGGGCCTTCAATCTGGCGGCGGGAGGCGAAGCGCGGTCGGTAAATGGCCAATATGTTTCAGGTCAATATTTCGACACGTTGGGCGTAGGCGCAGTGCTCGGCCGGACGCTGACCACGGCCGATGACAAGCGCGGTTGTGCCGGCTCCGCCGTTTTAAGCTACGGCTTTTGGCAGACGGAATACGGCGGCAGCACTGAGATTCTCGGCAAGACGATTTCGATCGACAGGCATCCTATCGAAATTGTGGGTGTCGCCGAGCGTGGATTTAACGGCACCGAGGTTGGGGGGTCGCTCGACGTGATCGTGCCGTTGTGCGCAGCAACCGTGATTCGCAGCGGCGACACCGGCATGCTCGATCCGACTTACCTTCCGATCGGGTTCTTGCAAGTCATCGGGCGTCTAAAGCACGGCATTTCCCAAAGCCAGGCGACGGCACGGTTGAAAACGCTCGCGCCAGGAATCTACAAGGCGACTCTGGACGACCAGGGGGTTGGGAGAAAAGATGCTATCAACTGGCGTGCACAGGATCGGGATCGATACTTGAGGCGAACCTTCGATACGCAGTCAGCCACCAACGGGATCTCCTATCTTCGCAGGCAATACCGGCAAGCGCTGATGATTATGCTCGCGATCGCCGCGACGGTTTTGCTGATTGCGTGCGCGAACGTAGCGAATCTGCTCCTCGCTCGAGGCTCGGCGCGCGAGCGCGAAATCGCAATCCGGATGGCGGTGGGTGGCGGACGCGGCCGTCTGATTCGGCACCTGCTGACCGAAAGCGTTCTGTTGTCTGGTATAGGCGCGCTGCTCGGTGTTCTGTTCGCCGAATGGGGGGCGCGCCTGCTCATTCGATTTCTTGACGCTTCGCTTGATGTCACTTTGGATATCCGTGTGCTCGCGTTTACGGCAAGCGTTTCCGTTCTTAGCGGCCTTCTCTTCGGTATCGCTCCGGCGTGGCGCGGCACTCGGGTTCAACCACAGATTGCTATGAAGGCGAATCGTCGCGGCGTGATGGGAAGCTCGAAGCTCGGACTCGGCAAAATGCTGGTAGTAATTCAGGTCGCTCTATCTCTGCTCCTCGTGGTTGGCGCTGGTCTGATGCTTGCGACGTTCTGGAGACTCGTATTCGGCGACGCAGGATTTCAGCGCGACCACGTTCTATTGGTCACTACCGACCTTCGCAGTGCGAATTATTCAGCGGAGCGATGGTCCTCGGTCTATCAAGAGATTCTCGACCAATTGCGCTTAATTCCGGGGGTTCGTTCAGCCAGCGTTTCCGAAATCACGCCGGTCTGTCATTGCCGGTGGGCAGTCGAAGTGGCGGTGGACGGTTTTACACCGAAATCGCACGATGATGCGATGGCCTCCTACAATAACGTGAGCGATCGATATTTTGAAACCATCGGGACTACGATCATCGCCGGACGGGATTTCAACAACCACGACACAGCGACATCCATGAAGGTCGCCATCATCAGCCAAGCCATGGTTCAGAAATACTTCGGCGGCACCAATCCGCTCGGAAAACATTTCCGGACGTCGAATGGAAATACGGTCGGCGGTCCGATCCAAATTGTCGGCGTCGTGAAGGATGCGAAATACGGTTCGTTGCGAGATGAACCGTCGCCGTTCATCTTTATTCCGTGGAGCCAGGGCGGGGTACCGGGCGTGCTCACAGCCTTTCAACTGCGAAGTGCCGGCGCTGTTCCTGCCTCACTGATCCCCGGCGTGAAATCGGCCATGGCCGGGATCAACCCCGACCTATCGATCACGTTCCAGACACTCGCTGCGAAGCTGAACGAGTCGATCGAACGCGAGGGGGTGCTGGCGGCGTTGTCGGGTTTATTTGGAGGTCTCGCGCTGGTGCTCGCGACGATTGGATTATATGGCGTGATGTCGTACAACATGGCGCGGCGGCGGAATGAGATCGGGATTCGCATGGCGCTCGGAGCCGAAAATTCGCGCGTGTTGCGGATGGTGCTCGGCGAGGTCGCGATTTTGATCGGGATAGGCTTGGCGATTGGGCTCGCCGCAGCGCTGGCGGCCACACGGCTAGTCGCAAGCTTCCTTTATGGTCTCCGCCCGAATGACCCGTGGACCCTTGGCGTCGCGGCGGCGCTGCTAGCGACGGTAGCTGCGATCGCCGGATATTTGCCCGCCCGTCGAGCTTCCCGCCTCGACCCGATGATCTCCCTTCGCGAAGAATAAAAGCGATAGGCCCTTGAATGCGTCTCTCCTTGGGAGCGCCAGTCGAGTTCCTGGTCATAGATTCCGTCGAGAAACCATCAGCGAACTAGCGACCGGCTGAAACCGATCTGACGAAGACGCTGAAGTCGCCCAGAAGTCCGCATCCCAGGTCCGACCGCGCGGCAGTTTAGCAATCTTGCCGATATCACCACATAACAGGAACATCGGGCAGATAATGCATTGGGGTGCAGCACATCCACCTAGGCCTCCCGAAAGGTCAGGGGCACCGCAGCGAGTATTCGATTATCAACTGTGCTTTACCCGATGCCACTGAACCCGGGGAGAACCGCCATCGCTTGGCGGAATCGATGGAATTTGTCACGAGGAGCGGGTGCCCGGACAACGAAGAAGCGCTCAAAACGTCCCCACTTGTTGGATCAACCGCGAGTTCTAGCTCAACTTTGCCTTCGATCCGAGCTTGCTTTGCCAAAGGGGGATAGTTCGGCGCACTGAACGACGCAAACTGAAATCGATCGGCGTCCAACAACCGGGGAGTAAGCCATGCTTGAACCTCGCTCCGTTGAATCGGGCCATGATAGTCCTCAAGCAGCGATCGAAAGCTTGGCGATTTCCAATTCCCTACGTTTCCTTTTGAGGCAGCAGCCAAGCCCGCGTCGTAACGGCCAGATCGCAGTTCTGCGACGATTCCCTCTCCAGCCCGCTGAAGGCTGTAAGCCTCTTTCTCAGAGCGATCGTGAAAAATGTCGTTGTTGCCAAACGGACCATCGATCACGTCAGAACTCAGGTGCCACAACGCCGCCATCTCCGGATGCGAGTGTTTCAGTCGGTCTGTGTTGATCTGCTGATCGTCCGGTAGCCCAAGCGCAACAGAGTTGGTTCCACATTGTGCCACGACTCCGAAGCTGATTGCTTCAAAAATGCCTGACGTACGGTGGTATTTTTTCACCACTGGCGCAAGCTGTCCTGGATCAATCGCACAGGGATCGTTCTTACCGACAAGCTCAGCCGGAGACGTGTTTCGGACGCGTGCCTGGGCGGCTTCGACGATTTTCGTCTTGGAGCAAAACACGTCGGCCGGTGCGACGCGCACGTAGCGCACGATCGTATCGGGCCCGTCGGGCTTCACGTCGATCACGCGATAATAAAAGAGCGCTCCATTATCCGAAAAGAACACCGAGACGATGTAAAACGAGGAAGGCCCGCTGATCGAGCGGCCGTTCGCCGTCGCGACGAGTGCCAACGAGAGCAGCAGACCCCAATCCCGCATTCGACATTATTGTATTTGAATGTCGCAATAAAGCGCGACCTCTTGAGGCTTGAATCTTACGGCGGTCGGAAAGTCGTGAGAACCAGCGGAGAGCAAGAGAAGCGACGATAATGCGCGTTAACGAGCCGCAGTCTGCATTGACTTCATTCCTATGCGTCCGACGCAGCTCACGGCGGGAGCGAACCCGCTCAAGCCAATATCATGACGATCAGCATTCCGGACAGATTGTGACCGTCCGTCCATCAAAGCGCGTCAGCGTGAATCCCGAAAAATCCTCGTGATAGACCGTCGCCAGATCGCGAAGAATCGATAAGGCGACCGCTTCTCCCATCTTCAGTGCCTCCGTTCCGTCCGAATGATAGTGAACGCCGCCCGCAAGCCTGCCCAAGGAAATGTTCGACGCCAGTTTGTTCAATTCGCCACCGACCGTGAGCGCTGGACCGCTATAGGGCTGCAATGTCAGGCCATCGTCGGAGGCGACCACCGGGTTCGGAATCACAAATGACTCATTAAACATCGCTTTGAGCATGGTGATTCCGGCCGCGGCCGTCACCGTGTGTGCCGCCGGATAGGACGGGTGCATCGGCGAGCCTTGAGGATACGGCATGGGCAGCAGATAGGAATTGTGTCGCGTGAACGTTTCCTTAAGCACCGGCGAACTCAGAATCTCGGAATGAATCGGATATTGCGCCGCACCAGTCATCAGATTGTGAATGCGGCCGGCGAAGGCCTCGGGACGGATTCTGCGATGCACCAGCCATTTCTGGTACCACGTCGCGCGCAACGCGGGGTCGGGAACCCGCGAGACAAGATCGAGCGCCATCTGCTGGCCGAAGGTAATCCCTCCACTCTGCGTGCTCGATTTGAGATAAGGATTGGTGGGGGACAGGGCGGCGTTTCCAAAGCTAAGCAGCGATAAGCATGCGAGGATGTTCGCCTCTCCCATAAAGTCCACCAGCAGATATTGAGTGAGATCGCGCGTATTGCGGATGTAGCGGGAACTCGAGTCAAACATATTGGCGCCCGCCGCGGCACCCCGCTGGATCTTGAGCCAGTCGGCGTAACTCGTCATGTAGTCGTCCCCGGGAATGCTGGTGCGGTACAACTGCTGGAACTGGCCGCCGCCCATTGGAACCGGCTTCAGAAGGAATTGCGAAATGTAAGGTCCGTTCAGATCGCCCGGCGTATCGCCGCGAAAGATCACATCCGGCGTGATCGCGCCGCTCACCTTCGGCGCGCGATAGTCGGAGAATTTGCTGAGATCGGCGCATGCGCGAGCAATCGCGTCGTTGGTTGAATACTGGCTGAAGGCGACGTCTCGGGTGAGGGCGTACCAGTAGTTCTCAGCGATTTCGGCCGCCATTTGCGCGCTGTTGAATGCCGGGGCCGGCGCGATGGACACGGCCGCTGCGTCCATGCCCTCGAGGGAGAACGCAAAGGACGACTGGGGGCTGGCCAGCTTCATGGCGCCGCCCAGCGGAATGGCTTCGAAATCGCTATTCAGGCCGGTGTTCAGGGCGCGCGTGAATGCATTATAGGCGTTCAGATCCACCTCGCCCAAATCATTGTGCGGCAGCCCTTTAGTAAAGGTAGCGATGCGATTGGGATAAAGCTGCTCGTCACCGTTGGAGACCGACGTGCTCTCGAAACGGTCTCGCTGGAAGATAGCCGCATCCCGGCGAATGATATAGGCTCGGCGGCGGCGCTCGTTGGTGTCCACCGTCACGATATCGGCGAAGGCGCTGGGTGCTTCGATCGCCGAGAACAGACCAGCGCCGGTCAAACCGGCGATGCTCAGGAAACGGCGTCGGCTGGAGTTCTCACGATTTTCTGACATGACAATTCCTCCGTCGAACAAGAAGTACAGGATTGCACTCTGAGCGAAACCCGGCGCCGATGTCAATCCTTCAGGTTCTAATTTCTGGCTATCCACGCAAACCGCTGAATCTGATATTCTTGGACGCGCGGCTAGCCTGAAATGATTGGAGCGTCCCATGGCACAGCCCTCCGGTCCACGACGCTCGGTCCGCTTCGGGGTCTTCGAAGCGGATCTCGATTCGGCCGAATTGCGCAAAAGCGGCATCCGCATCAAGCTTCAGCAGAAACCTTTCCAGATCCTGGCGCTGCTTCTGGAGCGTCCGAACGAGATCGTCACGCGTGAGGAACTGCGGAGCCGCCTGTGGCCCTCCAACGTCTTCGTTGATTTCGAAAGTAGCGTAAACAACGCCGTCAAAAAACTGCGGGCCGCATTGGGCGATTCAGCCGATAGTCCTCGCTTCATCGAAACCGTCGCGCGGCACGGCTATCGCTTTCTGGCGATGCCGCAATTCGTGCATGACCCGGCACCGCATCCGCAGACCGCCCCGAGCGAGCGCCGCTTTCGCTGGCAAATTGCGCTCCCAGTCTTTTTGGCCGTTGTAATCGCGGCCGGCATCTGGATTGCCGGGAGAGCAAGAACGCGTCCGCCGGCGGCTCCAGGTCAGCTTCGCAAGATCGCTGTTTTGCCGCTCGAAAATCTGTCGCCAGACCAACAGCAGGAGTACTTCGCCGACGGAATGACGGACGCCATAACCGACCAACTCGCCCGGATCGAGGACCTGACCGTGATCTCGCGCACCTCAGCGATGCAATATAAGAGGTCCCACAAACCGCTGCCCCAGATCGCCCGTGAGCTGGGAGTCGATGCTGTGATCGAGGGGACGGTGCTTCGCTCCGGCAATCGCGTTCGCGTTTCGGCGCAGCTCATCGAGGCGGCCACAGACCGGCATCTCTTATCGCGCAGCTTCGAACAAGAGCTGGAAGATATTCTGAAACTCCAGCAGGATATCGCTCGCGCCGTCGCCGAACAGGTCAAAACCACTCTAACGGCGAAGGACGTCGGGCGGCTTTCGAGCCAAAGTTCGATCGACCCGCAGGCTTACCAGGCGTACATCCTGGGCCGATTCCACTGGTTCAAGCGAACCTCCGACGGCTGGTTCAAAGCAATGGATTGCTTCCAGCAGGCCATCTTGCGCGAGCCGAACTATGCGCTTGCGTATGTCGGTCTGGCGGACACCTACTTCAGCCTGCAGAACTCCGAAGTGGTCCCGCCGGGGCATTTTAAGCAGTCGGAACGAGCCGCCATTCGGAAAGCGCTCGCATTGGACGATTCGCTGGCGGAGGCACACACATCTCTGGCGCATACTCAGGAGATGGAGGACTGGGAGTTCGAGAAAGCGGAGAAGGAGTACCGGCGCGCTCTGGAATTAAATCCGAATTACGCGCTGGCGCACCAGTGGCTCGGCAATAATCTCGCGATTCGAGGGCGAGTGGAGGAAGCGCTCGACGAGAGCCGCAAAGCGATGGCGCTCGACCCGCTCTCCAGTTTGTATCGGGCGAGTTATTCTCACCGGATCGCGCTCGCGCGGCATTTCGACGAAGCCGCGGCGGAGTGCAGAAAAGCGCTCGAGCTCGATCCGAATCATCCGACTGCGAACTTCTACGGCGCACAGATCGATGAGTACCGGGGCGCATTTTCGGACGCAATCGCGAAATTTAAAAAAGCGTACAACGCGACTCCGTCATCGCGCTATCTTGCGTCTCTGGCCCATGCCTACGCGCGGAGCGGATCCAGCGCCGAGGCAGTCAAAGTCCTCGATCGATTGCTGGCAATGTCCAGGGAACAATATGTCTCGCCCTACTCGTTTGCGCTCATCTATATCGGACTGAAGGATCGCGAGAATGCTTTCAAGTGGCTGGAGAAAGGATTCGCCGAACGCGCGCCGGCCCTTTCGAATCTGAAAATGGATCCGCTCTTCGACGATCTTCGGGATTATCCGCGATTTGCCGCGCTACTCGCGAAACTTCGTCTTGAGTAGCCTAAGCGCAGTTGGCCGTTAATGCTGCTTAACGGGTCGACTGTTATGGCCGGCTTGCACCTACGCCTCCAGAGATCGCGTAGGCGATACATCAGGAGATGTTTTCTCTCGGCTCGGAGGCATTCGCTGCAAGTCCAGTTTAAGCTGTGCACTTTCGACAGCGTCATTTTTATCGACGCCAATAAACTGCCCGCTTTGCGCCACCTTCTTTATTCGGCCTTCCTTGCTTGAGTCGAGAACAACAAGGAAAGGTTCTACCTCAGGCCTGTCTCGAAAAACGGATATAGTCTCAGAATGCTTCGGGATTTCATCAATGTGCCCTTCCTCATCCCTCACAAAGACGCGCTGATCCCCCTTGCTCTTATACAGAGTCGTCTCGTAATCGAGCAAATAAAAATCTTCCCCATTCGTGAGCCCGCCGTTAACAAGGGCCTCGCGGAGCAATTCCAACTTACCCGATTTCACTCTGAAGTTGGGTAGAATTTTCCTCGTAAGGATTTGATCAGCAGGCGTCACAAGGCGTGGCGAGAGTCGGTTCTCAGCGGCAGCGGAAACCATAGTCCAAATTGAATCCTCGGTCAGGGCCGTATACTCGCCGCAGCACGCGGCCATGAACACTTCTTTCCGGGAAGGATTAGAATTTTCCGCAAGTCGCTTCAGGTATGCCGGGACAAGGTTCCTCGCAGAGTCCTTCATGCTGCCAAGTTCTTCTATCACGAGGCGGAGAAATCGCTCCATCATGAACTCCAGAACTCGCACAGCGTGATGGTAATACAAAGTGCGATTCATCAGCTGTCGCGCCAACAGAAAGGCTTCGTACGCTTTAACACCTTTCGGCGTCAGGCCGAGCGTCACTGGACCATGAGTACCGTGCTCCACGACCGTCAGAGAATAGATCAAGTAATTTACATCAAAGCGCCCAACATTCAGACCGGCGAAATGCGAATCGCGAACGAGGTAATCCATGCGATCCACGTCTACTTGCGATGAAACAACCTCCTTGAGCGGATGCCAAAGACTCGTACCAGCCGCCGTTGAAAATACGGAGGAAATGCTTTCCACGTCTGCGCCCTCCGACCGGAGCACTTGGCTGATCTCCGAGTCCTCGTGTGAAATCAGCGTAGCGGTCCAATCTTCGTGCTTCGGAGCGTGTTTCTGTCCGCCTAATACTCTTTCGAAGGAATGTGAAAACGGACCATGTCCTACGTCATGGAGCAACGCCGCCAAAAGCACGGAATTGAAGTTCTTTTCGATCTGCTGTCGATCGGAGCCAGTCACCCCTTCTTTCAGGTGCAATAAGACCAAACGGGCGAGGTTGGCGACCCCTAGGCTATGGGAGAAACGCGTGTGTGTCGCTCCTGGAAAAACATATGACGCTAATCCCAACTGGGTGATGCGACGTAGCCGTTGAAACGCTTTCGTGTCGATTACTCGCTTGAAGGACCTAATGAATTTGGGATCGCTTCCGAAATTCATCACTTGATAAATAGGATCGGTGATGATTTTTGCCATCCTCATTTTTACACTCCTCAGCCGTCGGTCAGGCCGCAAACCACACCCTACTGATTTCGGCTACCGCTCTCAACCGAATCACCAAGCAGCCCTCTTCAGTGTAATGGCTGCATAGCTGCTCCTCTAGGGGGAATAAAGGACGAAGATAGTTCATCAGATCGGTTATTTGCAACGCGCAATAGCGACAGGCCTGGATTCCACTTGCTTCAAATTAAGGAAAGAGGTAAGTGTCAAGACAGACGCGTTAATGCACACTAACAGGACCTAAATGAACGCTTTGATTGCAGTTGAAAAGATCGCGCAGTGGCAGAAATTGAAGGCGCTTGTGCTCGACAGCGTCTCGTCGCCGATTACGAAACGCGTGTACAACATGGCGCTGAACGAGTTCATGACCTGGTTCCACCAGATGCCGCGACCGGGTTTCACCAAGGCTACCGTGAGCGCGTGGCGGGTATCGCTGGAAGAGCGCCACCTCGGATCGTCGTCCATCATTAGTAGAATGTCGGCGATCCGCAAGCTGGCAGCCGAAGCGGCCGACAATGGGCTGCTTGCGCCAGAACTTGCCCAGGGGATCAGCCGGGTGAAGAGCGTCAAATCGACCGGCATTCGCGTTGGAAACTGGCTGTCGCAGCGGCAAGCCCAGGCGCTGCTGAGCGCACCCGACATTTCGACGGTTCGCGGCCTGCGCGATCGCGCGATTCTAGCCGTTCTCCTTGGCTGCGGCTTGCGTCGATCCGAAGTAGCGGCGCTCACGTTCGCGCATGTTCAGCAACGCGATGGACGCTCGTGCATTGTCGATCTAGTCGGCAAACACGGCCGCGTTCGCACCGCGCCGATGCCGACTTGGGTGAAGGTCGCAATCGATGCGTGGACGGCGCCGTCAGAGGTTGCCACTGGCCACGTGTTCCGGCCCGTGAATCGAACGGGTTCCGTCACGGGCGACCGCTTGGGCGAGAAGGTCGTCTGGCAGATGCTCCGGCAGTACGCGGCTGCAGTCGGTGTTCCCGGCATCGCGCCGCACGACCTGCGCCGCACGTGCGCAAAGCTGTGCCGCGCCGCCGGCGGCGAACTTGAGCAGATCCAGATGCTCCTAGGGCACGCATCCGTACAAACGACCGAGCGATACCTTGGCACGAAACAGGACCTAATTCACGCTCCGAACGACGCCATTCGACTCCGGGTCACCATCTAGGGCCCCCGACTCGAACAAGTCACGTTACCACTTCGCAACCGCATTCGTTCGGCTTCCCTTCGGAATGAGCGTTCAGCTTCACCGGAATCCCCACCCGTTCTTGATCGATGGGGATGAAGAAGAACCGACGGCACTACCCGATGTCGAAGAGCACGCATCGCACAGGTAGCTTGTCGGAAGCGGTTAGGCCAGCAGCGTACCATCGCATCTGCCGCTCGTACTCACGCCGATGCGTCGGCCCAACCTTGTAGTCAATCAACGTCCACTGCGTGCCTTCACAGTACGCGAGATCTACCTTGCCTTCGATAATCGTTCCATCGGACGTGCGTAGGACAAGGGGTTCTTCGCGCAGGACGGTGGTTGCCTTGCGCGCTCGCAGGATCAACGCGTGCGCGAGGACGGTAGCGACGATCTGAGCAGCGCTTGTTGCTTCCTGATCGGATCGTCGCATGCTGCGCGCGTATGCTCCGGTCATGGTTCGGATCTGGGCTTCAGATGCGCCGAGATCGACATCTTGGAGGAGTCTATGAACGAGGCGTCCGAAGTCGCGAGTAAATTGTCCCCGCTTGTCTGGGTGAATGGCGATCTGTTCGATGTCGATTTTGGGTGGATCGGTGGTTGCGAGTCCACCGGTGGCGGCCACGATCCGATGTGTCGGATTTCGTCCGCGGGAGCGCGCCGCATCTCGCTCGTTCTCCCATGCGCGATATGCCGCCAACGTTGGTGCGGGGTCTCCTGCGAGCAAATTGTGTGTGGGGACGCCCGACGATAAAGGCGGTTCGGGAGTGATGAGCGCAGGGTCGAACCATAATACGTCGTGCTCGCCCCTCAGCGGCTTATGCCAGCCGGGTGCGATAACGGGTACGGTGGCAGCTTTTGCGGGGATGTTCAGTACGGTTTTCTTTCCGGCAAAACCGGGGTATTTCGTCGGGTGTGCCCAGGCGTCTTCTTGTGGATAGAGGGCGGTATCCAGCGGCGTTAGCCAGCCATCGTATCCGCCGATCCCGAGTGCGCTGACCACCAGGATCTCGCTTGCCCGTGTGGCGGCAACGTAGGCGAGGCGGTCTGCTTCTGCTTGCTCTGCTGCAGACTCATCGACTTGGTGGTCGAGAAGTTCGATGGGGGCGCAACCAAGCAGACGGCGTACGCACAGCCCCTTTGTCGCATCTGTGTAGCGGTCTCCTTCGCCGAGACTGCCGTAGGTGAGGTCCGCAAGGATCACAACCGGGAATTCGAGGCCTTTGGCCTTGTGAACGGTCATGAGCTTGACGCCGTAGGCGTCTTGTTCGAGGAGGGGAGCTTCGCCCGCCTCTTTGGTGCCGGTTTCATCGTCGAGGTATTCCACGAACGATCGAAACGACGTTGACGTTGTCATTTCATAACGCCGGGCGAGGTCCGTTATTCGATTGACGTTGGCGAGAACACGGTCGCCGCCGGGGCGGAGTGCGAAGCCGACGTGCGCACGCGTTTGCTCTAGGAGACGATTGATCGTTGCGGCGATCGGAAAGTGATTTCTCGTCTTGTGGAGATCAGCGAGCACGCGGAGCGCCGAAATGATGGTCGTGGCGCTCTCGTCGTATTCTGTAGGAATTTTTGTGAAGCTCAGAAATCGGTGCTGTTGCTTGTAGCGGAATAGATCGGCATCCTCAATAGCAAACAGTGACCCATGCAGCGTCGCGTATAGGCTGAGTTCGTCGTCAGGGTGCTCGATCGATTTAAGCGCTGCGCAAAGTGTCATTACCTCTTCGCGTTCGTGCAGGGATTTTGAGCCGATGAGAACGTGAGCGATACCACGGCATTCGAGGGAGTGTACGTACCCTCGGGTAGCGTGGGCGGTGAAGCGTCGAAAAAGAATGCAGATGTCGTTTTCGGAAATCGCTTCCGTTGTTCCGTCTTTTCTGGTTACGCGCCATCCGCTAGATCGCGTGAGCCATTCGATAAAACCTGCGACTACGATGGGCGCGCTCTTCTCGATAGTTCCTTTTGTCGGCTTCCCAAACGGGCTGAAGATGTCGGGTACAGGCAACGCCACAACACCCGGTTGACCGGGCAGGGGGGCACGACCGCCTTCGAGCGGCAAGTATGGCGCCATAGTGGTTGCGAAGGCGCTGTTCACGAATTGTTGAATGGGCAACACCGAACGGTAGCTGGTCGCCAGCGCAGCGGCGGTCGCGCCGTTGCGAGTGAGTTGTTCCACCACTTGTCGATAGAGACTGACTTCGGCGCGCCGGAATCGATAAATGGATTGTTTGGGGTCGCCGACCAGGAAAAGTTTGCCCGGGAGCGGCGTCACATTGCGCCAATTTGTTTCAGCGCCGTTATCAGCGGTGAGCAATAGGAGGATTTCCGCTTGGAGGGGATCAGTGTCCTGGAACTCGTCTACGAAAACGTGGTCATACCGGCCCTGAAACCATGTGCGCGCGTGCTGGTTGAGAAGGAGATCCCGCGTCTTTAAGAGTAGGTCCTGAAAGTCCACGGCTCCCGCGGCGGTCTTTGCGAGGTCATACTGCAGGACCATTTCCCATAGTTCATCGCGGAGTTCAGACGCGAAGGTCGCGTCCGCGTCGCGACTGTACCTGGCAAGGTCTGTCAGCAGCGCTTGCCAGTTAGTGTAGGCGTCCGGAATCCGATTGTGGAGGGCTGCGAAATCGCTCTGCTGATAACGTCGTCGTCCGACGTAGCAAAGCTCAGCTTCTAGGCCGTCGTCATCGAACGCGTCCGAATCTTTTGCGATCCTGACGCGGTCACCGAGTTCAGCGGCCGGCAAAAGGATCGCTTTGAGGTACTGATAGTTGGTCGATGCCGCCTTCCAGCCGGCAGTCACATCCGCGACACGTGCGAGTACGTCTCGCAGATTGGCCCTATCAAATCCCTTTGGTTTGCGCCAGGGTGTTGGGAAATCACGCCAGTCCGCGAGCTTCCATGCTGCGTCACGGAGTGGACCGACAGGATCTTGGTCTTTCTCGTCACGATATGCCAGACGAGAAAAGGCTTTGTTCAGTGCTGGGGAACCTTCTGCGAGCCGCGTTTCAAGCCAGCGTTCGAAAACCTTAGCGAAGATTGCTGCGGATTCCATTTCTGCGAGTTCAATGAATGCGGGATCGAGTGTGGCTTCAACGGGCCGTTGACGAAGGCAATTTGTACAGAAGCCGTGAATAGTGCCGATATACGCCTGTTCGAGGTGCTCGATGCCTTGCTGGACACGATCGCGAGTGACTCCCTTGGTCGAGGTGACGGAGTCGTCGAGTTTTTGTCGAATGCGGAGTTTGAGATCTCCCGCCGCAGCGTGGGTGAAGGTGACGGCAAGGATTCGCCGAACGTCCGCACCCGCCTGAATTGCGTTTACAAATTCCTGGACGAGCCGTGTCGTTTTACCAGTGCCTGCGGAGGCTTCAACGATATGCCCCCGGGCGCTCATCCATCCTGCGGCCGCCGCTGGGTTCATCGAATGCTCCGTAGACTGCTGAGGTCTTCTGATTCTTTCTTGCGGGAGGTCCGTTGTTGCTCGTAGGGGCCGCACACGGATCGATAGTCACATTTTTCGCATGCGTCAGGTAATGGTGCGGCGGGTAAAAAACCGCCCGTAATAGCCTCATCGATATAGCGAAGGATGGTGTCAAGCTCGGCTTCGGTCGTCGCTGCATAGGGAATCGATACAGTTTCATATCGTCCTTTTATGGTTGCGAACGAGAGCGTTCCCTGCACAACCGCAGTATTGAAGACGCGATTGATTGCCAGGCTGTAGAGAAGGGGCTGAAGTTGCGTGCCGCCTTTCAGTCGGCGGACGCCTTTATCGTCATAATACTCGCGTCGTTCGAAGCGACTTGTCTTGTAATCAACGACGCGGAGATGGTTATCCTGGCGCCGCTCGACCAGGTCGACGGATCCAACGAGTTGATAGCCACGCGCCGTGGTGAGCGGTGTCGCGGTGCTCGCGGCGTCTCGGTAGGGCGCGGGGGCGAGACCAAAGCCAAGTTCCGCGGCGATCGGTGACCATACCGTATCGGCTGCTTGCTGACGGACGAGCCCGCGCAGGTCGTTGCGAAGACGTTTTATATCGGTGGCCCATACGGCTTCGGCTGCTGGGGCGGCTGTCGCGCGAAACTCTTGCTCAACTTCCGAGATCACTTCCTCAAGCAGTGCGAGTTGTTCATCTAGACTGCGTGTCTTGCCGCCGATCAGGCAGCGTTGTGTCAGTCGCGATGCACACCGATGAAACATATCTCCCCGTAGGGAACGATCGATCCGCCAAACAGGTGCAGGCCGGTCGATCGGTCGCAGCCGGATGATATTGCGCAGATAGAACCGGTACGGACAGGTGCTGTAATCCTCCAGCGCCGACGCGGAATACGGACGCTCTGTGAGCCCGAATGCAGCGAGGATCGGCGGTTCGTCGAATCGGCTAAATCCATCGTCGGCTGTCCACTTAGGCATGTCCCAACGTCGGTAACGCGCTTGCAATGACCGATGGATCGGAGCTTCGACGCGCTGAAGGTACGCAAGCGCGCTCATTGTCGCCGTACGCGTGCGTGGCGGCTGGAGCATGGCGAGATCAAATTCTGCTGAGTCGATGGCTGGTTGCGGTTTCGCGGGAGCCGGCCACGCGGCGCGAGTCTGGACCCTGTTTCGTGCCTCTGTTTCGAGCTCTCTTGGCTCGCCATAGTGCCGGCCTGCCGCTCGCGTGAGTTCGAACGGATATAGTGACGGTACGCGGTGACGACCGGATTGAAGGTCCATTTGCGACCATGAGGCGTAGAAGTGCTTGGCGCAGGCGGTGAGCGCACCTTGGAGGAGTTCTCGTTCCTGAGTATCGTCGGTGTGTTGGAGATGTGTGGCGACCAACGCGCGCTCATCGTTGAGGAGGAGGGGATCTCCTACAATTTGTCGCGGAAAGCTGCCTTCGGCCAAACCAGGGACGAAAACGGTATCGAAGGTCATTCCTGCGCCTTCGGCGAGGGCGCCGATGAAAACGCGTCCATAGCGATACTCACGTCGGTACTTGGGAAGCGTGCGCAGATGAGGTCTGAGCGTCCTGACGACATCGTCGAGCGTGACACGTTGAATGCCGGCAAGCGGTCCGAGTTGTTCCAAAAGAAGGGTAATGTCGGTTCTGTCTCTGATTCCCACCGCCGTAAGCTCTTCAAGCCATGCCAGCCAGATTCCCCAATCTTCACCTTCCGGGGCGCGATCGAGTAGGTCGATAATGCGGAGGACGCGGGCCTGGAGATCTTCGATCGTCGCGATATGACGTCGTGAGCGTTCCTCGTCATCAGGATCCGTGTCAGGGGTGATCTTCGCCGCGATCCCATCCCGAAGCGCCGTTAGGCGCGTGGTCCAGCGATCTCGTCCGCCGATCACAGCGGCGTTGTTGACGATTTGTTCCCAGAAGATTGGGAGCGGTGGCGCGCTGTCGTCTCCGTCGGGGACCTCGTGGAGTGACAGGTACTCGAAGAACCGCGAGGCGGGGTAGTTTTCGCGCGCGAATTCGAGGAGGGCAAGGAGCGCTCTGCCGGCGGTGTGGGGCTTTCGCGCGCCGTGTGCGATGTAGGTCTCGATGCCAGCTTTCTCACAGGCTTCTTCGAGCACGGGAATGTAGGTTTGGGGAGCGCGTAGGAGAATCCCGATTCGGTCGAAAGATACGCCCGTCGCGGTAAGGGCTAGGATACGCCGTGCGATTTCTGCGCATTCTAAACTTTCTGCGGCGGCCGCAAAGAGTTCAAATGATGCATCGGGCGCTCGTTGGGGCGCGAGCTCTCCTGTAAACAAATAACGCTGGATGCTTGCGAGACACGTATCGACATTCTCGGGCACCGTTTTTTTCTCAACCCCGAGGAGGCTTTCCATGCGGGCGGCTTCGTGGTCTGGGGCGAGCGCTAGGACCTCGGCGGATTGCTTGATTACAGCGGTCATGAATTGGCGGTCATCTTGGTCTTGGCAGGAAATGCTGTTCAGAAGGAGAGGCAGGGTTGCCAGCGTGTGCGTGCGGTCGTTGACGATGCGTGTGGCTTCCCTGAGGACGTCGTGCTCATCCGCCAAACCGCGTTGTTGCAATGCTGCTTGATACTTGGTTAGGAGGCGCGCGAGGTCCTTTCCCCCTCTTTGTGCCGCGGCAAGGTCCGGTGGGGTCACCGCTTCGCAGCGAAGTTCGTTAAGTGTGTTGTAGAGGGCCGTACAAAAATGGGGTGTGTCGGCGACGCTGCGAAAGTAAGTGAGCGATGGGCGCGCCTCGTCGATGAGTTGAGCCAGGATGGCCTCAAGGGTGATGCGTTCGGCGATCGCGATTCCCCGTTTCGCGAGTGATGAGCGCGCGGTTTCCCGTGCGAGTTGTTTGAGCGTGAATCGGTATGCGCCCAAGCGCACCGTGTCGACGCTGTTATACAGGACGTCATTGTTGCCCCATGCTGAACCGGACACGATTAAGAGCCTTCCGTGATGGCGACGGATGAATTCTCGTCCGTGGCTAAGCAGATGGTGGCTTGCTCGGGCGACGAGTAGCGTTAAATGGGCTCCCGTCTTGGGCATCGATGCTCCCTTTCTTCGCAACAGATGCTGCGCGGGCTGCGACCGTCTCCCGGTACATCAACTGTTGGCTGAACTTTGTCAAAAACCGTCTTTATTCAGAGCTCTATTGTCTGAAAATTTTCCCTCACTATAGCTTGAACGACGCGTTGCACGCTTGGGGACGAGAGTTTGCGCATCAGGGACTATGCATTCAGCATCACAAGGTGTTTTGCAAATGACTGCCACGGAAATGAGCAGAGCCGTTGAGTTCGGTGGCGAGACGGTAGTGGGGTCCGCCCAATGAGATGGAACGGGCGGTCCGGCAACCGCGTCGCTGACCACCACCTCCTTAAAAGCTTCGTCGCGAACATCCAAAGAATCTTCGGGATGCCGGCCTTTCCGCTGCCCTGATAATCCGCATTATCGGCTACGTCTTGGGCCGCCGCCATGACCAGGCCCGCACATCCCCGGGGCCTCTGAAAGCGAGAGAATGCGGGTATGGTCGCGAGAGCGCGTTGGCTGATCTACGTGTGTGCGCTCCTGCTAGCGGGCGCCGACTGGTTGCGAGCTCAGTCGAAAAGGCCGGAGGATCTGGCCACAGGCAAGGTACTGGTTATCAGGAGGGACGCGCCGGACCCGCACTTTTCCGAATCGGTGATCCTGCTCGTGCAGCACGACGAAAAAGGTGCCGTGGGTCTGATGCTAAATCGGCGAACCACGATGCCGATTTCGAGTGCGTTGCGTGAATTACCAACTGCCGTGGGACATTCGGATCCCGTATTCGTCGGCGGCCCGGTCCAACTGGAGACCGTGTTCGCGTTGGCTCGCGCTCCGCGCAAACCCGAGGGCGCGGCAGAGGTAGCCGGAGATATTTACCTTCTTGCCGCTCGACCAGCGCTGGAGAAAGCGTTGCGGGGACCTTCGAGCCCGAGCGCGCTTCGAGTCTACCTGGGCTACTGCGGGTGGGGGCCACGGCAACTCGAAAACGAGGTGAGCCACGGGGGCTGGTACATATTTGATCGACGCGAGGATGTGACGTTCGACACGGACCCCACAACACTGTGGTCGAGGCTTATCGCCAAGGCGGAAGCGCAGATGGCGTGGCGTGGCTTCGTCGTGCCCGTGCGCTAAGAAGAGTTCGCACCACTCAGATCATTATTCCGGCCTATGTCTTCCCTTTCGAACTGCGCCACGAGCAAGCCAAGGCGATTCTCGCCGGCAATTTTCAGGAAGTGCTTCTTATCCTGCCGCCACATCGCGCGACACAATTCTTCCAACGTGAACGTTCCGTCGCCGTCGGGGCGCAATGTTGCCTCGAGCCGTAGTAATCGTGTCTTTATGGTTCTTCCATTCACTCAGGGACTCCACCACGCTCCATTTTGAAATTGCCATCAGCGCCAAAAATGGCCGGAAGCGGGCGAGCCGTTAGAAACCCGAGACACGGGCCAAGAACGCGGTTCGACAACTGATGTGGGCCCTATAAACAATCTCCCGCCGTCAGTCGATTCAATCTAAATCGAATACTCAACATCAAAGTTCGCGCAGGCCAAACGAGGTACCAGGAACATGTTCGACTCGATCGCAGACAAGGGGATGTCCGTCTGCGCCGACGCCGCTGGCTTTAAACGCTGGCTCGATGACGCGGAAGTGAACGCCCGAAACAGTTATCTGGCGTACAAGAATCCTGCCTGGGATGGCATAATGCCAGCGGTGGATTCGGAGTCGGGGGAGGCATGGCTGGAGCCGGGCGAAGCTACGCTCTTGTCTGAAAAGTCGGACTATGAAAAGAATCTGCGGTACCTACATGCCTGGTTTCCTACACGAAAGCAACTCTGGCAAGAGCGGTACGCGCGTCCGGCGAGGCCGAATCAGGAGTCAAGTACGACACCGGCTCCCGGATGCGCGTCCGAGCGGAATACTGAAAGAATTATTCTCTCGGACCAACGAGGGGATGAGAGGGTGGCGCACGTGTCAGATGTGCTGATCGACATGTACCTATCAGATCTGTGGCGTATTCACGGGGGCCCAGAAAAGAAATCAGATCGAGAAGAACTGAGAGACCTATTGATTCCTGCCGTCATTAGGGCGTTCGGATCTGTCGAGGCCTCTCTGGATGTGCTACTGAAGGAGAGCCCATGCTCAAACGGGCACAGGATTAATCCCCTGATTCACGCCTACGAACTTTATTTTCTGCGGAGGACAAGGGAGGCCGTGGAGGCCGGCGATGCGACAGCGGAGCTGCGTTGCGCCGAATATACACGCAAATTCGCCGAATTGAAGAAATACGAAACTGAGAAGTTCGGCAAAGCGGTTGGCGACGACGAAAAAATACACGCGACACTTCGAACGAATGTCTGCTACCTACCCCGCTCTGATCGGGTGCCGGCCCCAGCGGTCAGGCGTGAGGGGATGGGCAGAGTCGTAGTCACCGACAATATCCGTGTGGGTGAGCCACTTACTGAAAACGTCCCGGAAAACGATTCGCGGCACGATGGGCTGGCGCCGTACTTCGAAGTAATGGAGCAATTTCAGGTTCTCGCAGACGAGTACCCAGCGGTGTCCATCGATTGGCATTCAGAAATTGCAAAATGGATGCCATGGCCCCCACCGGCTCGGGTAGTCCGCGACGAGGAAGTGTGCCCAAGTTCACCAGGGAGTGACCTTCACATCGAGACGACTGCGGACAAAGCGGGCAGGCTCCTGCTGGACACGCCCGAATCTTGGTTCAATTCGAGCCGCGATCCTTGGCTTGACATTGACGGCGCTAAGCCCTGGGAGCGTTGGTTTTACGCCATCCGGGAGTTTTGGCTGAATGCCGGAGAAGAAGCCGAGGACCAGTCCGCCGACACTGGCGAGTTCGAGAAGGCCGCTGAGGCAATGGGGTACTTGCCGACGCACAATCCAAAGGCGGTGGGAGAGCGCGTCTGGCGCAAGATGCTCAAATCGAAGATCGTGCTACGAGATTCGTTGCATGAACTCGGACTGTCCGCAGCAGACGAAGTTGCTAGGTATGAGGAAGCTGCGGGCTGGATTCAAACGGGCCGTATCGAGCACGCGTTTAGGGCTTGCGCCTATTTTTGTGGAGTGCTCGCCGCCCGACGAGCCGGGCAATCGGTGAAGGTCGGGGCGGCCGAGCTCGTCGGCCGTGAGAATGGCACGGGAGCCAAGCAAGACGGCGGCGAGCATGACGTGCAGATTGCGGTCAGCCAATTTCTGACTGCCGCTCGTGCGCTCGACGAGATTGAATTCTTCGATCTCTCTGCAGCACTTCAGCCGATTGCGGATGCCGCTTCCACGATTGGTGAGGTCGACATCGCTAGCAGCGCATTTCAAGCCGCCCTCGAGGCGACGGCCTGCGCACTCGAGGGCATCGACAACTCGGCTATCACTTCCGCTCTCCAATCGCTTGAGGCCATCGCCGGTCAGATCAGTTTTGACCTTGCTCAAATCGGCGCGAACGTTCAAGCGCTTCAGGACGCAGGTGCGCACATGCTTGAGGCGATCGACGCACAGGATCTGGACGGCGCATTCTCACACATCCGGGAAGCCGCACGCGCGGCGGAAGCACTTTCCATTGGAGTTCAACCTGCAACTCGCCAGACGACGGAAACTACCCTGCCTGAGTCCAGACGACTGCTGTCAAACGATGATCCTCTCAAAACTCCTTCAGTCGAGGCCTTGCTTCCGGAAAGGCCAACGCCGGGCACGCTGATTGATGAGTACCTCGACGCGCACCCCGAGATTCCGAATCATGACGCCCTGGCCGAGAAAATCGGTATAAGTCGCGATGTACTCTTCGCGATCAAAAGTGAAGCCAGATGGGCCCGCCCAATAGCATACCGGTGGGTGGCTAGCCTGATCGGGTGTGCTGAGCAGGATCTTCAGCCACGTCGGCTACCGAGGAGGCGCCGTAAAGGTAAGTCAAACCAAAAGTCGGACTCTAAGTCAGACTGATAGTCAAACTCCAACTCGGACTCAGGCTCAGACGCCAATTCGGACTGGTCTTTTTCCTGGGCGCGCGTATACTCGCAGACAATGGTGGGCCGAGAAAACGAGATTCGAGCAAGCGGAATCGGGGCGTCAATTCCTCCCGCAGACCTCGCCTGTTTGTCTGTCAGCCACCAAATACTTCCCTCTGCCAAGCATCAACTCCGCACCGAGCCAGCGTTGAAAATCAGCGCTGAAGCATTCTCGGATGAAGCGCTTTTGCGCTTGGCCGACGAGTGCATAGTGCCCGTGTTGGTTGACTTTTTCTTGCGCAGCCGATTGAGCTTGCCAGACGCCGCGGGACTCGCGCATAATGTGCACCAGCTATGAGATGCGCAATTTACGCCCGATATTCTTCTGACCTGCAACGGGAAGCCTCCGTAGAAGACCAGATCCGAAAATGCCGCGCCTTCGGGGAGACGAAGGGTTGGACCATCTTGGACGCCTACGTGCGGAGCGATCACGAAATATCTGGCGCCGCGCTCGTCGGCCGGTCTGCCCTGGAGTTTCTCTTAGCGGGCGCCAAGAGACGCCCTCGGCCCTTCGACCGCATTCTGATTGACGACACATCGCGGCTGGCCCGCAACGTAGGGGACGCGCTCAAAATGGTCGAGACACTTCGATTTCACGGCGTAGGCGTGATATTCGTCAGTCAGGGCATCGATACTTTGGAAAAGATGGCCCGGCAGTTGGTGACGCTAAACGGCATGATGGACGAGCAGTTCCTGGTCGGGTTGGCAGACAAGGTTCACCGTGGCCAGGAGGGCCGGGTCCTTAAAGGACTTAATCCCGGGGGTAAGCTATACGGGTACATCAACGTTCCGATTCTTAACCCAAGTCGGCCCGGCAAATATGGCCGACCTGCCGTTGACGGGGTGGACCAAGAAATCAGTTCGGAGCAGGCGGAGGTGGTTAATCGGGTATTCCGCATGTACGCTTCCGGCATGGGGCTCGCACTGATCAGCAAAACCCTAAATACGGAGGGCGTTCCGTCTCCACAGCCGCCGCGAACGAGAACGATGCACGCGTGGTGCCCGTCCTCAATTCGCGAGATGCTGCGGAACGAACTATATCGGGGTGTCCGGGTTTGGAACCGAACGGTGAAGACGAGAAATCCGGAAACCGGTCGCAAAGTAAGCAAACCCCGCCCGAAAGACGAGTGGGAACGAGTCGATGTTCCTAAGCTGCGGATCGTGTCAGAGGAACTGTGGGCGGCTGTGCACGCCCGAATCGCCCACGTAAATGGGAAGCTCGGCGCAGCCCGGTTGGGCGGCATGAACCGAACGGCGGCGAGTCGGTCCTATCTATTCAGTGGATTGCTGGTCTGCGGGGAGTGCAGATCCAGAATGGTCATCATCAGCGGGCGAGGCAAGCGCGGGTACGTAAAGTATGGATGTCCCAGCCACCGATACCGTGGCGTGTGCGACAACGCAGTCACCATTCGGCAGGACCGGCTGGAGGAGCAGCTCTTGGGCGCCCTTGAACAGCGCCTGGCGAATCCGCAGATGATCGAGTACACGTTGATTCGCTTCCAGGAACAATTACAAAAACGACTGATGGAGATTCAGCGCCAGACGACCGGGCTGGAAGACCTGCGTCGGGAGCGGCGCCATCTGCAGGCGAACGCCAAGCGGCTTACGGACGCGATCGCCGCGGCCGGCCATTCTGCTGCCTTGCTCGCTAAGTTGGCGGAAGTGGAAGCCTCCATTGGGGATCTAGACCGTCGCATGGAAGAATACAAACCGATGGACGTTTCCGCAACCATGGAAGAGATCCGAGATTTCGTTTACCACAACGTACTGAACTTGCGTGGGCTGTTGCACCAGGACCCGAGCAAATCGAAAGATGCGCTCGCGCGCCATATCGGGCAGCTTGTCCTCAAACCAAAACAGACGCCGACCGGACCGATGTATGAAGTCTCGGGCGGCTTAAACCTGCTGGCTCAAGATGTAATGCCGGTGGTGGCCAGGGACGGAATCGAACCGCCGACGCCAGCCTTTTCAGGGCTGCGCTCTACCAACTGAGCTACCTGGCCAGAATTTGCGGGATGCCCTCGCTGGAATGTTCCTATTCTAGCATCTCATCTTATTTTCTTTTTGTCGTCCGCGACGGCTTCACCATAGACCAAGCTGATCTTCTCCTTCTCGTGCTCGCGCTCGATGTAGGGGACCCCTTTTTCCATCCATTCCGGCGCCGGGACGCCTTTCAGGAAATGATCGAAGAACTGTTGCATCCGCACCGTATAATCTTTCTGCGTCGGACGTTTGCGTAGGCCGTGAGCCTCGCCGTTATAGTTCCAAAGATAGACCTCTTTGCCCAGGCGGCGGAGCGACAGGAAAAGCTCCAGCCCCTGATACCACGGCACCGCGTCATCGCCGTCGTTTTCCAGGATCAGCAGCGGCGTGGTTACGCGATCCACCATGAAAATCGGAGAGTTCTCGATGAAGCGCATTGGATACTCCCAGATGCTGCCGCCAATGCGGCTTTGCGTTTTTTCGTATTGGAACTGGCGCGGCAGACCGGTGCCCCAGCGGATTCCGTCGTACGCGCTGATCATGTTGGCGACCGGCGCCCCAGCCTCGGCGGCTCGAAATACGTTGGTCTGCGTCAGCAGGTAGGCGGCCTGATAACCGCCCCAGCTATGACCCTGGATGCCGATCCGCGCGCGATCGACATAGCCTTTGTCGACCACAGCCTGAATCGCCGGTAGCACGCACTTGAGGGCGCTCTGCCCAGGATGACCGGTGGTGTAGACGATATCCGGCGTGAGCACGAGGTAGCCGTTGCTGACGTAATACGCAATGTTGATCGACGTACCCGGACCGGGCCGGACGAAATTGTGCAGGTTCTGCGATAGCCGTTCGTAGATATAGATCAGCATCGGATACTTTTTCGATGAATCGAAATTCTCGGGTTTGTAGAGCGCGGCGTCCAGCTCGACGCCGTCGGCGTTGCGATACCGGATCAACTCGCTCGTGCCCCATAGAATCTGCGTTTGCTGAGGATTCGCGTCCGTCACCTTCTTCATTTGGCGGAAAGTCGAGTCCGTGATCTGAATATCGGGTTGGTCATGGAAGGTGGTCGCCGTGACCATGACCACATCGGCATCCTTCGCCTTACCGAGCACCCGATAGTTCTTCGGTCCCATGATGAGTCGTTGCGGCAGTGCGCCCATCAAATTAGCGAGCGAATAAATCCCCGAATCGCGGGTGTGCAGATTTTCGGCGCGGAAAAACAATGGCTTGGCCGGATCAATCCCGCGCTCTTCTTCATCGTCGGCCGAATCGAGACGAGCGACGCGAAACTGCAACTCCGATCCACGCCCATTCGTCAACTTGCGAGCGGCAGCGCCGTCCGGCGAAACGGTCCACACATCGTAACGATCGTAGACCAGCGCCCATTTCCCGTCCTTGGTCCAACCGGCTGTGCCGTAGGATGGCGGCTCATCCGGCGTATCGTGATCCTCATTAAAGAACGCCGCCCCGAGCTTTCCCGTCAGATTCACCGCAGCGCCGTCCGGAACTTGAATCGACCACCACTGCTGGTCCTTGAACGCAAGCAGATGCCTCCCGTCAGGCGACAATTGCGATCCGCCGCCACCGCGCCCGCCGCCGCCCACGTTTCCGCGATATTGCTTTAGCGCAAGCTTACGTGAGCCGTTCACCGTGTCTACCAGATACACATCGTTGTACGTGCCGTCGAAATCGACCATGTGGCGATAGGCGCGGTCGTCAGTACCGATCGCGACCCGGCCGTCATCGCTCGGGATCAAGCCAGGCATGGCCGGATCGGAGAGTTGTATGAACTTCTTATCCGACAGGCTCAGCACCGCGCGATACGATCGCGAACGCTCCTGCGGCGCGCGAACTTTCTGCATGGGCTGAACGTAGTCGTCCTTCCAGTGCCACAGATCGGCGAGCACGTGATCATCGCTGCTCGCAGATGACTCCTTGTCGAGCGCGGCGATCTCTTCCATGGGGGCGCAGCTCAGAAATAGCCGCGATCCGTCGCGCGAAAAACTCATCGGCCCGCGATCGAGGATCGCATAGCCACTGCGAAAGCCGGCTGTCGACGTCGACACAATCTCGATCGGCGCTCCGCTCCGATCCCAGGCATATGCCTTGAACTTCGCGGGCTTGCCCGCCGCATCGTCGCGATCACTCAAAAAGGCAAGTTCTCTTTGCGAAAAATCCCAGGTCAGCTTGGTGTAGCGGCCTTTTCCCGCCAGCAGCGCAGCGGGCGATCCATCGGCCCCAGGAACGATCGAATACACGCCATTCGAATCTTCTCTCGTGGACGAAACTGTATAGACCAGCGCCTTCGCATCCTTACTGAGTGCGTATTCGAGCACGTCTTCGAAGGAACGCTCCTTCGACGTGCGCAGATCGCGCAACATCAAGTCCGAGCCAAACTGTTTTCGCGCGCCAAGTGCGCCCGACGCCGGACTGGCCGCGACGCGACGTTGATCACGTTGGTCACGTTGGTCACGTTGATCCAGATCGTCCGCATCGTTCTCAGTTGGCGCGGAGCGCTCACCGGGCTTCGGCCCTTTGAGATACGCGACATAGCTGTCGCCCAGTTCGGGGATCTGGAAGCTAGCCGCGTCGGGGACGCGAGCAGCGGTGAAGGCGGCCAGATCGACAATGACCATACTATTGCGCGGCATTTCATCGGCACGCTTCTTTTCCTTCCTGGCTTTGTCTGTTTCGGACTTGGAAGGAAACGCGCTCGCGACCACGAAGCGATTGTCGTGCGTGAAGACGATTCGAATGCTTCGCGCCGCAGTCTGCTCGGCCGCCGGCGTTTCGAAATTCGTGTTGTCAGGTGCCGGTGGAAGAGCGCCTGCATTCTCGCGAAATTCCTTTCCGGTCGTGAGATCCTTCACCACCAGCTCGCCGTCGCCGTCTTCGGGAAACAGAGCGTAGGCCAGAAACTTCCCGTCCCGGGAAAGGGCTTGGCTCGGGATGCTGCGCCAGCCGTCGTAATCGCGATGGTGCAGGGGACGTTTCGCCTGTTGGGCGGATGCCGTCGCTACCAGTGCGAAAGAGAGAATCAGCGCGCGAAATGTGAACATTCACGAATTATATTCCATGTGCCCAGGAAGCCCGGTCAAGCGCGCTGGAATCCGCTAGAGGCTGAGCGGGCGGAGAGCGATGCCAGCGTTTTGCAGCGCCGCCGCGACGGCGTCCGCGATTTGTGGAGCTCCCGGAGTATCGCCGTGGATGCAGATGGTCTGCGCGTCAATGGGCACAGTCGATCCGTTGGACGCGATCACGCCTTGTTTGCGGGCGATTCGCACCGCTTGTTCGGCGGCCTTTTCGGGATTGCGGAGCAGCGCGTCGGCGAATTTGCGGTTGCGTAGCGTTCCGTCGGGTTCGTATTGGCGATCCGCGAAGGCTTCGGCGGCGACGCGGAATCCAATGTCGCGAAACACTTTCAGCATCGGCGATCCCGCGAGGCCGACCAGAATCACGTCTTTGCTAAATCGCGCGACGCCGTTGGCGATAGCCCGGGCGAGGTCCGGCTTGTTCACGGCCTGATTGTAGAGCGCACCGTGCGGCTTCACGTGGACGATAGCAGTCGCGTAGGTCGCGGCGATCTCGGCCAGTGTGCGGATCTGGCCGAACACAGATTCTTCGACTTCATTCAGCGGCAGATTCATTTCCAGACGTCCGAAGTTTTCGCGGTCAGGATAGCCAGGATGTGCGCCGATGGTGAGATTCCAGCGCAGCGCCTGCTCAATGGTGGTCTTCATGCTGCGCTCGTCGCCGGCGTGACCGCCGCAGGCAATGTTGACCGAGGTAATCGAGCGCATCAGCGATTCCTGGGTTCCGTCTGCAATCTGTTCGGGAACTTCGCCCATGTCGCAGTTCAGGTCGATGTGCATTCAGAAAAATGATAGCGCCGTCGGAGTTGAACCGCTTCCTATGGTCGCGGCTCGCTGCGCAAAAGTGTTGACACCGAGCCGTGACCAGAGGGAGCGGTTAAACGCACGGGTCGAGTGGTGAGTCAATCCGCGATGACAGCTTTCTGAATAAACTCTTCCTGCTCCCGGATCAGAGCCCGCGCTGTTTCGGGGCCGACCAATTCGAAGCGAACCTCGTCGCGGGGGCGGAGTTGGCCAATGCTGGCAAGATCGGCGGAAACGATGTTTGCGATTTTCGGGTACCCTCCGGTCGTTTGCTGCTCGACGAAAAGGATGATCGGCTTTCCACCGGCGGGGACTTGAATTGCACCGAGCGATACGCCTTCCGACGTCATTTGACCTGAGTGCGGCGTTTCGAGCGCAGGGCCTTCCAGACGAAGCCCCATGCGGTTGGATTCTTCCGTGACCGTGTACGAGGCGTCGAAGAATGTGCGGACGGATTCAGGAGAAAACCAGTCCGTCTGGGGGCCGACAGTCACCCGAAGGTGCTTTCGAGGCCTCAAGCGTTCAAGAACCTCGGGGACGATCGTTAGCGGTCTGGATTCACGTGCTCCGCGGGCGTCGCCGATGGACAACACGTCGCCTTTCTTGAGTTGCCTGCCTTCGAAACCGCCGAGGCCTGTGAGGATATGCGTAGACGCGCTGCCGAGCAGGAGTTTTACGGCGATGCCGCCCTGCGCGCACATATAGCAGCGCGCTCCATCGCGCGTCGGCCCGGTTTTGAGAGTCTGGCCGGGAGGGAGACGATGCGCCGTCCACATCGGGATCGGCGCTCCGTCGATGGTTGGACCGAAATCGGAACCAGTGAGAGAGATCAGCCCGCCATCGGGGAACACCAACGAGGCGCCGAGCAGAGTCATTTCGAGTGCGGCATCGGAGTCTTGATTACCAACCAGCAGATTGCCGATCCGAAGCGAAATGGGATCGGCCGCGCCAGACGGAGACACGCCGATGGGGCCGTAGCCGTAGCGGCCCAGATCCTGCACGGTGGTGAACATACCGGGCGAGTGGACGTGGATTACAGGCATGGGCTGAATTTGACTTGATCGCCGATGCGGAGCTTGCTCAGCTCGGCGGTGTCCGGGTCGAAAATCTCAAGAGCCGTTCTTCCGATCAGACGCCAGCCGCCGGGTGTATCGAACGGATAGACGCCGGTGTGCGTTCCGCCGATGGCGACGCTGCCTTTAGGAACTTTCTTGCGCGGCACTTCGAGCCGCGGCGTGGCGAGTTCGGCGGGGAGTCCGCCAAGATAGGCGAAGCCGGGGACGAAGCCGACGAAGTAGACGATGTAAGTTGCTTGCGAATGCAGTTCAACTACGCGCTCGGACGAGATCGAATGAAGGGCGGCCACATCGGCAAGATCGGGACCATCGTAGATCACGGGAATTTCAACCGTGCGCGGTTCGGGCAGGTTCACGTCGTCCAGTCTTTCCAGGTACATCGCGATGGTGTGCTCGATGTTCTGGTGTTCCTGTTCGACCGGATCGAAGACGATCAGAATCGAGTTGTACGCGGGATGCAGATTGCGGACTCCAGGAATCGGCTCGGCTTCGAGCAGGCGCAGGAGCCTTAACACGCGGTGATGTGTATCGAGATTAATGTGCTCGCCGAGATAGACCATCAGCGACTGATCACTCGCGTAACGGAACGTGGTCATGAAATCGGTGAATAGGGCGCGGCGCGAAAAATGGAGATATCGTTCACCGAGTTGAGCTGGCCGTACTTGTCGATGGACTCCTTGCGGGCCTTTGCCCAATCGGGATCGACACCGAATGCGTTCCAGGCTTGTTCGCGGGCGGCGAGCGAATCGAACGGGATCAGGTAGACCAGATTTGGAACGTTCGCTCCGATCAGCGTGCTCGAATAAAAAAGCGGATGAATTCCCACGCGATGGAAGATCTTGATTTCGGGTCCGGCGAATCGTTCGTGGAGGCCCGCAAGCTGGGGCCGCGACGGCGATCGATAAGTACGAAGCTCGAAATAGCGGGGTTTTTCGTGCTTCTCCGCGGCGATTTCGGGAGAATACGGCGCGGCTTCGAGCAGCGCCACATTCTGCGATTCGAACAGCGGATCGGCTCCGTTCTCCGGAGATTCGGCATATAGTTTGGCCTGCACTGCGGACATTTCCTCGAACGAAGGGAATCCCATGATCAGCAGGATTTGCGGCGAATGCGGCGCGACCACGGCGTCGAGCACGATTTTCGGCCCGGCGCCCAATTTCGGGAGAGCGGCGCGGATCCAGTCGTGAAGACGCGCGCCCTGTGTGCCTTGCTTCAACAGAAAAGATTGCATCGAATAATAACGCGTACGCCGCCCAGTGTCCGCCGCGCGGGCCGTCGCGGCCAGGCCAAGCGTGGTCAGGAACGTTCGTCGATCAATCATGCTCCCTCCATTTTCGGATGCATCGTGTGCCATTCGGTCGCCTGTTGATACGCGTGTGCGACACGCAGAGGAGTTCCTTCATCATAGAGGCGGCCAGTGAACAGAATGCTTTGCGGCGAATTCCCACCGAGAAATCCGCACGGGACGCAGACTTGCGGGTGACCCGTGAGATTGGTGATGGTGAGCGTCGCGGTGCCTTGTGGGACCACCAGCACATCCCACTTCTGCATGAATTCGTCGAACTGCTGCTGCAGGAGAGTGCGGCCGCGCTGGGCGCGAATATATTCGACGGCCGGGATCAGACGCGAGGCTCGGAAGCTGTTCGGCCAGTCGCCGCGGCCCTGACCGCGAAGCTGGGCGACGCGACCGTCGCGCGTGATGTCGTCGAACGCGGCTGCGGATTCGGCTTGCAAAAGAAAGACGATGTCTTGCGCGTCGGTTGCGGGCAACTCGACTTCATCCAGCTTCGCGCCCGCCCTGCGCAGCGCTTCCAGTGCGTCGTCATAAAGTTTTTTGCGCGCCGCGGCCTGCTCAGGATTCCCGCCGCGTCCGCCGAAGCCTTGGGTACGCTCGAATTCGGATTTGACGTAGCCGATCTTCAGGTTTGAAAGAGGAGACGACGGGTTCCAATCGAGCGGCGCGTCGATGGTGGTCACGTCGTGTCCATCGGGACCGTGCATCGCGTTGAGTACCAGCGCACAATCTTCCACCGATCGGCAGATGGGACCGATCTTGTCCATGGTCCAACTGAGCCCCATGGCGCCATATCGCGAAACACGTCCATAGGTCGGGCGTAGACCGGTCACGCCGCATCGCGAGCTCGGACTGACAATGGAACCCAGAGTTTCGGTGCCGATAGAGAATCCGACGAGCCCGGCGGCGGTGGATGACGCAGAACCGGCCGAAGATCCGCTGGAGCCCTGTTCGAGGTTCCACGGATTCTTGGTAGTGCCGGCGAACCACACGTCGCCTTGTGCAAGCGCTCCCATGGAAAGCTTGGCGACGAGGACCGCGCCCGCGTTATACAGGCGTTCGATGGCGGTGGCGTTATATGTGGGGACTTGGTTTTGATAGGGCTCGGCTCCCCAGGTGGTCAGGATTCCTTTGGTATTGAAAAGATCCTTCGCGCCGAAGGGAATCCCGTGGAGCGGACTGCGATACTTTCCCGCTCGGATTTCCTGGTCGGCTTGCGCGGCTTGTTCCAGCGCCAAGTCTTCCGTCAGCGTGATCACACATAGGAGTTTCGGCCCGAACTTTTTCAATCGCGCGAGGTACATCTTGGTCAGCTCGGTCGAGGAGACTTTCTTAGTGCGAATCAACGGCGCGAGTTCAGTGACCGGGAGGAATGCGAGATCTTCGGGATCTTTGAACGTCGCGAGGTTGGCGGAGTGCGTCGGCGTAAAGTGCGACTCGCGCGGCTGGGGCTCTTTACCGGGAAGCGCGGGACGGAAATAAAACGCGGGCTCGGTATCGAGCGGGATATTGAGTTTTCGCAGGCCTTCGTAATTTGTAAGGGCGCGATTGACGCCGGGAAGCAGCATGTCGACCTGCTCGTCGGTGAAGCTGAGGCCGAGGATGTCAAGCGCTTCTTTGGCCTGCTGCTTGGTGATCTTCATGGGTGCGTCCGGCCCACGCTGGGCGGTCGCAATGCCGGCTTCTGAGACGATCAGAGTCGCGACGGTGGGGGCAAGTTGCAGCAGGTTTCTGCGGCTGAGGCGAGACATGCGTCCCATGTTAACAACTGTGCTATCGTGCAGAAATCATGGCAAGCCGTAGTGTGAACAAAGTAATTCTGATCGGTCATCTGGGCCGCGATGCCGAGACCGCTTACACCGCCAATCAAACCTCCGTTACGAAGTTTTCGGTGGCCACGAACCGGCGCTGGAAAGATCAGCAGACGGGCGAGTGGAAGGAAGAAACCAACTGGACCAACGTGGTCCTATGGCGGGGAGAAAATGTCGCGCCCTATCTGACCAAGGGGAAACAGGTGTACGTCGAGGGCCGCATCCAGACGCGAAGTTACGAGGATAAAGACGGAAAAAAAGTGTGGGCAACTGACGTGGTCGCAGAAGATGTGATTCTTCTGGGCGGACGCGGCGAGGGCGGTCCACCGGATGAAGGTTCGCAGGAACCGATGCGGAGCGCTCCCAGGGCTCGTCCGGCCGCGGCGCCTGCGGCTCCACCAGCGGATCAGGGAGTGGGAGATGATGATGTGCCGTTCTAAAACCGGACTGATGCGGGCTAGTAGTGGTAGCGAGCCTGCAGGAAATCGATGCGATCGTGGCTGACTCTGTAAACGAGCCGGTGTTCTTGCGTGATCCGGCGCGACCAGGCGCCGGCTAAATGTTGGCGTAGAGATTCGGGTTTGCCGATTCCGATGAATGGATCGCGGATGATCGCCTCGACGAGCTGGAAAATCTTCAAGGCGGTGTTGCGGTCGGTTTCAACCCAATAGCGGAGGTCTTCGCGAAACTCTGGATGAAAGACTGCGTCGCAATCAGCGCTTCGCAAGCCCCATCTCCCGGCGAAGCTTTTCGACCGGCTCGGGTTTTCCAACTCTCCGTTCCGCGCGGCGCATAGCGCTCCTGAGACGCTGCGCGTTCTTGGGAGATCGGAGAAGATGCGTCGTCTCGAGGAGGCCGGACAATTCATCCGCGGCGATGAGGGCGACATCTTTACCCGTTTTTCGCCGCACGATGACTACTTCTCGGTCATCGACGACACGATCGAGCACCGAAGCGAGCTGTTCCCTTAGCTGAGTGTAGGTTGTCTCGACGGACATGGTCCTATTGTACAGCTTTTCTGTACGTTATGTCCGGGCCGACGCGGATTGGTTTGGGTCCCACAACGCTTCGGGGACGTGAAGGACGAAGTTGACCCAGCGGCTCCACACGAAGAGGGCGTCGCTCAGTCGATTCAGATATTGGATCGATTCCGGTGGAATCCCTTCTTCACGCGACAGCGCGACCAATAAACGTTCCGCGCGGCGGCAAACGGTGCGGGCGACGTGGAGTTCGGCGTTGAGTCGAGTTCCCCCGGGGAGCACGAAACTCCGCAGTGGCGGGAGATCTTCATTCATCGCGTCGATCTCGCGCTCTAGCTGAGCAATCTCGGCTGACGTGATGCGTGCTTGCTTGGGATGAACATCTTCGGGCTTGGTCGCGAGGATTGATCCCAGGTTGAAAAGTTCGTGCTGGACGCGGCGGATCATGGCGGCGAGCAGGCCGATGCGCGGGTCCTGTCCGATCTGGTCGTGACACGACATGCTCGCGAGGCCGATGAAGGCGCTCAACTCGTCAACCGTGCCGTACGCCTCGATGCGGAGCGAATCCTTGGGAACGCGCTGGCCGCCCGCGAGGCTGGTTTCTCCCGTGTCGCCCCGCTTGGTATAGATCCGGTTGAGGGCGATGCGCGGGTCATCGAACGTTTTTTCGCTCACGATCTCATCTTATACTTGCCCCATGGTCTGGATCATAGGGTTCGTGCTGGCGCAATCGTGGGTTCCTCAGGAAAGCGGCACAACGGCGTCTCTGCGAGGAGTGAGCGCGGTGAACGCCAATGTCGTGTGGGCTAGCGGGACCAAGGGTACATATCTTCGAACCACCGATGGCGGAGCGACTTGGAAGGCCTCGAGCGTTCCTGGCGCAGCGGACCTGGATTTTCGCGCCATCCGGGCGTTCGACGAAAAGACCGCGTTCGTCCTGAGTATCGGGCCGGGTGAAAAATCGCGCATCTACAAAGGCACTAACGATCAGTGGAGGCTGGTATTCACGAATCCAGATCCAAAAGGATTCTTCGATGCGCTTGCGTTTTGGGACGCGATGCATGGGATTTTGCTGGGTGATCCAGTCGATGGACACTTCGTGGTTTTCACCACCGTCGATGCGGGGGAGACGTGGAAACGTCAGAAGACGCCGGCGGCGCTGGCGAACGAGGGCGCGTTCGCCGCGAGCAACACTTGCCTGATTGTGCGCGGAACCAGGGAGGTTTGGTTCGGAACGGGCGGCGCTCGCGTATTTCATTCCACAGATGGCGGCGAGACGTGGATCGTTGCAAAGACTGCGATGCGCAACGACGGCGCGAGCGCGGGCATTTTTTCTTTGGCGTTTTCCGATGTGAGGCATGGAATCGCCGTCGGCGGAGACTATAACAAGACAACCGAAACCACTGGGAACATCGCGCTCACAACCGATGGCGGCAGAACGTGGTCGGCTTCCGGCGGAACGCCCGGTGGATATCGATCGGCAGTCGCGTATATTGCGGATCGAAAGATGTGGATTGCCGTGGGGACCTCGGGATCGGATTCTTCCATCGACGATGGCAGGAATTGGAAGACGTTCGATTCTGGAAATTACAATGCCGTGAGCTTTGCATCGGGCGATGCGGGTTGGGCCGTGGGTCCAAAGGGCGCGATCGCGCGGTTCAAGCCGTGACTGGTCAGCAGGTTGGTTCGCAACCGGGGTAAACTCTACCTCATGAAGCGATCCCTGCTCTTGCTGCTGATCACCACTGCTCTTCTTCCCGCTCAGAAGATTACTACGCCCAAAGATGCGCTGGGCTTCAATCTCGGCGACGACTACAAGATGGCGAGCTACACCCAGCTCGAACAGTACTGGAAAAAGATCGCCTCTGAATGCAATCGCTGCAAGCTGGTGGACATTGGGCCGACGGAAGAGGGCCGGCGCCAGTACATGATGATCATCACGTCACCTGAAAACATGAAGAAGCTGGATCACTACAAGGAGATCTCCGCGAAGCTGGCCCGAGCTGAGGGTCTGTCTGACGATCAGGCTCACGCGCTGGCTCGCGAAGGCAAAGCGGTCGTGTGGATCGACGGCGGATTGCATGCGAGTGAGACCGTGGGATCGCAGCAGCTGATGGAACAGGTATATCAAATGGCCAGCCGCACGGATCCTGAAACTATGCGGCTGCTGGACGACGTAATCGGACTCTACACGCTGGCGAATCCGGACGGACAGGAGTTATGCGCCACGTGGTACATGCGCGACCAGGATCCGTTGAAGCGCACGCTGAACGGCCTGCCGCGGTTGTACGCAAAGTACGTCGGGCACGACGACAATCGCGATTTCTACATGTCGGCGATGAAGGAAACCACCAACATGAATCACCAGTTGTTCCTGGAGTGGTATCCGCAGATCATGTACAACCATCACCAGACCGGTCCGGCGGGCGCGGTGATTTTCATGCCGCCGTTCCGCGATCCTTTCAATTACAACTTCGATCCTCTGGTCCCGCTCGGCATCGAGATGGTGGGAACGGCGATGCACAGCCGCCTGGTCGCGGAAGGCAAAGGCGGATCGGCGATGCGCACCGGCGCCAATTATTCGACGTGGTGGAATGGCGGACTGCGCACGGTGACGTACTTCCATAATATGATCGGAATTCTGACCGAAATTATCGGCAATCCGACGCCGATCGACATTCCCCTGGTGCCCGAAAAACAGCTCCCGCAAGGCGACTGGCCGCTGCCCATCGCGCCGACGACCGGGACGCAGAAGTGGCACTATCGTCAGTCAATCGAGTACGAAATGTCGAACAATCGCGCCATGCTCGACCTGGCTTCGCGGTATCGGGAGACGTTCCTCTACAACATTTATCAAATGGGGCGGAACTCGATTCAGAAAGGCAGCCAGGACACGTGGACCGTCACGCCGAAAAGAATTGCAGCGCTGGATGCGGCCGCGGCGAAGATGGCTCCGGCAGGTGGGCGCGGCGGCCGGGGCGGCGGTGGGGGCGATAATCCGGACGCGCCGGGCGGCCTCGGGGCCCGCACGGTTCCGAGCGAGCTATATAACTCGATTCTGCACGATCCCAAGCTGCGCGATCCGCGCGGCTACGTGATTCCATCCGATCAATCGGATTTCGCCACGGCGACAGAATTCGTCAACGCGCTGCTCAAGAACGGAATCGACGTGATGAAGGCGACGTCGGCGTTTTCCGTCGCCGGCAAGAATTACCCGGCGGGATCGTACGTCATTAAGACCGCGCAGGCGTTCCGGCCGCACGTGATCGACATGTTCGAGCCGCAGGATCATCCCAACGATTTCGCGTATCCTGGCGGTCCGCCGAAGCCGCCGTACGACATCACTGGCTGGACGCTGGCCTATCAGATGGGCGTGAAGTTCGATCGCATTCTGGATGCGATGCCGAGCGGTCCGTTCACCAAAATCAACGGTCTGCTGCCTCCGCCAGCGTCGTCAATTATGGGGACGGGCACGGCGGGATACCTGATCAGCCATCAGATCAACAATTCGTTCGTGCTGATCAACCGGCTGCTGAAGGCCGGCGCGGACGTGTATTGGCTGAAGAAATCCGGTTTGGCCGACGGAGAGGATCTGGGAACGGGAGCCATCTGGGTGCCGGCATCGGCGGAAGCGCGCAGTGTGCTCGATCAGGGCGCGAAGCAGTTCGGCGTGCCGGTGCATGCGGTGGCGAAAGCCCCTACGGGCGATGCGTTGAAGCTGAAGCCGATTCGCGTCGGCCTGTACGATCAGTACGGTGGAATCATGCCTTCCGGCTGGACTCGATGGATTTTTGAACAGTACGAATTTCCGTTCCAGGTAGTGTATCCGCAGACACTCGACGCGGGCGACCTGAAGAGCAAGTTCGACGTGCTGGTGTTCCCCGACGGGGCTTTTCGACGCGCAGGATTCGGCGGACGCGGAGGCGGCGGTGGTGGGTTCGGCGGTGCGCCAAGTCCGGACAGCGTGCCTGAAGAATATCGCGGCTGGATGGGCCGCATCACCGAAGACAAGACCGCGCCGCAGTTGAAGAAATTCGTCGAATCTGGCGGATCGATCGTGACCATCGGAAGCTCCACCGGCTTGGGAGAGGTACTTGGGCTGCCTGTTCGGAATTACCTGACCGAGAAGGGCCCCGACGGGCGCGATCGTGCACTTCCGCGCGAGAAATTCTATATTCCGGGATCGTTGCTGAAGACAAATATCGACAATACGAATCCGCTCGCATATGGGATGCCTCCGGTGGTGGACGTGTTCTACGACAATTCGCCGGTATTCCGCATGGAGCCGAACGCAGAGCAGAAAAAGACCTCGGCGGTGGCCTGGTTCTCCGGTCCTGAGCCTCTCGACAGCGGATGGGCATGGGGACAGCAATATCTGGATGGTGGCACGGCGGTGGCGGAGGCGACCATCGGCGAAGGCAAAGTGATGCTGCTCGGGCCGGAAGTCGCGTTCCGATCCCAACCGCACGCGACCTTCAAGCTGCTGTTCAACGGCTTGTATTATGGAAGCGCGAAAGACGCTTCGCTGAAGTAAACGTCCATCCATTTATGAAAACTCTTTTGGCAGCTTTAGCTCTGGTGATTCCGGCTTTCAGTCAATACACCAGTCCACCCGCTCAGACCTCCGTAACCGTAGGCGGGAAGGCGATCACGATCGCGTATCACGCACCATCGATGCATGATCGCAAGATTTTCGGCGGCCTGGAGCCGTACGGAAAAGTGTGGCGCGCAGGCGCGAACGAGGCGACAGCGCTGCACACCGACGCCGATCTGCAAATCAAGAACCTGACCGTCCCCAAGGGCGATTACACATTATTCGTATGGCTGGATGCCAAACAGTGGCAGCTCATCGTTAACAAGCAGACCGGCCAGTGGGGTCTTGAGTATGACAAATCGCGTGACCTCGGCCGAATACCGATGGATATGAGCACCCCGTCGGCGCCGATCGATACGTTCGTCATCAAGCTGACATGGACCGAAGGCAAGAACGGCACTCTGGAAATGGGTTGGGAGAAGACGGTCGCGTCCTTGCCGATCGTGGTCAAATGAGTCTCCTTGACGCTGCTCGGCAGGAGATGATCGATCGGGGATTCGATCCGGATTTCCCTCCTGGAGTCGAGCACCAGATAGCCGCGATCCGCGCTCGCCCGATACCGGACACGGGACACGATTTTCGCGAGCTGTTGTGGTCCTCCATCGATAACGACACGTCGCGGGATTTGGACCAGATAGAGGTCGCCGAACGCGTAAAGGACGGCATCCGCGTTCGGGTTGGGGTTGCCGACGTCAGTGGATCCGTCGATAAAGGATCGCCCATCGATCGGCACGCCGCAAATCAGACCACTACGGTCTACACCGGCGTAAAGAATTTTTCGATGCTGCCCGACGAGTTGTCCACCGATCTTACGTCGCTGAATGAGAACCAGGATCGTGCGGCGGTGGTGGTCGAATATGTTGTCGCGCCGGACGGGTCCATGAGTTCTCCGTCGATTTACCGGGCGCTGGTTCGCAATCACGCTCAGTTAGCCTACAACGGCGTGGGTCCGTGGCTGGAGGGAAAGGCCCCGGCGCCTGAGAAAGTGGCGGCGTCCCCGGAGTTGCAGGCGCAATTGAAGCTGCAAGATGAGGCCGCACAAGCGTTGTGCGAGGCGCGGCATCGCGTGGGCGCTCTGGACTTCGAGCGTATCGAGGCCGAAGCGATCGTCTCGAATGGCGACGTCAAGGAGATCAGGGCGCGGAAGCGCAATCGAGCCACGCAACTGATCGAAGATTTTATGATCGCGGCGAACGAAGTCATGGCGCAAACTTTGTCCAAAGCCGGTGTTTCGAGCATCCGCCGCATCGTGAAGGACCCGGAGCGATGGCCGAGGATCGTCGCGCTGGCGAGCGGCTACGGTTATAAATTGCCTTCCGAGCCGGACTCAGCGGCACTGAACGGATTTCTCAAGAAAATGCGCGATTCGGACAGCGTTCACTATGCAGACATCTCGCTGGCAGTGATCAAGTTAATGGGGCCTGGTGAGTACGTCATGTCGCCAGCAGGTCAACCACCCCCAGGACACTTCGCGCTCGCGGTTCACGATTACACTCACTCGACCGCTCCCAATCGCCGCTTTGCCGACCTGGTCACACAGCGGCTGATCAAATCTGTGCTCGATAAGAGTCAGACACCATATTCCAACGGAGAACTCGACTCCATCGCAATAAACTGCACTCAGAAAGAAGACGCCGCGCGCAAAGTCGAGCGCATGATGGGCAAGCGCCTCGCAGCGGTCGCTCTAGCGCATCGCATTGGGGAAACGTTCCATGGCGTGGTCACTGGGGTGACTCCGAGCGGTACCTTCGTTCGCGTGACCAATCCACCGGCCGAGGGGATCCTGGTACAGCCGCACGGCGTTGACGTGGGCGATCAAATCCGCGTGAAACTCCTCAGCACGGATCCGCGCCGGGGCTATATCGATTTCGGCCGGGCTTGAGATTCAATCGATTAGCCGCCTCTGGCCCGACCGGTCTCGTCGTACTATAACTAACTAACCGTTCGGTACCTTGTACGCCTCCGCGCCAAGTCCCAAACTCGGAGACGGGAAACTTGTCTCTTCATGGAGCGCCTTGAGTTTGGACACTGGAAGGCCAAAGAAGTTGCGCGGCTGCTCGCCCTTGTCGAGACCGAGAAGCGTTACTACCAGGAAATTGTAGCCTCGCTTCCGGTCGCGCTGGCCGTGCTGTCCGCGGACCGGTCCGTCCTGTCTGTGAACCGGGCGTTCCGCCAGACGTTTGGCCTCAAAAGCGAGGACTTACGCGGTAAATCGATTGAGCAAATCCTTCCCTCCCCGCAACTGATCGAAAAAATTCGCGACGTCCACATGCATGGGACGTCGCAGCCGCATGTCGCAACTGACGTGAACGGCCGGCCCCTGCGTGTGACCGTCATGCCGATTCGCACCTGGGATGAAGAGGGCGAAGCGGAAACGTTATTGATGGTTCAGGAAACGTTCACTGCGCCCATTGCGCAGCCGCGCGGCACGTTACCTGCGTCCCCCGGCATTCCCGCCGTAGTCTGGCAAGCCGACGCTGCGACGTTCACGTTCACGTCCGTCAGTGGCGCAGCGGAGCAGCTGCTCGGCTATCCTGTGGCCCACTGGCTAAGTTCACCACAGTTTTTCCGGGAACGAATTCATCCCGAGGATCGTGCCGCCACCATGGAGTTTTACGAGGACGCCATCCCGCGTAAAGGAGACGCGAGCGCGGAATTTCGCGCCGTGACCGCATCCGGAAACGCCATTTGGTGCCGGGAAACCATTCGCGTTGACCAAAAGGGGGCCATCGCGGGCGTACTCACCGACATCGGCTTGCGCAAACAGTTGGAAGCGCAGTTGCTGAATTCCGCACGATCCGACGCATTGCACGGCCTGGCGAGCAAGCTGGCTCACGACCTCAACAATCCGCTGATGATTATCACCGGATACGGCGAGGAGATGCTGCACGCGCTTCAGCCCGAGGATCCAATGCGCAAAGACGTCGAGCAGATTTTGGGCGCGACCGAGCGTATTTCGGGGATCACGGGACAACTGCTCGGATTCACGCGAAGGCTCGCGAAGCCGGCTGAGCCGGTGAACGTCGCGGCGGTGGTGAGCGGACTCGAAGGGAAGATCGCGGCGGAGGAATCCGTCAAAATCGAGATCGAACCGGGCGATCCGGTGTGGGCGCTGGCGAACGCGGAGCAACTTGAAGAGGCGATCCTTGCGATTACGTCCGACGCGCGGGAAGACGCGAAGCAGCGGACGCGCGTGAAAATTGTGTGCGACGTGGCGATCCTGGCGGAGCAGCTAGTCGGTGCAACGCTCGCGCCTGGGATTTACGCTTCCATCACCATCCACGACAACGGCCGCGGGACCGATGCGAAGATATTCGAGGCGATCGTTGCGAAAGATGACGTGGGCCCGGCAATCGCGCGGGCCTACGCAAACATTCGCGAGTGGGGCGGCGATATCGCCTTTTCTAGCGAACCTTTCCGGGGATCGACGTTTACCATCTATCTGCCATCTTCGGAGGCGGCACGCGAAGAACGTCCCGTGGCGAGAGCCGCTCCCCTTGCAGCGCCCGCTCCCGCGCCAGTCGAGCAGAAGCGCGAAACAATCCTCCTGGTGGAGGACGAACCCGGCATTCGCGCCCTGGTCCGGAAGATCCTTCGGCGCGAAAAATATGTCGTCCTCGAAGCAGGCAGCGCGGAAGAAGCGATCAACGTCGTGGCAGCCCACAAGGGGCGTGTCGATATGTTGGTCACCGACGTCATGCTTCCCGGTAAGGGTGGACGTGAGCTTGCTGTCGGTATGCGCGCGTCGCTGCCGGATCTGAAGGTACTCTACATTTCCGGATTCACCAGCGACGAAGAGGTCCGCGCGGGCGCGCTCCCTGCTGGGGCGAAATTCCTGCAAAAACCGTTCACACTAGGCACGCTGATCGGCAAGGTGCGCGAAGCTCTGGGCTGAATCGTGGTGCAGGTCCCCGACCTGCCTGATTCTTATTTCGGAATCTCGAGTAGATAGCTGGTGATCCGGTCCAGATCGTGCGAATTGAATTTATACGGGGGCATGGTCGAACCCGGAGAAAACTTTGCAGGCTCCGCAAAGTGCCCCTGGACCCATTCCCGCGCGCGATGGTCCGACAATCCATTCAGGGGAGGACCTACCTTCTGACCGGTCCCATTTAACTCGTGGCACATGCCGCATTGGCTGGTGTGATACACCATCGCGCCTTCGACAGCCGCCGGCGGAGCGCTGGTCCAGGCTTCCACATCCTTATCCCCGCGTTTGGCGACGAAGGCCGCCACAGCCTTCAGTTGCAGCCCAGTCAACTGTGTCGCCGGAGATGTCGGAGCCGGCTGGCGGAAATGCGTCATCAGCCAATCCGCTGGTTTTTGCGATGGAGAAACCGACAGGTCGGGACCGGTGCCCGACTTGCCGAGCGCATGACAGCTTCCGCAATTGCCTTTGCTGAAATACCCGATCGCGGCGAGGTTCTCGGCTGGAATCATCCGCCACGCCTCTACCGATGCAAGGCCCGCGTCGGGCGATTCGGTGGATGGCGGAGTAGTCGCCACCGCCCGGGCCGTCAATCCTGCCCAGCCTAGCGCGGCCAGAGTCACGATCGCGATCGCGCCGGTTCTTCGCCGGATGCTGATCAGTTTGGCGCGGTCGATAAACGGAACCAGAAACAGCGTGAGAATCGCGAGCGTCGGCAGAACCAGGCTCCCCACGATTTCGAGGGGCCCCTCGAACACTTTCAGCATCTGGAACAGAAACAGAAAGTACCACTCAGGGCGCGGAATGAAACTGATGTCGGTGGGATCGGCGGTGCGGCCCAGCGGCACCTTGACCAGGATCGCCATCCCCACCAAAACCGCGAACCACAGGAACGTCGCGACGGTGTCCTTAAAAACCTGCTCCGGGTAGAACTTCTTCTTCGGCTTATCCTGATCATCCAAGGTCGGGGTGACGCCGTGTTTTCGCACCAGGATCAGGTGGACGGAGATCAGCAGCATCGTGAGCGGTGGCAGCAGCAGCACGTGCACGGCATAAAATCGCGCGAAGGTCACGACGCCGATGGCCCCGCCTTCGCTTCCCAGCAATCGCAAAATGTACGGACCCGCCCCCGGCGCCTGTGACGCGATCTGCGTGGTCACCACCGTGCCCCAATAGGCTCGGTTGTCCCAGGGAAGCAAGTACCCGGTCAGCCCGTAGGCGAGCGTGACCAGCAGCAGCACGCATCCCACGATCCACGTTGCCTCACGGGGCTTCTTGTATGCGCCCCACAGGAACACCTGGCTCATGTGCAGCACCACGACGATAATCATCAGGCTCGCGCCCCAATGGTGCAGCCCGCGGATCAGCCGTCCTCCGGTCAGTTCCGTCACGATGTAGCGCAGGCTGTCGTAGGCGTCGCCCGGCGTGGGCGCGTAGTTGAACGCCAGCAGCACGCCCGTTACGGCCTGTGTGAGGAACGCGAACATCGCGACGCTGCCCAGAACCTGGTGCCAGCCAGCGGAATCCGGAATGTCCTCGTATAGGAAATGATGGATCGCGCTGGCGATTCCGGTCCGTTCTTCGAGCCAGTCAAGAATCGTTTTCAGCATGGCATTCAGGCTTTCTGAATCGTCGGCGAGATCAGGAGCTTCCCGTTATCGACGCGCGTGACAAACCGGTCGAGCGGTCGCGGCGCAGGCCCAGACAGCACTTTGCCTTCGACGGAAAACGTCGAGGTGTGGCAGGGACACAAGAAGTTTTTCGCCGCGTCGTCCCAATGATAGGCGCACCCCAAGTGCGTGCAACTTGGTGAATATGCAACCACATTTTGCTGGTCGGTGCGGACCACCCAGGCCGTGGCTTTTTCGTTCACGACGCGCCAGCCGTCCACGCGGGAACGGCGGAATACGACTTCTTCGGGCTTGCCCACCTGGAGCGAATTGAGCTCGGCTGCATCCACCCACTGGGCCTTGCGGTCCGATTTCGGCTTGAACAGCAGGTACGCCGCGGCAGGCACTGCCAGCGCGGCCCCAATCACTGTCCCGAGCCCGGCGATGACCGCCGAATAGAAGGATCGTCGCGTGGTTGACTGAGGTGTTTCCTGGTTTTCCATAAACCCCGTATGATCGCACATTGTATACTCAGGTAGGTAGTGAATTCTTCCCTCCTGTTAGTCACAGCTATCGCGATATTAAGCGCAGCGGCAGGTGTGTGGCTATCTTCCATTCATTCCATGTCGCGCCGAATGGTGCCTTTTGGGGGAGGAGTGCTGGTCGGTGTGGCTTTGTTTTGGGTGCTTCCCGAGATCGCTCAAGTCCTGCATTGGACCGGCGCGATCGCGTGGGGATCGGCTGGATTCGCGCTTCTTTTTGCCATCGATCGTTACGTTTACCCTGTGTGTCCAGCCTGCTCTCCGCGGCACGAGCACGATCATTGTGAAACGCGTCTGCACGGTTTTGCAGCTCCGTTATTGATCGCAGCGTCCTTGCACAGCATGCTGGACGGCTGGGGAGCGGCTTCGTCAGGCGCCCTTTCCTTGGGGATCGGGATTCATAAGATTCCGGAAGGGATTGCGCTCGGCGTGATGGCGCGCGCTTCTCTTTCAAACCGTATCGCCGCGCTGGCATGGTGTGCTGTCGCCGAAGGATCCACCCTGCTCGGAGGCGGATTCGAATCGGTTCTTGCGCCACGCTTGGGCGTGCAGGGATTGCACGCCGTCCTGGCGATGGCTGGCGGAAGTTTTCTGTTCCTTGGCGCTCACGCGATTCACGGCGAATTGCGCCGTAACGGCGCTGGACCTGCATTCGTTCCCGCGCTGACCGGTGTCGCGGGGCCAAGCGTGCTGCGGCTATTCGTTTCTTGAACCCGTTATCACAGGGTGCGGCTTAACGCTGAGTTCTCACAGGCACACGCCGGATTGTCCAGTAATGATTGCTACTCTCCGCGACACCTCCTGCAAGACTCTGATACCATCGCGAAAAAGACCTCTTTCATGCCGAATCCAACTACCCTGGCCGACGTGTTGCACGCCGCGCCTGCGAAACAGACCGCCATTATCCTTCCAGAACCCGGTATCCGCATCACTTACGCCAATCTTCGCGACCAGGTAATGACCATGGCCGATTCCCTTGCCACGCTCGGGATTGGTCCCGGCGATCGCGTGGCGACGGTGCTGCCTAATGGACTCCCCGCGATCGTGAGCTTCCTAGCCGCGTCGATTGCGGGAACCGCGGCGCCGCTGAATCCGGGCTATCGGCAGGACGAATTTTCGTTCTTTCTCGACGATACCTCCGCGAAGATTCTGCTGTGCCCGCCCGACGGCGCGCCCGATGCCCGCAAAGCTGCCGAAGGCAAGGTGCCGGTCCATTCGCTTGATATGGACGACAAAGGCTTCGTACGCATCGCCGGCGCTCCGAACGGCAGAAAATCTCCCGTGCCCGCTGCTGACGGGATCGCGCTCGTGCTGCATACCAGTGGGAGCACTGGACGACCCAAGCGCGTGCCGATTCGTCACCGCAACCTGGCGGCGTCGGCCGTGAACATCGTTGACCACTACAAATTCACCGGCGACGACGTGGCTCTCTGCGCGATGCCGCTGTTTCATGTCCACGGCCTGGTGGCGTCCACCATTTCGACGCTGCTCGCCGGAGGAACCGTGGTGGTGCCGTCGAAGTTTAATCCGCTCGGGTTCTGGCGAACGGTCCGCGATTGCAACGTGACCTGGTACTCGGCGGTTCCCACGATTCATTCGCTGCTCCTCGCGCGCGCCGGAGACGAGCGGCCCGAAGGCTCCGAAAGATTGCGCTTCATCCGGTCGTGCAGCGCCGCGCTGCCGCCGGAAATGATGGCGAAAATGGAATCGTTGTTTGGCGCGCCGGTTCTTGAAGCTTACGGGATGACCGAAGCGTCGCATCAGATGGCGTCGAATCCGCAGCCGCCGTCGGCGCGCAAGCCTGGCTCGGTCGGCCCAGGGACGGGCGTGAAGATCGGCGTCATGGACGGTAAGGGAACTCTTCTGGCGATGGGCGAACGTGGCGAAGTGGTGATTCAAGGACCCAACGTCGTCGACGGTTACGAAAACAATCCCGAAGCGAACGCCGTGAGCTTCACGAACGGCTGGTTCCGCACCGGCGATCAGGGCATTCTCGATGCCGACGGCTATCTGACGCTGACGGGGCGCATCAAGGAACTGATCAACCGCGGCGGCGAAAAAATCGCGCCGCGCGAGATCGATGAGGTTTTGCTCACACATCCCGCAGTTTCTGAGGCCGTCGCGTTCGGCGTCCCACATGCGACCTGGGGCGAGGAGGTCGCCGCCGCCGTCGTATTGAAGGAGCCGCAAACGGAAGCCCAGATCCTCGCGTTCTGCAAAGAGCGCCTGGCCGATTTTAAACGTCCGAAGAAGCTCTACATCGTCGAAACCATCCCCCGCACGGCCACTGGAAAGATCCAACGCGGCGCGGTCGCCAAGGCTCTGGCTGGATGATGCGTTTTCTAATCGCCGGCGCGGGCGCGATCGGCGGCTTTATCGGAGCGAAGATGTCTCAGGCCGGGGAAGACGTGACGCTCTTCGCCCGCGGTCCCCATCTTGCCGCGATGCAGCAGCGCGGCCTACGCGTCATCAGTTCCGATGGTGATTTCATTGCGCGCCCACGCGTCATCGCGAATCTTGCCGATGCCGGTCCAATGGATGTAATTTTCCTCGGCGTCAAGGCGCATGGCCTGACGCAACTCGCCCCTCAGCTGAAGCCGCTCATCACCGAAACGACCACAGTCGTTGGCACGCAGAACGGCGTACCCTGGTGGTATTTCCCGGACGCACATCTGGAACGAGTCGATCCCGGCGGCGTGATCGCGGCATCCATTCCGCTGAAAAACATCCTCGCCTCGATCGTATATTTCTCCACCGACATTCTCGAACCCGGCGTGATCCGCCACACCGAAGGCAATCGCATTTCTCTGGGGGAGCCTGACGGCACGCGTTCAGACCGCGCTCGCGCGATCGCCGAAGTCCTCATTAAATCAGGCTTACGCGCCCCGATCACAGCGCGCATCAAGCATGAAATCTGGGTAAAGATTCTCGGGAACGTCGCATTCAATCCGCTCAGCGCGCTGACGCGCGCAACGTTGGTTCAAATGGTCCGTGATCCCGAAGTCTGCGCCGTCGTACGCAATATAATGACGGAGGCGGAAGCAGTCGCCGCCAAGCTGGGCATGGAACTGCCCGTCACCATCGACCAACGCATCGCCGGCGCGGAGAAGGTCGGCGAACACAAGACCTCAATGCTGCAAGACCTCGAAGCCGGCCGGCCCATGGAACTGGAAGCGGTAGTGGGCGCGGTGGTCGAATTGGGCGACCGGCTGGGCGTTCCCATGCCGCACACCAGAACCGTGTACGCATCCGCGCGCCTTCTGGATCAAATCAGCAGAGGAGTCTTTCCGAAGTGCATCTGAATCGATGGACCCGGCTCGCGGCCGCCGTCGTCGCGATGATGATGATCGCGAATCTCCAGTATGCCTGGACGCTGTTCGTCAAACCGATCATCGCCACCACGCATTGGAAGTTGAGCGACGTCCAGTGGGGCTTCACTCTGTTCATTGCCTTCGAAACCTGGGTAATGCCGTGCTCCGGCTGGCTCATCGACCGCCTCGGTCCGCGCGCTTTCCTGTCGATCGCCGGGATTCTGTGCGGCGCGGGCTGGGCGGGCTTGGGGCACGCGACCACCCTGACAGAACTCTATATCCTCTACTCGACGGCTGGTTTCGGCGCGGCATTGGTATATTGCGGCTCGACAGGAATCGGCCTGAAGTGGTTTCCCGACAAGCGCGGTCTTGCCGCTGGACTGATCGCCGCAGGCTTCGGTTCCGGCGCCGCACTTTTTGTCAGACCGATTGCGTACCTCCTGCACACGCAGGACTATCGAGCCGCGTTCCTTTACACCGGAATCGCACAGGGATTGATCATCGTCATTGCGGCGCAGTTCTTGCAGAATCCGCTGAAGGTACAAATCGTCGCAACAACCAGGGTGAAAGTCCGAACCCATGGCGAAGACTTCAACTCGATCGAGATGTTGCGCACACCGCATTTCTACATGATGTTTGCGATGGCCCTGATGATGGGAATCGGCGGGTTGATGGTAACGGCGCAGGTTGGACCGATGTCCGACACCCTAAAATTCGGCACCGCCGTTCTGACGCTTTCGTTGACGATCAATCCGCTGGCCAACGGAGGCGGGCGCATTTTCTGGGGCTGGGTCTCCGACTTGATCGGACGCGAACAAACCATGGTGGTGGCGTTTCTGCTCCAGTCACTGATTCTTCTGAGCGTGGTCACCATCGGCAAGACTTCGCCGACGCTGTTCATCGTGACCATCGCCCTGGTCTTCTTCACCTGGGGCGAAGTGTACTCCCTGTTCCCATCGGCATGCGCGGATTTCTTCGGTGCGAAGAACGCGAGTTCCAACTATAGTTTCATTTACGCCGCCAAAGGCGTGGCGTCGATCATGGGCGGAGGCCTCGCGGCCAAGCTATTCGAGCGGACCCATTCCTGGGACTATGGATTTTACGGCTGCGCCGTGCTCGCGCTGTGCTCCTCTCTGCTGGCGATCGGGCTGCGTAAGATGCCCCTCCCACGTAAATCAATGAATCAATATGTCCACACTTGAGATCACGGCGCCTGTTACAGGCGCGCAATCTGAAATTCTCTCTAAAGAGGCTCTGGATTTCCTTTCGAAGCTGAGCGCTAAATTCGAACCTCGACGCCAGGAGCTCCTGGAACGCCGTCGCGTGCGGCAGCGCGAAATTGACGCCGGCAAATTCCCAGACTTCCTGCCGGAAACGGCCTCCATTCGCGAAAAGGAATGGACCGTCGCTCCCATTCCTGAAGACCTGCAAGACCGTCGTGTCGAGATCACCGGTCCCGTGGATCGCAAAATGGTGATCAACGCTCTCAATTCCGGCGCCAACGTCTTCATGGCTGATTTCGAGGACGCCAATTCTCCGACATGGCACAACAACATCGACGGCCAGGTCAACGTCCGCGACGCTGTCAATGGAACCATCGAATACACCAGCCCCGAAGGCAAGCGTTACAAGCTGAACGACCGGATCGCGGTGCTGCTGGTTCGTCCACGGGGATGGCATCTGGTGGAAAAGCACGTATTACAGAACGGCAAGCCAATTTCCGGGTCGCTGTTCGATTTCGGATTATATTTCTTCCATAATCATCGCCGTCCATACTTCTATCTGCCTAAGTTAGAAAGTCATTTAGAAGCGCGTCTGTGGAACGATGTGTTCAACTTTGCGCAGGATTCGCTAGGCGTGCCGCGCGGAACCATCCGCGCCACGGTCCTGATTGAGACGATTTTAGCGGCGTTCGAGATGGACGAGATTCTGTACGAACTACGCGAGCATTCGGCCGGCTTAAATTGTGGACGCTGGGATTACATTTTCAGCTTCATCAAGAAATTTCGTAATTTTCCGCAGTTTGTTTTGCCGGATCGCTCGCAAGTGACCATGGATCGGGCGTTTCTAAAGGCGTATGTCGATCTGCTGATCAAGACCTGCCATCGTCGCGGAATTCACGCCATGGGCGGCATGGCGGCGCAGGTTCCGATTAAGAACGATCCGGTGGCGAACGAACAGGCGCTCGAAAAAGTGCGTCAGGATAAATTGCGCGAAGTACACGCCGGACACGACGGCACCTGGGTCGCGCATCCGGGATTGGTGCCGGTGGCGAAAGAAATCTTCGACGTGCATATGAAGGGGCCGAACCAGATTTCGCGCAAACGTGAAGAGGTCCGCATCACGCAAAAGGAATTGCTGGAGGTCCCCACCGGCGAGATCACCGAGGCGGGCCTCCGCTGGAATATCGACGTCGGTTTGCAGTATTTGGAGGCGTGGTTGAAAGGTGTCGGCTGTGTGCCGATCTACAACCTGATGGAAGACGCCGCTACCGCGGAAATCTGCCGAGCGCAGGTGTGGCAATGGGTGAAGCACGGCAAATTCTCCGCAGACTTGGTGCGCAAAATCGTCGATGAGCACCCCGGCACAGCTGCCGAACTGTACAAGCAAATGATGACCGGCGAGGATTTCGAGGAATTCCTGACACTCCCGGCCTACAACTACATCGATTGACGCGCTTCGCCAACCAGGAAAAGAGACCCGGTGACGACAATTACATCCTCCGCCGTGGCGCGACTTCGTGCCATGTCCAGGGCTTGATGGACCGATTCCCCGGTTTCGCCGCGACCGGCGATTTCAATCAGCGCTTCCGGACGCAAGGCGCGGGAATAGTTGGGAGCGGTAAAAATCAGTTCTGAAGCCAGCGGGAACAAAATACCCGCGATCTCTTCCACCGCTTTGTCGCGCATCGCGCCGTAAATCAGCCAGAGCTTTCGATCGGCGTAGAAGCGCTCAAGATAGCGAGCCAACGCGACGGCGCCGGCGGGGTTATGGGCGCCGTCGAGAATGATATCGGGATTCGGCGCGATGTGCTCCAAACGCCCGGGCCAGCGCGCATCGGCGATTCCTTGCGGCGACACACCCAGTTCCGCAAGCGCCAGGGCCGTGGTGATCGCGTTGTCGACTTGATGCTCGCCGGGAAGCGGGCAATAGATGCCCGAAAAGCGCGATCCGCGGGCGTCGATTTCAAGATCGCGAACCAGGAAGTCCTCGGCCCGCCGGACGTGAATCCCTAACTCCGCGGCGCGGCGATCGAGAACTGCCGCAGCTTCGGGACGCTGGCGCGCGAAGACTGCGGGAACGCCAGGCTTGAGGATGCCGGCCTTTTCCGCCGCAATCGCCTCGATGGTATGACCCAGGTAAATCTCGTGATCGAAATCGATAGGAGTGATCGCGGTCAGCGCCGGTTCGACCACGTTGGTCGCGTCGAGACGCCCGCCCAACCCCACCTCCACGACGGCGGTATCGACGCGCAATTCGCGAAAAAGCCAGAACGCCATTGCAGTGACGGTTTCAAAATAAGTTGGATGACAATCCAGATCGAGCTGTTCAGCGGCATCATGCACCACTTGAAACGCCCGCTGGAATTGTTCGCGCGTCACCGCAACGCCGTCGATCTGGATACGTTCGGTAGGTTCGACCAGATGGGGCGATGTGAACAGGCCCGTACGAATCCCGGCAGCGCGCAGGCCAGCGTCGATCATCGCGCAGGTGGAGCCTTTTCCGTTGGTTCCCGCGACGTGGATCACTCGAAACATCCGTTGCGGATCGTCCAACGCCGCAAGCACTTTGCGGATACGGTCCAGCCCAAGTTTGGCAGTCTTGATCTCGTTTCCTAGCGCGTAGAGGAACCGGACGGATTCAGGGTAGGTGAGATACGTGTTCACGGAAGGCTTCACTTCGACGGTACAACAGCCAGGCGCTGACGATCATCGCGGCTGTGGCTAGGGCGAGCTTTGATTCGTAGAGCCATACGCGCGTGACCTGGTCGGTGGGGACGACGGAGGCGATTAAGGCGAGAACAGTGATGACCCATCCCGACGCGGCGCTGAACCGTTTTCCCGCCTTCCAAGCGCTCCCAAAAATATAAATATAGGGCAGGAATCCGGCGATCACCATCAACGAAACCAGCGTGTCATAGGCCGCGCGAAGTGTATCGCCGAGCTGAAATATCGTCAACAGAAACGAGGCTACTATGCCCAGCGCGATGATCGAAACGTGCGGCGTATGCCATCGCGGATGAATTTTTCCGAACGCCGCGGGCAGAAGCTTGTCGACTCCGACAGCAAACGGCAGGCGCGATACGGAAGATCCGATGCCGCCGAACTGGCCGATCCCGGAGAGCAGCACCACCACCGCGATTAGCGCGGGAAGCCAGGGTGTGCCGAGCAAAGCGGCGGCGGATGTACCACCTTGTGCCAGACCGTAACGGTCGTCGATGCGCGACGGTTCGATGACGATGAGAAGCGCGATGGTCATTCCCGCGTAAAATGTGGTCGCGAAGAAGGATGCGATCCATCCGGCGCGCGGAAGGGTTCGTTCCGGGTCCTTGATTTCCGCGCCCATCAGCGCCGCGAGTTCCAGGCCGGTCATCGCATAGGCAATGGTCGCGGCGCCGAGGTTCAAGGTGTCCCAACTCCATTTCGGCACGATATTGAGCGGCGTTGCAGAACCTCGCTTGGACCAGACTAGCGCGGCGACGATCGCGAACAGCACGGCGATCACGGCGGTCGCAATGCCACCTGCGTTTTCCGTCCACTTGCCGATTTTTACGCCGACCAGATTCGTTCCCAGCGCGACCCAGATCGCGGCTAGCGAGACGAGGATCACAATCAGGCGATCATCCGCGAAATGCGCGTAGTTGGGCCCCAGAGAATAGGCTGCGACGCTCACATAGAACAGTGCCGCGGTGGGAAACCAGAAAGCAAGACCGAGCCAGTAGATCCAGAAACACAGGAATCCATGGAAAGGGCCAAATGCGTCGCGAGTCCAATAATACAGCCCGCCGGATCCGGGATACTTCGCGCTGAGTGCACCGACGCATACGGCCAACGGAGCGACAAAAAAAACGGCAGCGAGGAGCCACAGCGTTACCGTTCCGGGACCGGCATGCGCGGCCATGGGAATCCAGCGTACGCCGACGATGCAGGTGATCGCAAAAAAGGTCAGATCGCGAAGACCGAGCTCGCGCCGTAGCGCAGGCTCGTTATGCACGCTCTTCACGCATGAGACGTGTGTTCGCAGCCGAACGTCGCCGGAACACGACCGCCCTTGTTCAGCTCACGATATCCGATCTCGGTGTTGTAGTAGATTTTGGACGTGAGGGACTTCAACTGCCGGAAGAATCGATGCCCCGGGCCGTCGCCACGATCGACGGCGGTGAGCATCGCCGTCTGATCGACCGCAATGCAGTGGGCAAAGGGATGACCGTGCTCGCGGATGGCATAGCCATCCAACCAGTTCAGTCCGGCAAGGAACGACTCGCGGTGCGACGCCGACCCATCGCGCAGAAACAGATCGATATAGCGATTCATGCGCGCCGTTTTTGCGCCCGGCGTATCCGTGGTTGGAATGATGAGCTCGGTCAGGGCGATGACGGTTTCATTCTGATGATCGTCCAGGACCGAAGGCCGCCAGTCTGATTTGGAGGCCTGCTGGGCCCATGCGGCGGGGATGACTAGAGTCGCGCCAACCTTGAAAAAATCGCGGCGTTGCATGCGTTGTTTCATGGTACACCACGTCACCGGCGCGATTCGAGGAACAGCTTCACGCGAGCCATGGCATCTTCTAGAATCGCCCGATCCGAGGCGTAGCAGATCCGTACATGACCTTCGCCTCCGGCGCCAAAGGCCACTCCTGGAGCGAGCCCCACCTTCGACTCCATCAGCAATTCCTTGCAGAAGGCGAAGGAGTCCGTGACACCATCCACTTTGACGAAAAGGTAGAACGCGCCCTCGGGATTCGGGATGGTCACGCCCTTCACTTTGCTCAGCACGCCGAGACAAAAATCGCGATTTTCACGGAGACGGCAGACCATCTCACGCAGGACTTGTTCGCCCCACAGCAGCGAGGTTTCCGCAGCGCGCTGCGCGAAGCCGGACGCGCAGGAAATGATGAACTCGTTAAGTTGCGAGGCTCGCGCGACCAGATCCTTGCGGCCCACCAGCCAACCCAGACGCCAGCCGGTCATACAGTACGCTTTCGAAAAAGACTGAATCACGACGACCGCATCGTCTCGCGTGCATTTGCGCAGAATCGAAGGCGCCGATCCGGACGGCACGCCTTTGACCAGCGGCTCGTTCAGCGCGGGATAGTAGAGGCGTTCATAAACTTCATCGGCCATCAGCCACAAATTATGGCGACGCGTGAATTCGAGCAGGCGTTCCTGGTCCTGCTCGGTCGCGACCCATCCCAACGGATTCGACGGCGACGTGTACAGCAGCAGGCGTGTCCGCGGCGTGACTACGCGCTCAAGGGCGTCGAAATCGATGGAATAGCGGCCACCAGAAAACACATGCGGGATTTCCCGTGGTGTCGCGTTCGACATCTGGATAATCGCTGCTCCGTTCGGCCACGCAGGCGTCAGGACCATGCCTTCATCGCCCGGATCGAGCATGCAGCGGATGGCGACATTCAGCGCCTGGACGCCGGAAGCGGTGACGGAAATCTCAGTATTCGGGTCCAGTTCGACGCCGTGCAGATCGGAATAGTATCGCGCCAGCGCTTTCCGCAAGGACGGCAGGCCTGCGTTTTCGGTGTAGGTAGTGAATCCGTCGGCCATCGCTTTCTGCGCGGCGCGCTTGATGTAGTCCGGCGTCGGAATATTGGATTCGCCAAAATACAATTTCAAAACTCCGTCCATTCCCATGGCGAGCTCCGCCAGTTCGCGGATTCTCGAATGGGGGACGGATAGGGCGGAGGGCGCAATAGTGGCAGGCATGCAGTAAGTTTCTATTTTACTGCGGCGTACGCTTCGACGCGATTTTTCGCGGCGCGGGCGTTCCGGCGCTTCACCACCATGGCGATAATCAGCACGCCGACCACGGACCCGAGACCGGCCATGAACATATCTTCCTGGGAGTCCCACATATCGCCCTGCATGCCGACGAATTCTTCGCCGCGCTCCGGTGTTAGGATGTTGGCTGCCAGAGCTTCCAGGATTTCATAGATCGCGCTTAGAGCGAGCGTGCATTCCACCGGAAGATAGTACAGCCAGCGTCCGCGGACCTTCAGCGCGCGCATCGCGATCTCGCGCATGGGATAGGCCAGCAGAAATCCGAAGCTGAAATGCGCAATGCGATCGTAATGATTGCGCTTGGTATGCAGCCACGGCTTCATCCATTCGCCCAGCGGAACGTCGGAGTATTTGTAGTGCGCCCCCCATTCGTGCAGACACAGGAAGGCGAAGATCAGCAGATACGAGAGATCGGAAAATGCAAAGCGGCGATAGCTGTAAATCAGGACCGGGATCAGGAAGCCAAGGATCAACCCATTCTCAAGCGCCAGATCGAATTCGGTGTCGGGATGGTATGCCGCCAGCGCGAGAACGATGAAAAACCCGGCGCATAACCAGTGCAAAAGCCGGTTGTCCCGGAAGGACGGGTGGTTCGCGGTGGACGCCGTGGTCAAAATGTATTAGACAACGCCGAACACTGCGGGAGCAAGCATACTCCTTAGCCCAGCCGGTCCTTTGCCGCCATCAATTCTTCGATGTTGATCAGCTCAGTCGGATAATTGCCGGTGTAACACGCGTAGCAATAATCGTGCCGATCGTCCCCAACCGCTTCGCGTAACGCAGGGAGCGAAAGATAACCCAGTGAGTCCGCTTCCACAAAACGGCGGATTTCTTCCACCGTGTTGTTCGCCGCGATCAGCTCACCCAGGCTCGGAGTATCTACGCCGTAAAAGCATGGGGAAATTGTGGGCGGACACGAAACGCGCAAATGCACTTCGCGCGCACCCGCGCCCCGGACCATTCTGACGATCTTCCGGCTGGTGGTGCCGCGCACGATGGAATCGTCCACCAGAATCACGCGTTTGCCTTCCAGCAGGTGCCGCACGGGATTAAGTTTCAGCTTGACGCCGAAATCACGAATTGCTTGCGACGGCTCGATGAACGTCCGCCCCACGTAATGATTGCGGATCAGGGCCTGTCGGAATGGGATATTCGCTTCGGAGGCGTAGCCGATGGCCGCCGCGACGCCCGAATCGGGTACCGGGACGACCACGTCCGCATCCACCGGATGTTCGCGTGCAAGAAGGCGTCCCAGCATTTCGCGCGATTCCTGTACGGCCCGCCCGAAGACGATCGAATCCGGGCGCGAGAAATACACGTGCTCGAAAACGCAGTGCGCGTGATCGCGAACTGGAGCGTAACGCTCGCGCGTGATACCCTCTGGACCCGCGATGACCATCTCGCCGGGTTCCACGTCGCCCAGATAAACGGCGTTGATCAAATCGAAAGCGCAGGTTTCCGAGGCGAAGACATAACAAGTGCGGCCTCCGGAAAGCTCCAGCTGACCGAACGCCAGCGGACGAAATCCGTGCGGATCGCGCGCGACAAGAATGCGATCCTCGGCCAAAAACACCAGCGAAAACGCGCCCTGAAGCTGCAAGAGAGCTTCGCGAAGCGCTCCCGAAAGCGTGCGCTCGCGCGACCGGGCCACCAGATGGAGAAGAACTTCGGTGTCGCTCGATGCCTGAAAGATCGAGCCTTCGCGTTCCAGCTCGCGGCGCAGTTCGCCGGCATTGGTGATGTTGCCGTTGTGCGCCACTGCGATCTTTCCTTTGTTGCACGCTACTGAAAACGGCTGCGCGTTAAGCAGCACCGTGTCACCCGCGGTCGAATAGCGCGTGTGACCGATGGCATGGTCGCCGGGCAACTGGCCGAGAACTTCGGGCGTGAAAATATCGGCGACGTGCCCCATCGACTTGTGGCAATGGATCTGGCGGCCGTCGCTCGAGCAGATCCCGGCGCTTTCCTGGCCACGATGTTGCAATGCATACAAGCCGAGATACGCGAGATTGGCGGCCTCGGGATGGCCGTAAATCGCGACGACGCCGCATTCTTCGTGGAATTTATCAAACATGGACAGCCGCAAGCTTTTCTGACAGCGCGTTTTCCCAGACGTCGCGGAGCTGCTGGACCGGGCAATCGATCCAAGTCATGGAACCGTTGCTGATCCGTAACCGCTCTTTCATTGTAACGCCAATCCGCTGTGCTTCCACTCCGTGAACGCGCGCGATCCGTTCGATTTCTTTTGGCGCCGCGGTCGAAACCAGAACGCGTGAAGGCGCTTCGTGAAACAGCGCCAGCTCGGGCTGAAGATCCGTCGATACCTCGATCGACGCGCCCATGCCGCCGTAGGAGCACTCAGCCAGCGCAACGGCGAGTCCTCCATCGCTCAAGTCGTGCGCCGATTCGGCGAAGCCGCTGTTCACGATCTCACGAATCGCGGATTGCACGCGCTTTTCGTAATCCAGATCGAGCGCGGGCGGGAGGCCCCACATTTTCTCCAGCACGACCTTGGCATATTGCGTGCCGCCGAACCGCGTCGCGTCGGATGCGCCCAATCCGCCTAGGAGCATCACGGTCCGCGCTTCTTCCTTGAAAGGAATCGTCACCGGAGGCCCAGTCTTCATCAGACCGACGATCCCCATGACCGGGGTCGGCCAGATCGCCTCGCCCAGGGTTTCGTTATACAGGCTCACGTTACCGCCCGTGATCGGCGTTTCGAAATGACGGCAAGCCTCGGACATCCCTTCAATGGCCTCCACCAGTTGCGCCATGATCTCCGGACGTTCAGGATTCCCGAAATTCAGGTTGTTGGTCGCCGCTACGGGCACTGCGCCGACGGTCGAAAGATTGCGGCAACACTCGGCCACGATCAGCCGCGCACCTTCGCGGGGAGACAGCGCGCAGTAGCGGCTATTGCCGTCGAGCGATATGGCGATACTCGTGTCGGTTTCCTTAATTCGGACGATCGCCGCGTCGCCTCCGGGTCCAGCAATGGTATTGGTGCGGACCGTGTAATCGTACTGCTGATAGATCCAGCGCTTCGAGCAAAGATCGCCTGACGCGACCAGCTTCAAAAGATCATTGTTGAGATCGTCGCTCGAGAACTTCGGAGCTTCCATGGGAGCCGGGCGATACGGCGCGACGTTGTGAGGACGATCGTACAGCGGCGCTTCATCCGCTAGTTCGCGATTGGGAATCTCCGCGACCACCGTGCCGTGATTCTTCACGCGCAGCTTGCCGTCATCGGTTACGCGGCCCACGGTCACCGCGTCCAGCCCCCATTTACGAAACACGCTGAAAACTTCGTCTTCACGGCCGTTTTCAGCTACCAGCAGCATCCGCTCCTGCGATTCCGAGAGCATGATCTCGTACGGCGTCATGCCGGTTTCGCGTTGCGGAACCAGCGCCAGGTCGATCTCGATTCCCGTTCCGGCGCGGCTACCCATTTCGCATGTCGAACAAGTAAGGCCGGCTGCGCCCATGTCCTGAATGCCGACGATCGCCCCCGTGTGCATCGCTTCCAGGCATGCCTCAAGCAGCAGCTTTTCCATGAATGGATCGCCCACTTGCACGTTGGGCCGCTTCTGTTTGGATTCCTCCGTGAACTCCGCCGACGCCATCGACGCGCCATGAATGCCGTCGCGTCCGGTCTTCGCTCCCACGTAAATGACTGGATTGCCGACGCCGGTTGCGCGGCCATAGAAAATCTCATCGTGACGAAATACGCCGAGGGCAAAGACGTTTACAAGAGGATTGCCGTTGTAGCACGGCTCGAACACGCATTCGCCGCCGACCGTGGGGACGCCGAAACAATTTCCGTAGTGCGCGATTCCGCTTACGACGCCTTCCAGGATTCTCTGATTACGAGGCATATCCAGAGGCCCGAACCGCAGCGCGTCCAGCACCGCGATGGGCCGCGCGCCCATCGTAAAAATGTCGCGCAGGATTCCGCCAACGCCCGTGGCCGCACCTTGAAACGGTTCGATGAAGCTGGGATGATTGTGCGATTCGATTTTGAACGCGATGGCCCAGTTATCGCCAATATCGATGATGCCTGCGTTTTCACCGGGCCCCACCAGCACCCGCGGGCCGCGCGTCGGAAGCTTCTTCAGATGCAGACGCGAGCTCTTATAGGAACAGTGCTCGCTCCACATCACTTCGAAAATGCCCAGCTCCGTCTGCGTCGGTTCGCGCTTCAGGATCGATCGGACTTTGTCGAGTTCAAAAGGAGTCAATGCACTCATGCCGTGACCAGCGAGCGCACCATGCTTTCCAGAATGACCCGGCCATCGGCGGAGCCCATCAGCACGTCGGCAGCGCGCTCGGGATGCGGCATCAGCCCCATCACGTTGCGGCGCTCGCTGCAAATACCGGCGATGTCGCGCAGCGATCCGTTGGGATTATCCAGATACCGCGCCACCACGCGATCTTCTTTTTCGAGCGCGTCCAGTGTGCGCGGATCCGCGAAATAGCACCCCTCCCCATGCGCCACCGGGAGCCGCAACAACTGCCCGCGCGTAGCCGAGGACGTGAACGGCGTGTTGGCGGTCTCCACGCGCAAGGTCACCTCGCGGGAGACGAATTTCAAATCGCGATTGCGCAGCATAGCGCCCGGCAACAGGCCGCTCTCGCATAGAATCTGGAATCCGTTGCAGATGCCGAGCACCAGCCCACCATCGTCCGCGAACTTCCGCACCGCCGCGATCACCGGCGAAAATTTCGCGATGGCGCCGCACCGGAGATAATCGCCATAAGCGAATCCACCCGGCAAAATCACCGCATCCACGTTACCGAGCGACGGGGAATCGTGCCAGATGAATTCGGCCTTCTGTCCAAGATTGTGCGAGAGCGCGTACCAGGCATCGTGGTCGGAATTGCTACCGGGAAAGACGACGACGCCGAATCGCATGAGGAAATTTCAGTTTAGCAACAAACGCGTGTCGGGGAAAGCACAACGACTAGCCGCGAAGATCGATGGCGGGATCGGCGATATATCCAGCCCCCAGCGCGTCTCGTAACGCCGCAATTTGGCCGGTCAGCGTACAAAGATCGCGCTGCACGAACTCCCCCGCGCCGATCGCATTCCTAAGCCGCGCGGCAAGTTCCTCGGATGGTGCAGTCGACGCGAGCTCGCTAATCGCCTCCGCGCGAGCGGCCAGCGCGTGCTTCAGCGTTTCCAGGTCGCCCGACGTCGACGCCGCCAGGGCAGCAGCGCTGGCTTGTTCCAGTGTCATCCGAGTGCGTTCACATTCTTGCCGTACAGGACCAGGCTGAGCCCCTGCAGGGTCCCCGTGAGTTGCGATTGTTGCGATTGCAGATGCGCCTGCAGGGCGTCCGCTTTTTCCAATTGCAACGTCAGATTCGCCTGCATGATCGCGATACGATCGCCCAGAGCCGCGATATGGGATTGAATGCTCCGGTCCGTCCGGTCGATTCCGTTCTGCTCCACTTTGATGAATCCGCTAATTGGATCGCTGAAGGCGCTGAGGTTGGCGGAAAAACCGCCCAGCCCTGTGCTGGCCGACCCAACAAAGGAAAATCCATCCGTCACCTGTGTATCGGTCAGCGAGTTGAACACGCTCTGGTTGAACGAAGCGACGCCCGTGTTGCTGAACTGCACACCCAAGTCCGCCAGACTCTGCACCGATCCTGTGGAACTGCGATACGACGTGACCTGTCGAAGCAGGCTCTGGAGCTGGTTGATCACCGTATCTCCAGCCAGCAACCCCGCAGCTTGACCCACCTGCCCGTTTACTTGCTGCTTGAGCGTATTGTATTTGGTGACGAAATCCTGAAGCGCTGACGAAAGCTGCGTGCGATCGCTGGTGGTAGAAAGGGTCACGGGAGTGGCCGACGCGCCCAGAATCGTGAACGTCACGCCTGAAATCACGCTGTTCACCACATTACCTGCCTGGCTGATATTGATTCCGTTTAACTGGAATACCGCGTTGGTGCCTTGATTGGTGCCGGTCAGAAGATTCGTGCCGGTCGTACCCACTCCATCGAACAGCTTCACAGTAGTCGCGCCAGTGGCATTTGCCGATAGCGATAGGAAGTTTCCATTGGAAGTCGTCAGAATGGAGGCGGTTACCCCCGCCCCCAGCCCATTGATCTGATCGCGAAGCGAGATCAGGCTGTTGCTGGCTAGCTTGAACGTGTGTGACGAGGAGCCGAACTGCAGCGTCAGAGTTCCGGTTGAAACCTGCGTCGTGGCTGGATCGGCGTAAGTCGCGGTGCTTTGCTCGGTGCCGGTTCCCCCGTTCGTCAGGAGGTCCGTTCCGGTCGCGTTCGGTCCATCGAAAAGTTGAATGGATTGCGCGCCGCTGTTGGACGTCACCGAAAGCGCGCTCCCGCTTCCACTGGCCACGATGGATGCGGTCACTCCTGCGCCCAGGGCGTTAATCCGATCGCGAAGATTGTTGAGGTTGTTGCTGCTCAACGCGATCGTTTGTGCTACACCGGCGATCACCAGCGTCAATGTTCCGAAAGAGACCGGTGTCGCTGCCGAATCCGTGTAACCCGTAATGCTCCGCTCTGAGGCTACCGCCGCTGCCGACGTTACTGAGTTGATCGTGTAAGATCCTGCGCTGGTCGCCCCCGTGGCGCTCACGCTTACCACTAACGGAGCAGAACTGGTCGCGGTGAGCGCCTTGTTCGCGCCGACCTCTCCAAGCGACGCTAAACTGCTCGCCAAATCAGCCACTCCGCCATTGAGAGTTGCCAAAAGCGCCTTCCGCTGCAGCAGGTTGGAGTCTTGCGACTGCAACTGCGTCACAGGAATCTGCGCGATTTGGACAGCGCGCGTGAGGATCGACTGGAAATCCGAAGAGAAAGTGCTGACGCCCGTGAAGATCAGCGGCGTGCTCAAAGATGTAGTACTCACAGTCTTCTTATCGGCCGTGGACGCAAACCTTTAGTCTCAGATAAACCTTGAGAATCTATTGTTTGGCCCTACTTGGCAAGCGCAGCGGTGGCTTCGTCGATCAAATCGGCTTCTTTCGTCAGCAGATTCCCGACTCTCTGGATCTGTTCGTCGGCCTCCTGCCAGCGCTTCTGTTCGATCGCTTCCCGCACCCCGGGAATTGTCTTGACGCCATAACCTGTGTAGAATCCGGGGGCGTAGATCATGTGGCGGAACCACGGCCGTCCCGGTAACCCCGCGGCATCCGTCAGTCGGCGCTCGCTCTCCATCAGTTTCGCGTTTACCGCCTTTACATTCGATGGATTCGCGCGCTGGCGGGCCGCATCGTACTTCTGCGCGCTTTGCGCCAGAGCCTGCATCGCATTTTCCAGCGGCGCGAAGTTCAGATGCGGTGGAACCGGATCCTTCGGCGGAGGCACATATTTCTTGCGAGGATCGGCCGCCGCCGTGAACGCGCCCTCGTCGATCTCGCGATTGCGCTCCTCGATTTGCCCGCGTTGATCGGCTTCGAGTTTCTTCAATTCGTCCAGATACGTGCGCACCGTGTCCGAAAAATCACCGAAAGTGAACGGGAGCAGATCCGCGTCGGCCAGCCGCATCACCGCGGTTCCCGCAGTCTGCGCGAGCGCACGTCCATACACGAAATCGGTATCGGAAAAGTGCGTGTACCAGTAGAAATCGTCGTAAATGGAGTGATACACGCCACCTCCACCCCCCTCGCCGCCGAAACCGAGATTCAGGGACGCGACGCCCAGGTGATCGATAAACGCCGTGTAATCCGATCCTGAACCCAGCGCGCCGATACGTAAATCCGGGCGCGTGCGCAGCTCACGCTTCCGGTCCGGCGACGAGCGCGCGATGCCCGCCAGTTGTGTTCGCTTCCACACGCTGAGCTTGGTCTCCGGATCCTGTATGTCCTTCATTACTCCGTTCATAAAATTCTCTAGCGTGTGCGATCCCTGAGGATTGAGAAAGCCGCGGCCGTTGCCATCGGAATTGATATAAGCGACCGCGTGTTGCCGCAATTCGTCGGCATGCGTTTCGGCCCATTCGGTGGACCCCAGCAATCCCGGCTCTTCGCCGTCCCAGAAACAATAGATGATGGTGCGCTTGGGTTTCCAGCCTTGCTTCAGCAGCTCGGCGAACCCGCGCATCTCTTCCATTTCGGCGACCGCGCCGGAAACCGGATCGTCGGCGCCGTTCACCCAAGCGTCGTGATGATTGCCGCGGATCACCCACTCGTCCGGATACTGCGAACCTGGAATTCGCACGATCACGTCGTACAGCCGCTTGATGTCCCAATTGAATTTCGCCTTGAAATGGACCTTTGCCGGTCCCGGACCGACGTGATAAGTAATCGGCAATCCGCCTCGCCAAGTCTCCGGCGCGACCGGTCCTTTCAACGCGGCGAGCAGAGGTTGCGCGTCGGCGTAGGACATCGGAAGCACCGGAATCTTGGTCAGCGTTTTCGCCTCGGAGATGGGCAGACGCTTGGCATCGGGAACCGCGCCGACCCCGGGCGTCAGCGGATCGCCGGGATACAAGGGCATATCCATCACACTGCCGCGCTGCGCGCCGTCGCGCGGACGCTCCGGCCCATCGGGAAAAACGTCATTGACGTAGTAACCGTCGTCCTTGGGATCGGAGTAGACGATACAAGCCAGCGCGCCATGCTCTGCGGCGACCTTCGGCTTGATGCCACGCCACGACGCTCCATAACGCGCAATGACGATCGCACCGCTGACCGAAATGCCCATCCGCGCCAAGTCCTCGTAGTCCGAAGGAATCCCGTAGTTCACATACACCAGCGGAGCGGTCACTTCGCCATCGATCGAATAGGCGTGATAAACGGGAAGCTGCTCGCTCTTCTGATTCGAGGTCGGGTCGGCGGCAACGGCGGGCTCTTCGAGTTTGGCCGTGAACTTCGCCGGCTCGATCATTTCGACCGCGCGCTCTTTTGGCGTCGGGAACAGGACATCGAAATTCTCGATCCGGGCGTCGAGACCCCAGCTTTTCAGTTTTTCAGCGATCCACTCGGCATTATCTTTGTCATAAGGCGAGCCGACGTGATGCGGCCGCGCCGACAAGCGCTGCATGTAATCCCGAAGATTTTGCGGCGCGGGGATGGCGCGAAATTTCTCCTCCCATTGCGAATCGGCAGCGTGGCAAACACAAGCAATGCTAAGGATGACGAGCGGAATGCGCATGTCACAAGTCTATCGGAGGATGGCAATGGTCGCAGTCCACCACCCGAACCTCAGCTCTCATTCTCTGAAATACAATGACAACAGAGGCGGCTCCATTTGACGCGTTCAGCTTGCTGGTGCTTTGCGCCGATCTTGTTCTCGGCATTATCCCTCAGAGGCGCGTCGGCGGTGAGCCTCTGTGATCTTTTTCGCGATCTAAAATCTTACGACGGTCGTTTTGTTCATCTCCGCGCTGAGTTGTTCCTCGATCAGAATCAGAGCGCAGCGGCGGCCAACTGTGACAACTCTTTCACCGAAGAGTCGCTAGTTTGGACCACCGCCGTGCATCTGGATCCGGGCCGTGCGCTAGCCCAGGAGGAGCGCAACCAGATCGAGCGCATAAGAGCAGAGGCCATCGAGTATCGCCGATCGAACAAACACGTGCGGATCACGGCGATGCTGGATGGCACAGTAGAAACAAGGGAGAAGTATTCGTGGTCTAGCAGCGGGGAAGGCGCTGCTGGAAACGCCTACGGCGTACGCGGTTCGTTCCCGGCTCGCATTCTGTTGACCAAAATCTCGGAACTGCAGCTTGAGGTTATGCCGGACGCCAAAGATCTGCCGGTCATCGATGTCTGCGAAGTGCTTTCAGACTTGACGTCTTATAACGGCAAGCGGGTGGCTATCCGCGGGGAGATCATTAGCGGGTATCACGGAGCGGCGATGTATGGCACAAGATGCAAGAAAACATTCGAAACGGACGGATACCAGTGGCCACCGGCCCTGTATTTCAGCGTTCCATTTAACGACAGCCACTTCGTTCAACCGCTTCAGACTGACACGCAGCAACGCGCCCAAACGGATGCCAAAGCCGCGGAGTTGATTCGAGGCCGGCGAAATATTCGCGCGATATACACTGTCATCGGCATCCTTCACACGCGTGAAGAATACCACGTGACCTGCGCCGAAGATGGAAGATCCTTTGGCCGTGGATTTGGAGAAATGGGATTCGCACCAGCAGAATTCTTCGCGGAAACCAGTCTTGATCCAGTCGTCGAGCCGCGCGCAGCTTCCGAGGACGCCGCAACCAAAGCACGGTCTTGCCCTAGGCGCCTTCAGAGCGCAGAGTGTCTTCATTTGGACATCGTTGCCGCCTCGTCGAACGGTTGCTTGGACCGCGTGCGCGACCTCGCTGTGACCCGACCCCTAGAGCACGGGAGTGAGGCACTGGTCCATGCATCGGCAAGCGGTTTCGAAGATGTCGTTCGAGTACTACTGAATTCCGGTGTTCCCGCGGACACTCTCCATGACGAAGAGACAGCTTTGTGTAAGGCAATCAATAGCGGGCGGACTAACGTCGTCGAAGTTTTGCTCGCAAATGGCGCGAAGCCGGACAACAATCCGGAGTCCCGCTGCAGCCTTTTGAGCGCTGCGACCAATGGCGATCCAAAGATGATCGACCTTTTGGCCCGTCGTGGCGCCAGTTTGGAGATGCGCGACTACTTTGGCCACACGCCGCTGATGCTCGCGGCACAATCGGGACCTCCAGCAAATGTTTATGCTCTGTTAAGGGCAGGCGCGGCAGTGAATGCGAAAGACAGGGATGGTGCGACCGCCATAACGCACAGTACGATAAATCGTCTTGAAGTCGTCTCCGCGCTCCTGGAAGCAGGTGCCAGAGTGGACGCGAGAGGAACTGACGGCGTCACTGCCTTGATGTGGGCAGCCTGGGAATCAAGGGATGACGTCGTACGCCGCCTCTTAGAAGCGGCCGCTTCCGTCAACCTCCAGGACAGCCAAGGCGATACCGCTCTTCATAAAGCCATGAGGAGCGGCCACACCGATGCGATTTCGTTGCTCCTGCAGGCGGGAGCAGACAAGGAACTTCGTAATGAGGACGGAAAGCGTCCAGCGGATCTTGCTCACGGCTACCAGTTGGAAATGTTGCGGCTAAATCCGTAAAAGGATGGCATTCCAAAGACGGCTAAGTCAAAGTTAGCCCGGCAGCATCTTGGAAATGTCGTTGTAGATCACAAACACCACCACGACCATCAGGAACACGAACCCGACCTTCACGATCGCTTCCTTTACCTTCAGGTCGACATCGCGGCGCAGCAGCATTTCGATCAGCAACATCAGGATCACGCCGCCGTCCAGAATCGGGATCGGCAACAGATTGAAGATCGCCAGGTTCAGGCTCACCGCGGCCATCAGGCCGATGAACGTGGCCGCCCCTTCGCGAGCCGCTTCGCCCGACATCTGGGCGATTCCTACCGGTCCCACAATCGATTTTGGCGACATGCGCCGCTCGACCATGTTTTCCAGGAACTGGAAGATCAATTTCGCGCTGCGAAGGTTTTCGCGGACCGCTTCCGTAAAGGCTTGGCCGAAAGGGAGCTTGACGATCTCGACGCGTGACTGGACCGTCAGGCCGATCACCCAGCGTTCCTGACCGGTGTGGTCCGGGTCGCCCTTAACGGGTGTAACGGTCACACGGCGCTCCACACCATTGCGGGAATAGACCAGATCGAGCGGACGTCCGTCGGTTTCCTTTTCGATTTCGTGCAGCTTGGAAATCGACCGCAATGGCAAGCCGTTGGCGCTGACCAAAATGTCGCCGCGCTGCAACCCCGCCTGCTGTGCAGCCATGCCCGGGGAAATACTCCCGATCTCTACTTCGCTCTCCTGTGTCCAGCCCAGACGGCCGATGCCGTCCTTTTCGTCCAGGGTAGGCGTCACGGACAGGTGCACTCTTTCCCCATTACGGATCACCCAGACGTCTAGCGCCCGGCGCGCGTTGGAGATCTCTTTAATGGCGATGTCTTCCCACGTCGGATCCACCACATCGTCGATCTGCACCACCCGGTCGCCCGAATGTATCCCTGCCTTCGCCGCCCCGCCGTCCGGAAGCAGATAGCCGACCAGCGGATCGTGCGGCGTCGGAATCTTCGGATAATGCTCCATGAACAGCCCGGTCATTAGCACCACCGCCAGGATCACGTTGATCGCGGGGCCGGCAAAGGTGATGATCAGACGTTGCCAGCGCGGCTTCGCCATCAGGCTTCTCGGATCCTGGTTGGCCTCTTCGCCGGGCTGATCGCCGGCCATCTTCACGTACCCGCCCAGAATCGGCAACAGCGAAAAACGAAAATCGGTGTCCCCATGGCGGAAGCCAAACAACCTCGGCCCGAAACCGAAGCTGAACGTCTCCACTTTGACGTCAAACATCCGCGCTGCGACAAAGTGGCCCAGTTCGTGGAGCAGAATCATCACTCCGATCAAAACCAGGTACCACCAGATATTCTGGAGAAAAACCATATACTTATCTTCTACGCACGTACCGCCGCTTCGGTTGCCCCGCGCGTCTCAATTACCTTTCGTGCCGCCTCCCGCGACTGGCGATCAATGTCAAGCACTTCATGCACCGAACGCGGTTCCCGGCTTGGAAAGCGTTGCAGTGTCTCCTCGATTGTCTCAGCGATGGCTGGAAAAGGGATCCGCCCGGCCAAGAACGCTTCCACCGCGATCTCATCGGCGGCATTGAGCGTCACGGTGGCCGATCCGCCGGCTTCCTGCGCAGCGTAGGCCAGCTTCAACAACGGAAATTTCTTGTAATCGGGAGGATCGAAGGTCCATCGCGCCGCTTGCGACCAGTCCAAGCGCGGCACCGGAGCCGACGCCCGCTCCGGATAGGTCAGAGCGTACTGGATGGGCATCCGCATGTCTGTGGCTGACACTTGCGCGACCACGCTGCCATCAGTGTACTCCACCATGGCATGCACTTTGGATTGCGGATGAACCACCACTTCAATGTCATTCGGCGGAAGATCGAACAACCAACATGCCTCGATCACTTCGAAGCCTTTGTTCATGAGCGTCGCCGAATCGATCGTGATGCGCTGCCCCATCTGCCAGGTTGGATGATTCAGGGCCTGTTTGGGCGTCACGCGTTCCAGCTCGGATGCCGGTGTTTCGCGAAACGGCCCGCCCGAAGCCGTCAGGATCAGCTTGGCGACTTCGTCACGCCGTCCAGCCCGCATGCATTGGTGAGCGCCGTTGTGCTCGCTGTCCACGGGGATCAGTTCTGCGCCTGATGCTCGCATCGCCTCGATCACCAGACGTCCGCTCGCAACGAGGACTTCCTTGTTAGCCAGGCCGACGCGCTTGGCAAGCCGAACCGCCTCATACGTCGCTTCCAGGCCCTCTACTCCGACGATCGCCGACATGACGAACCCGGCTTCAGGGGCTGTTGCAGCCGCGACGCGCCCGGCGGGTCCAGCACTCAGCTCAGGAGCTTTGATCCCACGTGTTTTCAGCAGGGTACGCAGTTCGTTCAAGGCAAGATCGTCGGCCACAACGGCGACTTTTGGATGGAATTCGGCGATCTGATCCGCCAGCAGCGCTACATTTCGACCGGCGACCAGTGCGTAGATCGCAAACCGGTCAGGCCAACGACGAACCACGTCAAGTGTGCTGGTACCGATGGATCCAGTGGAGCCAAGTAACGTGAGAAGGGTCACTCGCTCTCGATCATAACATTGCAAGGGTTCTAACTTCACCGCCTGAATCCTCTAAAACTGGCCCCAAGAAAGGGGCGCCGGGGAGGTTTGCTTCAGGGGTCTTTAATGAGGTTAGTCTCGCTTTGGTGGGAGTTGCCTCCCCGGCTTGATTCCAATATTAGTATACTGTCGGGCGGATTGCAACAGTTTTTTGTAGATGAATCTTAAAATTCTTTTACCACATGAGGCCCATCCATCGTAGTGGATTTCTTTCAATCAGATAACAGCAATGCCTCACTTCAAGGTGGTGCTTTCCCATTCGACCTGCAGGCCGCGGGGTGATAAGAAAATCCCTAAGACCGCTACTTTTTGACCACGACTCCAGCCCATTCTTCCAAAACCCGGATTGTGGAACAGAAGTCGTCCTCCCCGAATCCGCGAGCAATCGCGGCCCGCAGCATCTGTTCGGTAAGCGCCGTCGCCGGGAGCGGCACGTCCATAGCTTTAGCGGATTCGAGCGCCAGCCCGATATCCTTTGCCATCCACTTCGTAGCGAAGTTCGTGCGGAAATCGCGCGCCAGAATGTACGGCGCTTTGAATGAGATCAGACCGCTCTTGGCAGCGCTGTTGTTGAGAATATCGAGCATCAACTCCGGCGCGATGCCGCCCTTGGTCGCCAGAACCATGCCCTCTGCGAACGCTTGCATGATGTTCGCCAGGATCAGGTTCTGCGTCAGCTTCGCTTGCAATCCCTGACCCGCGGCGCCGCAGTAGTAGAAAACTTTGCCCATGATGTCGAAGTAAGGCTTGGCTTTCTCGTAAGCGCTTTGATCGCCGCCGATCATGAAGGTGAGCGTCGCGCCTTCGGCTCCGGGTCTCGACCCGGTGCAAGGTGCGTCCAGGAAATGCGCACCCTTGGATGAAAATGCCGCACCGATCTCTTTACTGGCCGATGGAGCGATCGTGCTGCAATCCGCGATTACGGCATTGCGGCGCACGCCCTCGATCAGCCCCGATGGACCGGTAGTGATTGCGCGAGCCATCTCGCTGTCGCCAACGCAATAAAAAATGAAATCCGCTCGCGAAGCGACTTCCTTAGGCGTGGCGCACGCCGTCGCCTTGCCCTCTTTGATCAGTTCCTTCGCTTTTTCCGCCGTATTCGACCACAGCGCGACTTCATGGCCGCTCTTCACCAGGTGCCGAGCCATGCTGTAGCCCATGATTCCCAATCCCAGAAATCCAAGTTGTGCCAATTGAGTTCTCCTTTGCTGGTCTCCGCAGGAAGTATGATTCTAACAATGCAGCCATCCGTTCTGGTTACCCGCCGAATTTACCCCGAAGCGATCGAATTCCTGAAGCAGCACGCGGAAGTCGATTACAACGCGACCGACGACATTCTCTCGCCCGCCGACCTGCTGGCGCGGGCGAAGGGAAAACAGGCCATCGTCAGCCAGTTGGTCGACAAGTTCACGCGCGATGTGCTCGTGCAAGTGGACGTGCAGATCATTGCGAACGTCGCCGTCGGATTCGACAACATCGATGTCCCCGCCGCGACGGAGCGAGGCATCCTGGTCACGAACACTCCCGACGTGTTAACCGATACCACCGCGGACTTCGCGTTCGCATTGCTGATGGCCGCCGCGCGCCGCGTGGTGGAGGCGCACCAATTCCTTCACTCCGGAAAGTGGAATCGCTGGACCATCGATATGCTGGTTGGACAAGACGTGCATCATCGCACGCTCGGGATTCTGGGCATGGGCCGGATCGGACAGGCGATGGCTCGCCGCGGTTCGGGATTCTCGATGCGCATCTTGTATCACGACGCCGCCCCGGTTCCCGTCGACGCCGAGTTCGTATCGAAAGAGCAGCTACTACGCGAGTCCGATTTCATCAGCTTACACGTGCCGCTGACGGACGCGACGCGACATTACATCGGCGAAGCTGATCTGCGCATGATGAAGCCCACCGCAATCCTGGTGAATACATCCAGAGGACCGGTGGTAGACGAAGCCGCACTTGCGCGCGCTCTCCGTGAAAAGTGGATCGGCGGCGCGGGGATCGACGTCTTCGAGCGCGAGCCCCAGGTTCACCCCGAACTCTTGCAGTGCGAAAACGCCGTGCTGGCGCCGCACATCGCGTCGGCATCGGTGGACACGCGGCGCGGCATGTCGATGATTGCGGTGGAAAATGTAGTGGATGCGCTGGAAGGCCGGCGGCCGAAAACTCTGCTCAATCCTCTTGCGTGGGATTCGAGCGCATCCCGGAGAGGAGCCTGAGCACCAGCAGATCCGAAGGCTGGAACGTCGTGACAGGGACGTTGGTCAGATCCTCGTCGCGCTCCACCACATGGCTGCGGATCATGGAGCGAAGCTGGTCCACGGAAACACCAAGCTCCTCAGCCGCTTCGGTTTCCGAGTACTGCGACTTCCCCGTTCTGGATAATTGCATGGACAGCACAATCCCTCGTCTGATGTTTTCATTTTAGAGCGGGCAAGGATCAATCCCAATTGGTAAGAGCGCTTATTTGGGCTGCCGTATCGCCTGACGTACTTACGTACTACGGATTCGGCCGCCGCGCGGCGATTTCAGCGAGGGGCCCGTGTTCGGACGCTGTGGCTTCATTGAATTGAAGAATCTCCCAGCCTTCAAAATAGTGGAGTAGCTCTCCTGGGTTCAGGCGGTACTTGGTGCGTTCCCGGTCTACCACCAGCACGATTGCGATGACTAGCCCGCCTGGCACGACTCCGGACTTGGCGGTCTCGAGCAGATCGCGCTGGAGGTAGCGGCACATGGCGATGAGATCCCAGGATCGCGGCTCGATGGTGTACTCGCCGCGTTCGAGATCGGCAATGCGCGAATCAACAGTGAGGTTGCGTTGCGCAGCTTCGCTCCGAAGAAGATCGATCGCGACCGGAGATCCGTCGACAGCGGTTACGCTCCATCCGCATTCGGCGAGCCACAGTGCGTTCCGGCCCGCGCCGCAAGCGAGATCCAGCGCTCGGCCGGGCGGCAGGTTCTGAGCTGCGCTCACCAGGAGCGAGTCGGGTGTGAAGTTAGGGGCGGATGAGCGGTGACGATCGTTCCATCCGGCGAGGTCCATATTTAATTGTGGAGCAGGCTTGCAGCCTGCGGCGGACTTAAAGCCCGCCCTCACTTGCGCCGGCTATAAACCCGCCCCATTTGAAATCGCTCCATGCGCGAGCGCCCAAGCCATAAAGCCTCCAGGAGCATTGCGAACGCCGTAGATGTTCGCTCCTCTTATTGCAGCGGCTTTGGCGAAACGAACCCGGCTGAGATCCGTGTTTCGCAAGTCGACGCGTTCGAGATTCGCTCCACTAAAATCCGCTTCACTGAGATCGGCCCCCACTAGGTCGGCGTCGTGCAGATCGGCGTCTTTGAAGATCGCCTTCCGTAGATTGGCGCCGCGGAAATTGGCGGAGACCAGTTCCGCATATTCCAGATTCGCCCCAGAAAGATCGCTCATGCGCAGATCCGACGACGACAGATCGCAGCGTAGCAGGTTGGCTCCGTGCAAACGGACGCCTTGCAGGAATGCGCCGGAGGCGTCGACACCGACCAGCGGCTCGTGATCGACGTTCAGTTCCTGCAACGCTTCAATGCGGCCGCCGCTGCCGCCCTTGCCTTGCGCTGTGTTGATCACCTGCCATGCCTGGTAGTGTTTCTGCTTTTTCCGGTCGCCGGATTCAGCGTAGTAAAACACCACGGCCACCAGCACCGAAAGACTGCTGGCGTATTCGAGCACTTCGAGAAACGCCCACCGGCTCAGACCGTAGGCGACCCATTGCAACACCCATTCAAGCGCATAAAACGGTAGCGTCCAGCGGCGGATTTGGTGGGTGAGCTCAGACCAGTTTTTCGGGCGCGACTTCAGTTCACGAACCAGCATCAGCTCTTTTTCATCCGGCGCGAAAGCAGCGCGTCGATCGAAAATAAACCCGGCCCGAAGATCAGAATCATCAGCGAAGCGAACAGATGCGTGTAAGGCGTGGCGGCGGTGAACTTATCCGGATCGGAGAAGATCGAAACGAGCGCCTCGCGATCCGCGGTGATATACGCGACGATCATGTCCACCGCGAGCATCAGAGCAATTGGCCGTGACGCGAGGCCGATCAGCAACAGGAACCCACCCGCGAATTCCAGCCCCGAGACAAAATACGCGTTGAGCGCAGGCGCGGGAATTCCCAGTTCTGTGAAGTAGCTGGTCACCCTTCCGATATCGTGGAGTTTGCCAGCGCCGTTGTGGTGGAATTGCCATCCCCAATACACGCGCACGAACAGAAGAAACGGCGACTGAAGGCTGGACGCCGCGCGAATCAACAGACCGTACAATCTTTCGATCAGCGCTTTCATACGCGGCAGAGCCATCCCAACTCTGCCCAGGCGGCGAACCACTTTTCGAGATTCTTGCTCAGCTCGGCCGGCGAAAGCGAGCTGTCCTTGACGCACTTCGCTAAAGCTCTGCCGATCGTCTTGCCCTCGCGCAGGGCTTGGAGGATGCGAAACTCATCGCGCGCCAGGCGCCGGTAGTAAATCGAATGGTCCATCCGATGGACTGCCAGAAAAATCTGTTGCGGCTTCAAGCGGCCGGCGGCGAGCGTCCGGCGCGCCTTGGGCTTGGTCACGGCGTTGCTGGCCACTTCGTGCTGTTCCTGGTTCGCGCTGGCGCGGATTCTCAAGTCGTCCACGGGATACTTTAAGTCCAGCAATCCGACATAAGGCTGCAGGCCGATGCGCAGGTTCGGGCCTAGCTCCAGCAAATCCTCGGGCCCGAGAATTTTCTCTTCCTTGCCGTCCCATGCTTCGATATGCGCCCATTCCAAAGCGACCATATCCAGCGCCACGGCGGCTTTATTCCCAGGCAGCGATTTATGTTTGCCCAACCACGATTCCAGTTGCGATCCCAGGTCGCGCAGCGTGAACGATCGCGAGGGACAATCGGCGAGATAAGCGCGCACGAGCTTATCGAACGCGCGCGGGCCGACAATAGCCCGCAGCCCGGGAAAATCCTCGTACATCGAATCGATCAGCCGGTACCAGTAGCTGCGGCTGTAGATCTCCAGACGCTCGGCCGAGGTGAGCCGCGTGTTCGGTTTGATGTATCTGGCTTTGGTTTTGGGGGAGATCGCATCGCCGCGGCCCAGCGGACGCATCAAGTCCGCTGCGAATTTCCGCTGGAGCTCAACCAACTTCATACGGCGAGCCGCTTCATACAGCCACTGTAAGATATTTCTCGGCCTTCAGCGCTTCCCGGTGAACTTCATCGAATGAGGGAATGTGGTCGTCCCACTCCAGCAGCGTCGCCGTCACGCCGACGCGCTGGATTGCGTGGTCGTAGAGTTTCCACACCGGATCGATCACCGGATGATCGTGCGTGTCCAGAATGTATTTCTGAAATTTCGAATGACCGGCAATGTGGATCTGGGCAACGCGCTCCACGGGTACGCTGTTCAGGTAATCGTAGGGATTGAAGCTGTGGTTGCGCGACGAGACGTAGATATTGTTGACATCCAGCAGAATGCCGCAATCGGCGCGCTCCACCACTTCGTTGAGAAATTCCCATTCGGTCATCTCGGAGACGTGGAATTCCGCATAGCTCGAGACATTCTCGACGGCGATGGGCACTTCCAGAAAATCGCGAGCTTCACGCACTTTGCGCGCGGTGATCTTCGCGGCTTCGAACGTATAAGGCATCGGAAGCAGATCGTGACTATAGGTTCCGTCGACGCTGCCCCAGCACAAATGATCGGAAAGCCACGGAGTCTTGGTTCGCTTCACTACTTGCTTCAGACGCCGGAGATGATTGCGATTGAGTTTTTCGGCGGACCCGAAGTACATCGAAACGCCATGCTGGACGACGCGATACTGCTCCAGGATCTGATCCAGGATCATCAACGGACGGCCGCCGTCGACCATGTAATTCTCGGAGATGATCTCGAACCAGTCGACTACGGGTTTACGTTCCAAAATACGATCGTAGTGCGGAATGCGCAGACCGATGCCGATCCCATAGTCCGTGAATCCATTGAATCGATTTGCGGGCATAAAAAGAACAGGGGCCAGGACCTCATCCTGACCCCTGATATATCCTTAAAAACTACTTCTTGGAACCGTCGGTAGCGCAGCCGCCCTTGCCTTTGCAGGAATTCTTGGCTTTGCAACCGTTGTCGCTGGTCTTGCAACCGCCCTTGCCCTTGCAAGAATTCTTGCCGGCGCAAGCGTGCTTTTCAACGGCCTTCTCTGTGGACTTCTTGCTTTCCTTCTTTGCCGGCGCGTCATCCGCCATTAGCCGGGTGGTGGTGCCGGTAAGCAAACCGGTGAATGCCGCTGCGAGAACCAGTGAGTTCTTGGAAACTTTCATGTGTGATTTCTCCTTGTGTCGGGATTTCAGACTGCTCGAACGTGATCGCACCCGGCAACACGATTTATTCCAAAACCGGCGCCGATTCGATGCTTCGCCATCATACACGATTTCGTTCGACCTTCGATAGATGTTACGTACACCAGATCGTTTCGGATCGAAGACGCAGCTTAAAGATTTTTAACGATTTGGGACCCTCGCGTGCTAGCATGAGGTCGCGTGAACCGCCGGTCTTTCTCTAAATTACTGCTGGGCGCCCCGTTACTCCGCGGGCAGGATCCCGTTGCGCTTAAAGTGGGCGGGGCGGAGATCGACGTTACCATCAGTGGCGAGTTCGACATTTCCCGGGACGGTCTAATGGATTGGGTTAATATGGCTGCGCGTTCCGTGTCAGCATATTATGGGAAATTCCCAGTCGCTCACGCAGCCATCCACATCGCACAGGGACGGCGCGGCCGCGGAGTGACGAGTGGGCGAACTTTCGGCGAAAATGGCGCACATACCCGCATTTCCGTAGGTCAGCATGCCACCCCCGCGGATCTCAAGGAAGATTGGATGCTCACCCACGAGATGGTGCACTTCGGTTTTCCAAACGTTCCCGAAGAGCATCATTGGATTGAGGAAGGCAGCGCCACTTACATTGAGCCAATTGCGCGCGCCAAGATCGGCTGGCTCCATCCTGAGCAGGTTTGGGGTGACCTGGTTCGCGACATGTGGCAGGGACTGCCGGAGTCCGCAGATCAGGGTCTCGACCGGACGCATACCTGGGGGCGTACATATTGGGGTGGCGCACTTTTCTGTCTGATGGCGGACATCGAAATCCGAAAACGAACACATAACGCCAAGGGACTGGAGCACGCGATACGCGGAATCAATCGCGCCGGGGGGACCATCGATCAAGACTGGCCAGTGCAGCGCGCTTTCGAAATCGGCGATAAGGCGACGGGCACCAAATCCCTGATGGACGTCTACGCGCAGATGGGTGAGAAGCCGATGGCGGTGAATCTGGCGGATCTGTGGAATCAGCTCGGCGTGCGGCGGGACGCGAACGGCGTGACGTTCGATAAAAACGCTCCGCTAGCTGCAGTTCGCGCGGCCATCTGTTAACTTGCTGGCTGCTGATATCCTGAAGGTTTAATGCTTCGAGTCCGATTCGCCCCCTCGCCCACGGGGTACCTCCACATAGGCAGCGCCAGGACGTTTATTTTCAACTGGCTGTACGCACGCCACAACCACGGCACCATGATCCTGCGGATCGACGATACCGATGTCGAACGCAACACGCAAACTTCCCTTGATTCGATTTTCGACGGGTTGAAATGGCTGGACTTGAACTGGGACGAGTTTTACCGGCAATCCGACCGCGGCGACCTGCATCGCCGGATGGCGAACGAACTTCTCGCGAAGGATTTGGCGTATCGCGACTTTACGCCCGCGACGACTGAAGACACGGAGGAGAAAGCGCACAGCGGAGGACCGTGGCTGTTCAACCCTGGGATGCGCGATATTTCAAAGGCCCAGAGCGATCGCCGAGCAGCCGCAGGCGAGACGTTCGTAGTGCGGTTCCGCGTCCCACGCGAGACGCGCACGTCGGTTGAATTTGACGATCTGGTGTACGGTTCACAATCCAAGGCGACGGCCGACATCGAGGATTTCGCACTGTTACGCTCGTCGGGCGTGCCGACGTATCATATGGCGTCGTGCGCCGATGATGCGGATCTGTGTATCAGTCACATCGTCCGCGGCCAGGATCACCTTACCAACACGTTCAAGCACGTGCTGATTTTCGAGGCGCTGAGCGTTCCGCCACCGAAATTCGCGCATCTGCCGCTGCTGATCGCTCCGGATGGATCGAAGCTCTCGAAACGTAAGCACGGGCCGGTGGTGAGCGTGACCACGTATCGCGACGCCGGATTTTTGCCGCATGCGTTCGTGAATTTCGTGGTGCTGCTGGGATGGTCGCCCAAGAACGACCGGGAAGTGATGTCGCGCGCGGAACTGACAGACGCGTTTACGCTCGAAGGCGTGAATCGCTCCAATGCCACCATCAATTTCAGCGACGACGATCCGTTCGACCCGAAAGCCGTGTGGCTGAATGCGGAACATATCCGAACCATGCCGGTGGAGGAACTCGCCAAACAACTGGCGCCGTTCGCGCCGAAACAGGACAAGCTGCTCCAGATCACGCCGCTGATTCAGGAGCGGATTAAGTTGTTGCGCGACGTTGCTAGCGTCGCCGATTTTTTCTTTGTTGACGAGCTTGCTCCCTACGATCCAGCCGAGCTGATTCCGCAGAAAGGCGACCTCGCGCTCGCAAAAAAAGTCCTGGAAGAGGCGCGTGAGATTTTAGTCCACGCCGAATGGAACCACGACGGGTTGGACGCAGCTCTTCGGGCCGGCGCCGAAAAACTGAAAATCAAGACCGGCCAGATGTTCCAACCGATTCGCGTCGCGGTGTGCGGACGCAAAGTGGCGCCGCCGTTGTTTGAAACGTTGGTGGTGCTGGGGCGCGAAACGTCGCTCCACAGAATCGGCAAGGCAATTGAGCTCATATGAATCCTGCTAAGCCTGAGACGGACGCCGCTCCATCCAATTTCATCCGCGACCGGATCGTCGAAGATCTGAAGACCAACAAGTACGGCGGGCGCGTGCATACGCGGTTTCCACCGGAGCCGAACGGATATCTACACGTCGGCCACGCCAAGTCGATCAGTTTGAATTTTGGGCTCGCTCAGGAGTTCGGCGGCCAATGCAATCTGCGCTTCGATGACACCAATCCATCGAAGGAAGAAGTGGAGTACGTCGATTCGATCATCGAAGACGTGAAGTGGCTGGGAGGCGACTGGGCCGGGATCTATTACGCCTCCGATTATTTCGGTCAGCTCTACGAATGGGCGGTTCGGTTAATCAAGTCGGGCCAGGCCTACGTCTGCGATTTGTCAGCGGACGAGATTCGCAAAACGCGCGGAACCCTGACTGAGCCGGGCCAGGATAGCCCCTACCGGAACCGATCGGTCGAAGAAAATCTGGATTTGTTCGGACGCATGAAAGCCGGCGAATTTCCCGACGGGTCGCGGACGCTGCGCGCGAAAATCGACATGGCGTCACCGAATCTCAATTTGCGCGATCCGGTGATGTACCGCATCCTCCATGCAGCGCATCATCGCACTGGAGATGCCTGGTGCATTTATCCGATGTACGACTTCGCGCACGGGCAATCCGATTCCATCGAGCAGATCACGCACTCCATTTGCACCCTGGAATTCGAGGATCATCGTCCACTGTACGACTGGTATGTCGAACATCTCGGCATTTATCATCCGCAGCAAATTGAGTTCGACCGGCTGAATCTCACTTATACGTTGCTGAGCAAGCGAAAACTGCTCCTACTGGTGCAAAAGGGATTCGTGAGCGGCTGGGACGATCCGCGGATGCCGACCATATCGGGAATGCGGCGGCGCGGCTATACGCCCGAAGCCCTCCGCAATTTCTGCGGGCGTATCGGCGTTTCCAAGACCAACGGCAGTACCGAGCTTTCGCTGCTGGAGTATTTCGTGCGCGACGATCTGAACCGGACATCGCGGCGCGTCAGCGCTGTTTTGCGCCCGCTCAAAGTGATCATCGACAACTATCCCGAAGGTCAAGTCGAGCACATGGAGGCGGTGAACAATCCCGAAGATCCGTCAGCGGGGACGCGTCAGGTTCCGTTTTCGCGCGAGCTGTATATCGAACACGACGATTTTCGCGAAGATCCGCCGAAGCAGTTTTTCCGGCTCTCGCCGGGCCGCGAAGTGCGCTTACGATATGCATATTTCATCACGTGCACGGGCGTGGTGAAGAACGACAAAGGCGAAGTCATCGAGCTTCACTGCGCCTATGATCCGGCGACCCGCGGCGGGAACGCTCCTGATGGCCGCAAAGTAAAATCTACAATTCACTGGGTGTCCGCGGCGCATGCGATCGACGCGGAGGTCCGGTTGTACGAAACGCTATTTACCAAAGAAGATCCGAACGACGTTCCCGAGGGCGGCGATTTCACCGACAATCTGAATCCGAACTCGCTCGAGGTGGTGCGCAACGCGAAGGTCGAGCCCAGCCTGGCGGGTGCGACGGCTGGATCGCGATACCAGTTCGAGCGTCTGGGATATTTTTGTGTCGATCCGGATCCGGGGCTGGTTTTCAACAGAACGGTTGGACTGAAAGATACGTGGGCGAAGATCGAAGCAAAGGGCCGTTAATGAACGTGGATGAACGTGAATGGTGATTCTCGGACTAGGCGGCCTTCTTGGCGACGCGGCCTGCGCTGTTCTCAAGAACGGCGAATTACGCGCAGCCATTGAAGAGGCCAAGCTCACGCGCGGATTTACTCCTGGCGCGATCCCGCAGGCGTCGATCGCGGAGTGTCTGCGGCTGGCGGGTGCGACTCGCGATGAGGTAGACTGCGTCGCCATAGCGCGGCCGTTCGCGCGCGGTCCGGAAGCCGTATTTCACGTGGCGCTGCGCGATCAGTTTCCGAAGAGTGAAATTATCGTCGTCGAACATCACCAGGCTCATGCTGCTTCCGCGTTTTTCGCGTCGCCGTTTGAAGAAGCCACGGTGTTGACGCTCGATCACGCGGGCGATTTCCGCTGCGGAGCACGCTGGCATGCCAGCGGGACGCAAATCCAGCTCGATCGCGAATGGTATTATCCCGATTCGCTCGGCCGGCTGTATCGCGCGGTGACGCAATTACTGGGCTACCGCCCGGGAGTAGACGAGCACAAGGTACAGTGGCTTTCAACCTCCGGCGACGAAAGCGCCTCTCCGCTGTTTCGCGAGATTCTGTCGGATGCCGCGCGGCTCGATCCATCTTTCTTCGACGCGAGCGGATCGTTTGGAGTGAAATTTCCACACGGCCGCCACTCGCAGGCGGCGCTCGCCCGAGGATTGCAGAAGACCATCGAAGAAACCGTTCTGAAACTGGCGGGCGAGGGCGAGAATCTGTGCGTCGCCGGCGGATTGTTTTACAACGCTCTGCTGGTCGCGTACCTGGAGCGGTCCAGCCGCTGGAAAAACGTATTCGCGCAAGCCGCCGCCGGCAACGCGGGAACCGCGCTGGGCGCGGTCTATCATGTGTGGCATCAGGTGCGGCGGCATACCCGTCGAACCGACGCCGGATCGCTGCTGCTGGGGCCGAGCTACGGCGCCGAAGAGATTAAAAAGGTCCTGGAGAATTGCAAACTGCGCTTTAAGTATTTGCGATCCACCGACGATTTGCTCGCGACCGCTGTGCGCATGCTCGGCGACCACAAGATTGTGGCGTGGATGCATGGCCGGATGGAGTTCGGACCGCGCGCGTTGGGCAACCGGAGCATTCTCGCTTCTCCGCTCGATCCCTATTCCACGGAGAATCTGAACGTCTTCATCAAGCATCGCGAGCCGTTCCGAAAATTCGCAGCGTCGGTGCCGGTCGAGGTTGCATCCGAGTATTTCGAAACCGGCCCGAATGCACGCCACCTGGCGACGGTGGGCCGTGTGCGTCCCGCGCATCGCAAGACGTTCGAATCCGCGATTCTCGGCGAAGACCTGGTGCGCGTTCACACTGTTTCCGAAGCGGACAACCCGCTTTATCACCAGCTGTTGCACGAAGCGGGCAAGGCGACTGGGCTGCCAGTGTTGTATAACACCAGCTTCAATCTGTTCGGCGATCCGCTGGTCTCGACGCCGCGCGATGCCGTGCGAAGTTTCTATTCCTCGGGAATCGACGCGTTGTTCGTCGGGAATTTTCTGCTAGAGAAATAGTATTTGTCACCGGAGTTTCCATTGGCCCCCGAAGATTCTCAGCATCCAATTCTCGAAAAGCGCCGCAGTGAGGATTTCAGCGAAGAGTTGCGCGCTACGGGCTGGTATCTCAGCATCGACTTGCCCGATGGGCGCGTCATCAATGGCTTTATCGGGATAGAGGAGCTGCGGGAACGCTTCGCAGAATTCCCTTTGCCGCGGGACCTGAACGGGAAACGCGTGCTGGACATCGGCACGTGGGACGGATGGTTCGCCTTCGAAGCCGAGCGGCGCGGCGCGGAAGTCGTCGCGGTCGATAACGTCGAGCAGGAAAATTTCCGTTACGCCCGCCGCGAGCTCGGATCCAAGGTGAAGTACGGAGTCGCCGAGGTCTACGAGCTTCGCGGCAAGGGCTTCGAACCGTTCGACTATGTCTTCTTCCTCGGCGTTTTGTATCACCTAAGACATCCGCTGCTGGCGCTCGAATCGGTCTGCGCGCTGACCAAGGATGTGGCGATCGTCGACTCTTTTATTGTCGATGACGATTATCGAGGCGAAGGCGGATCGCCGATCCCATGGATGGAGTTCTACGAGACCACGGAGCTTTCCAATCAGGTCGACAATTGGGTGGGTCCGACGCTGGAATGCCTCATGGCGCTGTGCCGCTCGGCTGGATTCGCGCGAGTGGAGTTGCTGAACGTGAAGCATCGGCACGCGCGTGTGGCGTGCTACCGCCATTGGGAGCCGAGACAAATCGCATCCACTACCCCCCCGGTGCTGGGCGCGGCATTTAGCGGAAGATGGGGCGACAACGGGATCAACTTCAGTTCCAAAAAAGAAGAGTTCGTCACGCTGTGGTTCACCAGTGACGAGAAGGATCTGCGCCGGGAGGACTTGCGCCCCGAAATCGGCGGTTTTGGAACGCGGGCTCTTACGCTGGAGACGCATGGGGAGAAGGAATGGCATGCCAACGTCTTTCTTCCTCCCGGGCTTCAGCCTGGTTGGCACAACGTTCAGTTGCGCACGGTTCGTTCCGATTTCAGCAATCCGTGCCGCATCGCTGTGGACGTAGAGTTCAAAACCGAGCGAATCGAAATCGTGGCCGCGTGCGACGCAAAGTCCGGGGTGCGGGGGGAAGCCATCCTCCGCGCCGATGACCCGTGGGTCTACGTGACGCTGTGGGTTCTTGGCCTTACCCCGAACTGCGACCGGAATAACGTGCGTGTCTATTGCGGATCATCACGGCTCCCGGTCGATTTTGTGTCGCTGACGGACGCCGCGGGAGCCGGGCAGATCAACACTCGCTTTCGAGCGGCGAACTGCCCCGCGCAAATTGACATCGTGATCGAGCATGCCGGCGCTCGATCGAATCTGTCGCCAATCCTGATTCGCAGGGTTTCTGAAGAGGAACGCCGACGGTAGGACTCGGGGCGAAGACGTGGTGTTCGCACTGTCTCCAAGCGGGCAACCCGCTGTATCATCGGATTTGCACGCAGCGCTCAAGTCGACTAGGCTACCGCTGTTGTACAACACCAGCTTCAATCTGTTCGGGGATCCGTTGGTCTCGACACCGCGCGATGCCGTGCTGGAGTTTTTATTCCTGGGGAATCGACGCGTTGTTTGTGGGGAATTTTCTGTTAGAGAAATAGCCTCAATCGGGTTTTGATAGACCTAATGTGGTGAAGGGACCTCGCCGCCGATCTAGCAATTTAGGCGCGATCACGAACGGCGCAAGGCGAACTGCGCCGACGAGAACTGCCAACCATGCCGCAGTGAAGTAGATGGGAAAGGCGACGATATTTCTGACGCCCACCACCCAGACCCAAAGGAGCCCGATCACCTGGCTGAGTAGTACCAAACTCCGCCCATATGCGATCGATACGTACAGGCGGCAGGCACATTGGGCACACCTAAAGTCCCTCCGGAATATCTCTGCGGATGCTGGGACCTCATACTGACATCGTGGGCATCGCAGGTCCGTATCGCGTATCCGCACAGATCCATATACGAACGCCGCTGTGGGCTCGTTCGGCGCATGAGCCGCTCCACGAGGGACATTTCAGGACTTTAATCTGCGTTAGTCTGCGGCCGTTTCGGCATCCGCCAGCTCGCGCTGGCGCTCCCATTGGAGCTTGCCTTGGTATTCCTGCCACAGCGTGGTGCCGCCGGCCCAGAAATATCCGCCGACGAACAACATCAGGAACGGAATCGCCAGATAATTGTAGGATTCGATAGCGAAGATCACCATCCACAGAAAGAAACCGCCGGCGGCGAGTTCAGCGTAGGGGAGCCATCCACTGCGGCGGCGATACTGGATATTCTCCAGCGGAACGTTGTGCTTATCGCCGATCGCGTACTTGGGCGTGCGGGCGAATCCGGTCTGGTAGCCGATCAGCGCCTCGATGACGGCTCGCGAGTTAATGATAGTCAGCGCCACGCCCGCGGCCATCAGCGCGGGAAGGAACAGCAGGCAGCGCTTCCAGTTTCTCGGAAAAAGCTCGCGGTGCGCGATCACGTAGAATGCCGAGATCGACCAGAAGGATGCCGCGATCAGCGGCAGATCGACCATCAGCATCTGGAACCAGCCCATGTAGAAACGCACGATCATCACGGGCAGCATCAGCGCGCTGACCGCGATCATCATTGGATACGAAATGTTCGGAGTGAGATGGAATATCGCTTCGAGCTTGACGCGCCAGGGAAGTTTCGCGCGCAGGATGGTGGGCAGCAGTTTCATCGCCACCTGGGTCAGGCCCTTGGCCCATCGTGATTGCTGAACCTGGAATCCGTAAGTCTCCACCGGCAGTTCCGACGGGCACTCGATCGCAGGGCAATACATGAACTTCCAGCCTTTGAGCTGCGCCCGATAGCTCAGGTCGGAATCTTCGGTGAGGGTATCGTGCTGCCAGCCGCCTGCATCGTCGATCATGGAGCGCCGCAAAATTCCGGCGGTGCCGTTGAAATTGAAAAACAGGCCGTTTCCGCAGCGGGCCACGTGCTCCAAAACGAAGTGCCCGTCGAGCAGCATCGCCTGGACTTCGGTCAGGACGTTATAGTGCCGGTTCAGGTACGACCAGCGCGTTTGCACCATGCCGACCTTGGCATCCGCGAAGTAATGCACCGTGCGCTGGAGGAAATCCACGGGAGGCACGAAGTCGGCATCGAAGATCGCGACAATCTCGCCGGTGGCGGTTTTCAATCCGTTCTGAAGCGCGCCCGCTTTGTAGCCCTGGCGATTGGCGCGATGAATGTACTCTATAGGAAATCCCGCGGCGCGATACTCGCCTACCAAGCGTTCGGTGAAGGCGTGTGTGTCGTCGGTGGAATCGTCCAGAACCTGGATCTGGAGCAATTCGCGTGGATAGTCGATCTTGACGGATTCCTCGATCAGCCGCTCGACTACGTAGCGCTCGTTGTATAGCGGTAACTGAACTGTGACGCGCGGGAGTTGCTCGAAATGCAAAGGCGGGGTCTCGGGGAGGTTCTTGCGATATTTCCAGTAGCCCCGGATCATCTCGTAGCGGTGCAGACCGTAACAGGACAGAACGATGAGCACAGCGAAGTAGGGAACCAGGATCGCGTAGTCGAAGAAGACCAGGTGATGGATCCCGTCGAACGGGTTATTGAAAAGCGCGTCGCGGAGCCGGTCCAACGTGGAAGGAGCGTTGTTGGCCAGCAATAGTGCGGGCACAAACGGCAGGCTTACCATGGAGCTGTTTCCGTCACAAGGTCGAATCGTTACTACCTGGTACTGCTCCCCAAAACTATTTGTTAAGAATCGCTGCCGGGTACGGGCGTCCCGGCGATTCATCCATTATAGGGTATTTAGGGGGTGCTATAATCAACAGTTTGCATGAAATTCTTTCTGGATACCGCTAACCTGGACGAGCTGAGGGCGGGGACCCGCTGGGGCATTATTGACGGGGTGACCACCAACCCGTCGCTCATCGCCAAAGAGGGTGTAGCGATCGAGGAGCAGATCCGGCGGATCTGCGAAATCATCGACGGTGACATCAGCGCGGAAGTCATTGCCACTCAAGCGGATGAGATGCTCGAACAAGGTCGCAAGCTGGCCAAAATTCACAAAAATGTCGTGGTGAAAGTGCCGCTCACCCGCGATGGAATCCGCGCCTGCTCGATTTTCAGCCAGGAAGGGATCCGGGTTAACGTTACGTTATGCTTCTCCGCCGGTCAGGCGCTGCTGGCGGCGAAAGCGGGGGCCTACTTCGTCAGTCCTTTTGTGGGACGGCTGGATGACATCGGAGTCAACGGCATGGACCTGATCCGGGACATCGTACTGATTTACAAGAACTACGGTTTCAACACGCAGGTGCTGGCGGCGTCCTTGAGGCACACAGCCCACGTAATCGATGCCGCGAAGGCGGGGGCGCACATCGGGACGCTCCCCTACAAGGTGATCGATGCGCTGTTCAATCATCCGTTGACCGACAAAGGACTCGAGCAATTCCTGAAGGACCACGCGAAGGTATTCCAAGCAGTGCCGGCGGGACGTTAGCCGCCGGACGATCTAGAAAATCTGGTGCCGCCCGCTGCCCAAATCGCCGCACTCTGCGGCATGGCGATTGTTTTAGTGGCGCTCGCGATTTACATCGCGATGCGCATCCACGGGACTCCCGAAAAGCGTGAACAGAAGCGCCGGCTGAAAGTGAACCGCCTGGGCAGGCTGGGCGATGCGCTGATCACCGAAGCCAGCGACGCTGCGATCTACTATTCCTACTCCATCCGTGGCGTTCAATATACCGCGTCGCAAGACGTTTCCGGTTTACGGGAGCGGCTGCCCATCGAGCCCGAACGGCTGATCGGCATAGCCAGTCTGAAATACGACCCAAGAAATCCGGCGAATTCAATTTTGATTTGCGAAGAGTGGAACGGACTACGTGTAGCGGATCAAAAGGCGGGGTGATGCGGGGCAGGTCCGAAGACCCGCCCCACTATTTCACAAATGCATTACTTCAGGAGCGCGAGGACCTGCTGCGGAGCGGAATTCGCTTGCGCGAGAGCAGCGATACCGGCCTGCAGAAGGATCTGCGACTTGGTCAGGTTGGCTGATTCGGCAGCTAGATCCGCATCGCGAATGCGCGATTCGGCGGCGGCCAGATTGGTCAACTGCGACTGCGCCAGGTTGATCGAATAGTTGAACTGGTTCTCACCGCGTCCGACCACGGCCTGGGCGTTGCCGAGAGACGCAACCGCGTTGGCCAGTGCGGTTACCGCCGCCTGTGCCGTGGTGATGTTGCTGATGTCCGCCGTGGAACCGGTCCCGTTGGCAACCGACGACAGAACGCCGCCGCCATTCGTGCCGGTATGATAGTCGGCCAGGCCGACCACGTTCCCGCCTGAGAGAGCTGCGCCGCTGGCTTGCGAGGAACCCAGACTGACTTTGAACGCTGTGCCGGCGGTCAGGAAGCGGATGCCTTCCTGGTCCGTGCTGCTGACGCCGTTCACATTGGTCGTTCCCTGTTCCTTGAACGCCGCCAATTGCTTCAGCGTAGAGTCGTTCGAGGCCAGAATTGCGGTGTTGATCGTGCCTACCGCCTGATCGAGTGTGCTCGCGTTGGTGTTGGTCAACGCGACGTTCAGTGTATGCTCGGTACCGTTGGTGTCCACCGCCGTCACCGTGACCGTTTGCGCGTCGCCGATGCTGGAAAGGCCGGTGAACTTGTAGACGTCCGTGTTGGTCGCGTTCTGGCTGGACTGCGCGCCAGAGGAGTTGATGCTGTCCTTGGCGGAATATGCGCTGACCGTGGCCGCGGGGCCCGCAGCGACGTTGTTGGTTCCGAATCCAAAGGCATCCGATGCGCCCTTAGCGTTGATGCGGAAATTGTCGCCCGTCGTGGACGTGACCACGATCTTTCCGCCGCTATCGGAGGCGAGTAAGCCGGATTGACGCGTGACGGCGTTGCCGGCGAATGCTGCGTTCAAATTGGCGATCGATGTGGCTTCAGTGGTCACGACGCCACCCGT